>Ga0101943_1000415_pt1 | contig 75292 bp, 96 predicted proteins | sample DewCreD2012metaG_5_FD_75244 | JGI IMG/M metagenome (GOLD analysis project Ga0101943, IMG submission 75244) | Hot spring sediment bacterial and archeal communities from British Columbia, Canada, to study Microbial Dark Matter (Phase II) - Dewar... ... | reverse complement strand
CAGGGCGGGCCGTAAGCCGGGTTCTGTTGCCTGCGGTCATCTCTCTGGGACCGGTGTCGCCACCGGCCTCAAGCGGCCCATCCCAGGGGTTTTGGCGGGCCGGGCCAGCCCTTCCCCTCTACCGGGCCTTGCACCGGGTGGGGTTTGCCGTGCCCCAGCCTGTTGCCAGGCCAGGCGGTGGGCTCTTACCCCACCGTTTCACCCTTGCCCGCACCGGGGAAGCCCCGGCCGCTGGCGGTCTCTTCTCTGTGGCACTTTCCGTCGGGTTGCCCCGCCCAGCCGTTAGCTGGCACCCTGCCCTATGGTGCCCGGACTTTCCTCACCCAGGGGCGAAGTCCCCCGGTGTCATGCGTCATGCTTTAGGTCAGTAAGCGCTCACGCTCTAGGTCAGTTTTGACCAAGTCCAGTCATGCTCCGGTTAGTAAGGTGAGTGCTTATGCATAGCCTGATTGAGTGTGGACGTTATAGCTTTGGAGGCTCCGGCCACAGGATATCCCCGGCCAGAACCTGCTCGTCCGTGAGGTGTGCCGGGAGGTCCCGGAGGGCTTGCCGGTAGGCCGCCCAGGCCTCTGGCACGGGCTCGCCCCGCTCGTAGGCCCTGGCCACCACCCAGTCCGTCTCCGCCAGGCGGCGGTCCCGCTCGGTCCGAAAGGCCGCCCAGGCCTCCCGGATGCGGTCCTGGTGGGTTTTGATTTTTAGTCTAGCCATCCAGCACCTCCTCGCCCAACTCAGGGGGCTCAACCCCCTCATACCAGCGGAGGAGGACCACCTCCAGCGTCCTGTCCTCGGCGCACCGGGCAGAGATGAGAGGGGAGAACTGGAGCGTCTCAGGCTCCACCCCTGCCACCTCGTCCCCAGGCTGGAGGGCAGAGAGGTCGTAGACCTCCTGGCCCACCTCCTCCTCACCCCGGTATAGGGTGGTGGTGAGGACCCTCCCGGTCCAGCTATAGCGCAGGGTATGGCCGGGCAGCCCTACCTGTGGGATGTACCGAACCCGAATCATTTCCACCTCCCGATGGCGATGTAGTTGAACCAGTACGCAGTACTGGTGTACACAGTCCCGTCTGCGTAGTATTTCCGGAACCTCTGTTGGGTAGTGCCATACCCCCATTGGGAATCCACGGAGATATGCCCAGGTGGCCAGTCAGATAGGGTTACCACCACCGCCGGGGGCGACACAAACGCCGCAGGGTAGATGATGGTCTGAGGGTCTGGACCAGCGCCAACGTTTACCCCCCAGCAGATTTGGGCCCCATCCGCAAACCGAATGTAGGAGCCGTTAGAGTTGGACCCATACATCACACCGGCCGTGGCCCAGGAAGACCAGGTGCCCCCGGCGTACTGCCGCCAATAGATGCCAGGGTCGGCGCTTTTAGGGACGTACACCTGGGTGGTGGCCCCCGATGTTTTGAGAACCAGCAGGTGCCCCTGCTGGGTCACGGCGGGCGGCGTGTTGGCGCTGCCGGTGCCGAAGGCCCCGCTCGCTATCTCATATGTACCCGCATTGGTGAGGGTGTTCCAGTCTACGGCGCTGGTCACAGACCCCCTGCTCAGGTACGCGTCGGCGCTCGCGAGGGCACCGCTGGCATTGAGGAGGGGCACGCCGTTGGCTTGGCCGATGGGCAACTTGCCTACCCCGGTACCGCTAGCCAGCCCCCCGAGGAGCCAGTCTCCGGGGGAAGGCGTGATGGTAGGGGCGTTGCGGACCGCATCTAGCTTCGCCGCCGTGACACTGCCGTCTGGGTGGTCTAATACTGGGGCGGTGCGGTGGGCAGAGAGGGTTGTGCCACCCTGATTGGTTTCCAAGGTGCCTACACGCCCCGCGAGCCCGGCCAGCGTGTCTGGCGGCGTGGCGTCCCAGGGCAGGCCCAGGATGTCCGCAACGCGGTTTTTCAGGCGCTCAGTGCGGTTCAGAAGGCGCTGGAAGAGCACCTCCAGCGGCCCGATGCGCCGCCCCTCACCTGGGACAGGCACTTCAAAGTCAGTCTCCCAGCGGTCTTCAGGTGTTAGTCTTTTCGGCATCCTTACCTCCTATGGGTATATCTGTATGGGCTCAGGACCCCAGACATCGCCGTCTTCATCCCACACCGCTCCGTCATCCCAAACATCTCGGGGCCCCGGGATGTAGTAGATGGATCGCACGCGGGCATGAGCGGGCTTCACTTCCCGCACCAGGGCGGGGATGCGTTCCAGCTCCACCCCGTTTAGGGTGTAGTCCCAGGAGGTGTCGTCGTCCCACGCTCCCACCCCGTCGTCCCAACGGTCCGTGGTGAACTCTGGGCGGTAGGGCCAGAGGTAAAGGGAGAACTCGGCCCAGATGGAGGGGTCGTCTCGGAAGTGCTCGTGGATGTGGGCCTCGTAGCCCGCCGCCTCCAGCCACAGACGCATCCCGGGCAGGGTGCCCCCGAGGAGCCAGAAGTGCGTGGCATACACCACCCGATTCCGGAAGGCGGCTTCCAACTCCTCCCGGAACGGGGACAGCCCCCTCCCCCGCCCCACCTCCTCCAGGAACTTCCCCTCGGCGTACTGGGGCAGGGCCTGGCGGAAGAGGGCCAGGGTCTCCTCCACGGCGGAGGCCTCCAGGGCCCCCAGCATCCGCACCGTCCCGTCCGCGGCCCCGCCCTCCCGAGGGTAGCGCCCCGGGGGGAGGAGGGACAGCAGATGGCGGTAGAAGGCCTCGGCGAGCTCACTCAACTACGCTCACCTCCCCGGGGACGAGGAGCTCGTCCTGGGCCGGGACCACGGAGGCGGCCGGGGTGAGGACCTCCACCGCCTCGAGGCCCCCATAGTCGTGCAAGCGGTCCATGAGCCGGGAGGGCCAGAAGGGCTCCCCGATGTCCAGGCCGTGGAGGAAGTCCAGGGCACAGGAGCGCCAGGCCTCCAGGGGTGGGCTCCCCGGCAGGCGGTGCAGGCGGAGGGAGAGGTTGAGGGTCCTAGGGGTGGGGCCCCGGACCAGGGCGTCCGCGGTCACAGGGCGGCGCTCGTCCACCAGGGCCTGGACCCGGGCGATGAGCTCGGGGGAGGGGAGGCCTCGGGCCGGGGCGATGACCACGTCCACGGTGCCCTGGCCCCGGGGGTGCTGGTCCAGAACCTTCACCTTCCGCACCTCGGGCACCTCCAGGGCCCAGCTCATGTAAGCGTGGTAGGTGCTCCCCCGGCTCAGAGCGGGCCAGGAGAGGAGGAGGCGAGCCCGGAGCTCCTCGTCCGTCTCCTCGTCCTGCCCCGCCTCCAGGACCTCCACCACCTCCAGGCGCTCCAGGCCGGGCACCACGGTCACGGGGTAGAGGACCGCCCCCACGGGCAGGGTGTAGCGGCTTCCCACCCCCTCGCTCACCCCTTCCACCAGGGCCTCGGGGGCGTAGGGGCCCTGCACCCGGTAGCGGAGCTCCCCCAGGCCTACCAGGGCCCCAGGGGGGAAGGTACCGGAGGCCGAGGCCACGCAGCGGAGGCGGAGGCGGGCGGGACGGGCGGGCTTCCGCTCCAGGCCCATCCCCTTCGCGTGCTCGTCCAGCCAGGCCCCCGTGGCCCGGGTGACCAGGAGCTGGGGAGCCAGGGCCCGGGCGAAGGCGCGGGCCTCCAGGGAGGCCTGGGCGGCGAGGCGCAGGTAGGTGCCGAACACACTATAAGCGTCCGGGTCCCGCACGGGGAAGCCCTCGGGCAGCAGGGCCACGAGCCGCGCCACCTCCTCCTCCAGGTCGGGTAGGGGCGGGATCAGGTCAGCCACGCGTCACCTCCAGGGGCCAGGGCAGGAGGAGGCTCAGGGCCTCCTCCGTGAGGCGGGCGGTGAGGCGGAGGCCCCCCTCCGTCCACTCTCCCCAAGCCTCCAGGACCCGGGGGTCTTCCAGAAGGGTCCTCTCGGCCTCCTGCAGGACCTCGGTGCGGGTGAGGTCGTCCAGGGGGGCCCCCACGTAGTCCAGGAGGTCCGAGCCCTCGAGGGGGAAGGCCCAGTGGCTCCCCCGGGGGGAGACCAGGCGGGCGAGGAGGTCCTGCCTGAGGACCTCCATCCCCTCCGCCAGGGCCGCGTCCCCCCTGGGGGAGAGGAGGATGTCCCCGTCCTGCCACTTCCAGTCCCGGTACATGGCTCACCCCGAGTAGACCTTGGCGCTGCCCCCGATGATCTGGCCCACGGCGCTCCCCACCTGCACCGGGTCCCCCACCCGGGCCACGGGGGGGCCGCCCCCGGCGAGCTCCACCCGGGGGGCGTCCACCCGCACCACCGCCGTGCCGTAGAGCTCCACGGCGCCGTCGGGCTTCAGGCGCAGGTGCACCCCGGGGGCCGCCTGGACGTGGATCTCCCCGTCGGGGCGGAGGCGGACCCAGGTGTCGGCGTCCCGCTGCACCAGGTACTCCCCGGGCTCCACCTGGGGCACGCTTCTCCCTTCGGAGAGCACCCCGTCCACGTAGGGGTAGGCGGGGTTCCCGTCGTAGTAGGCCACCCGCACGATGGCCCCCACCTCGGGCAGGGCGTAGACCCCCCGCCCGTGCCCCACCCAGGGCACGTCCAGGGGGACGTCCCGGAGGAAGGGCCGGGTGGGGTCGGGTCGGCCGTCCGGGGTGAGGGGCTCCAGGTCCACGCTGTAGCGGCACGCCCCCGGCGGGCCCGCCACCCCCGCCTCGGAGCGCACCGCCACCACCCTCGCCTTGTGCGCGAGATGGGTTCGGGCGGCGAGCTCGGGCCAGAGGGCCTCCACGAGCCGCCTCAGGGCCAGGTGGAGCCTGGAGGTCATACCGCCCTCCCGTAAACCTCGTGCACGGCTTCCCGCCCGGAGAGGTGGAGCCGGTGCTCCACCACCCTCAAGACCCCTCGGAAGCCGGGGTGGTCCACCTCCACGAGGTGGTACAGGCGGAGGCGGGGCATGGGGGGGAGAAGCAGGTAGTAGCGCCCCTCGGCGAGGCGCCGGAGGACGGCCACCTCCTCCGCTACCCGGTGCCGCACGGAGGCGTGGGGGCTCCCGTCCAGGGGGCCAATGTAGAGGGTCCCGCCGTCCAGCTCGTGGAGGACGTCCTCCTTCCCCCAGGCCCTCAGGGCGTGGAGGGCGGCCTCCCAGGCGGGAAGGCGGGGCAGGGCGTAGTGGCGCTTGGCCTCCCCCTGGCTTTGGATCTGCGCCTTCCCCCCACAGGCCCCCTGGACCCAGCCCAGAACCTCCTCCAGGCGGACGTCCTGAAAGCCCTGGGGCCCCACGGGCCGCCGCCACTCGGAGAGCCCCCAGAGGGCCCACTCCTGGGCGGGCAGGCGGGCCACCGCCTGCCCCATCAGGAGAGGCTCGTCGTCCACCACGAGGCGGGAGGGCGGGCGCTCCAAGCCCCGGAGGAGCCCCCACCGCCAGGGGACGTGGGGGCTTTCCGCCACCTCCACCAGGGAGGGGACGCCCTCCGGGGTCCTGGGCCTAGGCAGGTGGAAGAGCCTCACCGGCCACCTCCCGCCGCGGCGGCGCCCGCCCGATCCCCGGCGATGAAGCCCTGCAGGAAGGCCGGGGGCTCCGCGGGCTTCCGCGCCTCGCTGTTCCTCCGGGCCTGGGCGCTCCCGGGGGGCGGGCCCGCCACCGGGCCTTGGGCCGCGGCCTGGCCCAGGGCCTTCCCCTCCTCCGCGTTGGCCTGGGCGATGGCCTCCCGGGGCTCCACCTGGGTGAGCTCCAGGACGGCCTCCATCCCCTCCTCTCCCCCGAGCTCCCGGGTGATGAGCCGGGCGAAGAGGGCCTTCTCCACCCCCCGGGCCGCCAGGTGGGGGTGGACCACCCGGAGGGGCTCGGTCTTGCTCTTGGCGAACTTGGCCTGCAGCTTGCGGGCCTCGGCCAGGGGGTCCTGACCCGCCAGGCGCAGGGCGATCCGCACCCGGAAGTCCCGATACCCCCGCATCACGTGCACGTCCCCGGCCCGGTTCTCCCGGGGGATGGACTCTATGGAGTTCTCCCCTTCCACCTCCACGGCCACCACCACCCCGGGCATCTCCTCGCCGTCCAGGCGGAGCCGGTCTCCCGTGGCGAAGCGCAGATAGGGCATCTAGGCCTCCAGGTAGGGCAGGAAGAGCCGCTTGAGCTCCTCCAGGAACTCCTGGGCGTCCCGCACCCCGGGGAGCTCCAGCCGCTCTATGCGGATCACCTGCTGGACCTGCCTGGCCTCCCGGGAAGGGGCGGCCCCTGGGGGTTCTGCGAGGGTCCGGGAAGGAGGCGGAGGCACCTCGGGGACCTCCACCCCCACGGGAAGCGCCGCCTCGGGAAGCCGGGGCAGGGGCACCTCGGGAATGAGCGTCTTCAGCCGGGGGGTGGCCGCCTGGGCCAGGGCCTCCGCCTGCTGGGCCACCCGGGGGGCCATGTTCTGGAGCCCCACGGCCAGGCCCAGGGCGGCCATCATCCCCAGGTGGGCCATGACGCGGGAGGGGGAGCGGATTCCAAGCCGGCTCCTAATGGCTTCCCAGACGGAGGAGGCCAGGTTCTCCACCGCCTTCACCGGGGCGAACGCCCAACTCTTGATGCCCTCCACCAGGCCCTGGACGAGCTGCCCTCCCACTTGCTTCATGCGGTCCACGAGCCCCCGTAGCCAGGCCAGGGCTTGCTCCAGCCCGCTCCGGATGGCGTCCCAGGCCACCCCGCCGAGCCTCAGGGGGACGGAGAGGACCGCCCTCAGCCCTTCCCAGACCCTGAGGGCCCCCTGCCGCGCCCGGTCCAGGTCCAGGGTGAGGAGGCCCACCACCACGTCCACGAAGCCCCGGATCACCCTCACCACCCCGGCCAAGCCCTCCCCGAAGATGGGGGCGAGGCGCTGGAGGAGGCCCCGGAGGAAGCCGAAGAGGAAGCCCAGGCCGAACCCCAGGGCGTACATGACCCGGTCCCAGGCGGGGAGCACCCCGGCCAGGGAGGCCTGGAGGCTCTCCCCCACGGGGCGGAAGAGGCCCGCCAGGGCCTCACCCAGGCCCCGGAGCTCGGCCAGGACCGGGGCGAAGGCCCCCCGTAGGGCGTTCAGGGTGTCCATGACGCCCTGCCGGAAGGTCGCGCTGGCCTGCCAGGCCTGGCGGAATAGGGCCACCGTCCCCGCGAGGGCGGTGAGGAGGAGGCCCAGGGGGTTCAGGAGGACGGCCCGCCCCAAGAGGAGCAGCGCCCGCCGGGCGAGGGTGGCCCCCTGGGCGAGGGCGCCGAAGGCCCCCCGGAGGAGGCCCGCCGCGCCCAGGCGGGCCATCTCCCCCCGCAGAAGGGCGAGGCTCAGGGAGAGGCCGCGGAGCTGGCGCGTGAGGCTTCCCGCCGCCCCCTGCAGGGCCAGGAGGCCGAGCCTCGCCTGGGCGGAGGCGAAGCCGATGGCGGCCAGGCTCCCCACCACCAACCCCCCGAGGACGAGGAGGCCCCCCAGGACCCCGAGCACCCCCACCACCGCGCCCCGCAGGAGAGGGAAGCGCTCCAGGAGGTCGGAGACGCGGTTGATGAGGCCGGTGAGGCGCTCCACCACGGGGGTCACGACGGGCAGTAGCGCGTTCCCCAGGACGATCCACACCCGCTCCAGGGCGTTCCTGAGGAGCTGGAGCTGGTTTTTGAGGGTCTGGCTCCGGTTTTGGAACTCCTGGAGGACGCTCCCCGTGTACCGGGCGGGGTCGGCCACCAGGCCGAGGGCCGTGCGCAAGGTCCCCAGGGACCCCACCAGCTTGGCGATGTCGTCGGCGTACTCCATGCCGAAGAGGTCGGTGAGGAGGGTGAGCTGGTCGGGAGCGGCCCGGAGGCGGTTCAGGAAGTCCAGGATGGCCCCGGCGGCGTCCCGCCTAAGGGCCTCCTGGAGCCCCCGCGCGGTGAGGCCCAGGCGGGCCAGGGCCTCCTGGAAGGCTTTGGGCTGGGCGGGGGCGGTGGCCAAGCGCTGGAAGAGGGCGTTGAGGCCCGTGGCCGCCACCTCGGGGGCGGTGCCCAGGGCGAGGAGGCTCGCCCCGAAGGCCGCCACCTGCTGACCCGTGAGCCCCAGGAGCTTCCCTGTGCCGCCCACCCGGCGGAGGACGTCCAAAATCTCGGGGGCGGTGGCGGCCATGTTGTTGGAGAGGTAGTTGATGGCGTCCGCCACCCGCATCACCTGGGGCTGGGTGAGCTCCAGGACGTTCCGTAACTTGGCGAGGGCGTCCCCCGCCTCTTGGGCGGTGATGCCGAAGGCCACCCCCACCCGGGCCGCGTCCTGGGTGAAGCGCACGAGCTCCCCGAAGGGGATGCCCGCCTGGCCCGCGGCCGCGGCGATCTGGGTGAGCTCGGCGGCGCTCATGGGGATGGTCCGGGTGAGGGCCAGGAGCTCCCGCTGCAGGGCCTGCAGGGCCGGGAGAGGGGCGTCCACCACCTTTCTGACGTCGGCGAAGGCGTCCTCAAAGCGCATGGCCGCCCCGGTGGCGAGGACCAGGGGGGCGGCCAGGGCGGCCCCGGCGGCGGTGAGGGAGGTGGCGGTCTGCAGGCGCTCCAGGGCGGCCCCGGCCCGCAGGGTGGCGCTCTCTATGGCCTGGATGCGGGCGGCCACCGCTCCCGCCGGACCCGAGACGCGGTCGGCGAGCTCCATCAGGACCTGGAGGCGGAAGAGGGCGCCGGTGAGCATCTAGGGCCTTCTCAGGGCCATCTGGACCAGGGCGGGGTCTTCCAGGTTCACCACCACCCCGGAGAGCTCCCGCCGCTCGGGGATCCAGAGCACGCCCCGCGCGCGGAAGTACCTGCGCCGGGGCTCGTAGTGGGCCCCGAGGAACGCCTGGGGGTCCAGGTACTTCTCCCGGATGAGGTTCACGTCCCCGCCAGGCCAGAAGTCGGCCTCCAGGGGGGCTTGCCGTATCTCAAAGTGCAGGTGGGCCAGGTAGGGGCGGGCCGGATCCCCCTTGCCCACGCTCCCCACGGGCTCCCCGGCGAAGAGGTAGTCCCCCTCTCGGGCCGCCCGGTGGGCCAGGTGGGCGTACTGGGTCCAGAAGCGCCCGAGACCCGGCAGGTCGTGCTCCATGAGCACCACGCTCCCCCACACCCGGTGGAAGGCGGAGTGGACCACCCTTCCCTCGGCCACGGCCACCACCGGGTAGCCCAGGTCGGCGTCCCCGGAGGAGCCTTGGAGGTTGATGTCCACCCCGGGGTGTTGGTCGGGCCGCAGGCCCTGGGCCCGGCGCCACTCGGGGTAGCGGGGGTCAAGGAAGCCCGCGTCCACGCGGTTCAGGTCCGGCGAGGGGGGGAGGGGCCAAAGCACGCGCATAAAAACCTTAACCCCCTGGGCTTTCCCAGGGGGCACTTCTGGCACTCTAACCTTATTTTAGCCCTGAGCTTGGTCCTTGGCAAGTACCTGTTCAGGACACTCACAACCCCAGGGGGTGGGGTGTCTAGGGGTCTCCTCCCCCCTTCTGTTCTTGGTCTTTCAGGCCACCCTCGCTCCCGTTGAGGGGCTCCATGAGTTCTTTAAGGAGCTCCCTCTTTTCCTCCTTCTCCCGGAGGTTGGCCTTCTTGCCCGTAAAGAAAGCTATGAGAACGCCAGAAACGGAAGCGGCAACGGTCCCCAGGGCGTAGAGGGATTGCCCCTGGCTCACCATGTGGTAGCCAAGGGAAGACACGGCCACTATAAGTAGCGCCGCCACCAGAATGCTCCCCATCTCCCTGCGGGCGATATTGGAGACCATCTTCCGCTCAATCTCCCGACGATGCTCGCTTTGGCGCTCAAACTGGGCCAGAATGCGTTCAGCTGCCCCAGGAACGATTTCGTCGTACCCCCTCAACATCTCCGGAGGCGGGAGAGGTCCCCTGTAAAAGACGCTGATCAGATCCCCCTTGAGTTTCCTACTCAACCCCTGACCGTCCTTGGGAGCAAGACGAGCAAGAGGTTCTAAAAGCTCGGCGATATGGGGGTCTTCTTCAGCCAGCCTCTGGAGGGCTCTGAGAGCCTCCTCGGTTCTTGGGTTCAGCGGAGCCCGCTCAGGGACGGCTTCCTCAGGGGACCCGTTGTTGGGCTCACTCATCGCCCTTGCCTTCTGCCAAGCCAAGGATGATGGCCAGAAGCACGGAGGCGGCCAGCTCCCTCTCGCTGGCCCGGTTAACCTCCCCGGCGAAAGCGGCCTTGAAGTCCTCGCCAATGGCCGCCCAGTCGGCCGCGATAGCTAGGAGGTCGTTGATCTCTCCAGCCTCGCCGGGCTCGCCCAAGAGGTTGAGTTCCGAGGTAACCCCGGCCAGGTCAAAGGGGCGGGACAGAGACTCCGCCAGGGTAGGGAGCGCAAAGAGGTACGTGCTGTACTTAGTAGCCCGGTCCAGCCCAGTCATACCCATCCCTCCCGCTGGCTCCACTCTAGCCCCCCTCGTTCTCACTTGCAAGCCGGGGGATCACAAACTCGGGGAGAAAAGGCCCTCAGGCGTATCCCGGCGGTACAGGTCAGCTCCCCATACTTCCTGATGGGGTTCGGATAGGTCTTGACAACCATGAGAACGCGCTCCAGCGGCATGTTTAGAACAACGGCTCCATCCCCCCCTTCGGCTTCGCCGTCCGGACTTCCTTGGGCTCGTAGCTCACGTTGAGGCTCCCGAGGGGAAGCTTGGGCGTGGCCCCGCTCAGAAGTTCCTCCACGGTGAGGATCTGGAGCCTCGGGTAGGCCTGACTCCCCCAGGAGTACGAGCCCGCCTTAGCCGCCTCAAGCAACATCCCCTTAGTGGGCTCCTTTAAGGTGATGAGCAAGCCAAAAGGGGGTCCCCCTTGCCGATGGAGCCCACGGGCTCCCCGGCCATCACCCAGTCTCCCTCCCGCACCACGGCGAAGAGGAGGTGGGCGTACTGCGTCCAGAACTTGCCGAGGCCCGGCAGGTCGTGCTCCAGGAGGATGATCTGGCCCCAGACCCGGTGGGCGCGGGCGTGGACCACCCGCCCCTCGGCCACGGCCACCACGGGGTAGCCCAGGTCTCCATCCCCTGAGGTGCCCCGCAGGTTCAGGTCGGCCCCAGGATGCTCGTCCGGGGGGAGCCCCATGCGGCGGCGCCACTCGGGGTAGGCGGGGTCCAGGAAGCCCGCGTCCACGCGGACCCGATCGGGCTCGGGGAAGGGCCAGATGAGGCGCATGGGCTGAAACAAGCTTTGCCCCCCGGTTTCCCGGGGGACACTTCTGCACCTTAGCTCAAGTTTAAGGCGAATCCTGGGCCTTGTCTAGGGGGCTCGTCTAGGGGGCTCGGAGCCTGCGGGCCAGCTCGGCCAGAAGGGCCGCCTGCTGGGCCAGGACCTCGGCCAGAAGGCGGTCCTGGCTCCGCCGAGGAGGTGCCGCCCGCAGGTGGCCAACGCCCAGGCGTTTGGCCATATTGTGCAAGGTGGTTTTGGGCACCCCGGTCTTGCGGGAAATCGCCTTGTAGCTCAACAGCTCCCCCCGGGGCCCCCTGATTTCCCCTTTGAGCATCCGCTCCGCCAGCGCCCGGTCCCCCCGGCCCACGGGGGAGAAGGTCTGGGCAGGCGGGGGGAAGAGGGAAGGCTGAGGGGAGGGAGAGGCAAAGAGGGCGGGCTGGGGGGCCATAGAGGAGAAGAGGAGCCGGTCCAGGGTCTCAAAGGCCCAGCGCTGGAAGGCGATGACCCGCTCCCGCTTGGCGGGGTCCTGGATGCGGCTCGTGTCCATCTTGGCCAGAACCCCCAGGACCCCGGGACGCTGGAGGAAGGCCGTCTTGTGGGGCACTCCGTCCCGCGTGGTCATCAAGACCACACGGTAGTTGGAGAGCACAGGGTCCCTATCCACTAGACCGTACAGATTCTTCCGCTCGTAGCCCAACACCTCCCCCAGCCTAGCCATCGGCACTGCCACCTCCGTCCGCCCCCCAAGCTCCAACCAGGCCACAGGCAGACGGGTGCCCAGGGGAGTCTCCAGCTCCTCCACCTTCTGAAGCCGGACCATTTGGGCTGTCATTCCTCCTCCTTCAGAGCTTCCCACGCTCCGGCCAAGAGCACCCCCAGGGGCAGGGCGCCGTCTGAGGCCCCCTCCAGGTACACGTCCCGGAGCACGTCCACGAAGCTCTCCCAGTCGCCGCTACGAGCCGCGTCCCAGGCCTGGTAGAGGAAGGGGCCGAGGCGGTTCCACACCAGGGCCTCGGCCGGAGGAAGGTGGAGCTCGGGCCTCTCCCGCGCGGCGCGTATTATGGCCTGAAACCGGACGCTTGTGGTATCTTGCATACGTCCTCCTTTCGGAGACCCAAGAGGGGTGGCTTTGGCGGGCTCCCTCTTGGGTCACCACTATTATTGCCAAGCCATTATGGTTTGTCAACATATTGCCTTCCAGTAATAGCCGGGGGTATCATCCGGGCGATGAAGTACCGGGTGCGCATCAAAGAGCTGGCCGAACAAAACGGCCTGACCCTGTATAGACTTAGCAAGCAGAGCGGCCTCCTGCCGTCTACCGTCTACGCCGTCGGCAAAGGGCAAACCTCACCGGGTCTAGACACCTTAGCAAAGCTCCACGCCGCCCTCGAGGCCCTCCTGGGGCGGGAAGTGGGGGTGGACGAGATTATTGAGGTGGTGCGGGAGTAGCTGATTGACGAGCCGCCCCTGACTGGCGCATGTCAAGCGGGGTATGATGCAACCGATGCCGTTTGTAGCGTGGCGCCTACGAGTTGCTGACCTCTTGAAGAGGGAAGGGCTATCGCGATATAGGGTGGCGAAACACATGGAGCGCCACTTCGGGGTCTCAAGCGCACACGTTTACGTGGTCCTAAACGGCAAGGCAGCCCCCAGCTGGGCGCTCCTCCAAAAGCTCCACGCCGCCCTCGAGGCCCTCCTGGGGCGGGAAGTGGGGGTGGAAGAGCTAATAGAGGTGGTGCGGGAATAATCGGCTTGGTTAAAACGGGGGCTGCTACGTTACCTCCCATGTAAAATAGAAGCCTGGAGGTGAAACATGGGTGGTCTGCTTATACTTACGGGGCTGGCGCTTATCATCTTCGGCCTTACGCGCAAGCGCGGCCAAAAATGGAAGGGGGTCCTAGGAGGAATCGTAGCTTTGCTTATAGGCACGGCCCTAACCCCAAGCACAGAACAGAATACTCAACCCGCACCAACTGCCCCCGTTGAGGGGAACTCTGTCCAGACCCCCGCGTCCGAGCCTTCAAAAGCCCCACTCGTAGCAGAACCTGGCACTACCCTCAGAGTAGGCATTTGGGCTATAACGGCTGGGCATGCAGAAACCAAGCGCCTAAAGGTCTTGGGGAACGAGTACTTTAATACCCGTGCAGATGACGGTTTCGTTTACGCCCTCGTACCTGTGAGCGTGACTAACGTAAGCAACAAGACAGATAGCCTTATATTTGTCACCTGGGCGCTCCGAGACGCTCAAGGGCGGGAATACGAAGTCGAAACGATGTCGGATATGTACCTTCCAGAAGGAACACAGCTGGACCTAGTAGACGTGCCTCCCGGAGCCACACGTAGTGGCTACTTGGTTTATCAAGTAGCGGAAGACGCCACAGGATTAACGCTTACCGTTCGAGCGGGGCTTTCCGGCGAAAAGAGCTGGAAACTAAAGTAGCGCGCCTCGCTCACGACCCCGCCCACATGATGGGGGGCGGGGTTTTTGTTAGCCGCATAGGGGGGAGTATCCCAAGAAAACAAAGACCACCTCAAAGAAGCAGGTCAAGAATAACCCCTTCCGGGGGCCCCGGGACGGGGCGTAAGCCGGGTTCTGTTTTCCGCGGTCATCTCTCTGGGACCGGTGTCGCCACCGGCCTCAAGCGGCCCATCCCGCAGGTTCTGGCGGGCCGGGCAAGCCCTTCCTGCCTACCGGGCCTTGCACCGGGTGGGGTTTGCCGTGCCGCCCCTGTTTCCAGGAGGCGCGGTGGGCTCTTACCCCACCGTTTCACCCTTGCCCGCACCGGGGGAAGCCCCGGCCGCTGGCGGTCTCTTCTCTGTGGCACTTTCCGTCGGGTTACCCCGCCCAGGCGTTACCTGGCACCCCGCCCTATGGTGCCCGGACTTTCCTCACCCAGGGGGGTTGGCCCCTGAGCGCGACCGCGCCCCCGTCCCGGGGCACCCCTATTCTACCACAGGCAAAAGCATTGAGGAAATCGCTCACGCTCCAGGACAGAAACCCGCCTGAGCGCCCTCCCGGAGAGGGAAAGACGCTGTGCACAGGAGGGAGGAAACCCGGCCTGAAAGGCCCAAAAAGGCGGGGGGAGGCCGGGGCTAAGGGGAAGGCCAGGCCACCCCCTTCCCGGGCCTTCCAGGGGGGTTACAGGGCCGTGTAAGCGCTTTCAAATCGGGGGGTGGGATGGCGGGGCGGAAGAAGGGGGGCCGGGGAGAACCCCCGGCCCCCCTGGGCCTGCCGCCCTCAGGGCTCCAGTCCCACCCGGGCGAGGAAGGCCTCCCAGGTCTCGGGAAGGGGGAAGCCGTGGGCCCGAAGCCTGGGCCCTTCAGCGAAGACCTCCCGGGCCAGGGCGAGGGCGGCCTCCCGGTCCTCCCGCGCGGCGTCCCTCAGGTACCCCCGGAAGGGGGTCCACTCCTCCACAGCGTCCAGGAGCTCGTCCGGGTCGGCCTCCTCCCCCCGGTCCAGGAGCTCCCTCACCCAGGCCACGTAGGCCCGGGCTAGGGCGAGGGGGGCGTAAGCCAGGGAGGTCTTTTGAGCCATACCACCTTGTCCCAAGGGACGTCCAGCTCGCTCAGGTCCCGCACGCTGTAGCCGGTGGCCAGCGTCCCGCTGTGGAAGGAGTATACCACGAACCAGAGGGCCTTGAGCCTGGGCCCCCGGGCCTCCTCGGGGATGAAGGAGGCGGGGGCCAGGGCGGCCAGCACCGGGCCCTGGTCCCGGGCGTAGGCGAAGAGGGCGGCCTCGGGGTGGGCCGGGGCCTCGCGGCACAGGCCCTCGTAGACCTCGGGAGGGGTGCCCGGGGCCAGGTGCCCGTCCATGACCCGCTGGGCCACGTGGAGCTCCAGGCTGGTGGCCCGCTCCCGGCCGAGAAGGGGCCTCAGCTCCTCGGGAACGGAGCGCCCCCGGCGGTTGAAGGGGGCCCGCACCATCTCCCCGGCGGCGAAGAGCCAGTCCCGAGGGGCGGGCCTCCCCTGGCCCCGGCTCTCCGCCAGGCCCCTGAGGTGGGCCCGGGCCTCGGGGAGGGCGGCGAGGGCCCGCAGGAAGGCCCGCCAGAGCTCAGGGTGGTAGTCCCGGGGGTCGGGGCTCCACTCCTCCGCCGTGGGGGGGCGGCCGAAGCCCGCCTGGGGCTCGTGGGGAGGGGGCTCCTTCCAGGCCCGCCTCTCCCCTTCCTCCCGGGTGTAGGTGACCAGGGCGGTGCGGCAGTTGTGGTGGAGGGGCGGGACGTGGGTGCGCCAGAACGGGTGGTCGGCGGGGAGGACGATCCCCGCGAGGGGCCGGCAGATCTTTGAGGTGCGCCCGTCCAGGACCACGGAGAGGCCCCAGTAGGGCCTGAGCTCCCGGGCGGAGACCGCCTCCTTCCACCGCCCCGCCCCGTAGGCCAGCTGGAGGTTGGTGCGGAAGACGGTCTCCAGGCGGTGGCGGCTCCCCTCGCCCCAGGCGTTCTTGACCCGGTCGGAAAGCTCCCTTTGGAAGTCCTCAAAGGGCCTCCCCTCTTCCAGGGCCCGGGCGAGGGCGTCCATCGTCTCCTGCACCATGTCCAGCGCGGCGAGGCCCGCCACGAAGAAGGCCCGGCGCCTCGCCTCCTCCCCCAGGGCGCGGAACTCGGGATCGGGGAGGGGAAGGCGGGCCCGGAACCAGCGGAGGGCCTCCTCGGGCCGCAGGGGGTCAGGCTCAACCGTCCAGGCCACTGTCCTGCCGCTGGGCCCATCTCCCCGCGAGCTCGGAGAGGGTGAGGGCGGCCTCCAGGAGCTGGGCGAGCTCGGCGAAGGAGATCCCGGGGAAGAGAGCGAGGAGGCGCCGCCTCAGGTCCTCGTACCCCTCGGCCTCCCCGATGGCCTGGAGGAGGGTGGAAAGCCCGGGCATGGGGGCCTTTTCCAGGAGCCTGTCCCCCAGGCCGTCCACGAAGGCCTGACCCGCCACCAGGCCCCGCTCTTTTCTCTCCTGGGGGGCGAGGAGGGGGGTGAGGACGGGGCCCTGGGGGTCGGGGGCGGGGACGCCGAACTCCTCCCGGAGCCAGGCCTCGGGGATGGAGAGGCCCATGCCCAGGAGGGTCTGGAGCACCCGGGCCCGGCTCTCCAGGTCCTTCTCCTCCTCCACCTCGGGCACCACGAAGGGGGCGAGGTCCAGGAACTCGGGGCCGAAGTTGAAGGCCACGAAGGGCTTGAAGAGGCCCTCCCGGAGGGTCTTGGCCAGGGCGCGGGCGTCGGCCCGGAGGAGGTCTATCCGCACCCGCTCGTGCACCTTGGCCAGGGCGTAGCTCCCCCCGTCCCCCTCGCTGGAGGTGAGGGTCTGCCCCAGGACCGCCTGGGCCATCTCCCGGTTCACGAGGCGGATCAGGCTCTCGTACACCTGGGGGCCCTGGCCCTTGGCCGCCTCCAGGATCTGGATCTCCGTGTCCTTGGAGATGACCCCGGCGGCGTCCGCCCCCAAGGAGCGCACCGCCTCCTCCAGCCGCCGCCGCTCCTCCTCCCCGGCGGCGGGGTCGTACCGACCGATGCGGTAAGGCTGGCCGTAGGTCTCGGCGAAGACCACCCAGTCCTTGAGGGCGTAGTGCTTGAAGAGGTAGAACCAGGCCAGGCTCCGCATGAGCCCGGCCCGGGTGGGGAGGCCCGAGCGGGCCTTGTAGCGGTGCTCTATGGCCGCTCCGAACGCGAAGGGTTCCGCCTCCCCCCGCTCCCCTACCAGGAGGAAGCGGTCGTGGGCCTCCTCGTAGGCCAGGGCCCCGGGGTGGACCCAGCGGAACTGGGCGGGCCGCCAGAGGAGGCCGTCCCACTCCCAGGCCACGGCCACCACGCTCACCCCCTGGGGGATGGCGGAGAGGAGGTCCAGCATCAGGTCCTCCAAGGGGAGGTTCCACCACACCTCCTCCAGGGCCCCGAGGACCCGCCTCCCCTGGCGGGAGGCCTCGGCGGGCTCCAGCCGCCAGTCCAGGCCGATGACGGCGAGCTTCCGGGTCTGGAGGAGGGAGAAGAGGAGGGCGTCCTTCTCCTCCATCTCCAGAAAGAGCTCCGCCTGCTCGGCCAGGTAGCCCTCGGCCCCCTCCCGGAGGATCCGGGCCAGCCGCTCGGGGGTGAGGCCGCGGGAAGGGTAGGTGGCGAAGGGTCGCCACACCGGCAGGCTTCCCCGGGCCGCCTTGGGGGGCTCCGTGGGGATTGGGCGTCCGTACTGGTCCAGGATGGGCATCAGAAGGCTCCTTTCCAGCCCGCGAAGGCCCGGCGGAGGACGCTCTTGTACTCCACGGGGCCCCTCGGGTTCTCGGCGGCGTGGAGGGCCAGGGCCAGGGCCCAGAAGCGGTCGGCGTGGCCCTTCTCCGAGCGCTCGGCGTCGTAGCGCACGTTCCCGGAAGGGGTGACGATCCGGCGCACGCTGTGGAGGTCCTCCCGGAGGGCCCGGTCCTCGGGGATGCGCACCTTGCGGTCCTCAAAGAAGAGGCGGAGGCGCTGGGCCAGGTCGGCCTTGACCTCAGGGGTGAACTTCACCGGCTCCACCTTGTAGCCGAAGGCCCGGCGGGCGTTCTCCGCCAGCATCTCCCCGAGGCCCGTGGCGTCCAAGCAGGCCCGGCGCACCTGGGGCAGGAGGGCGTGGAGGCGGGCCTCCTGCTGGGCGAAGGGAGCCCGGTGTAGCGCCTCCAGGAGGCGCACCCAGTAGACGTCTCCCACCCGCTCCAGGACCACGAAGACGGTGAGGTCCCGGTGGCGGCCCACGTCCACCCCCAGGTAGGCCTGGTCGGGGTTCCAGGGGCCCCGGGGGTCCTCCCGGGCCTCGGCCTCCAGGATGAGGCTCCAGGGCAGGAAGGCCTCCTCGGCGCTCAGGAACTCGCAGAGGTACTCCTGCTGCCAGATGAAGTCGTCCGCCAGGCCCGCGCGGAGCTCCTCGGGGTCCACGGGCAGGCCCTGGGCCACGGCGTCGTAGATGGTGACCTTGTGGCGGCTCCAGGCGGGCCCGCCCTTCTCCCAGAGCTCCCAGAACTTCCCCCGGGGGCCGTTGGGGGTGCTCATCACCCGGATCTTGAGGTCGGGCCTCCGGGTGATGATGGGGTACATGGCCGCCCAGATGGCCTCGGAGTCCTGGTGGAAGGCGAACTCGTCCAGGACCACGTTCCCCGTGTAGCCGCGGGCGGTGCGGGGGTTGGCGGGGAGGAAGATCAAGCGGGAGAGGTTGGGCAGGCGGATCTCCAGCTGGGTCACGCTCTCGCCCCCCTCGAAGAAGCGGCTCTCCATGAGGGTGGCCATCTGCCGCATGGCGTCCAGGTGGGCCTTGGCCTTCTCGGCCAACTCCCGGCTCTGCCTCTCCCCCGCCGAGAGGAGGACCCAGGTGCTCCCCCGGTGCTCCACGGCGTGGAGGGCGGCCTCGAGGGTGAGGGCGAAGGATTTGCCCGTCTGGCGGGACCAGAGGCCGATCTTGAAGCGGCTCTCGTCCCGGATCCACGCCCGCTGGTAAGGGAGGAGGTCAAAGCCCATAGAGGTCCCGCTTGATGGCCTCAATCACCTCAGGCTCAATCTCCCGCACCCGGAGGGCCTTTTCCACCTTCTCCGCCGCCTCCTGCCTGAGGGAGCGGTCTATCCGCTCCAGGGAGAGGGCCACCCGGGCCGCCTCCAACCCGAGGCGCACCACCTTCTCCGGGTCCACCTCCGCCTCCCCCAGCTCCAGCCCGTCCAGGTAGCGGAGGGCCTTGTGCACCACGATGTTGGCCAGGGCGGCGGCGTAGGAGAGGCGCTTGCCCGTGGCCTCCTCCACCGCCTCCACCAGGCGCTCCATCTGCAGCACCTGGTCCAGGGCCGGGGCTAGGTGCCGGGCGTGGCGGTGTAGGCCCGAGGGGGAGGCTTTATACCCTTGGGCCTGGAGCCAGCGGGCGATGCCCTCCAGGGTGTAGGGGCGCCCGTCCTCCTCGGTCTCCTCGCCCAGGAGCATGGCGTCTACCCGCTCCCGTACCTCGTCCGGGAGCGCGCAGACCTTGCAGAGGCGGTGCCTGCGGTAGTGGAGCTTCACGGCCGCACCCACCCCACCAGGGCCAGGACCAGGATGACCGCGAGGAGCCAGCGCTCGGTCCTGCGGTGCCTCCGCTCCTCCTCCAGTTCCTGGCGGAGCTTCCGGATCTCGGCCAGGGTCTCCTCCTGGTACCGGCGGATGGCCACGGAGATGGCGTGGAGTTCTTCCCGGACGTCCATCGTCCTTCACCGCGGCAGGAGGACCCCGGCATCCCGGATGGACCCCTCCACCAGGTCTATGCCCTTCTCGGTGAGCCGGACCACGCGGAACTCCCCGTCCTCGTCCCACTCGGCCCGGACGTAGCCCTTCTCCTGGAGGTAGCGCACGGCGGCGTTGAGCTCAGGACGGGCAGGGAGGATGTGGGAGTACTCTAGGGTCCTCACCAGGACCCCCCTGGGCATGGCGTAGGGGTCCGCCACGTTGAGGGGCGACTCAGTTCCCATCGCGTGCAGGTAGAGCACCTGCAGCACGGCTCCCCGGATCAGCTTCGGACGGTTTGGATCGCGAAACATCGCACCTCCTCAGGGGAAGAGCTTGTGGACGGGCAGGCCCATCATGGCGCCGACAATGGCCAGGAGCAGGGCCAGGACCAGCCAGAGACGCGGGTTGGCCCAGAGGGAGCTGGGGCGGTCCCGCTCCGCCCGCATCCGGGTGTAGATCCGGAGGGCCAGGAGCTCCTCCCGGTAGACGCGGAGCCTCTCCTCGGGCACGCCCTGGTGGGCCAGCTCGTCCACGAGACCTTCCACCACGCGCATAAGCCCGTCCACGCGCTCGTCCACACGCCCCCCTCCCAAAAGGCCTACCCCCTGGGGCTTCCCCAGGGGGCACTTTTGGCACTCTAGCCTTATTTTAGCCCTGAGCTTGGTCCTTGTCTAGCGGGATAACGGCGCAAAGCCGCGTCAGGCGCAGGAAGACCTCCAGGGTGTCCTCCCCTACCCCATCCGCGCGGCGGAAACGGCCTGTGATGGCGTGCCAGTAGAGGAGCCTCCGGGCTCGGCCCAGGCCGAGGTAGGCCTCGAGGGCCTGCCTCTCCCCCAGGCTCAGACCCCGGAGGAAGGCCTGGTAGGTCTCCCGGTAAAGCCTGAGCTCGTGCGGCGGATCCCCGGCGGGGGAACGGGGCACGTAGACCGGGAGAAAGGCGGGGTGGGAAGGCCCCCCGGCGTAGACCCGGGGACGGCCCGCCCCCCGGGGGGCCGGGTCCTGAGGAGCGAGCTCCACCCAGCGGGCCTCCCCGTGGGCCACCCGCCAGAGGGCCAGGGCCAGGAAGTTGGCCCGCCAGAGTTCCAGGTCGCGTTCAGCCACGTTCCGCCCTCCTCAGGGTCCACCCCTCCTCCGAACGGACCACCACCCCGGAGTCGGCCAGGGCGTTCAGCCGAACGTGGAGGGTGGACTTGGACATCCCCGTTCGGCGGGCCAGCTCGGAGAGGGAAAGTGGGGCGTTCGCCGAACGGAGGACCTGGAGAATGGCGAGCCCCCGTTCGTCCAGCGAAACCTCCAGGGAGCGTTCGGTCTCCACCTTGCGCTCCTTCAAGTGCAGGCGGGCCTCCCGTTCGGCGGCCCCGTTCGGCTCCCAGACGGGGGCGTGGAAAGGGGGTTCGGCGTTCGGCCTACCCCGTTCGGCCCCGGGTTCCAGCCGTTCGGCGTTCGGCCCAGGGCGTTCGGCCCCTTCCTCCAGGCGTTCGGCGTTCAGCCTACCCCGTTCGGCCCCGGGCTCCAGCCGTTCGGCCGCCCTCCGAACGGACCCCTCCCCCTCCCGAACGGCGGCTCGGGGGCGTTCGGCGGGGGTCAGGGGGTGCCGAACGAGCTCCCCCACCACCTTCCCCACAACCCAGGTCCCCACGGGAACGAAGAGGCTCATGGCCAAGGTCTCCCAGATGGGAAGCTCGGGGGCCGCCCGGCGCATGGAGAGGGCGTTTCCCATCCACACCAGGAGCAGAGCGGCCAGGGCCCCGCCCGAGGCCCAGGAGGAGCCCCGGAGGAGGGAGTTGGAGAGGAGGGAGAGAAGGAAGGCCGTGAACTCCAGGCTCCCCGCCAGGCCCCAGGCCAGCCAAGGGGGAAGCTCCCCCAGGGAAAGGGCGTACCACTGGGCCAGGTGGCCCGCGCTCATGGCCAGGGTGCTCAGATAGGCCAGAATCAGCAGTCCGATCAACGCGTTCCTCATAGCTTCAGCTCCCGTTCCAGCTCCAGGACCAGCTTGAGGACCCGGTAGCGGCCCTCCTCCACCGCCCGAAGGCGCCGGGCCAGGGCCGCCTCCCGGGCCCGAAGGGCTTCCAGCTCCCGCTCAACCTCCGTCAGCCTGCGCAAAGCCCCCCGAAGGACCTCGCCCGCCCGCTCCACCTCCAAGAAGGCGCCGCGGGAGGCGGCCTCGTAGGCGTGCATGAGGATGGCGTCCAGGGCCTCCTCGGGGGTCATGCCACCTCCAACGGCTGCCACATCCAGTAGAGGCGCTCGCCCGAGCGGCCGTACCAGACCAGCCCCCCGGGCACCTGGATGTAGGCCTTCAGGAGCCCGACCGGGGGGCAGTAGGGGGTCCCCGCCCCCGCCACGCCGAAGAAGGCGGGGACCCCCTTCTCGGTCCTGGCCAGGCGGCGCTCCACTTCCTCCACAAAGCGCGTCCAGTCCGTCATACCCACCTCCACACCAGGGCCAGGAAGACCCCCAGGAGGCCCACCAGGCTGGCGAAGAGGGCCAGGCCCACGGAGGCCCCCTCGGGGAGGTCCTCCCGGCGGGTCAGGGCCAGGTAGCCCAGGAGGGCCAGGAGGCCCACCTGGGCGGCCAGGACGTAGATCAGGACCAGCTTGAAGAGCATCACGGGCTTCCTCCCTGGGGGTCACGCCTCCGCCGCCTCGTCCGCCGCCTCCTCGCTGGGGTACACCGTGCCCACGTACCGGCCGTTGAGCCTGACCTTCACGGGCACCCCGTAGTCGTTGGCGAGGTCCTGGGCGTGGGCGGCCACCCACAGCAGGTCCTCGTTCTCGGGGAAGCTGTCCAGCACGTTGCCGGAGGCCACGAGCACGTAGCCCCGCCACGCGGCCCGGTCCTCCAGCGCCCGCGCCCTCAGGACCTGCCAAAGTAAGAACCGAAGCGCCTGCATAGGGCCTCCTCTACCTCCTCCGGGTCCCAGCCCCAGTCCAGGGCCACCAGGACCTCGCCCCGGAAGAGGGCCAGCGTCCAGCGTCCCCGCTCGTCGCGGTACGCGTAGACCTCCAGCTCCCCCACCCGGCGCGGGTAGCGCGAAGGGAAGCCCGCCAGGAAGGCCAGGACCTCATCCTCTCCCTCCATCGCCCACCTCAAAGAGGCTGGGCTGGCGCCAACGGGGCGCCCGGTGCTTCTGCCAGTGGGCCCAGGCCTCGTCCAGCCCCCGCACCGCCGCGTAGAGCTCCTCAATGCGGGAGACCAGGCTCTGGCGGAAGGCCCGGAACTCCTCTTCCTTGTCCGCCACCTTGTAGACCTCGTCCCCCGCGGGGTTTTCCGCCACCACCACGGGGAGGATGCCCCGCTTGCGGAGCTCGGCCATGATGGCCCGGCCCCGGCGGTCCCCCCCGAACTGACGCTCAAAGTCCGCCCGGGCCACGCCCCACTCCCCCCGCTTCAAGAGCAGTTCCGCCGCGGCCCGCAGGTCGCCTTCAGAGATCTCCACCTTCACGCTCCACCTCCCCCGCGAGCCGGTCCGCCAGGGCCAGGACGGCCTCCTCAGGGGTGAGGCCCCGGCCCTCCTCTCCCAGGGCCCGGGCGGTGTAGCCCTCGGGGTGGGTGGCCAGCTCCACCCGGGCCCCCAGGCGCTCCAGGAGCCTCAGGGTCAGCCAAACCGCCCGCCGCCTGGGCACCGCCCCCTCCAGGAGCTCCTCCAGGCTGGCCAGGGTGATGTAGCTTTTGCGCCCCATGCGCACCACCCGGAGGAGGCCCCGCCGCATGAGGTCTTCCACCGCCGGGCGGCCCACCTCCAGGAGGGCGGCCACCTGGTTTGGGGTGAGGAGGGCCTTCCCGTCCAAGCCCAGCTCCTTCAGGCGCTCGCGCAGGCTCACGCCACCTCCTCCACGGCCACGGGCCGGGCCTCCAGCACCCGCCAGCCCGCCATGACTTCCAGGGCCCTGGGCTCGGCGTAGGGGCCCTCCCACTGGCGGAGGGGGCGGAGGTAGAACATGACCCCGCCCCCGTCCCACTTCAGGAACACCGTCCCCTCCCCCGTAAGCCCCCGGATGCGCAGGCGGTAGGGGGTGCCGGGGTCGGCCCGGAGCTTGCGGATGAGGAACCTATGGTCCACGGCGCACCTCCACCCAGGCCCGGGAAAGGTGAGGGTCGCACCGCCAGCAGAAGATGTCGTCGGCGATGCGCCCCGTGCCCCCGCAGAGAGGGCAGGGCCGGAGGCGAAGGGCCGCCTCCTGGGCCTCCGCCTCGTCCCGGTAGAGCTGGGCCAGGAAGGCCTGGCCGTGCCGCTCCGCCAGCCTGGCCCGCTCCCGAAGCTCCCCCGGGGTGAGGCCGTAGCTGCGGATGGTGTCCAGGGCGCTCTTGAAGGGCCGCTTCACGGGCACTCCACCCCCTTCATCCGGTGCGGGTGGGCCAGCACCTCCCGCGCCTTCTGGTCCGACTCCGCCTCGGCGGCCAGGCGCACCGCCAGGGCCCGGCGGGCCAGCCGGGAGAGCTCCCCCAGGTCCACGGCCTCGGTGTCCCGCGCCTCGTTGGCCGCCCGCACCATGTCCCGGGCCAGGTCGTAGAGGGCGTAGGCCACCCGCAGGTGCCGGGGAAGCCCCTCCTCCGCCAGCTCGTCCACCAACTCCTCCAGCTTGCTCCTAGGCTTCTTGTTCATCCCTAACCTCCCTCCGGCGGAGCCACTCCAGCTCCGCCTCCGCCAAAATGGCCTGGATCCCCCTTCCCGCCTCCTCCAGGGGGCGGGGGCGAACCCCCCGGAGGGCTTCCACAAGGGCGGCCCGGACCTCCGGGTCCTCCCTGAGGAGCCGAATGAGCTCTTCCCGCGTCATCAGTTCCCTCCCCGGGGCGCCGGGGGCTTCGCCCCGAAGAGCCCCGCCGCGAGGGCCGCCTCCAGGGCCTCCGCGTGCCGGGCCACCAGCGCCCCGTAGACCGCCTTTCGCTCGTGCTCCAGGACCTCAAGCTCCACCTGGAGCTTGTCCAGCTGGGTTAAAATCTGCTGCAGCCTCTTTTCCGCCTTCTGCCACTCCAGGTCCTGGGCGAGGAGCACCCTGGTGCGGGCCTGGCGCTCCCGCTCCGTCTTGCCGGGGGCCTCGAGGTAGGCCTGGGCCTCCCGGGCCTCCATCCACCGCTCCAGCTCCCGCCTCTCCGCCCGGAGCGCGGTCATCTGCCGCTTCACCTCCCCGATGAGCCCGGGGAGCTCCAGAATGCGCATGACCAGGCGGGCGGCCTCGAGGGGGTAATCAACCCTGTTCACGAAGGGCCTCCTCAGCCAGCTCGTTGGTCCTCTCCATCGAGGGGACTTCAACCACCAAAACGCGCCGAATGACTTGGCTATACCTCCCCGTGCTGATGTGTATCTCCGGGCGCACTTCTATCACCCTCACGTGAGTAACTTCTCCCATTTGAGAAGAAGGGCGCAGGTCGCGGATTTGAAGGAAGGTGTCCTCCTCAATCCAGCTCAGGTCCTTGGGGATGATGGCGATGGGGTTACGAGGCCAGGTGCCGTCTTCCGTCAGGTAGATGTAGGTGGCCTCGTACCGGACGGGCGGTATGCCCTCCTGGAGCTTCCGAAAGGGCTTCTTCACCGCCCACCCCCCGCGAGGTTCAGACGGCTCGCCACCCGGCGCACGTGGGCCGGGGTGAAGGCGGCCTTAGTGAGGCCCCGCTCGCTGCTCCACTGGACCACCCGGTCCATCTGCCGCATGAGCCGCACGATGTCCCGCAGGATCCCCCCAGTGAGGGTGTGGACCTCGGCCAGGGTCTCCTGGGAGTAGCCGGAGTTTTCGTAGATGGCCTGGGTCTCCTGGAGGGAAATGGGGCCTATGCGGGCCACGGTGCCGATGCGGCTCTCAATGTCCCGGTGGCGCCGGATCTGTCCCTCAAACTCCTCCGAGGTGATGAGGACGAAGGAGCTCCCGGTCTCGTCCGCCAGGTACTTCACCGTCTCCAGGGTTGGGCGGTCCAGGAGCTGGGCCTCGTCCACGAAGATCACCCTGGGGCTCATGAGGAGGGCGTCCCGCACCATGCTCAGCAGGACGCGGAACGTCTTGGTGCGGGTGATGCGGAGCTCCACCGCCAGATCCTCCAGGAGGGCCGCCGGAGAGTAGCTGGGCTGGGCCCGCACCCAGGGGGCCTCGTGCTCCCGGGCCCAGTAGCGGCAGGTGAGGGTCTTCCCCACCCCCGCCGGGCCCACCACCAGGGCCAGGGGGAAGCCCTCCTGGGCCACCAGGTGGAGGTGCCCCAAGAGGGCCTTCGCCCCCTCCGTGGGGATGAACCCGTCCCGGGGGTCCTTCCAGAGCTCCGCCTCCCCCATGACGATGCCCAGGGCCTCGTCAATGAGGGCCAAGGTCTGGTCGCCGTTCGCCTTCCTTCCCATGCGCTACCTCCTATTCCTCCTCGCCCCGGGGCAGCAGGCCGCGCTCCTTTAGCCACTGCTCCCCCAGGGCGATGGGGTCCAGAACCAGGTCGTCCTCCAGCTCGGCGGCGAGCTCCTCCGCCCCGCGGGCGATCTCCTCCGGGGAAGGGGCAGGGAGCTCCTGGGCCCGGAGGGTGATGCGCTCCCGCCGGGGCAGGGGGGCGAGGCCGGAGAGGCGCTCCAGCATGTCTTCCAGCCGCATGGCGGGGGAAAGCTCCTCCACCAGGCGGCGCGCCTCCTCCTGCAGGGCCCGGATGGCCGCCCGGTCGGCCGCCCGCTTGGCGCGGGCCTCGAGGCTGTCCGCCCGCAGGGGCTCGGGAAGGAGCTCCCCGAGGACCTTGAGGGTGCCGTCCGGGTTTCGGAGGGCCACCCGCAGGGGCTGGCCCGGGAGGACCTGCACGTCCAGGACCACCACCTTCTGCCCCTGCCAGGGCAGGAGGCTCCCGTGGCGGGGGTCCAAGTACCAGGTGCGGCCCCGGTACTGCACGGTGCCGTTCCCCCGCACCACCCGCTCCACCTGGTAGGCCGCGGCCAGGTAGAGGTCTTCCAGGCGGTACTCCGCGAGGCGGTGCCGGGGGACGAAGGCCCGGAAGAGGTCCAGGCGGCTGAGCCCGTCCTCAAGGGGCTCCCGGTGCCAGGTGCCGAGGAGCCACTGCAGGGCGCGGGCCTTGTACTCCTCCTCCAGGAGGAGGCGGTCGGGGTAGGGGTCCCGCTCGGGAGGCATCCCCTCCGCCACCCAGCGCCGGGTGTTCTGGAGGAGGCGGCGGAGCTCGGAGGAGTCCCGCTCCGTGGCGTCCGAGCCCGCGTAGCCGGGGAGCAGGGCCTCAAAAGTCTGGTGGAAGGCCCCGAAGAAGCGCTCCACCTTCCCCCGGGTGTGGGAGACGTGGGGCCGGGAGTAGACGAGCTCAATCCCCAGGGTGCGGGCCCAGTGCTCCGACTTCTCTGAGCGGTAGACCTTGCCGTTGTCCCAGTAGATGCGCTCGGGCACGCCCCGGACGTCCCAGTCAGGGACGAGGGGCGTCTTGTCCTGGGTCATGAGGATGAGGAGCTGGTCCGTGGGGACCTGGCTCTCCTCCCGGCTGAAGACGAGGGAGGGCACCGCCCCCGAGTAGACGTCCAGGGCCACGTGGATGCGGAGGCGGACCATCCGGTCCTCCTCGGGGAGGTAGACGAAAACGTCGCACCTGGTCATGTCCACCATGACCATCTGCATGGGGTACTCGGCCAGGACGTGCCCCGCCCAGGTGCGGGCGAACTCCCGCCTCCCCTCCTCGGAGAGGAGGGCGTAGCGGAAGGCGGGGTTCTCCTCGGCCTTCCGCAGGATGCGCCGCACCGTGGCCTCGGAGAGCCGGAACAGGGTTTCGGTGGAGTAGGGCCGGTAGAGGAGGAGGCCCGGGTCGTTGGCCTCCACGATGCGCAGGATCCTCCGGGCGCTCGCCCGGGGGTGGGCGAGCTTGAGACCCACCACGAGCTTCCTCAGCTCCGCGGGCACCCGGTGAGTTCCCCGGTCCCGCCGAGGGCGCCGTGCATACAGGAGTTGCCCCGCTTCATAGCGGCGGAGGAGCCGGGCCAGGTAGTTGGGCGTGACGCCGAGCCGCTGCGCCTCCTCCTTGATGAGGTCCCACTTGAGCCCCCGGGGGAGGTCCCGGGCCTCCGCGGCGATCCGGGGGAGGTGGGCCTCGAGGGCGGGCTGGGAGGCGGAGGAGGCCTCCACGGGCCGGGGTTCAGGGGGGGCCTCCCGCCCCAGGGCCAGAGCCAGGAGGTCGGCGTCCACCAGGGTGCGCCAGGTGCGGCCGTGCTTCTCCTTGCGGGTGGGAATGCCGTGGCGCTGAATGAGCCTCCACGCCGAAGCGCGCGAAACTCCCAATCTTTCCGCGGCCTCATCTACGGGAAGCCAGGACATCGCTTTCCTCCTCCATCAGATCCTCTACACCAACCCCCAGGGCCCTTGCGATTTTTAGCAACGTGGCCGCAGATGGCCTAGTTCTAGCCCCGGAAAGCAACATCGCTATATGGCCGCTTGACAGACCGGTCACTCGGGCTAGCTCCGCCTGCGTAAGGCCCCGGTCAGCCATCAGCTTTTGCATCATGCGAGGTGAAAAGCGGTGCTTTACTCTCATCTGAGAGAATGCTAGCATCCTTTTCGTGAGTAAGTCAAGGGCCACTCCCTTGACTTTGGGGTCATAAGGAGAGAAGCACATCAACCTTAGGGGCACTCTCCGCCCCTGGAAGGGCCTCGGGCTCAGGAGGGGAGAAGAAATGGGACGGACTAGAACAAAGGAAGCCCTAGAAGGGCCGTTCGCCAAAGAAATCATCAAGAAGATGAAGGAAATGGGATTTCGCAAACTTGAAGAGTTCGCCGACTACTACAATATCGGAAGGACCACCGTCTACAGCCTGGTCATCGGAAGAAAGATCGGGGACAAGTACATCAAGCCGAGCCTTGACACCCTTACCAAGCTTTCCCTTGCGCTAGAAATCCCGGTAGAACAGCTCATTGAACGGCTTTACCCGGAAGGCTCCTTCCTTACAAAGAAAGAGGTGGGAGTTCCTATTATCGGCTACGTAGGCGGCGGCCCCTCCCAGCTGGAGGAGATTGAGGAGCGCACCGTCCCCGTGCGGGTCAAGGGGGACGCCCGGCACCTCGTGGCCTTCAAGGTGCGGGGCAACTCCATGTGCGCCGGGAAGCGCCCCATCTGCGATGGGGACATCGTCATCGTCAACACCGAGGACAAGGGCCACCCCGGGGCCATCGTGGTGGCGCGGCTGGACGGGAACAGCTACGTGGTCAAAAGGATGGGGCCGGATGGCACCCTGTACTCCACCAACCCCGAGGAGCCCAACGGCCCTCCCGTCATCCCCGTGGACCAAGTGGCCGAAATCGTGGGCCGGGTGGTGGAGGTGCGGAGCAAGCTGGATTGACAAGGACCAAGCTCAGGGCTAAAATAAGGCTAGAGTGCCAAAAGTGCCCCCGGGGAAAGCCCGGGGGCAAAGGCGTTTAGGAGGGAAGCGTGCTGAAAGCCCTGCGGATCGTCTTCGCCGCCACCGCCCTCGCGGTCCTGGTGGTGGAGGACCTCATGGACGGAGTCCCAGGCATCCAGAAAAAGGAGGAGGCCCTGAAGCGGGTGAAGGAGCTGGTGGTTTCCATCATCGGCTTCTGGCCCGCCTGGCTCCCGGACTCGGTGGTGGGCTGGGTCATTGACACGGTGGTGGCCATCTTCAACCGGGACGGCACCTTTCGCAAAGGCGCGGGCCCTCAAAGCGCCCCCGCCGGGGCCTGAAGCCCCCCGGTGGCCCCTCTCCCCGGAGACGGCCAGGCTGGAGAACCGAGCCTACTGGGGCGTGGTCCTGAGGAGGCCCTATGCCGAGTTTGACCGGCTTCCCCAAGAATACCGATACCTCCACCCCGACCTTTTCCGGCACGCTGCGCGCCGCCTTGGCCGAGGCGCCTAGCCGCATCCCCCTCCACCCCTTCGGGGAGTTCGTGGGGAACGGCACCGTCTTCCTCTACGACGAGGAGAGCCTGCAGGCGGCCCTGCGGGACCTGGCCGAGCGGGGCGTGCCCTGGGTCCTGGACTTCCACCACCAGACGGTGCGGGTGGAGGAGGGCCAGGGCCAGGAAGCCCCGGCGGCGGGCTTCATCACCGGGCTGGAGGTGGGGGATGACGGCTTCGTCTACGGCCTGGTGGAGTGGTCGGAGACGGGACGGGAGAGGGTGAGCCGGGGGGAGTACGCCTACGTGAGCCCTGTCTTCTACTACGACCCCCGGCCCGACGAGCTGGGCAGGTACCGGGTGCTGGGCTACCACTCCTTCGCCCTCACCAACAACCCCGGCATCCGGATGCAAAAGCGCATAGAAGCGGAGGCGGACATGCTGGAGAAGCTCAGGCAGGCCCTGGGGCTCCCGCCCCAGGCCACGGAGGACGAGGCCTTCCAGGCCCTGGAGAGGACCCTGGCCGAGGCCCGGGTGGGCCGGGTGGTCCTGGAGGTGGGCCTGGGGGCCGAGGACGAGACGGAGCTGAAGGCCAAGCTCCTCAGGCTCCTGGCGGCCCAGGACGCCCTGGCGGAGCTGGAGAGGACCCGGGCGGAGCTGGAGGCCCTTAGGGCCGAGACCCGGGAGGAGAAGGCCCAAGCCCTGGTGCGGGCCGCCCTGGAGGAGGGGCGCATCCTGCCCCACCAGCGGGAGTTCTGGCTGGCCCAAGCCCGGGCCGATCTGGAGGCCGCCCGCAAGGCCCTGGAGGGGATGCCCCGGCTGGTGCCCACCAGCCTGCCCCGGGCCGAGGCCCCCAGGGCCCCCCTGGAGGAGGACCCCGCCGAGCGGCTGCGCCGGGCTCTGGGCGTGAAGGACGAGGCATGGAAGAAGTGGGGGTAGCGTATGTTTGACACCGAGCGCTGGCTAGACGAATACCTGATCGCCCTGCCGGTGAAGGCGAACGCCGTCATCCGGCAGGGAGCGCTGGTCATGGTCTCGGGGGGCTACGCCGAAGAGGCCGGGCCTGGCACCGGGCGGATTGCGCTGGGCGTGGCCCAGGAGACCGTGGACAACACCGGGGGCGCCGACGGGGCCAAGGAGGTCCTGGTGCGGCGCGGGGTGTTCCGGTTTGAGAACGACCCCGCCGACCCGGTGGGGCCCACGGAGCTGGGGAAGGACGTCTACGCCACCGGGCCCAACACCGTGGCCAAAGGTGGCACGGGCCGCTCCAAGGCGGGCCGGGCCCTCCGGGTAGACGGAAGCTACGTCTGGGTGGAGGTGTGGTGATGCTGCTCAACAGGGAGAATCTCAACGCCCTCTCCCGCTCCCTCCGGGCCCTGGTCTTCCAGGCCCGGGAGGAGTACCGCCCCTTCTGGAACAGGATCGCCCTGGAGTCCAGGACGGAAGGGCGGGTGGGGGTCTACACCTGGCTGGAGGACTTCCCCACCATGCGGGAGTGGAAGGGGGAGCGCCAGGTCCAGAACCTGAGCCTCAAGACCATCAACCTGGAGAACGCCGACTGGGAGATGACCTTCGCCATCGCCCGCAAGGACGTGGAGGACGACCTCCTGGACCAGGTGGGCGCCAACGCTCGCGAGTACGCCTTCCGCTGGGCGCAGCACGACGACTACCTGGTGACCCAGCTCCTCCTCAAGGGCTTCAGCGCCCAGGGGCCTGACGGCGCCAACTTCTTCGGCACCCACCGGGTGGGCAAGAAGAACTACCAGAACGCCGGCACCAACCCCCTCACCCGTGAGAGCTTCCGGGCCGCCCTGGCCGGGATGCGCAGCCTCCAGGACAGCCGGGGCTACCCCCTGGGCTTCTTCCTGGACCGCCCGCTCCTCATCGTGGGCCCCCAGCTGGCCCCCACCGCCACGGAGATCGTGGGGGTCCAAACCCTGCCGAGCGGGGGGGCCAACCCCGACTACGGGGCGGCCGAGGTCGTGGTCAACCCGTGGCTGGTGGACAGCTACGCCAGCTACTGGTTCCTGGTGGACGGCTCGCGGCCCATCAAGCCCCTCATCCTGCAGCGGCGCATGGACCCCGAGTGGGTGGCCAAGACCGACCCCGAGGACGACCACGTCTTCCGCCACAACGAGTTCGTTTTCGGCGTGTACGAGCGCAAGGCCGTGGGCTACCTCTACTGGCAGCTGGCCTACGGCTCCACCGGCGCCGGCTCCTGATGATCACCCTAGAGGACCTCCGCCACGCCCTCCCCCTGGACACCCTCCTCTACCTGGTGGACGAGGAGGGGGCGGGGGTCCTCACCCCGGAGGGGGAGGCCCGGGCCCAGGCCGCCCTCAGGGAGGCCTGGGGCGAGGTGGAGAGCTACCTGGCCCAGCGCTACGCCCTCCCCCTCCCCGCCCTGCCCGAGGTGCTGCGGGCCAAGGCGCTGGACATCGCCGTCTACCGGCTCGCCCTCAGGCGGGGCATCCGACCCGGCACCGCCGACGAGGTCCTCCTCCAGCGGTACCGGGACGCGGTGGCCTTCCTCAAGGACGTGGCCCTGGGCAAGGCCAGCCTCCCCCTTCCCCCAGCCTCCGCCCCGGCCCAGCCCAAGGGCGGGGCGAAGGTCCGGGGTACACGGATCTTTAGCCGGGAGAGCCTGGAGGACTTCTGATGGGCGTGCGGCTCAAAGGGGACTGGCAGGACCTCCACCGGCACCTCCACCGCCTCTCCGGGGGCGTCCCCGAGGCGGTGAAGCGGGCGGTGGCCGAGGGCATCCACGCCCGCACCCAGCGCCGCTTTGAGGAGAGCCGGGGGCCGGACGGCCGGCCCTGGCCGCCCCTCTCCCCGGCCACCCTCCTCGGGGAGGTGGGCCGGGACCGCGCCAAGGGAGGCCTCTCCGCCCGGGCCCAGCGGCGCGTGGCCCTGCGGAAGCCCCTCATCCGCACCGGGCGCCTCCGGGCCTCCATCGCCTGGAAGGTCGCGGGGAACGCCATCGCCGTGGGCACCAACCTGGTCTACGCCGCCATCCACCAGTTCGGGGGAAGGGCGGGCCGGGGGAGGAAGGTGCGCATCCCCGCCCGGCCTTTCCTGGGCCTCACCGAGGAGGACCGCCAAGAGGCCGAGGCCCTCCTCCTGGAGTGGCTTTCCCGGAGATGACCGCCCCTGTGCTCGCCTACCTCACCGAGGCCTGCGTCCACGCCGGGCTACCCCGGACCCGGGTCCTCGTGCGCCGGAGCCGCGAGGAGGCCTACCGGACGGTGCCCGCCGCCCTCCTCGCCCTAACCTCGGGGAGCCTGCGGCGGGACGGGAGCCGGGTACAGGTGGGGCCCGAGCGCACCACCCGGACCCTGTATCGCGGGCTCGTGCGGGCCCGCCTGGAACTCTATGCCCGAAGCCAGGAGGAGCTGGACCGCCTCCTGGTGGGGGTACTCCTCTATCTCTGGCACACCCCCTTGGAAGCCGGGGGGTCCTATCAGGCCAAGCTGGACGAGATCGCCCTTTCGTATCAGGACGAAGAGGGCTTCCTCCTCCCCGAGAACGGGCTCGCCCTGGAGATCCCCGTGGAGGTCTACCTCCTGGAGGGGGTGGACTGGGTGCCCGTGGCGGTGGAGGTGGAAGGGCTCGTAGAGGAGGTGTGACATGCCCAAGGAGACCAAGGAAGTGGAGGACAAGGAGATCACCCAGCCCGACCCCACCGTGGAGGAGCTCGCCGAACTCCTCAAGGTGGAGCCCTGGGCCCTGGCGGGCCTCCGGGTGCGGATGGGCTGGGCCGTGGGGACCCGGGTCTCCCGGGCCCAGTTTGAGCGGGCCCTGAGGGAGTTCCTCCAGGGGCCCACCGTCAAGGAGTAGGAGGTGAAGCGTGGCTAGACTGCCAGGAGTATACCCCGAGATTCAGGACGGGGGCCTGGGCATCGTGGCCCCCAGCGGGGACGGCCAGCGGGTGGTGGTGGGGGTCTCCTCCAAGGGGCCCGTGAACCAGGTGGTGGGCCTCTCCGACCTCTCCCAGGTGCCCACCCTCCTCGGCACCGGCCCCCTGGCCCGGGCCGTGGCCGACCAGCTGGCCTACGGAGGCGGCCAGGTCTACGCGGTGCGGGCCGCGGGGGACATCGCGGGCAGCGTCACCGCCGGCACCGAAAACCCCGCCTCCCCCGCCGTGAGCGTGAGCGGAAGCCCCCTGGACGCCTACGAGATCGTGGTGCGGATCGTCCGGGGCGGGGCCGTGGGCACCGCCACCTTCACCTACAGCCTGGACGGCGGGGACACCGTGAGCGCCGAGATCGTCACCGCCGCGAGCTACGACCTCCCCGGCACCGGGCTCACCTTGAACTTCGGCACCGGCACCTACACCGCGGGGGCGGTCTACCGCTTCCAGGCCACCGCCCCCAGGGCCAGCGTCTCCAGCGTCCAGGCCGCCGTGCGGGAGGCCCTCAACGCCCCCATCCTCTACGAGTACATCCAGGTGGCCCAGCCCACAGACGCCGCCATGTGGGCCGCCCTGGACGCCCTGGCCACGGAGGCGGAGGGCCGGTTCCGCTACATCTGGTTCCTCACCGAGACCGCCGCGCCGGGCAACGACGTGGACGCCTGGGTGAACGCCAGGCTCGCGGAGAAGGCCAACTTCACCTCCAAGCGGGTCATGATCGTGGCCGCCTGGGGGGAAGTGGTGGACACCCTCAGCGGGAGGCTGGAGGTCCAGAGCCTGGCCGCCCGGGTGGGGGCCCGGATCTCCAAGAACCGGGTCCACGTCTCCCCCGCCTGGGTCCAGCTGGGACCCCTCCCCGGCGTGGTGGCCGTGGCCCCCTTCGTGCTGACGGACTACGGCAAGAAGAGCCTCTTCAACAACGCCCACGCCCTGGCCCTGGACACGGCCGGCTTCACCACCGTCTACCGGCTCATCGGGCGGGACGGGGTCTACCTGGTGGACGGCCGCATGGCGGCGCCCCCCACCAGCGACTACCTCATCGTCCAGAACCGGAGGGTGATGGACAAGGCGGTCACCCAGGTCCGCCAGGCCCTCCTGGACTTCGTGCAGTGGCACGTGGACCCCACGGACCTGAACGCCTCCCTGGCCAGCCTCATCGCCCGGGCCAACACCCCTCTCCGGGTCATGCAGTCCCTGGGAGAGATCGCCCGTGGCCGGGTGGTGGTGCCCCCGGGCCAGGACATCCTGGCCTCCAGGACCCTCCTCCTGCAGGTGCGGGTCGTTCCTCTGGGCTATCTCAGGGAGATAACCTTGGACATCGGCTTTGAGAACCCCTTCCTGGCCCAGGCCAAGGCGTGAGGAGGTAAAACATGCCCATCAACGGCCGCTACTATGACTGGGAGCACATCAGCATCCAGGTGAAGGGCGTGCCCCTGGCCGACGTCCTCTCCATTGACTACGAGGACTCGGAGAAGGTCAACGCCATCTTCGGCAAGGGGCGCACGCCCAGGGGCTACACCAAGGGGAACTGGGAGGGCTCGGGGAAGCTCACCCTCCTCCGCGAGGAGTACGACCGCCTCCGGGCCGCCGCCCCCGAGGGGAACGTCTACAAGCTTGACCCCTTTGACATCGTCATCTCCTACGACAAGGGCAACGGCACCGCCGTCACCGACACCCTGAAGGACTGCCTCTTCACCAAGCGCTCCTTCGGCGGGGTGGAGCAGGACACGGAGCGGATCACCGTGGAGCTGGAGTTCGTGGTGCTCGGGGAGATCCAGCACGGCTAGGAGGCTAGATGGAACGGGAAAAGCCCTTCTACACCTTCACCCACGGCGAGAGCACCTTCGCCTTCCGCAGGCCCGACATTGCCCAGGTGGACCGCTTCACCAGCCGCATGGCCCGGGCGCCCTTGAGCGCCGCCCTGGACTTCACCCGCGAGCTCGCCCTGGACCAGGAGGCCTGGGCCCGCGCCACCGCGGAGAAGCCCGGCCTCGCCCTCACCGCCGCCAACGGCATCCTGGAGGCCCTGGGTTTCCAGGCCGGTTAGCGGAGCTGGAGCGTGACCCTCCACCCCTCGCCCAACTTTCCGCCCTCATCCGCCACTGGCTCCACCGCGAGCCTCCCGAGGACCCGGAAGACTTCCTAGAGCTGGCCCGCCAGGCCCTTTGGCTGGAAAGGCGCTACCTCCGGCAGACCCCCAGGTGAAGGCCTGGGGGTCATGCTTTGGTCCAGGGTGGAGGCCCCTTCCCTGGGAAGGCTAAGGCTCAGGGCTAGGTATTTTAGCGCTTTTCATGAGTTTTTCATTAGCATACGCTAAAACAACCTTTAGTTTATGGGCTGAGACAGCGTCACGCTGTCTCAACTATGCATGCAACGCATAACGCGATAACGATGGGCATTCCCATCCCTTTTGGGCATCGGGCTACGCTGTCTCACGCTGTCTCAAGCCCCCCTCCGACGCTGTCTCACGCTGTCTCAGCTATGCAACCCGACCGCATAACGGCGTTTTCCGCCTTCTGTAGCCGCTTTCTTCCTCTCATCAACTATGCGCCGTACGCTATCAATCCGGCTTACATCACAGGGCGCTTTTGCCTTTCTCAAGGTTCATTTTTGCTGTCCTGAAAGCGTGAGCGATTTGCCCCAAAAGCATGACTCACCTAAGTCAAAGATTGCCCCGGTCAGCGGCTTCAGAACGCACTAAACCACCTTGAGACAGCGTCCTTTTCCGATGGTTATCGGACTGACCCGCATTACTGTCCTGAAAGCGTGATCGGCCGCCCTCCGCCAAACCGCCGCCTTTTTTCGGGAGCCCGCCGCTTCTTTTCGCCTTCTTTATCGGCTTCTTTCGCCTTGCTTCGCCTTTAGTCGGGCCCGGCCCAACTAACAACAAGCGCGCTCCATTACACCGGTCCCAGAGAGATGACCGCCGAAAACAGAACCCGGCTTACGCCCTGTCCTGGGGCTCCCCAAGCTTCGGCTTGGGGTTTTTCTTTGCATCCGGGGTGGGAATGAAGTGGGACATGAGTGGGACCTAGTGGAAAACTGTGGGGAATCCGTGCTATACTCCTGGGCAAGAACTCCTCTGCGGGTAAGGCTCCAAACCGGACGCCCAAGCCCAGCCAGCCCCAGAGGGTGGGACCAGGTGGGAAATGCCCTTCGGCGAGTACCAGTACAGCCTGGACGACAAGGGGCGGGTGGTGATCCCCGGCCCCTTCCGGGATTTTCTCGAGGACGGCCTGGTGCTCACCCGCGGAATGGAGGGCTGCCTCTACGTCTTTCCCTCGGACCGCTGGCGCAAGATTGAGGAGCAACTGGTCAACCTCCCCCTCACCGACGCCCAGGCCCGGGCCTTCGTACGCTTCTTCTACTCTGGAGCCCACAAAACCCGCATGGACAACGCCTCCCGGGTCCTGATTCCCCCGCCCCTCCGCCAGTTCGCTGGCCTCAAGGAGGGGGGTGAGGTGGTGATCGCCGGTGCCCCGGGACGGCTGGAGATCTGGAGCCAGGAACGCTGGTGGAAGACCATTGAGGAGATCATGCAAAACCCCCCGGCCCCCGAGGCCCTCAAGGGGCTTATCGGATAGGAGACTATGGACGCCATTACCGAGCACATTCCTGTTCTTTACGAAGAAGTTCTAAACCTCCTGCAAGTCCGCCCGGGGCAGGTGTACGTGGACGCTACCTTGGGGGGGGCTGGGCACACCAAGGGCATCCTGGAACGCGGAGGCCTGGTCATCGGCCTGGACCAGGACCCCGAGGCCGTGGCCCGGGCAAGGGCCATGGGGCTCCCTGGGCTCAGGGTTTTTCAGCGAAACTTCCGCCATCTAAAGGAAGTCCTCCAGGAGGCAGGGGTTAGCCAGGTGGCGGGCATCCTGGCGGATCTAGGGGTGAGCAGCTTCCACCTAGAGGACCCCAAGCGGGGCTTCAGCTACCAGAGGGAAGGCCCCCTGGACATGCGCATGGGAGAGGAGGGCCCCACCGCCTACGAGGTGGTGAACACCCTTCCCTTGGAAGACCTCCGGCGGATCCTGCGGGACCTGGGGGAGGAGAAGCAGGCCCATCGCATCGCCAAGGCCATCGTGGAGAGAAGGCAGAAAGCCCCCATCCGCACCACCCTGGAGCTGGCCGAGGTGGTGCGGCGGGCGGTGGGCTTCCGGAAGGCGGGCCACCCAGCCCGCAAAACCTTCCAGGCCATCCGGATGTATGTGAACGACGAGCTGGGTGCTCTGGAGGAATTCCTTAGGCAAGCCGAGGAGGTCCTGGCCCCTGGAGGAAGGCTTCTGGTCATCACCTTCCATTCCCTGGAAGACCGCGTGGTGAAGCGCTTCCTGAAGGAAAGCAGCCTTAAGGTGCTCACCAAGAAGCCCATCACCCCAAGCCCAGAGGAGGTAGCGAAGAATCCCAGGTCCCGTAGCGCCAAGCTCAGGGCGGCGGAGAAGGAGGTGGCCTGATGCACCGCCAAGGAAGCCTGGGCACAACCCTTCGCTTCGGCCTCCTCTACCTCTTAGCCCTTCTCTTGGTCTTCGCCGTGGGCCACCGCAACCAAATGGAGAAGGCGCACCTGGCCAAGATGGAGGAGGAGCTCACCAGACTAAACGCCCAGGAGGAAGCCTTGCTCAAGGAGAGGTGGCAGGCCACCGAGCCCCATCGGGTGCTCTCCTGGGCCAAGGAAAAGGGCTTCGTGCCCATGAGCCAAGGGAGGTGGGCGGAGTGACCGTAGGGGTAAACCGGGTCTCCTGGGTTTTTCTGGGGTTCGCCCTCTGGATGGCCCTCTTCGGCTTGGGCCTTTACAGCCTCATCGCCCGCCCTCCAAGGCTCTCCGCTCCCCTGCCTCCCGCCGCTCCCCCTCGAGGCACCCTGTATGCCCAGGATGGCACCCCCTTGGCCCTGGACCTCAAAGAAGGGCGCTACTACCCCTTGGGAAAAAGCGCCAGCCAGCTCCTGGGCTTCGGGGAACGGGGCACGGGGAAGGGGCTTGAGGGGCTGGAACGGGATTTGAACGGGGCCCTGGAGGCGGGCCGCTCCTTCACCCTCACCCTGGACCCCTGGATCCAAGCCCTGGCAGAGAAGGCCCTCTGGGAGGGCCTGGCACGAAGCCGGGGAGCCTTTGGCACCCTGCTGGTCATGGACCGGGAAGGCAACCTCAGGGCCGTGGCCAACGGGCCAGCCTTTGATCCTCTAGCCCCCAGGGGGGATCCCAACCGGGACATCTCCTGGCGGAACCACGCCTTTCTCGTACCCCTGGAGCCCGGCTCCACCATGAAGGCCCTCACTGCTGCCATGCTCCTGGAGGAAGGAGTAGCCAGCCTCACCACCCGCGTGGAAGCCCCCATGCAGCGGGTGGTGGACGAATGGACCATCCGGGACGTCATTCCTCACCCCCCCATCCTCACCCTGACCGAGGTGCTTCGCTACTCCTCCAACGTGGGCATCAGCCTGCTGGCCGAGGCCCTGCCCAAGCAGGTGTTTTACCGTTATATGGAACGTCTACACCTCACCGATCCCACCCCCCTGCCCGGGGTAAGGGTGGCTAGCCCAATCGTTACCCCTCCCCACACCTGGAGCCCCGCCGCCTACGCCAACCATACCTTCGGCCAGGGTTTCCTTATCACCCCCCTTCACCTCACCGCTGCCTTCAACACCCTGGTGGACGGCCTCTACCGCCCACCCAGGCTCTTCGCCCACCAGAAAGGCCAGGCGGAGCGGGTCTTTTCTCCCACCACCGCCAAGGCCATCCGCCAGGCCCTGCAAGAAGGCCTTGCTCCCCGTGCCTCCCTGGCAGGGTACCCCTTGGCGGGCAAAACCGGAACCGCCCAGGTGGTGGTAAACGGAAGGTATTCCCAGGAAGTCTTCACCGCTTGGTTTGCCGGCTTCGTGCCCGGGGATGAACCCCTCTACACCGTGGTGGTGGCCGTCCACCATCCCAAAGGAGAGATCCACGGTAGCCTGGTGGCCGCCCCCATCTTCCGGGAGGTGGCCGCCGGGCTCTTGGCGTACCGGGGCGTACCCCCCTATGCTGAAGGGCGGTGAGTGGCTTGTGTATCTTCATCATGTTAGGGAAGTAACGCCGGAGTGGGTGGCCAGGGCCACCGGCGGAAGGCTTCACCCTGGGGGAAAACCCGTGCGCGACCTCCACTGGGATAGCCGCGAGACCACCCCCGGCAGTCTCTTCGTGGCCTTGCCCGGGAAACGGGTCCATGGACGGGAGTATGTGGACGAAGCCCGGGCCAAAGGAGCCCACCTGGTCCTCTCCGACCGTCCAGGACCCGCCACGGTGGAGGTGGCGGACACGCACCAAGCCCTTCTCCGCCTGGGAAGGGCCTTGCGGGAGCTCTTTCCTGGCCAGGTGGTGGCGGTGGGAGGCAGCTCGGGTAAAACCACCACCAAGGAAGCCCTGGCCCAAGGCTTGGGGTTCCCCGCTCCCCCCGGCAACCAGAACACGGCCCCGCCTCTTGCCCGCTTTCTCCTGAGGCTGGATCCCCAGGCCCCGGGTTGCGTGGTGGAGCTCGGGGTAGATCGGGTGGGCGAGATGGCCGAGCTCATGGGCCTGGCTAGGCCGCACCTTGCGGTGCTTACCGCCTTGGGAGAGGAACACCTGGAAGCCTTCGGCAGCCTCCAGGGAGTGGTGGAGGAAGAAGCAGGCCTGCTGTCCGCCCCCCAGGCCTTGGTAAGCCTCCAGGCGGCGGAGGTCCTGGAGCGCTTTGGCCTGGGCCGGGGCCTCCCCACTTACGGCTTTGGCGAGGCCACCTTCCGGGGAGAGGACCTGAGGCTTCTCCTTCACGAAAGCCGCTTCCGCTACGGGGCCCTCGAGGTCCATATCCCCTACCCCGGTATAGGCCCGGCCCTGGCCGCCTTGGCCGCCTTGGGGGTGGCGGAGATGCTGGGCCTGGATCCCAAGGAAGTGGCGGAGAGGCTAGCCCACCTGGTGCTTCCCCCGGGGCGGATGGAGCGGCGGGAAAAGGATGGGGTGGTGTTCTTGAACGACGCGTACAACGCCAACCCCCTTTCGGTGAAAGCGGGCCTGGCCTGGCTGGCCCTGCAACCCGGCAGGAAGTGGGTGGTCTTGGGAGAGATGCGGGAGCTGGGAGAGGAAGCCCTAAGGCTTCACCTGGAAGTGGCCAAGGAAGCAGCCCGGTTGGGCCTTAAGCCCCTGTACCTGGGCCCCTACGCCAAGGACCAGGCCTCCTTAGGCGGGGAAGCGGTGGAAGGCCTCGAGGAAGCCGTAGGTTGGCTCAAGGAACGGGTTCAACCTGGGGACCTGGTCTACCTGAAGGCCTCGAGGAGCGTGGGCCTGGAAAGGATTCTGGAGCTATGGGACGCCTGAACGCCCTGCCCCTTCTCGCCCTCCTCAGCGCCTGTGCTCCCCTCCAGGCCACTGCCCCTGTGCTTCCCTACCCAGGCGGCTTCGCCGAGGGAGGGTGGGTGACGGGCCGCTTCTTTGTGGCCCTGCCAGGGGCTCCCCTCTTGCTGGATGCTGACCAGCAAAGCTTCTATGCCGCCTACCCGTACCAGCTTCTCATCTACCGGGATGGTCTTTGGCAAAGCCTTCCCCTGCCGGGCATCCCACGATTTCTTAGGGCTTCTTCAGGGAAAGTGGTGGTGGGGCTAGGAGAAGGCGTGTACACGGAGGAAGGATTTCTCCCCTACCCTGCCCGGGACGCCGCCTGGAGCCAAGAAGGGCTCTTCTGGGTAGGAGAAAAGGGGCTTTACCGGGAAGCCATCCTTCTCCGCCCGGGGGCTTTCTCCCAAGTGGTGGCCTTGGACACCGGGGTGGTAGCCCTGGGCCAGGAAGCCTACTTCTACCCGGAAGGCCTCCTCCTCCCCCTGCCCCAGGTTGTCCGCAAAGCCCAGGCCGGGGCCTGCGGGGTGGTGGCCCTCATGAAGGGCTGGGTCTACTTGGTGCGGCCCGAGGGAGCCAAACCGGTGGCGGAGGCCCAGGACTTTGCCGCCTGGGGAGAAACCCTCTACCTCATCCCGGGCAGGCGGGTGGTTTCCTGCAAGGAGGTGGTATGGCCCTAGCCCTTCTCCTCTCCTGGTTCCTCACCGCAGTCTGGATCGTGTTCATGAGAAGCCTGGGCCTGGGCAAGAAGGTGCGTACCGACGGGCCTCAAAGCCACCTGGCCAAGCAGGGTACCCCCAGCATGGGGGGTGTGGCCTTCCTCCTGGCGGGCTTTCTGGCCTACAGCCTGATAGGGCGGGACGGGTTCGCCGGCCTTTGGCTGCTGGGCCTGGGCTTCGCCCTCCTGGGGCTTTTGGACGACCTAGCGGGAAGCCTCGCCCGGCCCCTAAGGGCCCGCGAGAAACTCGCCCTGCAAACCCTCATGGCCCTGATCTTTGCCCTTTGGGCAGTGCGGCAGGTGGCCTACACTCCCTGGCCCCTTGCGGATGTGCTCCTTATCCTCCTGGCGGTGGTGGGCGCGGCCAATGCCTTCAACTTCACGGATGGCCTGGATGGGCTTTTAGCCAGCATCGCCGCCGTGCTCCTTCTTCCCTTTTACCCTTACCCCTTTGCCCAAACCCTCCTGGGCGCCCTCCTGGGATTCCTCTGGCACAACGCCCCCCGGGCCAAGGTCTTCATGGGGGACACGGGAAGCCAAGCCCTGGGGGCCATACTGGCCGGGCTTTTCACCCTTACGGGAAAGCTTTGGCTTCTACCCTTGGCAGGCATCATCCCCGTACTGGAGGTGCTCTCCGTGGTGGTTCAGGTCCTCTACTTCCGGAGGACGGGGAAGCGCCTTCTGCGCATGAGCCCCCTGCACCACCACCTGGAGCTTTCCGGATGGGAGGAAAGCAAGATCGTCTTCCGCTTCACCGTCCTCACCGCCTTGGCCACGGCCTTGGCCTTCAGCCTGGGGGGAGGAGCATGATCCTGGTCTATGGGCTGGGACGAAGCGGACTTGGGGTTCTGCGCTTCTTGAGGAAGCGGGGACTCCCCGCCCGCTTCTACGACGACCGTCCCAAGGAAATGGAGGTGCAGGAGGCTTTGAACCTGGGCTTCACCCCGGACTGGAACCTGGAGGGGGACTACCCGGAGGTGGTGGCCGCCCCCGGGGTACCCCTCTCCCACCCCCATCTCGAGGCCCTGAAGGCCCGCGGGGCCCTGATCCTTGGGGAAGCGGAGCTGGCCTACCGCCTCTCCCCCACCCCCATCATCGGCATCACCGGCACCGCCGGCAAAACCTCCACCACCCTCTTCACCGCCCACCTCCTTAGGGGGCAGGGGCTTAGGGCCCTCGAGGGGGGCAACGTGGATCCCCCCCTGGTGAGCGTGGTGGACGAGGCCGAGGTGGCGGTGGCCGAGCTTTCCAGCTTCCAGCTGGAAAGGATCCACGCCTTCCGCCCCCGGGTGGCGGTCCTCCTTAACCTGGGGGTGGACCACCTGGACCGGCACGGAAGCGTGGAGGCCTACCACCAGGCCAAGCTGAACCTCCTCAAGAACCTCACCCCTGAGGACGCCCTGGTCTACAACGAAGGGGACCCCAAGGTGCGGCAGGCGGCCCTGGCCTCCCCTGCCCGGCTCTACCCCTTTACCCCCGGGAACTCCCCCAGGGAAACCAACCTGAGGGCGGCCCTCGAGGCGATCCGGGCCTACCTGGAACTCCTGGGCCGCCCCTTGAACACCGATCTTCTTCAAGAAAGCTTAAAAACCCTCCCCTCCCCTCCCCATCGCTTCCAGATCTTTGCCAGGAAGGGGGAGGTGGTTTTCATCGATGATTCCATCGCCACCCGCACTCCCTCGGTGGCCGCTGCCCTGGAAGCTGCCCCGGCCCCCATCGCCTGGATCCTGGGTGGGGAGGACAAGGGAGCCGACCTCGAGCCCCTACGCCCCCTCCTTTCCCGGGTACGGGTGGTTTTGGCCATCGGCCGGGATGGCCCCAAGATGGCCGAGGCCTTAGGGGGTGGGGTGGAGGTGGTGGTCCTCCCCCAGGCCGATGGGCGGGCCGCCCTACGGCAAGCGGTGGCCGAGGCCTTAAAGCGCCTGGAACGGGGAAGCGTCCTCCTGGCTCCCCTGGCCGCCAGCTTCGATCAGTTCAGGGACTACCAGGACCGCGCCCAGGCCTTCCGGGAAGCGGTCTACGCCCTAGGAGGTGAGCCATGGACCCCGTCCTCCTCTTAAGCGCCCTTCTCCTCATGGCCTTCGGCCTCCTGGGCGTGGGGGTGGCCGAGCCAAACCTCCTCCCAAACCATCTCCTTCGCATCAGCGTGGCGCTTGGGGCCATGATCCTGGGCCTTCTCCTGCCTCCCGAAAGGCTCCTTCGCCATGCCCGCTTCCTGCTTGCCGCCACCATGGTTCTCCTCGTGGCGGTCCTCATCGTGGGAAGCGGCCCAGGAGGAGTACGGCGGTGGTTTTACCTGGGGCCCTTAGCCTTCCAGCCCTCGGAACTCGCCAAGGTGGTGCTGGTCTACTACCTGGCCTCCTTCGTGGGGCGAAAGGGAAACGACTACCCCATTGTGGGCGCCGCGGGCTTGGTGGGCCTCGCCGCAGGGTTGGTGCTGGTGGAACCCGACTTCGCCACTGCCCTCTTCCTGGTAACCCTGGCTGGCCTCCTCTTTATCCTTGCGGGGGTACCCTGGCGGAGGCTCATCATGGTGAGCCTGGCGGGGGCCATGGCCCTAGCCCCCTTCTCCGGCCTCTACTTCGCCCGCTTCCGCTATGTGTCCGAGCGTTTCACAAGCTTCTTGGATTATCTCCAGGGCGAAGCCAACCCTTCCCAGACCGCCTACCAGGTTCTCCAAGCCCAAAAGGCCTTGATCCTGGCCGGTCCCCTTGGCCAGGGTCCTTCGGGCAACCTGCCGCACCTGCCCGAGGCCCACAACGACATGGTCTTTGCCAGCGTGGTCTTCGCCACCGGCTGGCTGGGAGGGTTCATGGTGCTCTTGCTCTACTTCCTTCTCTTCGCCCGGGGACTCTCCCTGGCCCTCAGGCTTCCTGGACCCTTGGGGTTGGTGGCCATGGGCCTTACCCTTTACCTCACCCTGCAGGCCGCCTTGAACATCGGGGTGACCGTGGGATTCCTGCCGGTCACGGGGGTACCTCTCCCCCTGGTTTCCTATGGGGGAAGCTCCCTTTTGGTTTCCGGCTTCGCCGTGGGGGCCCTGATGCGCCTGGCCCGGGAAGCGCCCAGGAAGGGGGTGGGGCCATGGTCCTCCTGACCGGGGGCGGAACCGGGGGGCACCTTTTCCCCGCCTTGGCGGTGGCGGAGGAACTTAGGAAGCGGGGCCTCGAGGTCTTCTACCTGGGAAGCCAAGGGGGCCTCGAGGCCCGCCTCCTCCCCGAGACCTCTATCCCCCACGCCTTGATCCCCGCAGGCAAGCTGGACCGGAGTGCCTTCAAACCAAAGGAAGCCCAGAAACTCCTCCTAGGCCTTGGGGCCGCCTGGCGGCTTCTCGCCGAGAGAAGGCCTAGGGCCATCCTCTCCACCGGAGGGTATGCCGGGTTTCCCGGGGCCATGGTGGGGGAACTTAAGGGGATTCCCGTCCTCCTCCACGAGCAAAACGCCAAGCTGGGTCTGGCCATAAGGCTCCTCGCCCCCATGGCCCGGGGTCTTGCCCTCTCCGTGCCGGTAACCCTTTCCCCCGGGCTTGCCCGCAAGGCCCGGGTCACCGGTTACCCCGTGCGGGAGGTGCGCTACCCCAAGGCCGAGGCCAAGGCCAGGCTGGGCTTCCCCCCGGACAAGCCCTTGCTCCTCATTCTCGGGGGAAGCCAGGGCAGCCTGGAGCTCAACGAGAAGCTCCCTCCCCTGCTGAAACCCCTAAACCTCCCTGTCCTTCACCAAGTGGGGGAGCGCTGGCTGGAGCGCTACCGGCATCTGGAGGAAGAGGACTACCGGGTTGCGGGGTTCGTGGACACCCCCTTGGCCATGAGCGCCGCGGATCTCCTCCTCGCCCGGGCCGGGGCGGGCACCCTGGCGGAAGCCGCCTACCACCGCCTGCCCGCCTTGCTGTTTCCCCTTTCCCCCAGCCTGGACGGAGGTGCCCAGGCGGCCAACGCCCAAGTCTACCGGCAGGCAGGCGGGGCGGAGCTTGGGGATCTGGCGAGGCTTGCCAAGCAGGTGGAAGGGATCCTGGCCCACCCCGAGCCCTACCGGGAGGGTATGGCCCGCCTTTCCCCTGAGGGCGCCGCGGGCAGGCTGGCGGATTGGCTGGAGGAATTCCTATGACACGGGTACACATCATGGGCCTCGAGGGAGTGGGCATGAGCGCCTTGGCCCGCCTCCTACTGGGAGAAGGAATAGAGGTAACCGGGTGCGACCTAGCCCCTGGCCGGCGGGCGGAAAGCCTAGGGGTCCCGGTCCATAGGGGCCACGATCCTGCCCATCTCCGGAAGGAGGACACCCTGGTGGTTCCCACCCCCATCCCCCTGGACCACCCCGAGGTGGAGGAAGCCAGGCGCAAGGGAATGCGGGTGCTGAGGAGGATGGAGCTTCTTGCCCATCTGCTAAGGCAAAGACCCTCCTTGGGGGTCACCGGTACCCACGGCAAGACCACCACCACGGGGATGCTGGCCAGCATCCTCCTGGCCGCGGGCCTGGATCCCTGGGTGCTCCTCGGGGGCGAGCTTTCCCTCCTACCTGGAAACGCCCGCTTCGGCCTCGGCCCCCGCCTGGCGGAGGTGGACGAGTCCGATCCCCTCTTCCAGGAGGTGGAGGTGGCGGTGGCAGTGGCCACCAACCTCGAGGCGGACCACATAGCCCCCGCCGGGCAAAGGGCCCCCAACTACCATGCGAGCCTGGAGGAGTTGGAAAAAGCCATGCGGGGCTTTTTGAGCAGGGCCAAGACGGTGGTGGTGCCCACCTTCGACCCCAGGCTTCTAAGGCTTTCCCAGGGACTCCCCAGGAAACTTTTCGGGGAGGGAGGGGATCTTTGGGCCGAGGAAACCGAGCTTGGACCCACGGGAAGCCGTTTCCAACTCGTGTACCAAGGCCGGACCCTGGGGGAGGCTAGGCTCCAAGTCCCGGGCGCTCACAACGTGCAAAACGCCCTGGCTGCCGCCTTAGCCGCCCTAAGCTTCGGGGTGGAACCCAGGGCCATCCTCGAGGGCCTGGCCCTTTTCCCGGGGGTGGGGCGCCGGTTCCAAAAAATTGGGGAGGTACGGGGTGCATGGGTGGTGGACGATTACGCCCACCACCCCACGGAGGTGAAGGCCACCCTGGCCACCGCCAAGCTCCTGGGCCGCCGGATACGGGTGCTCTTCCAACCCCACCGCCTCCTCCGTACCCAGGAGCTTTGGGAAGGCTTTGCCGAGGCCCTATCCTCCGCGCACGAGGTGGTGGTTCTTCCCGTGTACACCGCGGGGGAAAAGGCGGGTATCTCCCCCGAAGCCCTTTCCCGAAGGATCGCCGAACGGCTTCTGGCCCTGGGGAAATCCGCCCGTTTTCTGGACAAGGAGGAGGCCCTGGCCTACGCCAGGGCCACCGCCGCTCCCCAGGACCTCTGGCTCACCTTGGGAGCAGGGGACGTGACGGAACTCGCCTGGAGGCTCGTCCATGAGGGTTGAACGGGTGCTTCTCAAGGACTACACCACCTTAGGGGTGGGAGGCCCGGCGGAGCTTTGGACCGTGGAAACCAAGGAGGACCTCCTAAAGGCCACGGAGGCTCCTTACCGGGTCCTGGGGAATGGCTCCAACCTTCTGGTAATGGACGAGGGAGTGCCCGAAAGGGTGATCCGCCTTGCAGGGGAGTTCGCCACCTATGACCTAAGGGGCTGGGTGGGAGCGGGAGTCCTCCTTCCCCTCCTGGTACAGGAGGCAGCCCGCCAAGGGCTTTCCGGCCTCGAGGGCCTCCTCGGCATCCCCGCCCAGGTGGGAGGTGCGGTCAAGATGAATGCGGGCACCCGGTTTGGGGAGATGGCGGATGCCCTCGAGGCAGTGGAGATCTTCCACGAGGGCCGTTTTCACATCTACCTCCCCCAGGAACTGGGCTTCGGCTACCGCCAAAGCCGCCTCCCCCCCGGGGGCATCGTGACCCGGGTCCGCCTGAAGCTGAAAGAGCGCCCCTTGGAGGAAATCCGGCGGCGCATGGCCGAGGTGGACGCCGCCAGGAAGGGCCAGCCCAAGCGGAAAAGCGCCGGCTGCGCTTTCAAAAACCCCCCAGGCCACTCCGCAGGAAGGCTTATAGACGAACGGGGCCTCAAGGGCCTCAGGGTGGGCGACGCCATGGTATCCCTTGAACATGGAAACTTTATCGTTAATCTGGGACAAGCCACAGCTAGGGACGTGTTGGAACTCCTAAAGCGGATCCAGGAAGAACTGCCCCTGGAGCTGGAGTGGGAGGTGTGGCCTTGAGGTTTAGTCGCTTTTTCACAGGGAGAGATTAAGATGTGGGCGATGAGGCTTCTGCTGGCCTTGCTTCTCGCCGCCACCTTATATGTGGCCAGCCTGGTGCTCTTCCCCGTGGAACACATCGTGGTGATAGGCAACAAGCATTTAAAAACGGAGGACATCCTTGCCCGCACGCAGCTCCATGTTGGCGAACCCTGGCTTTGGATCCGCTCCGACCGCCTCCAAGGCCTTCGGCGGGATCCCTGGGTGGCAGAAGCCCGGCTGGAGAAGCCTCGGATAGGAGAGGTTCGCCTGATCCTCAGGGAGCGGGAACCCTTCCTTCCCCTGACGGACGGCAACGCCTTGGCTACCGATGGGACCGTGCTTCCAGGGGGGGCCCGCATGGCCAAGGGCCCTCAGGTGGAGGGCCAAGGTCCCCTGCCGGTCCAAGACCTCCTCGCCTTAGCCCGCGCCTATCCCGAGGCCACCCGGCTGCGCTACACGCCCGCCGGGTTTTGGGTGGAAACACCCCAGGGCGTGGCCTTTGCTCCGGAAGCTCGGCTTCTAGTAAAGTATGCCCAGGCGGGCGCACCAAAGGGCAGGGTTTACCTGTATTCTTGGGGGGTGAGTGTAAGCCCATGATTATCGCTGGATTGGACGTCGGCACCAGCAAGGTCACCACCGTGATCGGGGAACTGGCCCCCGATGGCGTGCTGGACATCATCGGCGAGGGCAGCGTGCCCTCCCAGGGCTTGAAGCGGGGCGTGGTGGTCAACTTGGAGCGCACCACGGAAGCCATCCGCCAAAGCGTCCACCAGGCGGAGAGGGTAGCTGGGGTCAAAGTGGAGCAGGTCATCCTGGGGGTAGGAGGACCCCATCTCAAAAGCGTGACCAGCCATGGCCTGGCCGCCATCCGCCGGGGCCAGAGCATCAGCGCCGCCGACGTGGAGCGGGCCATAGAGCAGGCCAAGGCCTACCCCTTTGATGCCGACCTGGAGCTTCTGCACGCCCTGCCTCTGGAGTTCAAGGTGGACGGCCAAGAAGGCATCCGCGATCCCGTGGGCATGGCGGGAGTACGCCTCGAGGTGGACGTGCACTTGGTGGCAGCCGGCCGGGGACCCTTGGCCAACCTGCGCCGAGCCGTGGGGGAAGCAGGTTTGGCGATTGGGGCCCTGGTGGCCCAACCCCTGGCCAGCGGCCTCGGCGTGCTGTCCCCCGAGGAGGAACACATGACTGTACTCCTCCTGGACGTGGGTGGAGGCACCACCGAGGTGGCGGTCTTCCGGGAAGGCCGTCTGGCCCACTCCTCCGTTCTGCCCTTGGGTGGGGACCACGTAACCCAAGACATCGCCCAGCTCCTCAAGATCCCCTTTGAGGAGGCGGAAAGGGTGAAGCGCAAGTACGGGGCGGCCTTGCCGGAACTGGCGGATCCCGAGCTGGTTCTGGAGATCAACCAGGAAGGAGGGTCCTTGGGCGAGGTGCCCGCCCCCGAGCTCGCCCGCATCATCCGCCCCCGCCTGCGGGAGATCCTGCACCTGGCCCGTCAGTCGGTGGACGAGGCCTTAGGGCCCTTGGAAATCAAGGTCAATCGGGTCATCCTCACCGGGGGAAGTGCCCTTCTTAAGGGTTTCGACCTCCTGGCAAGGCAGCAGTACAGCCTCCCCGTGCGGGTGGGCAAGCCCCATGGGGTCTCCGGCCTCACCGACGTGGTGGCTACCCCCGCCCATGCCACCGCCGTGGGTTTGGTCCGGTACGCCACCACCTTGCCCCTCACCGCACCCGAGGCCCGGAGGGCCAGGGAAAGGAGGGAAAGGCGTGAGGAACAAGCTAAGGGTGAGGGCCTTTGGGCACGGATCAAGGAGATTCTGAACAACTTGTTCTAGTTCTGGATTTATTGGGGGGAGGAGGCAGAGATGGAGGGAGCAGTCATCAAGGTCATCGGTCTCGGGGGAGCAGGGAACAACGCGGTGAACCGCATGATTGAGGCGGGCCTCGTGGGGGTGGAGTTCATCGCCGCCAACACCGACGCCCAGGTGCTGGCCAAGAGCCTGGCCGACCAGCGCATCCAGCTTGGGGAGAAGCTCACCCGGGGCCTTGGGGCCGGGGCCAACCCCGAGATCGGGGAGAAGGCGGCCCTCGAGGCCGAGGACTTGATCGCCGAAGCCTTGGACGGGGCCGACCTGGTCTTTATCACCGCCGGCATGGGGGGCGGCACCGGAACGGGAAGCGCCCCGGTGGTGGCGGATATCGCCAAGCGGCTTGGAGCCCTCACCGTGGCCGTGGTGACCCGCCCCTTCAGCTTCGAAGGCCCGAAACGCCTCAAGGCGGCGGAAGAGGGTATCAAGCGCCTTAAGGAGCGGGTGGACGCCATGGTGGTGGTGCAAAACGACCGCCTCCTCTCTGCCGTGGACAAGAAGGTAAGCCTCAAGGATGCCTTCCTCATCGCTGACCGGGTCCTCTACCACGGGGTCAAGGGCATCACCGACGTCATCAATCTCCCAGGCCTCATCAACGTGGACTTCGCCGACGTGAAAACCCTTTTGGAGGGAGCAGGCCAGGTGCTCATGGGCATCGGGGCGGGACGGGGGGAAAACCGGGTAGAGGAAGCCGCCAAGACCGCTACCCACAGCCCCCTCCTGGAACGCTCCATCGAGGGAGCCAAGCGGCTTCTCCTCAACGTGGTGGGCTCCGAGGACCTCTCCCTTATGGAGGCAGCGGAGGTGGTGGAGCGGGTGCGGGAGGCCACGGGCAACGAGGATGTGGACATTCTCTACGGGGTCACCTATGACGATCGGGCCCAGGACGAGCTCAGGGTGATCCTCATCGCCGCAGGTTTCGGGGAAAGCACCGTGGTGCCCAAGCCGCTTAGGCCCGTGGACTTCCCCACCCACCCCGATCCCTACAACTTCGACATCCCCGCCTTTATCCGCTACGGGGATGCGGACTACCCCCCCAGAAAGGGCAACTAGGAACCTCGAGGCATGGTGGTTTTGGGCATAGACCCCGGCATCACCCACCTGGGCCTGGGGGTGGTGGAGGTGGAGCCCAAGGGCACCCTAAAAGCCCGCCTCCTCCACGGGGAGGTGGTGAGGACCTCCCACAAGGAACCCGCCCAGGAACGGGTGGGGCGCATCCACGCCCGGGTAAAGGAGGCCCTTGCCCGCTTCCACCCCGAGGCCCTGGCGGTGGAGGAGCAGTTCTTCTACCGGCAGAACGAGCTGGCCTACAAGGTGGGCTGGGCCCTGGGGGCGGTGCTGGTGGCGGCCTTTGAGGCCGGGGTTCCCGTTTACGCCTACGGCCCCATGCAGGTGAAGCAGGCCCTGGCCGGGCACGGGCACGCCGGTAAGGAAGAGGTGGCCTTGATGGTCCGGGGCATCCTGGGTTTGAAGGAGGCTCCCAAGCCCAGCCACCTGGCCGATGCCCTGGCCATCGCCTTGACCCACGCCTTTTACGCCAAAATGCAAGCCGCCAAACCCCTCTAGCCTCCCATGGCCGCTTCATCGGAGAGGAGGCCAAGAGGTGCTTGCAAGAGCCGCCGCTTCGGGCAGAAGCTGGGTTGTCGCCGCCAGCATGCCGTCACCCACATCGCAGGGTAGATACGCATAAAGCAAACCCTTGGGTTAGCCCCGTAGCCAACCCCTCTTGACCGCATATCTCAGAAGGTCGCTGCGGCTTTTCAGCCCCAGCTTCTCCATACCCCGCTCCCGGTAAGTGGCCACGGTTTTTTCCGATATGGAAAGGTGCTCCGCCACCTCCTTGTGGGAAAGACCCTTGGCCAAAAGGCGAAGTACCTCCTCCTCCCGCGGGGAGAGGGGTTCTTCTTCCCCTTCCTCTCGGACGATCTCCATGGCCAGGCGCATGGCCAGGGCCGGATTCAGGTACCGTTCCCCCCGGGCTAGGGCCAAAACCGCATCCAAGAGCTCCTGATCCACCGCTGCCTTGCTCACGTAACCCTGGCCTCCCGCTTGCAGGAAACCCCGCACATACTCCAGGTCCTCGTGCATGGAAAGGGCGAGAAGCCTAAGCTTGGGAAAGCGCTCCCGCAGGGTGCGGCAGAGTTCAATCCCCGTGCAGTCGGGAAGGGAAACGTCCAGTATGGCCACATCCGCCTCCACGGCCTCTAGCAGGGCCAAGGCCTCCTGCCCGGTACCCACTTCCCCCACCACCTGGATGGGCCCTCGAGCCTCTAGAAGATGCCGTAGCCCCGACCGCACCAACCCATGGTCCTCCACCAGCACCACCCGGATCACCCCGGCACCTCCAAGGGAAGCCGTACTTGGATACGGGTACCCTCCCCGAGAGCGCTCTCCAGAATAAGTCTACCTCCCACCAGCTCCACCCGCTCCCGCATGCCCAATAGCCCCTGATGCCCTAGACCCACCGACCTGGGATCAAAACCCCTGCCTTCGTCCTCCACGAAAACCCTTACCTCCCTGTCCATCTCCAGCACCCCTACCGCCGCCCTGGGGCTACCGGAATGGCGGGCCACGTTGGTCAAGGCCTCCTGAACCACACGGTAAATGACGATTTCCAGCTCAGGGGAAAGGGAACTGCGCAGGTGGAAGGAAAGATCCACCTCAATTCCCGTACGCTCACTGAACTCCCGCACATACCGGCGTAAGGCCGCCTCCAGACCCAGGTGATCCAAAACGCTTGGTCGGAGATCCAAGGCCAGCCGCCTCACCTCCGCAAGGGTGTGGCGAGCAAGCTCCTTTAGGGCCAGGGCCTTCTCCCCCGCAAAGCCCTCGAGGCCCAGGATAAGACCGGTAAGGGCCTGGCCTACCTCGTCATGGAGCTCCCGGGCGATGCGTTTCCGCTCTTCCTCCTGGGTCCTTAGCCAAGCCCTTAATAGCTCCGCCCGCTGCCTGTCCTTCTCCTCCAAAAGCTCGTAAAGCCGGGCGTTTTCCAAAGCGGTGGAAAGGGGCCCAGAAAGAGCGCTCAATAATCCCTGCAGCCAAATCGGCTCCACCTTGGGTTGACCATAGAGCACAAGGGCTCCCCCGGGGGGCACGGGTACCGCCAAGATCCCGTCCGTGCCCACCGGGTGCCCCAGCCTCCAGGCCTCTTCGACAAAACGCCTAACCTCACCCAGCGGACATGCTCCCCGATCACCCAGTTGCTTGACCACCTGCTCCTCCAACCAAAACTCCCCGCAGGTAAAGGAGAGTTCACGCACCAATAGAGAAAGAACCCTTTCCAGGAGCTCCTCCACTCGGAGGGCATGGCTTTCCGCCAGGATTCGGTTGAGAAGGATGAGCTCCCGATGCCGCCTTCTCACCTCCTCTCCCATACGGTTCAGGGCCCGGCCCAGCAAACCCAGCTCACCCCCAGGCTCGGGGAAACGGACCATCTCACCCCTACCCAGGCGCGCTGCCCCTTCCGCCATTTGGTAGAGGGGCTCGAGGGACCGGGTAAGCAGGAAATATCCAAGGCCCACCCCCAACCCCACCGCCCAAAGGAGGCCAAAAAACCCCGTTCGCACCACCCGCCCCACCTCAGCCCACAGAGGAGCCTGGTATAACCCGAGACGCACCCATCCCGCCTCCCCGCTATAGATGGGAGCCTCGGCCTGGTAAACCACCTGCCCCCCCAACCGCAACACCCCTTCCCCACCCAGGGAAACCAGGGCCTGGGGAACTCCTTCCGCCAAGGTGTGGGCCACCACCTGCCCTTGGGAATCCAGGACATAGGCATAGGCAAAGCCCGGGTATCTCTCCCGAGCAAGGTCAAGCTTCTGCCGGACAGCAAGCAGGTCGCGCAGAAGAACATCGTCAGTGACCAAGGCCGCCAGATCCCGGGCACCAAGCCGCACCTCCTGCCACAAGGCCCTTTCTCCTTCCGCATAAAGGAAGGCACTCCCTCCCAGGATCAAGACCCCACCGGTAGCCGTGGCCGCCAGGAGCACGGTGAGGAAGAGCTGGACGCTGAGCCTCATGGCAAGACTTCCTTGGCCCTAAGGTAGACGCCCCGGTACGACTGGGCCTCCGCCCTGCGGAATCCCCTAAGCCCAAGCGCCCGTAACGCCTTTTTCCCCTCCTCCGTGGCCGCATACCGCAGGAGGGACTCCACCCAGCGCTCCCTTTCCACCGGGGAAAGCCCCACGGGAACCACCACGGGCGGTGCGGGGTCCTCGGGGCCCTGGGCCAGCACCCTAAGACCGCCCAAGCCTAGGGCTTCATAGACCACCCGGTCCACCGCAGCCCCTTCCGCCAGGCCCTGCAAGACCGCCCTGAGGGCCCGGTCATGGCCGTAGGTGAAAAAGGCCCGCTGGAAGAAATCCTCGCCCAATCCCGAAGCCAGGATTCTCGGCCATGCGTGGCCGGTATTGGATAGAGGGTCGGTAAAGGCAAAGGGCAACCCCTTAAGGTCCCGTAAAGAGGTGTAAGGGGCCTCCTCCCGAACCACAACGACGCTTTGGTAGGGGAACAGGGTTTCACTTTCCAGAACGGGCTCCAGGAAACCCTCCTCCACCCCCAAGCCTGCGGCCAACGTACATAAAAACCCCAACTGGGCCTCCCCCTTGCGCAGGACCTCGAGGACCTCCGCATAGGTACGCCGTCCGAATACCTCCACTCTGACTCCCAAAGCTTTTCCCCAACCCTGCAGGAAAACCCGGTAAGGCTCTTGCTCTTGGGGTGAGCGCATCCCAGCCACCACCACCCGCACCTCCGCCTCCTGGACCTCCAGGGCGTAAGGAGGACTTAGGGGCACATCGGGAATCGCATGGCATCCCGCAAGCAACAGGAGTCCCAACCCGACTGGCCTCACCCACCCCAGAATAGAAGGGACTAAAGGGTATAGATGTCCCCGGAGCTGTAGGAAAGTTGCCCGACATTGGTGTCCGGCCATCCACCTCTACCTGGCCCTTCCAGGCCCACCTACCCTTAGGACGAGAGGAGGTGAAGGATGGAACGGGAGATCCAGATAAGCCCGGGAGATGTCCACCGGGACCGGCGCCAGTTCCTGGCCAAAATGGCCAGCGCCGTTTTCGCCTCTATGGTGGCGCCCGGCCTAGCCCAAGGTGTACCCCAGGCTCCAGCCACGCCCCTTACCCCGCAGGAGGAGGACGCCCTCCTCCGCATGCAGAAAGAGCTTGAGCGGGCCCTCAAGAACCCCAACCGCCGCTGGGGCATGGTCATTGACCTGAGGAAATGCGTGGGCTGCCATGCTTGCACGGTGAGCTGCATGGCGGAAAACCGCCTGCCGCCAGGTGTGGTCTACCGGCCCGTGAGCGAAGAAGAGGTGGGTACCTTCCCCCACGTCACCTACCGCTTCGTGCCCAGACCCTGCATGCAGTGCGACGAGCCCCCGTGCGTTCCCGCTTGTCCTTACGATGCCACTTGGAAAAGGAAGGACGGAATCGTCGAGATCGACTATGAGCTTTGCGTGGGGTGCGAAAAGTGCATCCCCCCCTGCCCCTACAACTCCCGTCACAAGGACGACGGCTACTTCTGGACGGAGAACACCCCGGGCCAAGGGCAGATGCCCTATGAGGAACTCCCCGTCTACGAGTGGGGCAAGAAGGTGAACCGGGACGACGAGGCAGGCCCCATGGACAAGGTGCGCAAATGCCACTTCTGCCTGCACCGCATTGAACGGGGCCTTTTGCCCCAGTGCGTGGTCACCTGCATCGGCCGGGCCACCTACTTCGGGGACCTCGAGGATCCCTCCTCCTTGGTTTCCGAGCTCATCAAGAAGCCCAACGTGATGCGCCTAAAGGAAGAGGTGGGCACCAAGCCCCGCGTTTACTACCTGGTTTAGGAGGTGAGCATGGAAAAGCTTTCCCGGCGCAACCTGTTAAAGCTTTCGGGCACAGGCGTTCTGCTGGGACCCCTCGGCCTTGCCCTGCAGGAGAGAGGTGCCCAGGGCATGGGGGCCTACGAGATCCAGCTTCCGGAGAACACCATCTACTCCAGCTGCCTCCAGTGCAACACCGGCTGCCCCATCAAGGTGAAGCTCTACGAGGGCGTGGCCAGCAAGATTGACGGCAACCCCGTTTCCCCCTGGACCTTCCGCCCCCACCTGCCCCTCAACACCGATATCCACACCCTGGCCAAGGTGGACGGGGCCCTCTGCCCCAAGGGCCAGGCAGGGATCCAGACCGCCTATGACCCCTACCGTATCCGCAAGGTGCTCAAGCGGGCGGGCCCCAGGGGAAGCGGCAAGTGGGAGGAGATCCCCTTCCACCAGGCGGTGAAGGAAATCGTGGAAGGGGGCAAGCTCTTTGCCCACCTGGGCGACGACCGGGTCTATCCCGGGCTGAAAGACCTCTGGGCCCTCAAGGACCCCGCCGTTATGACCCGCATGGCCCAGGCGGTGAGGGCCATCTGGGCGGAAAAGGATCGGGAGAAGAAAAAGGCCCTGGTAGAGAAGTTCAAGGAGGACTTCAAGGAATATCTCCACACCCTCATCAATCCCGACCACCCCGACCTCGGTCCCAAGAACAACCAGGTGGTCTTCGCCTGGGGCCGGCTCAAGGCGGGCCGCTCGGACTTCATCCGCTGGTTCTTCTCCCAAAGCTTCGGCACCGTTAACCTTCACGGCCACACCACTGTTTGCCAGGGCTCCTTGTACTTCACGGGCAAGGCCATGAGCGAACAGCCCACCTTTGACGCCTCAGGAAAGCTTTCCTGGTCGGGTGGGGCTAAGTTCTACTGGCAGGCGGACCTCTCCAAGGCCCGCTTCGTGGTGTTCGTGGGGGCCAACGTCTTTGAGGGGAACTACGGCCCCCCCTTAAGGGTGGGCTGGATCACGGAAAGGGCCAGCAAGGGGGAACTGGAATACGCCGTGGTGGACCCGCGGGCGCAGAAGGCGGTGAAGGGCGCAAGCCGCTGGATTGCCCCCAAACCCGGCCACGACGCCGCCATCGCCATGGGGGTGATCCGGCTTCTCCTGGAATGGGGCAAAATTGACGCCAAGTTCCTCTCTGCCGCCAACAGGGGAGCCGCCAAGGCCATCGGCGAGAGCAGCTGGACCAACGCCACCTGGCTGGTGAAGCTCAAAGACGGCAAGCCGGAAAGGCTTCTTAGGGCCAGCGACCTGGGCCTGCCCAAACCCAAGGCCAAGGTGGGGGACAAGGAGGTGGAGCTGGACGCCCCCGTGGTTCTTCAGGAAGACCGGCCCGTGGCCTTCAACCCCAACGACGAAGCTCAGCCGGTCTTTGGCGAGCTTTGGGTGAACACCACCTTAAACGGCATCCCGGTAAAGAGCGCCCTCCAGCTCATCAAGGAAGAAGCCTTCCGGCATCAGGTGAGGACCTGGGCGGCCTTCGCCGGGGTGGAGGAACCGGACATCCGCTTCCTGGCGGAGAAGCTGGCCCAGTACGGCAAGAAAGCTGTGGTAGACGTGCACCGCGGAGCTAGCCAGCACACCAACGGCTTCTACAACGCCTTTGCTTGGTTTACGGTTAACGCCCTTCTCGGCAACATTGACCACCAAGGCGGATTCGTGCAGGCCAGCACCTACGACATCACTGGGGGTAAGGCGGGAGGACCTTTCCCCATGGCCAAGCTCCACCCCAAACCCCTTTCGCCCTTTGGCATCAGCCTCATCCGCCATGAGGTCAAATACGAGGACACCACCCTCTTTGAGGGCTTTCCCGCCAAGCGGCCTTGGTACCCCCATGCCTCCGACGTCTACCAGGAGATCCTGCCCTCGGCGGCCCAGGGCTACCCCTATCCCATCAAAATCCTCTTCCACTACATGGGCTCCCCCGCCTACGCCCTGCCAGGAGGCGGCGAACAGATCAGGGCCATGCTGGACCCCGACAAAATCCCCCTCATCGTGGCCTTTGACATCGTGGTGGGGGATACCTACCTCTTCGCCGACTACATCATCCCCGACCTCTCCTATCTGGAGCGCTGGGAGTTCCAGGGGAGCCATCCCTCCATTATTTGGAAGGTCCAGCCAGTCCGCCAGCCTGCCATTGCCCCCATACCCGAAGAGGTGGAGGTCTTCGGTCAAAAGATGCCCATCTCCCTCGAGAGCTTCCTCCTCGCTCTGGCAGAGCACCTGGGCCTGCCGGGCTTCGGCGAAAAAGGGTTCGCCAACGGGATGCCTTTCACCCATCCCGACCACTTCTACCTGAAGCTGGCCGCCAACCTGGCCTTTGGGGAAAAGGCGGATGGCTCCGATGCCCTTCCCGAGGCCAGCGAGGAGGAGGTGGAGGTCTTCCGCAAGGCCCGCCGCCACCTTCCCTCCTCGGTATTTGACGAGGAGCGCTGGCGGAAAGCCATCGGCGACGAGGGCCTTTTCCGCCGGACCGTCTACCTCCTGAACCGGGGCGGGCGGTTCCAGGAGTTCGGCAAAGCCTACGCCCCGGGCGACCTGGTGGCCAACCGCTACGGGAAACAGGTCAACCTCTTCCTGGAAAAACAGGCCCTTTCTCTCCATCCCATGACGGGGAAACCCTACTGGCCCTTGCCCGCCTACTTCCCTCCGTACCAAGACGTTCTTGGCAACCAGCTCCGCGACCCTGGATACGGCCTTGTCCTTCTCACCCACCGGGACATCCTCCAGACCAAGAGCCGCACCATAAGCAACTACTGGCTCCTGGCCATCAAACCCGGAAACGAAATCCTGATAAGCGCCCAAGATGCAGCACGCCTGGGGCTCCGGGATGGCCAGCTCGTCAGGGTGGTTTCCGCCACCGATCCCAAAGGGGAATGGGACCTGGGACCTTTCGGCAAGAAGCCCATGGTGGGCAAGGTCAAGGTGGTGCAGGGCCTGAGGCCGGGATGCGTTACCTTCCCCTTAGGTTGGGGCCACTGGACCTATGGCGCCAGCGACATGGTGATCAACGGCCAGGTGATCAAGGGAGACCCCAGGCGGGCCACGGGGGTCCACGCCAACGCCGCCATGCGCCTGGACCCGTACCTTAAGGACATGGCCCTCACCGACGTGGTAGGGGGAAGCGTGGTCTTCTACGAAACCCGGGTGAACTTGATACCGGTCTAGGGATGTCCCCCGGGGTACCCCGGGGGACATCCTTCCTACAATACCCGTGTTAGGCTCTTTGCAGGGGTAGGAGGTGAACGGTGATACCTGCCTTCAGAAGCGCCCAAACCCAAACCCAGTGGGCCCTGGAGTTCATCCGCCTGGTCATGCTTCTTCTGTGCTTGGTGGGATGGGTGATGTATCCGGTGGAGCTCCTCCTCCTGGACCACTGGACGGAAAGCTGGCAGAGTAAGATCCCCTTCTTTGTGGCCATCCCGGGGTTCATTTTCACCCTGTGGGTGCTCTTTGACCGGAAAACCCCCTGGGTGAGGTGGGCCTTCATCCTCACCATGTGGGCTTCGGTGTTCACCGGTGTGCTCGGAGCCTACTTCCACTTGCTCTGGAACTTTGAGGGGGAGGTGGCCTGGGAGTTTGAGGCTGCCATGGAGGCCATGGCGGGAAGCCGCCCCGTCCTGGCGGCCCTGGCCTTTACCCACATAGGGGTAACCGGGCTTCTGGCCATCTACCGGGCCAGGTAGGAGGTGAGGTATGATCGAAGCCCTCATCAAAGCCCAAACCGAGGAGGAAAGGCTTTTGGAGTTCTTGCGCTCCATCTTCCTCCTCATCGCCCTGGTGGGCTTTGTCTTCTACGGCATGGAGCACTGGATCCTGGACCACTGGACGGAAAGCTGGCAAAGCCGCATCCCCTTCTTCGTGTCCCTGGTGGGGTTTCCCTTGACCCTTCTCATGTTCTTCCACCGGGGTAGGTGGGTTCGCTACCCCTTCCTACTCTGGATGCTGGTAACCGTGGCCACAGGCATCCTGGGGGCTTACTATCACCTACTTTGGAATGCCCAGGATGCCGAGGTAAGCCTTTGGAGCCTCAAGGGGTTTCTGGAAGCCTTTGAAGGAAGCCGCCCCGTGCTGGCAGCCCTGGCGCACACGCATGTGGGGGCGGTGGCCTTCGTGGTGGGCATAACCATAAGGGACTAAAGGGAGGTAAAGGGTATGAGAAAGGGCGTCGTCTGGCTTCTGGTTCTGGTCCTGAGTGGGGCGCTGGCCCAGGCACCCAAGGTGGATGGGAAGATCGCCAGCGGGGAGTACGCCAAAACCTACAAGCACGAGAAAAGCGGCATTACCCTTTACTGGAGCATCGTGGGGGATACCCTGTATCTGGCCCTCGAGGGCAAGAGCAAGGGCTGGATCGGCATGGGCTTCCTGCCGGAGAAGACCGACAAGAAGAAGGGGGCGGACCAGTACCTCTTCTACATGGAAGGGGGCAAGCTGGTGGCTCTGGACATGTACCAGGTGAAGCGCACGGGAGCCCCGGTAACCGACGAGAAGGAGGGAGGGAAAAACTCCATCCTGGCAGCTGCGGCCACCTACGAGGGCGATACCTGGGTGGTGGAGTTCAGCCGCAAGCTGAAAACCGGGGAAGCCACCGACGTGGAGATCACCCCGGGGAAAAAGCTCATCGTCCTCCTGGCCCACGCGGAAAAGATGGACCCCAAGGAGGAGCATAAGAAGACCGAGCGCTGGTACCTCGAGGACTTCGTCTTCTAAGGGCTTCCACCCCTCGGGCCTGGAACCCCCATCCAGGCCCATTGTCTTATCACGGGATAGATACCCTTGACTTTTGCAGACTCATAGGTACCATAAGAGGCATGAACCGGCCGCAGCCCATCCAACCCCTTTATCTCGGTCTTTTTCTCCTGGCGACCCTAGGTCTTTCCTACGCCGTTTGGCTGGCTTCCGGTGTCAGGCTGGTCCTGGCCTTCTGGGTAGCCATCCTCCTAGGACTAGCCCTTTTCCACGCCAAGTTTGGCTTCGCCTCGGGGTTCCGGCGTTTCCTCCTCACGGGAGAAAGCCGCTTATTGAGGGCCCACTTTCTCCTCTTTACCCTCGCCAGCCTGCTTTTCTTCCCCTTCCTGGTCCAAGGGGAGGCCTTTGGCCAGGCGGTGCAGGGGTTTGTGGTGCCCATCGGGATCGCCCTCGCCGTGGGGGCTTTCCTTTTCGGTATCGGCATGCAGCTTGGGGACGGGTGCGCCTCCGGTACCCTCTACCACACGGGAAGCGGGGACACCCGGGGGATTTTGGTTCTCCTGGGCTTCATGGTGGGCTCTTTGCTGGGGGTCTACCACCTTCCTTACTGGCAAGCCCTTCCCGCCTGGAACCCAGGTAGTGCCCTCACCTGGTTTCCCTCCCCCTACATGGGCCTTCTCCTCTGGATAGGCCTTTTGGCCTTCCTCTACCTTCTGGTTTCCCGGGTGGAAAAAAGGCGCACGGGCCAGGTGGTACCTCTCTGGCAACGGGAAGCCACCCACCCCCTCTTCGGCCCTTGGAGCCTGGTGGGAGGTGCCGCAGTCCTAGCCTTAGGGAGCCTCCTTATCCTCCTATTATTGGGCCGCCCCTGGGGGGTAACGGCGGCCTTCGCCCTTTGGGGAGGCAAGCTGGCCCAACTTCTGGGGATCCCGGTGATGGATTGGGCCCTCTTCAACAACCCGGCCTTCGCCGAAAAACTAGAGCAGAGCATCCTGAAAGACCCCACCAGCGTGACCAACTTCGGGGTCTTCCTGGGAGCTTTCCTGGGAGCCACCCTGGGTGGCGCCTTTAGGCTTCAGGACCTGCGCCGCATCCCCTGGACCACCCACCTAGGGGTCTTCCTGGGAGGAGTGCTCATGGGCTACGGAGCCCGGCTGGCAGGGGGTTGCAACATCGGGGCCTACCTGGGGGGCACTGCCTCCTTCAGCCTCCACGGTCCCCTCTGGGGGGTCTTCGCCCTCCTGGGCACCGCCCTGGGGGTGCGGCTTAGGCCCGCCTGCCGCCTGGAAAACGAAGGCAGGACGGGAAAGAGCCTGCCTAGCACTTGAGGTAGGTGGGAAGGACCTCCTCCAGGGCCTTGGGCGCCGGGAGGAGGTCCTTTAGGGCTTCGGGAAAGGGAGCGGTGTTCCCCTCCTTCAGCATGAGGTACTGATCCTGGGTGATGGGGGCGAAGGGCAGGCGGGACAGGAGGGGTACGGCCAGGTCCGTCAGCCAAAGGGGTATGGGGAGAAAGGGTTTCCTCCGGCCCACAACCCTCATGCAAAGCCCTAAAAGCTCCCGGAAGGTGTACTCCTTGGGCCCCACCAGGTCAAAGGTGCCCTCGAGGCCCCTTTCCAAAGCCCCAGCAAAGGCTTCGGCCACATCCCCCACGTAGACGGGGCGAAAGCGGAAGCTTCCATCCCCGATGAGGGGCACGAAGGGCAAGGGCCCACAGACGAGACCCCTAAGCACCTGGCCAAAGAACTCATCTCCGGGGCCGAAGATGAGGCTGGGGCGGAAAATGGCGTAGCTCAGGCCGCTATCCCGCACCAGCTCCTCGGCCTCCGCCTTGGTTTCGTGGTAACGGCTTCCCGACCCCCGCCTGGCCCCCAGGGCGGACATGTGAAGAAGCCGGCCCACCCCAGCCCGCTTTAGGGCCACAAGAAGGTTCCTGACCCCTTCCACGTGCACCTGGCGGAAGGTCTGGTCCTTCTCCCGGATGATCCCCGCCAGGTAGATGGCGGCCTCCACCCCCTCGAGGGTCGGTACCTCCCGGGTAATGTCCCCGGGGATGTGGACCGCCCCCTTGGGAAGGTCCCTGGGGGTGCGGGAAAGGACCAAGGGGGTGTGGCCCCCTTGCACAATCCGGGCCACCAGGTGCCGGCCCACAAAGCCCGTCCCGCCAACGACCAGAACCCTCATCCCAAGCGTCCCAAGGCTCTCTTCGTCCTCCTTTGCACCTAGAGAGCTAACGGTAGACTGCCCCAACCTGCCTTCCACCGCCCAGCTCCAAGGCCGGGGAGGACTTTAGGCATTCTCCCAGAAAGACCAACCCAAGGGTGTTACCCCAGCCACAAAGGAGGCCCCCGCCCCCTTTGGGGGCGGGGCTAGGCGAGCGTCAGGACTTAGTCAAACTTGTTCTGTTGCAGGAGGCTAGCCGTCTGCTGCACGGAAGGGATAGCCCCTGCCACCTTGCGGAGGTTAGCCCGGGTGCCCTTGTACCACGGAATGGTGGTCTTGGGATCGGTGTAGCCCGAAACCAAGGAGTTGGAAGTGCCCCGCCAGTGGTACATGACCAGGAAGAGCATCCCTGGCTTCACCGCATCGGTCACGTAAACCATGAAGGTGCCGTTTCCTTCTTCGTTGTAGACCTCCACCAGGTCCCCCGACTGGAGGCCAAGCCGCTTGGCATCCTGCGGGTTGACCTCCACATAGGGCAAGGGGAGGGCCATTGCCTTTTCCGGCAGGTGACGGTCGTGGTAGGCGGTCTGCCAGATGGTCTGGGCCCGCCCCGTGGTGACCCAGAAGGGATACTGTCGGGCCCTTTCCCCTTCCAGGTACTTGGCCACCTCCGGAGGGTAGCCCTCCCAGTCGTCGGTGCCGTACCACTTGAACTTGCCGTCGGAGGTGCCGAACTTGTGGGTGTAACGGCGCACGGTACCCACCAGCTTCCCGGTCTTGGGATCCCGGCGCACAGGTGTTTGTATGCCTTGCTGGCCCACCTCCTTGAGGAACTTATAGGTGACCCCCTTGTAGTTCTCGGGCTCCAGCTTGGCCTCGTCCTCCTCGCTCACCCGGTTGTCGCTGAACTCCTCCGCCCCGGCCAGGAAGACATCCTCATCGGTGTTCCAGTTCTTGCCGAACTCAAACTTGGCGGCCTCCTGGTGCTTGCCCTCGGCCCGGTAGAGCTCGGCGATTCGCAGGCCCACCCACTTGAAGATCTCCCAGTCGGGCTTGGCCTCACCGGGGGGATCCATGAACTTCTCGTACAGGCGGAGCAGACGGCTATTGCAGTTGATGGAGGTGTCGTTGGCCTCACCCCAGGCGGCCGCAGGCAGGATCAGGTGGGCGTCGCGGGCGGTTTCCGTCATGTAAATGTCCTGGACCACCATGAAAAGGGCATCCGGGTCGGAGTAGAGCACGTCCAGGATTTTCTTCACCCGTTCCTGGATGGTCCCAGGCTCCCCACCAGCACCCAGGGCCTTGGTGAGCTTCTCCGTACGCTCGTGGATGCGCTTGCGGAAGACCTGGGCGTTTGGCGTGGACAAATAAGGATCGGTGGCGATCACCCAGTAGAACTTGCCCTTGCCGTCCGTGAGGAACTTGTCCACGTTGACAGGGGGGCCACCCCGGTAGATGGAGCCTGGGGTGGGGGCAGGAGGCCGCACGTACCCCTCCTGGTGCCCGCCCTGACGGCCGCAGCCCGTGCCGGGGCGGCCGATGTTGTGGGTGAGGACCGCCAGCTGCACGATGGCCGCCACCTGATCGTAGTTCTTCATGTTCCAGATGATGCCCTTCTCGTAGATGGTGAGGGTGCGGCGCTTGAACTTGCCCGCCTTGGGCTTGGCAATCCAGTCCGCAGCCTTCTCAATCTGGGCCCTGGGCACGCCGGTGATCCTTTCCACCTCGGCCATGAACTCGGCATAGGGCACCTGAAGCTTGAGGCTCTTCTGCTTGTACTCCTCGAAAAGCTTCATGTCGGTGCGGGCCTCGAGGTAGGCCATGTCGTAGTAGCCCCGCTCCCAGATCACCCGGGCGATGGCATTGGCCAGGATGTAGTCCGTGCCCAAGTTGGGCTGAAGGAGAAGGACCCGGTCCTTGGCCACGGTTTCGGCAATGGTATAGGAGGAGGTCTTCCGCGGGTCAATCACGATCAGGTACCCGGGTTCCGCAGGCTCCCCTCGGTCAAAGACCTTCTGCTTTTCCGCCACCGTGTTTCCCTGGATGTTGGGGAGCATGTGCTCGGCGTAGAACACCGTGGCGGTTTCGTACGGGTTAGCCCCCCAGAGAACGATGGTGTCGGCCAGCCGGGCGTCCTCATAGGTGTAGTTGAGCTCGTGCACCCCCCGCTCGCGGCTACCCCAGACCTCGGAGTTATAGGCGGGCCGGTTGTGAATGGCGATGTGCTTCACGGAGAGGGCGGTAAAGAAGAGCTTGCCCGCCCCGTAGTTGTCCTCAAACCCCTGGCCCGAGCCCCCGTGGTCGTAGCACTTCACGGCGATGTTGTCGTCGCTGCCATCCCGGTCCCGGATACCTTTGATCAACCCGGCCATGAGGGTCAGGGCATCCTGCCAGGTGATGGCCTGGAACTGGTCCCCCACCCGCAAGAGGGGATAGAGGAGGCGGTCCTGGGTACCCCGGTCCAGGCTCCACACGGTAAGGGCGTTGGTGCCACCCCGGATAGAGTAGTTGCCCCGGTTGATGGGACTGTCCTTGGCGGGCACGATCACCACGTGGTACTGGCGGCCGTCCTTGCCCACGGTAATCCCGTGCATGGTCTCCGTGTAGCTCTGACCAGCCAGGGGAGGCTGGGCCCGGGAAAGATCCAGGCCGAAAGCGTTCTGGTCAGGCTTCAAGCCGCCCTGCTCGCCCACCGGCCAAACGTACACCTTGTAGCCGCAACCCACGTTGCAGTACTGGCACACCGTGTTGTGCACCCGAGCGTTCTTGGGAGGAATGGGAAGCTGGTCCCTTCTAGGAATAAGCGCCATACCCTACACCTCCTACACGTTCTTAACCCGGCCCCAGATGAGACCGGCCACGGCCACCGCGTAAATATCACCCTTGCCGTCTATGCGCAAAGGAATCTGGGGAAGCCAGGAGCTGGCCAGGCCCTGGTAGGTCTGCCCGGCCTTGGCGGGGTCGAACATGGAGTAGTGGCACCGGCAGATGAACCTCCCCCCCTCGTATTGGATAGGGCAACCCATATGGGTGCAAAGGCCCGAGAAGGCCACGATGTCCCGCCCAGGCCCCACGCCTCCAATGGCCGGCTTGCCCAGCTTAACCAGGATGGCCGGGGCGGAGGCATCGGGGTAGTTGAAGGTGATGGGCTGGCCCGTTTTCACCTGGGCAACGTTGGCCACCTTCACCGCCGGGTACGTAAGGCTGGGTGCATATCCCAACTGGGCCTTCCCCCCTGCGGTGAAGAGGGCGGTGGCCGCCGCCGTCAGCTTGACAAACCGCCTACGCGACAAGGTTTGCGTCATAGCCACACACCTCCTTGGGTGCAGTTGAAGGCTATCAAACACAAGGGACTTTTGTCAATCCCTTTTGATATCGGTCCATATACCCCAAAAGGGTATTGGGTTGTTTCCGCCCTCCCGATGGGCCCTCAAAGGCATCAGGAATCTCGCGTTTGGCATAAGCATCCTTTCCCAAACGAGGGACCTTTGCTAAAGTATAGCCTGATGGCTTGTGATCCAGCGCCCGGCCGCCCCAATGTGGCCCTTAAGTTGACCGAAGCCCTGGCGCATCCCGCCAGGCTGACCATCGTCCGCCTCCTAGCGGAGCTTCCCGACGAGCACACCGCCTTTGACCCCCGCTGCGGCACCGCTTACGGGGTGTGCTTTTGCCATCTGAAGGAGAAGACCGGGCTTTCGGGCCCCACGGTAAGCCACCACCTCAAGATCCTTCGGGAAGCCGGGCTGGTGGAGGGCGTGCGGGTGGGGCGTTGGACCTATTTCCGCCTTAAGCCAGGGGGCCTCGAGGCCCTAGCCCACGAGCTCCTTCACCTGGCCCGCCAAGCGGAGAGGGCCGCCGCCAAGGCGGGGTAAGCGCTTGTCTAAAAACCCCACCCCTGCCACCATGAGGGCATGGGAGAGATCCGGGTGGGTACCGCCAGCTGGACGGACGAAACCCTCCTCGCCTCCGGGTGGTATCCTCCCGAGGTACGCCACCATCCCGAGAAGCGCCTCCGCTACTACGCAGAGCACTTTGACACCGTGGAGGTGGACAGCACCTTCTACGCCCTACCCCGGCGGGAGGTGGTGGCGAAATGGGCAGAGAGGACCCCAGCGGGCTTCCTCTTCCACGTGAAGGCTTTTTCCGCCTTTACGGGGCATGGCCTCGAGGCCGCCACCCTTCCCAAGGACCTTCGCTCTCTTCTCCCCAAAACTGAAGGCCACCTGGCCCAGCGGGAAATCCCCCAAGAGGTCCTAGAGGAAGCCTGGAACCGCTTCTTCGCCGCCATCACCCCCTTAAGGGAGGCCGGCAAGCTGGGGTACCTGCACTTCGGCCTTCCGCCCTGGACCGAACCCAAGCCCCGAAGCTTTCGCTACCTGGAGCACCTGGCAGAGAGGACCCAGGGCTACTGGGTGGCGGTGGAGTTTCGCAACCCCAGGTGGTACGTGGCCTGGGGATTCGTGAGGAAGGAACTGGAGCGGCTCGGCCTCATCCACGTGAGCGTGGATGCCCCACCCCATCCCGAGGCCCCACCCCGGGTCTTGGAACCCACCCACCCCGTGGCGGTGCTCCGATGCCACGGAAGAAACGCAGAGTCCTGGAAAGGCCCCCACCAGAAGCCCTACGAGCGCTTCAACTGGCGTTACTCGGAAGAGGAGCTTCGGGACCTGGCCCAAGCCACCCTGACCCTTGCGGAGAAGGCCGAGACGGTTTTCGTCATCTTTAACAACAACTACGGCACCCAGGGCGTGGAGGCAGCCCTGGGGCTTAAAGGCCTCCTGGGCCTAGGTCCTCCTCCCTGGGCCAAGAAGCTCCTTTAACCCCTAGGGTTTCATGCTACCTTGAGGGGGATGGCGCGCCCTCCCCTGTCCGAGGCCCAGGAGGACTACCTGAAGCAGCTTTTCCTCCTGGAGGCGGAGCGGCAAGGCCCGGTGCCCACCCAGGCGCTTGCCGAGCGCTTGGGGGTTAAACCCCCCTCGGTGACGGAGATGCTCAAGAAGCTCACCGCCTTGGGCCTGGTGGAGCATGCCCCCTACCAGGGGGCCCGGCTCACCGAGGCCGGGCGGCGGATCGCCCTGGAGGTCCTAAGGCACCACCGGCTCCTCGAGGCCTACCTGCACCAGGCCCTCGGTTACGGTTGGGAAGAGGTCCACCAGGAAGCGGAACGGCTGGAGCACGTGATCAGCGAGGCCTTTGAGGAAAGGATCGCCGAGCTCTTAGGCCACCCTCCCTTTGACCCCCACGGGGACCCCATCCCCACCAAGGACCTGGCCCTGCCGGAAGCCCCAGCCCTCCCCCTCTCCCAGGCCCCCTTGGGGAAGGCCCGGGTGGTGCGGGCCTTGGCCCAGGACCGGGGCACCCTCAACCTCCTGGCCAAGCTGGGCCTGGTTCCCGGAAAGGTCCTTAGGGTGGTGGAGAAAGGTGACGGGGTGGGCATCGAAATGGCAGGGGAGGTATTGCGCCTTCCCGAGGAGCTGGCCCAGGCCGTTGGGGTAGAGGCCCTTCAAGAAAGGGCCCCGTAAACCAGGGTGCGGAAGGCCAGGCCAAGCCGCTGCCCAAGCCGCGAGTGAAGGGCCTTTTCCGGCTCCAGCACGGAAAGGAGATTGGGGGCCTGGGTGAAAAGCAAGGCGCTCAGTTCCAGGGCGGGATCCACCAGGAAATACGTGCCGGCAAACCCCCACCAGTAGAAGTCCCCGGGGCTTCCCGGCGCCAGACCCCCAGGGCCCAAACGCACCGCCACCCCCAGGCCAAAGCCGTAACCCGGGCCTGGGGTGTACTCCAAGCCCCGCCGCAACCCGGCCTCGTAAAGGGGACCCAGGTGGTCCTGGGTCATGAGGCGGCACAGGCTCGGGTGCAACACACCCCGGCCCGTGCGCAGGGCCTCCAGGAACCGCAGGTAGTCCCAGGCCGTGCTCACCCCACCCAGGCCCCCCGCATACCGGGGAGGCTCCGCCTCCACGGGGATCAGGCGGATGGACCTGCCCGTTTCCGGGTCTTGGGGGAAGGGCTTTGCCAAACGGGTGGGATCCTTGGCTAGAAAACCCGAGTCCCGCATCCCCAAGGGGGCGAACACCCGTTCCTCCAAGAGCTCCGCCAGGCTTCTCCCCGAAAGCACCTCCAAAAGATGCCCAAGCACATCGGTGGAAAGCCCGTACTCAAAGGCCTCTCCCGGCTGAAAGCGCAGGGGCAAAGCGGCCAGGCGCCCAAGAAACTCCTCCCGGGAAAGGTCAAACCGGTCCACCCCCGCCTCCAGGTAGAGCCGCTTCACCGGGGAGCGGAAGAAGACCCCATAGGTAAAGCCCGCCGTGTGCCGCAGGAGGTCGTAGACGGTGAGGGGCCGCCTCAGGGGCTCGAGGGCCACCTCCTCCCCCACTTCCCGCCCCACCTTCACCCCGGCGAACCCCGGCAGGTACTTTTCCACAGGGTCCAGGAGGGAAAGGCTGCCCTCCTCCACGAAGGTAAGGGCTAGGGCGGAAACCCAGGGCTTGGTCATGGAGTAGATGCGGAAAAGAGCGGCTTCCCGCATGGGAAGAGCCGTTTCCGGATCCAAATACCCCCCCACTCCCTGGTAGACCACCTCTCCCCCCCGGGCCACCAGGGCCACGTACCCGGGAAGAAGGCCCTCAGCCACCTGCCTCTTCAAAAAATCCTCCAGCCGGGAAAAATCCATGGTTCCCCCCTGGGAACCTAGCCTCCCTACCCTCAGGCAGGAGCAGCCCCCACCGTCCTACCCCCGTCCACGAAGAGGACCTGGCCGGTGATGAAGCTGGACTCATCCGAAACCAGGAAAAGAGCAGCGTAGGCCACCTCTATGGGCTGGCCGACGCGGCCCAAGGGCGTGGCGGCGATGGCCTTCTCCCGCACCTTCTCCGGCACCTTGGCCGTCATCCGGGTCTCGATAAACCCCGGGGCCAGGGCGTTCACCCGGATCCCGTACCGCCCCAGCTCCAGGGCCAGGGTGCGGGTAAGCCCCACCACCCCCGCCTTGGAAGCCGCATAGTTGGCCTGCCCCAGGTTACCCAGGTACACCCGGGAACTGGTGAGCACAATGGAACCAGGGTTCCGCTCCCGCATGGCCTCAGAAGCCGCCCTGGCCACCAGAAAGCTCCCCGTAAGGTTCACCCTCAACACCGCCTCCCAGTCCTCCAGGGGCATCTTCCAGTGGAAGTTGTCCCGGGTGATGCCGGCATAGTGCACCACCCCGTCCAGGCGGCCCATGGCCTGAAGGGCCTCCCGGAAGCCCCTCTCCACGGAAAGCGGATCGGCCACGTCCATGGGAAGGGCCAAGGCCCCCGTGGCCGCCGCCGCCTCCCTTAGGGGCTCCTCCTCCAGATCGCAGGCCACCAGCCTGGCCCCCTCCCGGGCAAACAGCTCCAAGGTAGCCCGCCCAATCCCGTGGGCCGCCCCCGTGATCAGCACCACCTTGTCCTTTAGCCGCATCCACCACCTCCCGTGTTTGGCGACCGAACGGTCGGTAAGTTCACCCTACCCCGTGGCGGGTCTTCCCGTCAAGGGCCAGCTAGCTCCCACCGCGACCCTCCCACGCCCCATACGGGGCTCCTGCCTGCAGCCGCCAGGCGTAGTAGGGGGTTTCCACAAAGGCCGGAGGCCCTCCCAGATACACCCTGAGCCCTGGAAGGATCAGGGTCTCCCCCTCCCACTCAAAGGCCAGGGGATCCACCGCCAAAGGGTAGTGAAGAACCCCTTCGCGGGGCAGGCCAAGCCGTAAGCGCTCGGGCAGGGAAAGCTTACCCACCAGGAGGTAACGGGCCCTCTTGGGCCCGGACTCCGTGTAAAAGGCCACCTCCTCCCCAAGGTCCAAGAGGAAAGCCCGGCCCCGGATGTAGAGCCTAGCCCTATCCGTCCAGGTAGACATGGGGCCTCCCCATGAGGTGGGCCACCCGCACCCCTGGGCCGTAGAGGTTTTGCAGAAGGGTTTCCGTGAGCACCACCTCCGGCTTTCCCTCCGCCAAAAGCCGTCCCCCTTTCAACACCGCCACCCGCCCAGCCAAAGCCGCCTGGTTGGGGTCGTGAAGGACGGAAAGAATCCCCATCCCCTTGGCAACCAGGTTTTGGAAGAGGGCCAGAAGCCCACCCTGGTATTCCAGGTCCAGGAAGGTGGTGGGTTCGTCCAGAAGGAGGTAGCGGGGCCTCGCCGCCAGGGCCCGGGCCAGAAGAACCCGCTGGCGCTCCCCGCCGGAAAGGCTACCCAGGTACCGGCCCCGGAAACGGGAAGCCCCAGTAACCTCCAAAGCCCACTCCACCGCTTCCACATCCTCCCGCCCCTCCCGCCCCCAAAGGCCCAGGTGGGGAAGCCTTCCTAAGCGCACCACCTCCTCCACCAAGAGCCCCTCCGGGTAGGGGCCTCCCTGGGGCAAGTAGGCGAGGAGCCGGCCCCGGGCATAGCTTCCATAGGCCCGAAGGGGCTTTCCCTCCAGAAAGACCCCTCCCGCCCTGGGCCGGAGGAGCCCCGCCATAACCTTTAGAAGGGTGCTCTTCCCCGATCCATTGGGGCCCAAAAGGGCCACCCACTCCCCTGGCCTTACGGCCAGGTCCACCCCTAAAAGGGCATAGGGCCCCACGATCCCCTTGGCCTCAAGCCCTTCCACGCCGCCTCCACATCAGGTACAGGAAGAATGGTCCCCCAAGAAGAGTGGTCACCACCCCCACGGGAAGCTCCGCCGGCCGGGTAAGGGTGCGGGCCAGGAGGTCCGCCAGCGTTAGGAGGGCCGCCCCGCCTAAGGCAGAAGCAGGCAGAAGCAGGCGATAGTCCTCATCCAAGAGGCGCCGGAGGAGATGGGGAGTTATCAGGCCCACGAAACCGATGATCCCCGCCTGGGCCACGGCAGCAGCCACCAACAGGCTTGCGGCAAGGAGGAGGAGGAGTTTCAGGCCCTCGAGGGGTAGCCCCATACTCCGGGCTACCTCCTCCCCCAGCTGGAGGGCGTTCAACACCCGTCCCAAAAGCAACAGCGGGGGAAGGGCCAGAAGGAAAAAAAGGACCATGGCCTTCACCGAAGGCCAGCCCATGAAGGCCAGGTTGCCCAGGGTGTAGGCGAAGACCGCCCGCACCCGGTCGGCATCCTGGAGCATCAGGTAGGTGGTGGCCCCGGTCAGGACGCTCCCCACCACCACCCCCGCCAGGACCAGCTCCCCCGTCCGGGCCGCGCCCCCTGCCAGAACCAGGGTGAGGAAGGTGGCGGAGAGGGCCCCGAGGAACCCGAAGAGGGTGGCGGAAAGGGGCAGGCTTTGGAAGATGGCGTGTTGGGCAAAGGCGGGGGCCAAGCCCCCCAGCAAGCTGGCCAGAAGGGTCACGGCGAAGGCTGCTCCCGCCGCCGAGCCCATGAGGTAGGGGTCGGCCAGGGGATTGCGGAATAGCCCCTGGAAGCTGGCCCCTGCCACCCCCAAGGCCGCCCCCACCAGCATCCCCCCTAGGACCCTGGGGAGCCGCATCTCCGTGACGATGGGATTCTCCTTTAGGCCCAAAAGGGACTGGAGCACCTCGCCCGGCGGCAGGCTCACCGCCCCCATGGCTACCCCCAGCACCAGGGCCAGGAGAAGGAGGAGGAGGAGCCAGAAAAAGACCAGGCTCCGCCTAAGGGCCAGGGGGAGGGCCCGGGTCATGGCCTAACGCCCGTGGAAGCAATCCACCAGAAGCCTAAGCCCCTGGGCCACCCGGGGGCCTGGGCGGGAGAGGAGGCTGTCCTGACCCCCGGTAAACACGCAGATGCGCCCTGTCTGCACCGCCTTCACCCGGCTCCAGCCAGGCCTGGCCCGGATGGTTTCCAGGGCACCCGGATAGGTGGCCACGATCACCTCGGGGTTCTTCTCCACCACGAACTCGGGGGCGATCTTGGGGAAAAGACCCAGCTCCTTGGAGATGATGTTCACCCCCCGGGCCTTTTGGATCAGGACCCCGATGAAGCTCTCCGGACCCACGGTGTAGGGGGTGGGGTCGATCTCGTAGTAAACCCGGGGCCGGGTCTTGGCCTTAGCCGCACGGGACTCCTCCTGGTACACCTCCCGCTGAATCTGGGCCACCAGGCGCTCCGCCTGGGCCTCGAGGCCAAGAAGCCTCCCCAGGGTGCGGGTGGTGCGGAAGATGTCCTCGTAGGTCTCGGTGCGCACCGCATACACCGTTAGGCCCGCCCGCTCCAGGGTTTCGTACAAACGCCCGTACTTGGAAACCAGAACCAGATCCGGCTTCAGGGAGACGATGAACTCGGGGTTGGGATTGTAAAGCCCCCCCGCCTTGGGCAGGGCCTTCACCCTCTCGGGCCAGTCGGAGTAGTCGTCGGTGGCCACGATGCGGTCGCAAGCCCCTAGGGCGCAGACCGTTTCCGTCACCGAGGGCAACATGGTGACGATCCGTTTGGGCGGTGCCTTGACGGTAACCGTGCGCCCAAGGTCGTCGGTGACCGTCAAGGGGAAAGCCAAGGCCAAGGCCCAAAGAGCTGCCAGGAAGACCAGTATCCTTCTCATACCTACCTCCCTAAGGCCGCTAGGGCCAGGCCCGGGGGAGGTAGGGAAAACCCCTGCCGGAAAGCGGCAGGGGCGCAAATGGCTTTGCAAACCCCCATCGCTCCCCCATCCGCGTGAGGTGCCCGCCTCGGGGTCTGGCGGGCGGCCCTGGCAGGTATTCGGGCTTCCGGCCTGCGAAGCTTAAGCCCAAAGCGTGGCCGGTTACCGTTGCGGGACAGCGCCGGACTTGCACCGGACTTCCCCACTTTAAGCCTGGACTACGCGCCCAGGCACCAGGGCAACGGACCTGGCTTTGAGGCCCTAGCGGGCCTTAAGGCCAGGCTAAGCCTAACGGGGCAAAAAGGCAAGGGCTTGACACATCCGGGGACGGGTGATTTACTTAGTCCCGAGAACGAACTAAAGGGCAAAGGGAAAGGAACTGGGATGCGCAAAGGGGACACGCAGGAAATCCGCAGGCTCAACCGCCGGGCCATCCTGGCCCACCTGAGGCGGGGCCCCCTTACCCGGGCGGACCTTTCCCGGCTTACCGGTTTGGCTAAAAGCGCGGTAAGCCGCCTGGTGGATGAGCTTTTACAGGAGGGCCTTCTGGAGGAAGGGGCCTTTACCTCTCCCCCCGTGGGCCGGCCCGGCACCCTCTTGCACCTGCGCCCTGGCGTCCGCTTTGCCCTAGGCGCGGAACTGGGGGTGGAGGAGACCGTCCTTCTGGCCCTGGACTGGCGGGGAGAGGTTCTATGGGCCAGGGAATGGAGCCACCCCCGGGAGGCCGGTCCCAGGGAACGCCTGGAACGGCTTCTGCAGGAAATTCTTCCCCATGTACCGGGGCCCTTGGGCCTGGGGTTCACCCTGCCTGGGGTGGTGGTGGAGGACCGGCTCCTCCTGGCCCCCAACCTGGGCTGGAAAAACCTGGACCTGCGGCCCCTGCTCTCCCACTTTCCCCTGCCCACGGCCTTGGAAAACGATGCCAAGGCCTCGGCCCTGTCCGAGGTCTTCTTTCACGGAGAGGCCAACCTCGCCTATCTGGTGCTCAGCACGGGCTTGGGAATCGGGGTGGTATCGGATAGCCGGATCCTGCGGGGAGCGGGTGGGGCCGCTGGGGAGCTGGGCCACTGGCTCGGCCAGGGGCACAAGCCCTGCGCCTGCGGCCGGGTGGGATGCTTGGAAACCGAACTGGGCCTCGGTGCCCTCTTGGAGCACTACCGGTCCCTGGGCGGAAAGGCAGGGGACCTCGAGGCCCTGCTCCAGCAGGCCAAGCGGGGGGAGGCTTTGGCCCTCGAGGCCATCCACCACTTGGGTGAGGCCTTGGGACGCTTCCTGGCCAACCTGGCTGTGGCCTACGACCCGGCCCGGGTGGTCATAGGGGGCAAGGCGGCCGAGTTCTTCCCCTACCTGGAGCAATCCTTGCGCCAGTCCTTGGCGGCCCATGCCTTCCTGGAAGCCCATCGTTCCTTGCCCGTGCAACCTTCCCTTTATGGTCACCTGGCCCCGGCGGTGGGTGGGGCCAGCCTCTTTTTGGTGAGGTTTTTCGAGCTGGGCGGCCTGTGGGCGGAAAGCCCACGTCGCAATGGAGGTAGGTATGAGGAAGTGGCTTTTGGCGATCGGCGTGGCCTTGGGGCTTAGCGCCCTGGCCCAGACGGGCAAGCTGGAGATCTTCTCCTGGTGGGCGGGAGACGAAGGCCCGGCCCTCGAGGCCCTCATCCGGCTTTATAAGCAAAAGTATCCCGGTGTGGAGGTCATCAACGCCACGGTTACCGGCGGGGCAGGGGTGAACGCCAAGGCGGTCCTGAAGACCCGCATGCTGGGCGGTGACCCGCCCGACACCTTCCAGGTGCACGCCGGGCAGGAACTCATCGGCACCTGGGTGGTGGCCGACCGCATGGAGGACCTCACCAGCCTCTTCCGGCAGGAGGGTTGGCTCCAAGCCTTCCCCAAGGGCCTCATCGACCTCCTCTCCTACAAGGGAGGCATCTGGAGCGTGCCCGTCAACATCCACCGCTCCAACGTCATGTGGTACATCCCCGCCAAGCTGAAGGAATGGGGGGTGACCCCGCCCAAGACCTGGGCGGAGTTCCTCGCCACCTGCCAGACCTTGAAGCGGAAGGGCCTTGAAGCACCCTTGGCCTTGGGCGAGAACTGGACCCAGCAGCACCTTTGGGAAAGCGTGGCCCTGGCCACCCTGGGAGCCGACGGCTGGAATAACCTCTGGAGCGGCAAGCTGAAGTTCACCGACCCCAAGGCGGTGGCCGTATGGGAAACCTTTGGCAAGGTGCTGGATTGCGCCAACAAGGACGCCGCGGGGCTTTCCTGGCAACAGGCGGTGGACCGGGTAGTCCAGGGCAAGGCCGCTTTCAACATCATGGGCGACTGGGCCGCCGGCTACATGAGCACCACCTTGAAGCTCAAGCCCGGCACCGACTTCGCCTGGACCCCGTCCCCTGGCACCTCCGGGATCTTCATGATGCTCTCCGACTCCTTTGGCCTACCCAAGGGAGCCAAGAACCGGCAAAACGCCATCAACTGGCTCAAGCTGGTGGGCTCCAAGGAGGGGCAGGACACCTTTAACCCCCTGAAGGGCTCCATCGCCGCCCGGCTGGACTCCGACCCCGCCAAGTACAACGCCTATGGCCAGTCGGCCATGAAGGACTGGAAGTCCAACCGCATCGTGGGCTCTTTGGTGCACGGGGCGGTGGCACCCGAAAGCTTCATGAGCCAGTTCGGCACGGTGATGGAGATCTTCTTGCAAAGCAGGAACCCACAAGCGGCGGCCAATGCCGCCCAGGCCATCGCCAACCAGGTGGGCTTGGGCCGCTAGAACCCCTCGGCCCGTGGGGGCTTTTGCCCCCACGGGCTTTTCCCGGAGGCCTCATGCGCGACCGGATCACGGCCTTTTTGGTCCTCCTTCCCTCCTTGGCGGCGGTGGCCATCTTCGTCTATGGCTTCATCGGGCAAAACCTCTGGGTTTCCCTCACCGACTGGGGAAAGAACCCAGCCCAGGCCCTGGCCCTGAGGCC
>Ga0101943_1000306_pt1 | contig 76154 bp, 66 predicted proteins | sample DewCreD2012metaG_5_FD_75244 | JGI IMG/M metagenome (GOLD analysis project Ga0101943, IMG submission 75244) | Hot spring sediment bacterial and archeal communities from British Columbia, Canada, to study Microbial Dark Matter (Phase II) - Dewar... ... | reverse complement strand
TGCGTAAGCCTGGCTTGCCAGCAGCGGTTGTTGAAGCGTCAAGAATCCCTGCCCTTTAGGGTAGGGAGTATGTCAAGCGTACCTCTTTCCAGGGGAAGAGAGGCTCTTCCGGAGCTGCTCTGGGATGAGCTTCCGAAAGCGCTCCGCGCCCCCAGCCTGATCAAGGGGGGGCTAACTCCTACCAGGTCACCCGATCCCGCAGTTGCTCAATCCGGGACGGGCCAATGCCGTTGACCCGCTGCAGATCTTCCAGAGAAGAGAAGGGGCGGGCTTCGATAATGCGCTGTGCCAGGGCAGGGCCAATGCCGGGCAACTGTTCCAGCTCCGCCGCCGTGGCCGTATTCAGGTTAACCCGAGGGGATCCCCCAGCGTTGGCAGGAAGGGGGATGACAGAGTGCTCAGCACCACCGACGGGAACGACTTCCAGCAGCTCCGGCTCAGGTAGGGAAGCCGCAACAGGGATAGGATTGGGGCAGCGACGGGATCCCTCTTCTGCCTGTTGCTGCAGGCGGCGGCTGGGGCCAAAGCGGGCATCGGCAATGAGCCGGTCGAACTCCCGCACAAAGTGATCCACCACTCGGCTATTGCGGATGATCAGAAGGTTCTCGTCGTTGATGTGGTTAGCGGCCACTGACCAGTTATGGGATCCGGTGATCACGGTGGCGTTGGCGGTGCCGGGATCAACAATGGCAAACTTGTGGTGCAGCTTGTCCCCCAGGGCCAGGTTGGGTATCCCCACCGATTGGGCGGGCGTTGTCCAGGGCAGACGGGCTGGATCCACGGTACAGTCTTCGCCAGGCAGCAGGAGCCCCCACATCTCCAGAGTGCGGCTGTAGTCTCGGAAGGCAAAACCGGGGTCGAATACCCCGCGAATCTCTACGTTGCGCTCCTGTCGCAGTTGCCTGAGTTGGTTGGCAATGCCCGGATCCGTAAAGACGAACAGAGCCAGATCCACCTGTTGCCGGGCTTGGGCCAGGGTGGCAGCGATAATGCCGTTGGAGGTGGCTTCGTAGGGCAAGGAGCGGCTGGCCGGAGAAAAGTGAACCCCCACAATGGCATCGTCAATGTAAACCGTTTCCAGGGAACGCTTGAGCTTCTGCGCGCCGAAGCGGCTATCGGTCAAGCCACCGGGGCCATCACCCCACATGAGATTGAATTCCTCGGTGTAGAGGCGGGCCAGCTCCGGGCTGTCCAGCAGCAGCAGATGATTGGCGTTGCCGACGCTGCCGGGCGCGTCAAAATCCCCGTGAATATCGGAAAGAGTGAAATTGGCCGATCCGGTCAAGACTTTCTGCCCGTCGATCACCACAAATTTGTGGTGCATCAGGCCACTGCCTTTGGATCCATCGGCGGTATCATCCAGCCAGGGCACCTGGCCTCCATCCAGCAAGGCGTATACATCCCGTGTGGCAATCTCCTCAGCGGAAAACCGTCCATCCCGGTTCACATCCACCAGGTTACGGTACTCCTCAAACTTGCTGCGGCTGCGCTCGTCCAGCGTCTGCACTTGGTCAGGGGTGAGTTGGTGCCAGGCCCGCACGTAGGTGTTTTCGGTAATGAAGCGCACCGGGATCCCAGCCTGCCGCCGCTCCACCAGGGCTTGGGCAATGAGGGGTAGGTTCAGCTCTTGCACGGCAATGTCCACCGACTGCCGAGCGGAGCGAATCTGGGAAATAATCAACTCTTCCAGGTTGTAGCCATAGCGGCGGATCTGGCGGTAGGGATCCCGATAGGTACTTTCCCGGCTTTGGTTGAACTCCACCCGAATGCGGGGGTGCTGCGGCAGAGGAGCAAGGGTGGGCAGCTCCTGCTCTTGGGGGTAGGGTCTGGGCCGGGGGCCGACCCAGTAGCCGATCAAGACCAGAACGAGAAGCAGAGCAACCCAGGGCAGCCAGCGGCGGAGTTGCCGCAACCACGACGGGATCCCGTTCATGGCCTTTCTCCTCTCCAGCAATCACAGCCCTAGGATACCGAACTTTACCGCAGCCGTTTCTGCGCCAAGGTGCTCTTTGCTCTGCTCTGGGGCCACCCGTGAGAGAAAGGCTTTTGACCGCGGATATTCAAGCTTCTAACGGCATCATCCACGTCATCGATGCAGTCTTGATCCCGCCGCGTTAGGAATTGGGTCGCCACTTCGGGCATCATAGAGGCATCGAGATCCAGCGCTTTATTGGGGAGACTCAGCGTGGAGCGGCCTAAGTGGGTAGCAATTGTTACAGGGATCCTGGCCATTGCTCTGGGGGTAGGCTACTTGCTGCTGGCGCAGCTACTGGATTATCGCGGGGGCCAGTTTTTGCCGGCACCGCTGGAGCCGCCGGGGATGCTGGGAGAGGGACTCAGGCTTTTTTGGGGATCCCTTGCTTATTTGGCCGGTTGAGCTGAGGGCGTTTTGACTTCTCGTTTCCCTTTTCACTTACGGGTGGCTGATCCCCAACAAAACTCTCGACAAAATTGTATGCTCAGCTACAGCAAGCCTTATGCTGGAGAAGCAGTTGCAGATCCAGTTGGCAGCGGGGGCTGTCCTCTCGGATGGCCGGTCAACTTTGGCTTTTTGATCTGGAGATCTGGGCAGGCTGTGGGTTGGGATGGTGTTGTCGCGCTCCACTTGGGTGTGGTTATGGGTAGGGCTGGGTTTGGCGGCCCTGAGCCAATATCTGCAGTGGGTTGGCGGGATCTACAGCTTTGTGGCTCCTCATTCCCAGCCGCTTGCGGATCTGGTGGTGGGTGCCATCCTTGGGGGGACAGCAGCAGCAGGTCTGGCAGCGCGCCATTGGTGGCAGCAGGCTCGCCGACGGCAAAGGGCTCCAAGCCAGCGGACACAACCGCTGCGGCGGGTTAAGCTAACTCGGAATCAGGTGCAAGCCGATCTGGAGGATGCGGATTGCCTGATCCAGAAGTTGCAAAATGACATCAGTCGCCGTGCCCTGCGTGCCAAGCTGCAAGAGATCGATCAGCGGCTCAGCCAGGAGGAGTTGCACCTGGTGGTGTTCGGCACCAGTTCCGCTGGCAAGACCTCGTTGATCAATGCCTTGATGGGCCGACCGGTGGGCGAAACAGCCCCCACCCTGGGCACCACCCGCCAGGGATCCATTCACACCTACCAATTGGAGGGCTTGAGCAGCCCCATTTCCCTCACCGACACACCTGGACTGCTGACGATTGGGGGGGCAGGGGAAGCGGAAGCCCGCGCCCTAGCCCAGAAAGCCGATCTGCTGATCTTGGTGGTAGCCGGGGATCTGCTGGCTTCGGAATATGCCGAAATGCTGGAGTTGGCCCGAATGGGCAAATCCACCATCCTAGCTCTCAACAAAACCGATCAGATGCTGCCGGAGGATGTGGAGACCATCTTGGCTCATTTGCGCCGGCGCACCGCCGATGTTATCCCCGCTGAACAGGTGGTAGCCATCGCCGCCGATCCAGAGCCCCTGAAGGTTCGCTACTACTCCGAAGATGGCTCTGTGCGGGAAACTTGGGAGCCGCAGCCCCCCGATACAGAGGCTCTCATCCAACAGATGGCTCACCTGCTGCAGCAGAAGGGATCCCACCTGCGCTTGGCCAATGCTCTGTTGCAAACCCGAACCCTGACCGAAGCCGCCCAACAGGCCCTACAAGAGGAGCGCTGTCAACAGGGTCGCCAGATCGTGGAACGGATGCAGTGGGCCACCGCTGCTGCCCTGGCGGCAACGCCTCTTCCGGCTTTGGATGTGTTAGCAGGAGTAGCCATTCAGGCGCGCATGATCGGGGAACTGCACCAAGTGTTTGATCGACGCATTACCTTACGCCGAGCCCAGCAAATCGCCCAGAGTTTGGCGCAAATGGTGGTGCAACTGGGGGGGCTAGAGCTAGCCACCCAAGCTTTGGGCTCTCTGCTCAAGGCCAGCCCCTTGATGGTGATGGGGATCCCCCTGCAGGCGGTGATGGGGGCCTACCTGACGCGGGTGGCGGGGCTCAGCTACCTAGAGTGGCTGTCTTCTGGGGATCCCTGGCAAGAGGAAATCCTGCAAGAGCGGATTAGGCAGCAGCTCCAGAACCGTCATCCTCTGGCTTTTCTCACCCAACTGGCCCGCCAAGCCCATTCCAATAGCTAGTCGAAGCATCCATCTTTTCGCCGCCACAAGCCCAACCTATCCCATTCTCCGCCCGCTGCAGAAAATCCATTACACTGAGTACAGCTTTTTCCGACTTAACTTTGTAGAAGTTCTGTAGATTAGCAGGCTCCAGGTCACACAAGAGAGAACATTTGTACCAGCCATACTCAGTGTTGCCGGAAAAAGTTGCACAATTAATTACAAGTCAAACCCAGTCTATCGTCCTGTAGTCTGCTGCCCTAAACTGGCTTCGTTGGCACCTTATGTCCTCCATCAGCCCAACCTTGCCCATTCAGTGGATCGATGCGGATTCGGGAGAGGTGGTGGAGGAATGCCCCTGGGAGAGCAGTCCCCATCCAGGCACCTATGTCCAACTGGCAGAGCAGCACTACCTAGTTCTGGAAAAGCGTCATTCCTACCGGCTCCGGCAAGGCAAATACCACCTGTGTGGGATCCGCGCCTTGGTGCGTTCGGTCACCCCACCTCAGGAAGCGGGAAGGTTCCTAGGGGATCCCTCCTGTCGGTTTAATGCTCACTCGCCCTTGCTGCGCTGCGCCGTCAACCCCAGCGGGCCCTGTCAGGGCTGCCCCCACTACGAGCCGGTTCCGCGTTGCTAGCCCTCCAGCTCCAGAGCCAACACCTGGGTCAGCGCACGGTTAGTCTTTTCGCGAAACTCGGCCACGCTCACCCGTCCCAGCAAATACACGGCCAGCAACATCACCGCTGCCTCCACCCCAAAGACGGTGGCATAGGCAAGCACCGATGAAGTGGGGAAGAGAATGCGACCCAGATCAAGCAAAGCGCCGCCAATCAGGGTAGAAAGCGCCTGGGACATGGCCTGGGCCAGACCCCAAGCCCCGATAAAGGTGCCTGCCGTCTCCGCTGCCGTCAGATCCAACATGAGGCTAATGGCGCCATTGGTGGTAATACCGGAAGCTAAGCCAAACAGGATCATGCACAGTTGCAGCAGCCGTGAATTGCCTGTAAACCCTGATGCAATGGTGAGCCCAAAAGAAATGGCCACCAGCAGGCAGCCCAGACGAGCCGTCGTCTGTTTGCCCAACTTGGGCACGATGAAAAATCCGGTCAGCACGATCCCCGCCAAAATACCCAGGCTCCAAAAGGCGTTGAGCTGAGTGCTCTGGGCCACCGTCATGCCAAACACCTCGCCGCCGTAGGGTTCTAAGATCGGCTGCTGGATAAACAGGCCCATGGTCATCAACACCAAGAAGCCGAAAAAGATCAGGGTTTGGCGGCTGGCGGTCAGTACCTTGATGGCCGTGCCAAGGGTAATTTGGTCTTCCCGTCCGGCCAAGGTGGAACGGGATCCATAGCGGGAATAGCGCTTTTCCACTCCCCAGGTGGCGATCACCCCCAGCAGGATCACCACAGCTGGAATGATGATGAAGAGGCGGTTGATGGTGCTCTGCAGGTTGTCCGGATCCAAGCCCCGCAGCAGAACTGCCGAGCCAATGGCCCCGCCGGCAATCCCCACCATCAACATGGACCAGACGATCCCCACCAACTTAGAGCGGTTGTCCTCCTCTGACACATCCACCAGCAGAGCCGCAAAAGGTGTGGAGCAGGCACTGAGGCAGAGACCATAGAGGGCAAACATCAAACAGGCCAAGCCTATCCAGCCGTAGGTGGCTCCAGACCAGCCCGTAGCCGCAAAGCTATTCCCCAAACCCCACACCACCTGCACCCCCAGGAAGATGCAGACCGCAAACAGCACCGATCCCAGACGCACATAGCCGGTGCGATGCAGGCCAAACAGGGGCTTGGCATCCGAGAGCTGCCCAAACCAAACCCGAGCCGGGGAGACCAACTGGTGCATGGCCAGGGATCCCCCCACCACCGTTGCCGGGATGGCCAGCAGATCCGTGTCGATCATGACGCGGTTCAGCACTCCCAGAGTGAGCAGCGACATCATTCCCAAGCCCATCTGGAACAGACCCAGGCGGAACATGACATGCAGCGGCAAAGACTGAACCTGCATCTGAGGCTCTGGAGAAGCTGGAGTTACAGAAGCCACAGAAGCGTTGACCTCGGGATCCCGGCGGATATTGGCCATGATCTGGAATGATTCGAAAGGGTGCTACAGCCTTTTATCGTAGCCCAGGCAGCCTGGGATCCTGGCAAAAGCATGGGGTTGCCAAAAGTGAAACCGCCACACCCTCTCCCCTTTTGGGAGCTATCGTCAGGGCAGAGTCCCCCAGTCTACGATCATAGGAATATTGCTATGCGCGCCCCCATCCCCTGGCTGCTGAGTTCACTGAGCTGGGTGAGCGTTTCCCTGGCCGGAGCAGCTCTCGTCCCTACATTGATGGTGTCCACCTCGCAGGCAACCCCTATGGATTTTCCGCTCAGGTACATCAGCTCAACCCCGGAACGGGTCGCTACGAACTGAGCCTGATGCCGGTGATCCGCTACCCCAACTTTGCCGATCTGTCTGCTGACCTGCCCCTCGACAGCCTGCAGGTGCTGGTGGGCAATGAAAAAGGAAAACCCCTGCAACCGGTGTCGTTGCGAGAGCTGCTGGGGAATCTGCGCCGCTACTTACACGATCCCGACTCTTGGGCTGGCAACCGGAACTCCCTGCTGGCTCCACGGGATAGCCATGTGCTGGTGAGCGCCCAGGCCGCCTTTTTGCCTATCCCTGCCGGGGGATCCGCCCAATTCAACCCGGTGCTGTTCAACTACCAATCCTATCCCGGCAACCCAGCCGTACTGGCGATCTTGGCCACCCGCGAGGGCACCAGCATTACGGTAATTGAGAACCGCACCGAAGATGGGGTGGGCGGGGCTACTTGGGGCCAGCGCCTTTTCTTCAATCAAAACGGTGAACGGGCCAGCCTCACCGGGCAGCGCCTCAGCGATTTTCGGGCTGAGCAAGCCGCCAACCCAACCCCCAGAGATCCCAATTCTGCAGAAGTGGCAGAAGAAGCCCTGAATCTGGTGATGCTGATCCAAGTGCCTCTTCAGCAGCGGCAGCCGCCACGAAGGGAAGTTGGGGTAGTCCAAGCGCTTTCTCTTGTTCAAAACTTTGCTGGCCTCAGCAATGTAGAAGCTGCCGTCATCGGACATGGGCCGCTGAAAGGCCCCTTCACGGAAATCAACAACCTCGACATCGAGCGGGATCCCCGCTTTCCCATTCGGGTCACAATCCAGTTCTACAAAGCCACCGACAATGGCGTGGTCTCCGCCGAGGACATGGCCCAAATCCACCATCAAATTGCCCGCGTCTACCGAGAGGCCGATTACGTAGGCAGCTTAGTGATTCAGGGGGATACAGGCCGACCTACAGAGTACAACCGCGATGCAGAGACAGAGCGCCCCTTTCCCTTTCCTGGGTGGCCGTGGCGTTAGGGCCTGCTGCGCATTTTTCCCACAGCCTGCAAGCGGATGGCAGCATCTTCTCGCGCCTGGGTTTCTCCACTACACTGACTACTGACCTGACGCCAAGGGGAATGGGTGTCGGCCCGATATCCTCGGCAAAGTCAGGGTCTGCAGAGACAGTTGCCAAGGTCTTATTTTTTGAGGCCGAGGTGCTTGTCTGTACCAGCTCTTGCCCAAGGCAGTGGGGAGTTTTTCCTGCAACACTATGGCTGACGCAGTTCCCGTTCGGCGCTACGACCTGTTTGTGCAGGCTTCCCGGCTGCTGCAGCGCTACCGGCAGCTCACGCCGGAACTCCGTCCGATAGGGCTAGAGGTGGCTCTGGCCATCCAATACCACCGCGCTCAAGCCGGATCGGGATCCCTGCTGCCTTGGGTGGGATCCCCCCGCGGATTGCCCTTGCAGCAAGTGGCCCAGCGCATTTGCGACCCGTTTTACAGCAAAACCCATCCTCTTTTACCGACCTTGCCCGAAACCGGCGAGCCTTTGGTGTGGCCTCTGTTCAACCAGGGGGAAAACGGCTTGATCCGGCCCCTGGCCCCGAGTAAAGTGGGCGGGAAACTGGCGGAACGGCGCTGGCTCAAAGCCTGCAACAGCCAGGAAGGGATCGGCTGTCATGCTTTGGCGGCCCACCTGTGGCAAGACGAGCGCTTTTTGGCCGAAGACCGGGATCTCTGTCCCTTCCGCCTTTATGATGGGCGCTACCCCTTGAGCGTGGATCAAGGGCGGCAAACCTGCGGTTTTGACGATCACCCCTGTGGCTGGCAGCCGGGACACCCCAAAATGTTGCAGGTGGTGGGCAAGGGCAAGCAGGCCGAGATCCTGCTCCCCCACTGGACGGATGACATGTGGGCAATGCTCATTCCCTCCCATCGTCCGCTGCCGATTTACCCGCTCTTGGTGATGCTTTATTTTGGCCAAGAAACTTTGCAAAAGGGGCGGAGCAGCCTCTCCATCGAGCAATTTCGTCTGGATTTTCAGTTTAGCCAGTCTCAACTGCGCCTGTTGTTCGACACCCACCCTGAGCATCCCTTGAATCGACACCTGCTCACCTGGGCTCAGCAGCCAGAGGTGGAGTGGGGATCCACGGAACTCTTACCGCAGATGCCGCCCCTCCTGCATCAACCTGCCGGGGGCAAGGTGGTTCTGGATCCCGATGAGCCGCCTCAGTTCCGCAGCAGTGGGATCCCTCACAGCGCTGGGACAGACCCGCTGATGGCAGAACGCCGCCGTCGCCGTCAGTTGGAGCGCAGCGAACGCCACAACGAGATCCTGCACCATTTTCGCCGCTGGTTCCGCCTGGCTGGACTGGAGGTGCGCGAAGACCAACACACCTTTGACTTTTTGGCAGTGGCGGACGGGCACCTGCTCTTGGCCGAAGTGAAGCTCCTGCACCACAAAGATGCGGCAGAGGCTTTGCAGGAAGTGGTGGGACAGTTGCTCTACTACGAGCGCTTTGCCCTTGGCCCCTGGATCGAGCAGGGCTTTTCCGTCCAGAAGGCCGCCGTTTTCGATGGACCGCCGCCGGATCCCTATGTGCGATTTCTAGAAGACCTGGGCATTGCCACCTACTGGATCAACGAGCAGCAGATGATCGATGGGCCAGAAAACTCTTTGCGTCTGCTGCGCCAGATGGGGGTGCGGGTGCGACCGGATCCCGAATTGGGTGATTAAGGGAACAAGCCTGCCTATGTTCTCCCCTGAGTTTTGAATCGGGCGGGGGTAGTTTCCTGATTTCTTAAGTACACCTTAACTGCCCCTTTACTCAGATTCCTTCCTGAGGATGGTATCCGTATAGACGGTAAAAATACGAGATTCTTTGAAGTTTCGGGAGGAGTGAAGCAGGTGTGGTCTAGGGTGACTTTGCGTCGTGCTGCCCAATCAGTTGTGGTGCTGATTTTTGGGTTGGTGCTTTTGGTTTCTCTAAAGGGGTGCGGCTCCAGAAGGAATCTTTTGCCGATACTTACACCTGTGCCAGCACCGACTCCAACTTCATTCAACACCCACGGCCACACCGACCCCAACTCCAACACCCACGGCCACACCGACCCCAACTCCTACTCCAACGCCAGGAGCCTGCGATCCCAATGCCAACCTGACCCTGATTGGCACCGTACAGGGGAGTGGCTTCGCTTCCCCCGTGGTGAACCAAACGGTCACGGTTTCTGGAATCGTGGTAGGGGACTTTGAGAATGAGGGAGTGGCTGGCCAAACCTATCTCCAGGGCTACTACCTACAAGATGATGGTGACGGGAATCCCGCCACATCAGATGGCATCTTCGTTTTCAGTGACACGGCTAATAACGTCAGGCTTGGGGATAGGGTTCAGGTGACGGGAACGGTTGCCGAGTTCCGTCAGCAAACCCAGCTCTCCAACGTCACCAGCTTTACTATCTGTAGCTCCAACAATCCGTTGCCGGCCCCAGTGCAGATCTCTCTGCCGCTGACTGCCGAGCAAAGGGAAGCCCTGGAAGGAATGCTGGTCACGTTTGGAAATCAGCCCCTGTTTGTAACCGACTCCTTCTTGCTGGGACGCCACGGGGAGCTGAGTGTGGCCACAGAGCGGTTGTTCACTCCCACGCAAATTGCGGCTCCCAGCCAGGCAGCTGCCATTCAAGCGGAAAACGACCGAAAGCGGATTCGCATTGATGACCGGCTGCTCACCCAAAACCCGGATCCGGTTATCTACCCCACCCCGGGTGGCCTGAGCGCGGCCAACACTGTGCGCGGCGGCGATCGCGTCAGCAACATCACCGGGATCATGACCCAGTTGCAAGGCCGGAATGTCAGTGGCGATGTGGATGCTACCATCGACTACCGTATCCACCCCAATGATCCCAACAACTTGCCCAGGTTTACAGCCACCAACCCCCGTCCGCAAACTCCACCCTCAGTAGGGGGATCCCTGAAGGTAGCTAGCTTTAACCTGTTCAACTACTTCAACACCTTCGGCAACGCCTGCTTCCCCAATAACTCCTCCTGTCGAGGAGCCAGCAACGCCACCGAGTTCACCCGCCAGCGGGATAAGCTCATCGAGGCTATTCGCCGCATGGATGCTGATATCGTGGGCCTCAACGAGTTGGAAAACGATGGATACGGTTCGAGTAGTTCCATTCAGGATTTGGTGAACGGTCTCAACCAGGTCATGGGGGCAGGAACCTACGCCTTTGTGAATGTTGGAGTGTCCAATCTGGGCGGCGATGCCATCACCAACGGCTTTATCTACAAGCCAGCTACGGTTGAAATTGCCCCCGGCACCAACCCGGCCTTTCTGGACACAGGGGAATTTACCCAAGGCCCTGGACGCTTCCATCGTCCCCCTCTGGCTGTAACCTTCCGGCAGCGGAGCAACAACGCTACCTTCACCGTCGTGGTCAACCACTTCAAGTCCAAGGGTTCTCCCTGCGATCCTATTGACAACGATCCCTTCCAAGGCAATTGCAACGGCAACCGTACCCGAGCCGCCCAGCAACTCTTGAGCTGGCTCGCCACCAATCCAACTGGCTCCACCGATCCGGATGTGTTGATTATGGGGGATCTCAACTCCTACGCTATGGAGGATCCGATCAAAACTCTGGAGGCGGGCGGGTTCACTAACCTCAATGGCCCCAACAGCTACTCCTTTAGCTTCCAAGGACAGTGGGGATCCCTGGATCATGCTCTGGCCAACAGCAGTCTGAGACCCCAAGTTACAGGCTCAGCCAAGTGGCACATCAACGCTGATGAGCCGGTGAGCTTAGACTACACCCTGAGCTTCAAGAGTCCCTCTCAGCAGAGCCTCTTCTACGCCAGCGATCCCTTCCGCTCTTCCGACCACGATCCAGTACTCGTCGGCTTGAACCTAACTCCGACCCCTCCTTCCGTTAACCTGCCTCTGACTGAAGGCTTTGATAACTGCACCCCTGCTCCAGCCGGCTGGCAGATTGTGGATGTGGACGGCGACACCACTCGTTCCTGGCGTTGTGTCAATTCCTTTGCCGAGGCCAACGCTTTCAACGGCCAGCAACCGGGTGATGACTGGCTGATTACTCCTCCTCTGAACCTGGCTTCCGTCAGCAACCCAGTTCTGACCTTCCGCAACCAGAAGAGTTCTTTTAGCGATAACGGCCTTCCTCCTTGGCAACAACTCAGCGTTCTCTACTCCACCAACTACAGCGGTGCAGGCACTCCAGAGGCAGTGAAGGCAGCCACCTGGACTGCTCTGACGATTCCCACTCTCTCTACGGGTAGCTTCGTCGATTCCGGCGAGATTTCTCTGGCTGGGATCCAGCCTTCCAACCGTGTTTACATTGCCTTCCGCTATCGCTCTTCTGGCACGGCTTCCGGCTCGGCCGCCCGCTGGTGGGTAGATAGCGTCAATATCGCCGGGAGATAGGAGTGGGATCCTCATGCCAATCTGACTCTGATTGGCAGCGGCTGGGGAAGTGACTTTGCTTCCTCAGCCGTAACGTTCTCCGATGTGGTCTTGGTTGGGATCTACCGTTGCTCAGTGGGTTTGGGGTTTGGAGCAGGGGGGTAATTTTTCAAGTTCTCAAGCGCCGCTTGACCGCCTCCTTACCAAGAAAACTGGGTTTAAAGCCCCGCCCTTCCAGGGCAGCTTTGTGCTACGCCGTTAGCAGGGATGGGGTAGTTAACCGCTGCATTCGCGCAAGCGAGCCGTAGGCTTCAAACCCAACAGTCTCACACGAGGAGCTCCAGCCTAGATAGGTTTTGGAGTTGTGTTTGCAACCGTACCCAAGGGCGTAAGGACTCGGTCCCGCTGGGGTGAGGGGGGAGCCACCTCGCTCGCGTTAGCGGGCCGTAGGCCAAAAGAGGGAATGCCTGGGGAGAAAGGCCTAAGGCCTGCTGCCGCGACAAGCACCACTGTCGTGGAGGGGCAACCGGACACGGTAAGTGCTGTCGCAGAACCAGGAACTAAAATCCCTTGTCTTTAGGCGGGGAGATATGTCAGTTAATTCATGATCGACTTCTTTTTCTTCGCTGCCTGATGCAGATCGATATTCGTCCTGTTGAAAATTCGGACAGTGCAGCTCTGCTCCACATTTTGCAGGTGGTCTTCGCAGAGTATCCAGGCTGTGTATTGGATATCGAAGAGGTGCCGGAGTTGCTTCAGCCTGCCACGGCTTTTGCGAAGATGGGGGGATCCCTTTGGGTGGCGCAGCATCAAGATCAGGTGGTTGGCTGTGTCGGCCTTGTGCCCGATGGGATCCCTGGGCGCATGGAGCTGAAAAAACTCTACACTCTGCCCGCGGTGCGCGGTCGGGGTCTGGGTCGGCGCTTGATTGAACAGGCTGAATTTACGGCTCGGCAGCGGCAGGCGGACTCTCTCCATTTGTGGACAGATACTCGCTTCACGACGGCTCATCGGGTTTATGAACGGCTCGGCTATGTGCGTTTGCCGGAAATTCGTGAATTGCACGATCGCAGCAACTCTGTGGAGTATCACTACGAAAAGTGTCTCCGTTGAGGGTTGGGCTGTTGAACTGTGATGTGCTGGTGATCGGCTGTGGGGTGGTGGGCTGTGCCATCGCCTACGAATTGTCTGCGGCTGGCCTATCGGTGATTGGGATCGATGCCGGGGATCCTGCCGCCGGCTCGACAGGGGCAGCTCTGGGGGTGTTGATGGGCATTTCCAGTCGGCAAGCGGGTGGGGAGACAGTTCAGCTTCGCCTCAAAAGCCTGGAGCAGTTCGATCCCTTAATTGCGCGGTTGGAGGAAGACCTGGGCCGGGGTTTGCCTGTCAATCGGCGCGGCATTCTCAAACTCCTCCGGGAGGAGGAAGTGGAAGCCTGGCAAGAAACCCTGGTGGCTCGCCAACAAGCGGGTTACCGCCTAGAGCTGCTCAGCCCTGCCGAAGTGGGATCCCTGCAACCCGGCCTGCGCAGCGACCTGGCAGCGGCCATCTACTCTCCTCAGGATCGACAAGTCCAACCCAAGCTCCTAACCCAGGCCCTTCGGGAAGCAGCCCAACGCAAGGGATCCCGCTTTTTCTTCCATCAGCCTGTCCAGAAGATTCAGCGCAGCTTGGATCCCCCCTTTCGTCTGCAAACGGTTTACACCCCCGCTCTCACCCTCTCGGCAGGGCAGGTCATTCTGGCGGCAGGTCTGGGCAGCTTTCCTCTGGCCAAGGAGCTGGGGTTGCAGGTGCCGCTGCAAGCGGTCAAAGGCCAGGCCCTGCGGGTTAAAGCTCCCGGGATCCCCCTGGGGCCCGTGGTCACCGACGAGGATCTGCATCTGGTTCCTTTGGGCGATGGATCCCTGTGGGTGGGGTCAACAGTGGAGTTTCAGGCCCCCCATCCCGAGCCGACGCTGCTGGCGCTACAAGATCTGCTGGCCCGTGCCATCAGGCTCTGCCCAGCTTTGGCCGAAGCGACTTTGTTGGAGCATTGGGCCGGCCATCGGCCTCGACCAGTGGGACAGCGCGCCCCCATCCTGGGTTGGGCTCCTGGCTACGCCAATCTTCTCATTGCCACCGGCCACTATCGCAATGGGGTGTTGCTGGCTCCGATCAGCGCGGCCATCCTGCGGGACTTGGTATTGAAAGGAGAAACGGCCCTTTGTGATCTAAGGCCGTTTGCCCCCAGACAGAGCTGAGCTGGCATCCATCTTCCGGCTCTTAGCCCGCCGATGGGCAGGATATATGTCAGAATGAAAGGCTGCCTGGTTAGGATCGGATCAGCCGTCAAGTAGCGCAAAGGAGAAGAGAGCCTTGCCGAAGTTCGCCCTAAAAGCCCTCTGGTTGGAAAACGACTTGGCTATTGCCGTCGATCAGGTGGTGGCCAAAAACCGCAGCCCCCTCACCCACTACTTTTTCTGGCCGCGGGATGACGCCTGGGAGCAGCTTAAAGCCGAGCTGGAGAGCAAAACCTGGATCAGCGAGGTGGATCGCATTGAGCTGCTTAACCGAGCCACCGAACTCATCAACTACTGGCAAAACGGCGGGCGCAACCGCCCCATTAGCGAAGCCCAAGCCCAGTTTCCCGACATCCTGATCGGCGGCAATTCCTAGCCCTCTCAGCCAAAACGTGACTCTGGATCTGCCCCATCTTGCTCAGGCTCCCGTCTTTGGGCTAGATTGGCACTCGGGAGTTTAGAGTGCTAACTCCCTGCTGGCTAAGCCGGTGGATTGCTGGGAATCCCACTTCACCTGGCGACATTCGCAGTAGGAGCCCAGTCAGACTCACGAGGATCGCGGATTCTATGGCAAAACGGATTCTGTTTAGAGAAGAGGCCCGCAAGGCATTGGAGCAGGGCATTAACCAGCTGGCAGATGCAATCAAGGTTACGATTGGCCCCAGGGGGCGCAACGTGGTCTTGGAGAAGAAGTTTGGTGCCCCCCAAATCGTCAACGACGGGGTCACGATTGCCAAAGAAATTGAGTTGGCGGATCCCTTGGAGAACACAGGTGCCCAGTTGATGCGGGAAGTGGCCTCTAAGACCAACGATGTGGCCGGAGATGGTACCACCACAGCCACCATCCTGGCCCAAAGCATGGTGCGGGAAGGGCTCAAAAACATCTCAGCGGGCGCCAACCCTGTGGCTTTGCGGCGTGGCATTGAAAAGACCACTGCCTACTTGGTGGAGCAAATTGCGGCTCATGCCAAGCCTGTGGAAGGTCGTAAAACCATCGCGGAAGTGGCCACCATCTCTGCTGGCAATGACAGCGAGGTAGGAGAGATGATTGCCAAGGCCATGGATGCTGTAGGGCGAGATGGGGTGATCACCGTTGAAGAATCCAAGTCGCTGGAAACCGAGTTGGACGTGGTGGAGGGGATGCAGTTCGACCGTGGCTACATTTCTCCCTACTTCGTCACCGACTCGGAGCGGATGGTGGCCGAATACGAGAATGCCTATCTGTTGATCACCAGCAACAAGATCTCCAGCCTGCAAGATCTGGTGCCCATCCTGGAGCGGGTGGCCCGCGAAGGTCGGCCTCTTTTGGTCATCGCGGAAGATGTAGAGGGAGAAGCTCTGGCCACGTTGGTGGTGAACCGCCTGCGCGGGGTGCTCAATGCGGTGGCGGTCAAGGCTCCGGCTTTTGGGGATCGGCGCAAAGCCATGCTGGAAGATATCGCCATTCTCACCGGCGGGCAGCTCATCTCTGAGGATGTGGGCATCAAGCTGGATAAGGTCACCCTGGACATGATGGGGGTGGCCCGCAAGATCACCGTCACCAAAGACAAGACCACCATCGTGACCGATGGCAGCACCAAGGCGGCGGTGGAAAAGCGAGTGGCCCAAATTCGCAAGCAACTGGAAACCACCGATTCCGAGTACGACCGCGAAAAACTGCAAGAACGCATCGCCAAGTTAGCTGGGGGAGTAGCAGTCATCAAAGTGGGGGCTGCTACTGAAACCGAACTCAAAGACCGCAAGCTGCGCATTGAGGATGCCCTAAACGCCACTCGAGCCGCAGTGGAGGAAGGGATCGTCCCCGGCGGTGGGGCGACGCTGCTGCACCTCTCCAAAGGGATCCCAGCTTTCAAGGCAACCTTGAACTCGGAAGAGCAGGTGGGGGCAGAAATTGTTTGCCGAGCTCTGCAGGCCCCTCTCTCTCAGATTGCCCAGAATGCCGGTCTGGAAGGGTCGGTTGTGGTGGAAAAGGTCTTGGAGAAGGAGATGCCCTTTGGTTTCGATGCCTTGACCGGAACCTATGTGGATATGTTTGCCCAGGGGATCGTGGATCCGGCCAAAGTGGTGCGCTCAGCGCTGCAAAACGCGGCTTCCATAGCCGGAATGTACCTCACGACCGAAGCGATTGTGGTGGAAAAGCCTGAGCCCAAACCGGCGGCTGGCTCTGCACCTAAGGGGATGATGTAGTCTTCGCGAAAGCGAGCTTTCTGGGAAGGGATCAGTCTTGGATGTACTCCTCGCCGGAGATCAGGGCAGCTTCCGCCTTTTGAAACTCCCTTCCCAGGTAGGCGGCATGGCTGAGCTGGGAGACCACTTTCTCCTGCTCTTTTTCGAAGATCTGTACACACAGTTCTTTGGCCGTGCGCCCAACATATACCCGTTCAGGGGATCGATTGACGGGGCCCTTGGCCGGGATCACAGCTCCTGTCTCCGGATCGGTGGCCAGGCCCCGCTCGTTGATGACGGTGCTGTAGTACTTGGCGCAAATGAGGTTCTGCTCCCGATCCAAGTAGATGACGAAATAGCCCGCCGGATCCAAATCCAAGGGTCGGCGGGAGAGATGGTCGTCAATGCTGCGAATCTGCTCGCTCAGGGACTTGGAGGAAGGGGACATAGAACGGCTGACCCAGAACCACACAGGAGAAACGTAGCCGGGACTACTTTTGGCTGCTCTCATTGTGACAGATGAACCCAATCTTTAGGCAACCTTTGGGAGAGTTAACTTCCTTCCTGACTTGAACGGTGGGCCTGGTCACGCACCCAATGAAAGGGATCCCATGCACCTATCCACCTGAGTTCTCAGTGCTTGGATTAGCGCGGGGCAACCCGATAGAACCGGGTGGCCGTCACCCACTGGTCGGAAGGGATCCCCTCGACAATGATGGCGCGGGCAATGGCATTGCCCAGTTGGGATCCCCGCACCCGCACATCGGCAAAGGATCCACTCTGCTCAAAAGAGGCGATCTCCTGGAAGTTCAGCGGACGGGGAGAGGCCACCGCCAACACCTGGGCTTGACCGAAAGGCGGAGCGATGGTCAACCGGTAGCTGGCCCCCGGCGGTGGGAAGGTGCGCACTTCTCCGGCCCGCAGAAACTCGTTGCCACCGGAAAAGCGGTTGGGCAAAATCAGATGGGTACGACCATCGGCTTGAATGCTGAATAGGTAAACGTAGGCATCGCGGTTGGTGCTCAGGGTAATGGCAATCGGCTCACCAGGCCGGTAGATGGGGTTAGACCCGCGCCGATCCAGCTCCAGATTCACCCGCAGGTCGGAAGGGACGGGGTTGACGATGATGGAATGGGTGCCAGCATCCAACTGACGGGTATCGGCCAGTTGCAGCCTCTGTAAAGGAGGGTAGATACCCAAGGTTTGCGGAAAAACAGCGGTGGCCGGAGCCACAGACAGTCCCAAAGCCAGCGGTAGGAAAAGCAGTTTGGTGTTCATGGTTCACACCCGATCAATGGCTATGTTCATCCTAGGAAGGTGCACAGGTTGAGCGGGTCAGGCTTTGCGCAATCTCCAATCTCCTGCGGCGGCAATTTCTCCTGCTGCAGATGGCACCACCAAAGGGGAAAAGACGCTGAACCGACAAGGGCACAGCTCTGTTCTCGGCATCTGGGATAGGAACTTGGGGTTAAGCTGCAAGTAAGGGATCCCTTCCTCAGGCCAGGTTCCCAATTAACCCCAAACTTGCTCATGGCTCACGACAGCTACCAAGAGGGCATTGCAGCGGTACAAGCGGGCGATTTCCAGGCTGCCATCCAGGCATTTCGGCAGGCGGTTGCTTCCGACCCAACCCATACCGAAGCTCGTTATAAGCTGGCCTGGGTACTGGGCATGAGCGGCTATCTGGATCCGGCCCTGGCAGAGCTGGAAGCCGTTTTGGCAGCGGATCCCAACCATGTGGCAGCCCATTACAATCGGGGGGCCCTCCTCTTGCAGAAGGCGCAACTGGAGGCAGATGAGGATGGCCAAATCGATCTATCCGTTCTGCAGCAGGCGGAAGCAGCCTTTCAAGCGGTGATGCGCTTGGATCCCACCGACCAACGGGCCTTTGCCTTCCTCAATTTGGTCAAGCGGGCCATTCGCAACCATCAGGCGCCCACTCAGGTCTCTAGCGGCAGTGGCGGGTAAACCCCTGCACTAAGGCTTCAATCGGCGCAATGCTGGGATCCCCCAGCTCAGCCTCTGCTTCTTGAGAGACCTGTCGCACCACTTCCGGTGACAGTTGCAGCTTTTCCACCAACTGCCGAAAAGCATCCAGCTCTTCCAGGTTCACCACAGGTTCCTCCGGGCTGCGGGCGCTGGCGGCAATCACCAGGTAGCCCAACTTGAGGATGAGACGCTTCTCGGCCTCATCGCCAATTTTCGACAGCACCTCCTCTAACGGGACTTGCTGCACCAAGTACTGGCGGATCTCTTGCGCCAAGCTGGCCTGCTGGTCGGGATCCGAAGCAAAATGCTGGGAGAGTTGCTGGGCGATGAGTTCCACTTCCGCAACCTCTAGCGCACCATCAGACCAGGCCATCGCAGTGACGGCTCGCAGCAGATTCATCTGTTTGGGAGTAATGCTGGGCGGGGGTGGAGTGGGCATATATCCTCCTGGGGTGGCTCATCTGCCAGTGTAGAAGGGGATCCCGGCCAGTTCTGGTTAAGTTTGGTGTCTGCTCGATGGCTGGCAGCTTTGGCTCAATTCAAAATGGGTGCTGCCCGTCCGGTTGAGGGGGAGCTTTTGCCGATGGGATCCGATAAGTCTGTGGGGGTTGTGGTCGGCAGCGATTGCACAGGCTGAAACCCATTGCGTAACATAAGTAAAGCCTGGGGATCCCAGCGATTTGGAGAGGTGTCCGAGCGGTTTAAGGAAGCAGTCTTGAAAACTGCCGTGGTTCACGCCACCGTGGGTTCGAATCCCACCCTCTCCGTCGCCATGTAATCCGATAACGTCCACCGAAGTCCAGAAAGCCCTTACCCAGCAACGCTTCTGGGCTTTCCATCGTCCATAACAGACCGAGGAAATCCGATAAATCCCGGCTGAAGTGGGACATGATAATGGACACGACAGAGGGGGTGGGACATGGCCCTGACAGATTCGGCGATCAGGAATGCCAAACCCAAGGATAAGCCCTACCAGTTGCCGGATAGAGAAGGACTGTACCTAGAAGTGAAGCCCAACGGGTTGAAGCTACAGAGATTCACCAGCCCAGAGGGAGAGCTATCCACATGACCATCCTTGATTTATCGACCTTGACCACTCAACAGCTCAAAGACATGGCTTGGCAGTTGCGGGGTACTCTCGCAGGAGAGCCTATCCATCGGGAATTGGGATCCCGACCCAAGAGCATAGTGATTGCACCTGAAGATCCCCAGTGGACAGAAAAGGTTAACCAAATCCTCACAGAGGGATCCCCATCCTGACCCTCCCATTCCAAACCCCGACAAGGCAGGACATAAATATGGGACATAAATAAAAAAATATCGAGCAGCCGCTCTTGCCTGCCCCTGTCAGCTCTGCTAGATACTGAACACTTCCCGCAGTTCCCCTAGAAGAGAAGGGCCACCATCTTGGGTAGCAGGAGCGAGCCGCAATGATTCCCACCGTCAAAGACGTTTGTCAAATTCATCCTATGGCCTTGAACTACGCCATAGTTGACCAAATTGAAAATCTATCGAATGTGATTGAGCATACGGCAGAGGATGCCCGGGCGTTCTTCGCCAAAAACCACATTACCCGCGGGATGGATCTGTTGCTTCGTCAGGGGCTCAAGCGGCTGGCAGGTTGCTCCGACCAAGCAGTGTTTGAACTCAAACAGGCGATGGGGGGTGGTAAAACCCACTCCATGATTGCCCTGGGGTTGCTGGCACGGGATGCCGCTTTGCGTGCCGAGGTTGTGCCAGACATCGCTCAAGATGCTCCTTTTGCCGACGCTAAACTGGTTGCCATCAATGGCCGCCTCAAGTTCGAGCAACGGTTTATTTGGGGAGAGATTGCCCGGCAACTGGGGAAAGAAGAGGCTTTTGTCAAATTTTGGCAGCACGGAGCAGATGCCCCCGGTGAGCAAGATTGGATTGATTTAATTGGAGATGAACCCACCCTCATTCTATTGGACGAGCTGCCGCCCTACTTCGACTACGCCATTACCCGCATGGTGGGCGGGGGTACATTGGCGCAAGTGACAACCTACGCCCTATCGAACCTGCTGAGTGCTGCCTTGAAGTTGAAGCGCTGCTGCATTGTCATTTCCAACCTATCCGGCAGCTACGAAGGAGCCTCACGGGAACTGCAAAAAGCCATCGGTAACTTTGCTCAAGAAACCAACCGCCAAGCGCGATCCATCACACCGGTAGACCTGGGCACATCAGAAATTTACGACATTCTCCGCAAGCGGCTATTTAGCTCCCTGCCCAGCGCACAAACTGTTGATGCAGTTGCTTCTGCCTACGCAAAAGTGCTGGGAGATGCAGCCAGAGCCAAATCAATTGCCAAAACTGCCGAACAAATTGCCGCCGAAATTCATGCTTCTTACCCCTTTCATCCTTCCGTTAAGCACATCATTGCCCTATTTAAGGAAAACGAAAGCTACCGTCAAACTCGTGGCTTGATGCAGTTTGTCTCAAAAATAATCCGGTCGGTCTGGGAGCGTCCCAGCAACGATGTGTACCTGATTGGTTGCCAACATCTGAATCTCAACATCCCAGATGTGCGGGAAGAGATCAACAAAATCAGCAACCTACAAGGAGCGATTGCCCATGATATTGCGGCCAATGGCACTGCTGTCGCTGAACTGGTGGATCAAAAACTGGGCCATGATGCTGCCAGTCAGATTGCCGCTCTGCTGTTGACTGCCTCTCTGTCTGAATCAGTTGATGCCGTGAAAGGCTTTACCGAAGGGCAATTTTTGGAATACCTAGTAGCTCCTCAGCGGAATGTCAGCGAATTTCAGGAGGCTTTTCAAGCGTTCCGTGCCAACGCCTGGTATCTGCACCGCAAAGAAAACGATGCTTGGTACTTTTCCAACATCGAGAACCTGCGTAAGCGCATTGATAGCCGTGCTCGCAATGCCCCCCAGCCGAAAATTGATGCAGAAATGAAGCGGCGGCTCGAAGAAATTTTCCGACCCCAGCGGCGGATTGCCTATCAAGAGGTACAAGCCCTGCCTAAAATTGATGAGATTCGCCTCAATGGCCCGCGGGTGTGCCTGGTACTCAGCCCAGACAGCAAAACACCCCCAGAAGAGGCCCAGCAGTTTTGGGGAACAACTTTTGTGTGGTTACCGGAGATGGCTCCAATCTGGCCAGCCTAGAAGACAAAACCCGTCGTTTGTGGGCGGTTGCCCGAGTGCTGGAAGAAACCGGCGGAGACAAGTCCCCCCACAAAGCAGAACTGGAGGAAGAGGCCGAACAAGCCGCCTACGACTTTAACGCCACTGTGGTCAGTCTGTTCAATCGGGTCTATTACCCCACCAGAGGCAAGCTGACCTCTACCAAGCTCTCCATGACCTTTACGGGCAATACCTTCCATGCTGAAGAGCAGATCGAAAAAGCTCTATCCGATGTCGGTGCATCCAAGCTGTACGTCGATGTGGAAGCCAATGCCGAGGCGTTGCTGTCGCGAGCAGAAGACCTGTTGTGGCCGGCAGGGGGAGAGCGGCGTATCCCTTGGCGAGACGTGGTTTCCCGCACCATCACCAACGAGCGCTGGTCCTGGTTGCCCCCCAAAGGAATGGAGACCCTGCGGCAGATAGCCGTCAGCCAAGGTCGCTGGCGGTACACCGAAGATGGATACATCGAAAAGGGGCCCTTTCCGCCCCCCCGCACATCCGTAGCCATCACCCAGCGAGACTACGATGACTGCACCGGTACGGCTACCTTGGAAATTCTGCCTCGAGATGCGGGCAAAAATGGCCGTGTTCACTACAGCTACACGCCCAATGTGGATGCTAACAGCCCTGTGGTGCCCGATACGATCTGGACAACCGATGCCACTGCCCTGTGGTTTGTCGCCATTGACCCGGATGGCCAGCACGAGACAGGGGATGTCTATGCTTGGAAGAATACGCTGACCCTCACCCACCAGCCTCGTATTGGCGGCGGCAAGCGCACCGTAGAGCTAACCGTGAAACCCCGCGGTCAAATTCGCTGGAACATCACGGGCATTAACCCACGGGAAGGCAACCTCTATACTGGCCCCATTGAACTAGAGGGGTCAGAAGCCGTTACCATTCGGGAGCAAAAACACTTTGAGATTGACATTGTGAGCGGCGTGAGTGAAGCAGAAATGAAAGCCGCCGCCAAAGGCACTGTACAAAACGGGGATTTGGTGTATGTCTTGGATGGGGAAGAATACCGCACCCCCATAAAAACCATTCGTGGGGATTACCGCCTTCCCGATGGCACCACCGGCAACAAATTGCGCCGTTGGGAAAAGCACGATTTTATGCCCCGCCCTGACGACATTTTTCAGGAACGGCTGTATTGCATTCAGTGGATCACCGCCGAAACCTTGGGCAAGAGCCGTCAAGAAACCTTTTTTGCCAGCGTCACCCCCGCCGACCTAGAACGAGAGGGCAAAGTAGAGCAAATCGTTGGAGAAAACCTCGCCGCCTGGCAAGAAGCTGGACTGGTACCCGATATGCCGATTGAACCTGGAGAAAAAACCGATGAGCCGATTCGCACGCGGGGCTGGACTTATTGGCATCATTTGTTTAACGCACGGCAACTTCTTGTGAATGCACTCTATCTTGAGAACCTCATATGTCATAAAAGAGCTTCAGAACTTGCCTTGATTTTTTCAAAGTCATTGGATTGGTCGGGGCGTTTAACAAAATGGGATGCAAACGACGGTTGTGACAAAATATCAAACGTTTTTACTAATCAAGCACTGATTTTAACTGGGGAATACGAGGTGTTAAGTACTGTGAAAATCACACGCTTAGTACAGATTGGAATAAAGACAAGTCTCAAATACTCTCCTCAAGCTCTATAATTGCCTTGCCCGCAAGAGAAGTCTTTGAGTCTAGTGATCCCCCCTATGCTGATGCAATTCATTATCACGAAATCACCGAGTTTTTTATTGCGTGGTTGCGTAAAAATCCACCTAAGGAATTTGCCCATTGGGTGTGGGATAGTCGCAGAGCTTTAGCCATTCAGGGCAAGGGGGAAAAGTTCCGTCAGGACATGATTGCCGCCTACACTGCCTTGGCGAAGCATATGCCCGACAATGGTTTGCAAATTGTGATGTTCACCCACCAGGATGCCGAAGTGTGGTCAGATATGGCTAGCATCATGTGGGGGGCGGGCTTGCAAGTTACAGCCGCTTGGTACATCGCTACCGAAACCACTTCTGAACTCAAAAAGGGTGGATATGTGCAGGGCACGGTGTTGCTAGTGGCACGCAAGCGACTGCAAGATACTTCGGCCTATCGGGATGAACTGGTGGAAGAAGTGCGGCAGGAAGTCGCCCATCAAATTGAAACCATGGTGGGGCTCAATCAAAGCACCAAAGGCAAGGGGCGCACCGAAAACCTGTTTGAAGATGCCGATTTGCAAATGGCAGGCTATGCAGCAGCGTTGCGAGTATTGACGGGCTATCGCCGCATTGATGGACAGGACATGGTGGCAGCAGCCCTGCGCCCCCGACCCAAAGGCGAAAGAGACATCGTGCGAGAAATTATTGATTATGCCGTGCAGGTTGCCAATGAGCATCTTGTACCTGAAGGGATTGCGCCGGATGTGTGGGAGCGGTGCTGTAGTGCAGAGCGCTTTTATCTGAAAATGATGGAGCGATGGAGCTGGAAGCGGTAGGGCTGAAGAAATTGGACAATTATCAGAATTTTGCTAAGGCATTTCGTTTTGGCGACTATAGCGAATTGATGGCCTCTCAGCAACCCAACAATGCCCGACTCAAAAATGCCCTAGACTTTAAGAAGAGCGTCTTTGAGGGCGAATTTGGCCGCTCAGCACTGCGAGCTGTTTTATTTGCCCTCTACGAACTGCAGAAAGAAGTGAATAGCGATGAGGTGATGGAACATCTGCGGTCTCTAGTGCCTAACTACCACATGCGCCGGGATGATTTGGTGGCTTTTTGTCAATACATTGCCCGCAAGCGAGAACACCGCTATCCAGAAGAGTCCTCAGCCGCCGGGATCTTGCTTGCCCTCATCAGAAATGAACGCTTGGGTTGAGAAGTTACAGGATTGGCTCACTATTTTCTGCCACCTGGCCGCCAGGATCGTGAGTTTTACCATAGTTTATTCCCTTAATAATTAGGCAAGCTTTGATCAATAACTCAATGATTTCTTGGCACATTCGAACCACATCAGCGTAGTCGCCAACCTCATAGAAGAATGACAATGCTTGGGTGCGATAATTAGCCCTTTGATAGTAGTCTCTTGCTAATTTCTTTCTCATCATTATTCACCCAATAGGGAATCCCTTGGCATACTTTGTACACAATTAAATTGTCACGAATGAGTTGATTGACTGTACCGCTGATCTGCGTGATGCAGTTCTGCTTTTCATAAATGATATAATGGTTAGTGGCAACTTCATAAGTCAAGCTAACTGGTCTGCATAGCTCTGATGGCTTCAACAAGATAAAGTTTATCTCCAAGTCAAGTAGTTTTTCTAGATCCCTGCAGGTAGGCAGCAATAGGTCATCCCTGCTTCTGCAATCAGGTATATTCTCTGCAATTACCAGCAGATCGAGATCAGAGCTGTGAACCCATGAACTATTGGCACGGGATCCATAGACAACAATAGCCCATAGATCCGATCCAAAAACAGACTGAATTTTCTCCTGGATAAGCCGCGCTTGTGTTTCGGATATTCCTATGCTACGCTTCTCTCCGCCCTGAAAGCCAGCAGATTCTTGTACGGTTAACATAGCTAACTTGTGCTGATTAGGTTATTCTGCAAAGATGCCCCCTGCTCTTTCGGCTACTCATTATTACAATTCTACCTCAGACCACCATGCCACATAAGCCAAAGCCTCATAAATATCCTCTAACTCCAAATAAGGATAGGCTTTTAGGATGTCGTCTGGATAACGTCCTGCAGCTATCAGCCCTACAATTGTTCCAACCGTAACCCGTAGACCTCTAATACAGGGTTTACCACCCATCACAGATGAGTCGAAGGTAATCCGGGACAGAGAGCGTTTGACTAGCATTTCCCGAGTAATAGCTATTTCCAGCACTTCTTTCCTACGCCGTTTCAGCTCCCGCCAGCAGCGACTCAGCCATGTCTTTCTCAAGGATCGCCTGGCAAAGGCACGCACCTATAAGCGCATTGCTGGGTACTTTCGCTCTTCTATTTTTGAATTGGTGACTGAAGAGATTACACACATCGAGCAGGTGCAGATCGTCTGTAACAGCGACTTGGATCCCTGGGATATTGCCATCGGCAGAGCTTCTCGCCAGGCCAGAGAAATAGCGCTTAAGGAAAAATGGAACGAAGAGAAAGGAGAATTGATCACCAGCCTATTACAACGCCCCCGCTACCGTCAACTTTATGAAATCCTCAAAAGTGGCAAAGTGGAAGTGCGAGTGGTGTCAGCCGCAGATGCCCCCTTTCTTCACGGCAAAGCCGGTGTTATTGAGGCAAGAGATGGCACCAAATCTGCTTTTATCGGCAGCCTCAACGAAACGCGGCAGGGGTGGCAAGAGCATTACGAAATTGTTTGGGAAGACCAGTCTCCAGAAGGGGTTGCTTGGGTCGAGGCGGAGTTTCAGTATCTGTGGGAACGGAGTGTTCCTCTGCCGGAAGCCATTGTGGAAGAGGTGGGGCGATTATCTCGCAAAGTAGAGGTATTTCTTCAGGATTTGCAACCCGCCGATGTTCCCGGAGCTGCATGGGTGGAAGCCCCTCTCTACCGCCGGGGTGAAGTCCTCAAGCCGTGGCAACAGTCGTTTGTGGAAATGTTCCTGGAACACCGAGAGCTGTATGGTGCAGTGCGACTCATTCTGGCAGATGAGGTAGGGCTGGGTAAAACCTTGTCTTTGGCGGTTGCGGCGATGGTGGCGTGCCTTTTGGAAGATGGGCCAGCTTTAATTCTTTGTCCGGCTACCCTCTGCCAGCAGTGGCAAGTGGAACTCAAAGATAAACTGGGCATTCCCTCTGCTGTGTGGCTCTCCAACCGCAAGGTATGGCAAGACGCCAATGGGCACATCATCAAAACCAAGGGTGCTGAAGATATTGGCCGTTGCCCCTATCAAATTGGTATTGTTTCTACGGGTCTCATCTTTCACAATGCCCCAGAAGCCCAATTCCTTTTGGAACGACGCTTTGGCACGATTGTCCTGGATGAGGCCCACCGCGCTCGCTGCACCCGTGGTGTTACGGTAAAAGAGCCGCAACCCAACAACCTCTTGAAGTTCATGGGCAAGGCGGCCATCCAATCCAAGCATGTCCTTTTGGGCACAGCCACCCCCATCCAAACCCACGTTGAGGAACTGTGGGATCTGCTGGAAGTGCTCAACAGTGGTGCTGAGCATGTGTTGGGGCGACGGCCTCAGCAGTTGTGGCAGCAGACACAAAGGATCCTGCCCATCTTGACAGGACAACAAGCAGTGACCGACGAGCATTTTGCCTGGAATTTGCTCCGTAATCCTCTGCCGCCATCTGTGGAGAATCCCTTGTTCGACCACATCCGTAGCGATCTGAATCTCCTCAAAGGTCAACACTTCACAGATAAGCCCCTGACGGAATTGGAGGACTTTACCCGCCAAGAGCTGCGAGATGCCTTGGAAGAGCGCCAACAGGGGCTGACTTTTTTCCAGCGACACAACCCAATTCTGCGCCATACCGTATTGCGAAAACGCTCTACCCTAGAAGAATTGGGCTTGCTTGAGCGAATTGCTGTCGATATTTGGCCAAGCGAAGCAGAGCAATTGCCCATGTTCTGTGGGCTGGGTTTGCTCACTTCTCCTGAATTTGATATCGCCTATGAAGCTGCCCAAGATTTTGCGAGAGCTTTGAGACAGCGTACCCAATCCGCCGGGTTTATGAAAAGCATCATGCAAAGCCGGATCTGCTCCAGTATTGCCAGCGGCCTATCTACGGCTCAGAAACTACTGGAAAAGCGGCGTTTTTTTGAGGAGGACGGAGAAGAAGATTGGCTGTTAGACGACCTTCCAGAAATTTTAGAGGCAGAATGTGCCCATTTGGAGCGCATTGTTAGCGTCTTGAACCCACAGAGCACGGATCCCAAACTCGATGCTGTCCTCTATTTCCTACAGGAACGACGTTGGCTAGACTTGGGGTGCATCATTTTTAGTCAGTATTTCGATACCGCCCATTGGGTGGCCGACAACCTGAGCCAACGTTTGCCTCAGGAAAGTGTGGCTCTCTATGCGGGTGCCCAGAAGTCGGGTTTGTTTTTTGCCGGAGAATGGCGCAGCACGGAGCGGGAGGATATTAAGAGAGCCGTGCGAGAGCGTACCATTCGGCTGGTGGTGGCCACCGATGCTGCTTGTGAAGGTCTGAATCTCCAATCTTTGGGCACGCTGATCAACATTGATCTTCCTTGGAATCCTTCCCGCCTAGAGCAGCGCATCGGTCGGATCAAGCGCTTTGGGCAGACCCGCGACCGTGTGGACATGCTCAACCTGGTGTACCACGGTACCCACGATGAAAAGGTCTATGAGGTGCTTTCCCGGCGGATGAAAGATCGCTATGACTTGTTCGGCTCTTTGCCCGATACCATCGAAGATGACTGGATTGAGAATATCGAAACTCTGGAAGCGAAATTGCAGGAGTTTACGGAGCGCAAGAAACAGGCCAACGCTTTTGAGCTGCGCTACGCCGGCACAGTTGAACCCAAGGGCCCAAGATGGGAGACCTGTGAAAAGGTGTTGTCCCGTCGGGATATTGTGGAACGTCTCTCGGAAGGGTGGTAACCCTATGTCAGCCAATTCGATATGCTCCTGCTAGTGAGCTGGGAAAAGCTGCTTCCGACCTTGGATCAATGCGAACGGAAGTGCCTTGACTGTGCTAGGCTCCAGCCTGAAAAATCTGCTCAGCCGTGAGGTTTAGTTCAGGGAAAACTTTAGAGCGAATCCGGTCACTGCCCCGAAATAATTGCGCCTGATATTCCTCATTGACCAGTTGGAAAACCGAGATTGTGGGAACCTTCGGCTCACCAATGTACCGACGACCCCCCAACGCTTGGTAGTCAACGATCCAGTATTCGGCAATGCCTAACGTCTCGTAGTCACTCAGCTTATGCCAGTAGTCATCTCGCCAGTTGTTGCTGGTGATTTCAATGACAAGAGGAATAGAGGTTCCGTGGATGAGCGTTGAGGATTTCTGCCACAGGGGTTCTCTGGCCAAGGCGGTACGGTCAATCACCACCCCATCAGGAGCGTAGGCAGTATCCCCTTCCGGAGCCTTGATCAAGGTGTCCCGACCTAGAAAATAGTTGAGGTTGCACCTGCGGATTTCTAATGCCAACTCGATGGCAAGAAAACCACTGATTTCATCATGTTTCCCTGTGGGTTGCATCTCAACCAAAACTCCGTTGTGTAGTTCGTATCGTCTGTTAGGTCTCCACTCCAGAAACTCAGCAAAAGTCATTGGCTTAGAAGACACAGCATAGGTAGCAGTCATAGTTTTTCCTCCCTTAAACTAGTTGAAACACCCTGGATACTTTCTGTGAACATTGCCGCCTGTCTCATCCTCTGATGGTCTTTTGTAGCATAGCCATGTAACCTTAACTGGAGCCAGATGTGGGTATCTAGCAGGATCACTTCAGGCATTCCCAACTTGCCTCATCTACTCAAGTGAGGGAGTAGGTTCGTGCCAGGAGCATGTTGCATTTGAATCTTGCTCCAATTCAATATCGCCATAAATGTCTGCCAGGGAAAAAGTGATGTTGACAGATGGCAGCGTAACGATATCATCCAGGGCATGGTAGTCCCTGAAGATCCACTCGACATTTCCCTGGCGACGGTAGTGTTCTACACTGATTTCGAGCTTGGTCGATCAGCAGATACTCCTGTAAAGTCAGGAGAGAGCGATAGGCAGCAAACTTCGCTCCTCTATCGTAGCTTTCAGTGGCAGGTGAGAGCACTTCCACAATTAAGATGGGGTTAGTGACAGTATCCTTGCGCCCTTCTTTAAGCTGAACTGGGTTTTGGATCACCATACCATCAGGATAGACATACTGCTCGAAGGCAGGTATGTAAAGTCTGAGATCACTAGAAAAAACGGAAAACCCCTTGCCCCTTAGCTTAAGCCAAAGTAGGGCATTGACACTGGTCATCAGTTGGCTATGAATGGGTGTGCCGCCAGTCATCTCAATAATTTCTCCGTTGCGAAATTCACGGCGGATCCCGCCTGTGGCCTCTGATTCAGCTTCCAGGGCAAAGTATTCCTCTAAAGTGTAGGTTTTGCGGGGGGTGAGGGCAGTGGTCATGGGATCTCCTCAGGCAGCAGCAGAATGGATCAAGCGGTCAGTCAGGTGTCGGGAAGCTCGACGCAGTGGCCTTTGAGTTCTCTCAGTTGCGAAGCGGTGTCTAGACTCACCTAAGCGCAGCCAACCCCTCTGCACCCTTCGTCGGCCTCTTTACACGGAGAGATGTTCTGCGATTCTAGGGTAAAGACCGGTGGTGGGGAGCCGATGCTTTTGTTATCCTGTCGCATAAGCTCTCCCCTGGGATCCCAGGGGAAAGTGGGCCAACCTTGCCTGACACCGGACGCCAGCACAGCCCGCACGATGTTGTGTCAGCAGGACTTGGTTCTTGTTGGCAGGTTTGCAGAGAGGACGTGACCTGATGTTTACTTGGCTCTGGACGAAACAATTTTCTCGCTTGAATCAGAGGCTACAGAGCCTGGAGGTAGCCCGTGAGGAAAACCTCCTGTCTCCCGATCTGAGCGCCCAAACTCTGCAGGTGGCCCCCGACTTTTGGGAACGGCAGCACCAAGCCTTTGTCTATGTGGACAAGCAAATGCAAAGGCTCAGCCGTCGCAGCAAGATCTGGGGAGGAATGGCGCTGCTGGCCATTCTGGCCGATGCGGCTTTGATAGTGGCGGGTCTGGCAGCGTTTCAGTCTTGGCAGCAGGTGCAGGCGGATCGCCAATTAACTCGCATTGCTCAACAGGCTGTGGCTGCCGATCCTGTGCAGCGGGCTTTTGAGGATCTGGTGGCCCAATTGCCCCAAATGAGCGGGGCAGAGCGATATCGTGCCCTAGAGGCATTGCAGGCTCTCTCGGCCATCTCGATGGCGCACGGCGGCTATTTCTACGACGGTTCTGCGGGCATTTCTGTGTACAGCTCTGTTCTCCCAGCAACCCCTCTTGAGGCTCAACTGCAAACCATCTACCGGTTGGGGCAAATGCAGGTGGTGGAGGCGGTGCCGGCTTTACTGACCAAGCTTGCCGACGATGAACCGGTGGTGCGGGAGGCGGCAGCCCGTGCCCTCGGTCAAATTGGGGATCCGCGCGCCTTGGATCCCTTGCACAATCTTCTGGCTTATGAGCCCAATGAGTTGGTTCAAGATGCGGCTATTGCTTCTATTGCGCAACTGCTGCGCTGAAGAGAAGGTTAGACAGGGGTGGGGGTTGAGGCATTGGGGATGAGTATCGGCAGAATGAGCAGGTTGGGCAAGCTGCTGGGGGCGATCTGTTGGCTGTGGGGATCCGCTCTGCCGGTTTGGGCGCAGGATCCCTTCCGCAGCGGGGACAATGCCCGCCCCATCGGCCCAGAGGTAGCCGCAGCTTTTGAAGAGTTCTTCTGTGCAGGTCGGTACAGCCAGAGCCGGGAAAAGCTGGAAATGGCCAAGAAGGCCTCTCCTGAAGAGCCGATGGTCTATGCCCTGTTGGCGGCGCTGGCCTATCAGGAGGGAGATCTGGAAGCATTTGCCCAGTTGGCCACTCAAACCCGACAGGTGGCTGCCGAGCTGAAAAAGACGGATCCCTTGCGTGGCAACCTTTATGAGGGTGTGGGCTATGGGCTGGAGGCAGCCAACATTGTGGTGCGAGATGGGGTGGTCATCGGTTTGCCCAAGGCTCTGCCCACCCTCAATCAATTGTTTGCCTCCATCCGGGCCGCCCAGGCAGTGGACAGCAGCGATCCGGAGCTGAATCTGCTCAACGGCTATATGGATTTGCTGCTGACCTACCGGGAGAAGGCTCTGAATCAGTTTCGGATGGCAGCGCCTGACTATCTGTCCTATCGCGGCCAAGCCCTGGCCTACCGGGATATGAAGCGCTTTGACGAGGCACTGGAGGCGGTGGATCGGGCCATTGCTGCTTCCTGCAACAACCCAGAGCTCTACTACCTCAAGGCGCAAATTTTGGTTTCTAAGGGGCAAGACCGAGAGGCTGTCCCCCTTTTCGATCAAGCCCTGCAAGCTTCTGCCCAACTGCCCCAACCTTTGGTGGAGCAAATCCAGATGGAGCGGGATCGTGCTGCCCAACGCAGTGGGTTGACCGGCCAGTTGCCGGCTGCACCTAACCCTTGAAGGGATCCCATGGGCCTGCGCATCAGCGGCAAACGAGCGCTGCAAACTCCCGCTGGCTTGGGCACCCGACCCACCCCTGGCCGAGTAAGGCAGGCATTGTTCAACATCTTGCAAGGGCAGGTGGAGGGCTGTCGCTGGCTGGATCTATGCTGTGGGGCCGGTACGGTAGGAGCAGAAGCCCTGTGTCAGGGGGCAGCTTTTGTGGCCGGGATTGAGATCGCCGCCCCTGCCTGCCGCATCATCCGAGCCAACTGGGCCAAGGTGGCGCAGCCGGGGCAATCTTTCCAGGTCATTCAGGGGGATGCCCGCAAGCTGCTCAGCCGAGGGCTAGGTTTGGATCCCTTCGATTATGTCTACTTTGCCCCCCCCTACGGGGCGGGTCTGTATGCTCCCCTGCTGCCCCTAATCCCACCTCTGTTAAAGCCAGGGGGAACTCTGATTGTTGAGCATCGCAGCGGCCAGGAGCTACCCGACCAGGTGGGATCCCTGCTGCGCTTTGACCAACGGACTTATGGGCAAACGGCCCTCGCCTTCTACCGCCATCTGGAAGAGCGGCTCTAGCTGGGGAAGGGGGTGCTGACAAAGCCGATTTCCAAGAGCTGCTGATAGGCTTGGGTGCCCAGCTCGCGGGTTGGGCCCTGGCTGTTGATGACCTGGATCAGCCAGCCCACGGCCTCTTCCGGTCGCCCTGCGGCGCGGTAGACCACGGCCAAATCGTAGGCAGCTTGATCCCGGGCTTGGGCGGCAACACGGGCCAGCTCCCGCTGTTCTTCGGAGATGCGGTTTTGGATCCCGGCGAAGGCGCGGGAGAGATCTTGGTGGTAGTTGGAGCGCTGGTTGTAGGCGTTGAACACCTGTTGCAGCAGCTCGACAGCCTGGTCGTAGTTTTGCGCTTGGATGGCGGCATCCGCTTCGGCGGCCAGTTGTTCGGCTCGCAACGCGCTGAGGGCGCTGCTGGGTTGCTCTAGGGCGCGAAACTGCTGCGGATTGGGAATAAGCTGTTGTCCGGCAGGGAGCTGCTGAGCGGTGGCCCAGAAGGTGGAGCCTACACCCAAAACAAGGCCGAGCAATACGCCGAAAACCAACCGCACCCAAGAACGGCGCAGAAGGCTGAGTCCCTGGGCAATGGCGTCCTGGCGGCAGCCTTGGGAAGTAACAGTAGGACGTCCTCCAATCATGTGCAGGTAACCCCCAAAACCTTTTTTAACCCGTTCCACTCTACCCTACTCCTCGTGCCTCTGCTGCAGCTTAGGGATCCCTTTGGAGCGAGGCTGGGAGGAGATGGGCTTCTTGAGCTTAGGCGGAGAGGAGCTGGGGGAGTTGGGTGGCTCTGGGGGCTTTTCCGGCAAGAGCGGCAGGTTGAGGATCAGCTCATACATGCGTAGGTATTCCAGCGCCGAGCGGTGCCAACTGAAATCGCTGGCCATGCCCCGCTTCTGCAGCGCTTGCCAGGTTTCTTTGTGCTGGAAGGCTTCCCAAGCCCGCGCCAGACAGGTGTAGAAGTCCAGGGCTTCGTAGCGGTCAAAGCAGTAGCCGGTGCCGATCCCCTTGCTGGGGATGTGGTGGCTAACCGTATCCACCAGCCCTCCCGTGCGGCGGACGATGGGCACACACCCATAGCGCATGGCAATCATTTGGCTGATACCACAAGGTTCAAAGCGGCTGGGCATCAAAAACGCATCTGCCCCCCCGTAGATCAACTGGGCCAGCTTGGGTTGGTAGCCTTTTTGGTAGGCCATTTTGCCCGGGTGCCGCTCGGCCATCTCCCGGATCCGCCCTTCGTAGTGGGTTTCGCCGCTGCCTCCCAGCAAAACAAATTGCGCGTCACTGTAGGCCAAAAAACGATCTAGGGCTTGGATGAGCAAGTCAATCCCTTTTTGCTCCACCAAACGGGCCACCATACCCATCAGAAAGGTATCTGGGTTAACGATCAAGCCCAACTTGGCCTGTAGCGTGGCTTTGTTGGCTGCCCGCCCACTTAGGTCATCGATGCTGAAATTGGCCTCTAGGTCTGGGTCGGTGCGGGGATCAAACCTATCAGTATCGATCCCGTTCAAAATCCCGCGCAGCCGCTCCCCTTTCCAGGCCAACAAGTCCTGCAGTCCTTCCCCATGCAGGGGAGTGCGAATCTCCATCGCGTAGGTGGGTGAGACGGTGTTCACTTGGTCGGCGTAGAGGATCCCGGCAGCCATGGTGTTGTGGGCAGAAAAATACCAGGGCAGCCAGGTCATGCGCTCCAGTTGCCAGCGCCACGGCCCTTGATAGGCCAGGTTATGGATGGTGAACACCGTGCCAATATCGGGAGCTTGGTGCATCCAGGCTGGGATCATGCCGGTATGCCAATCGTGGCAGTGGATGATGTTGGGTTTCCAAGGGTAGTAAGTCCAGGCAAATTCGGCTACGGCGTTGGCAAAAAAGGTGAAGCGCCAGAACTCGTCCTCACCGTAGTAGATGCGATGGGGAGCAAAGCAGTAGTGGCTGACCAAGTAGAGGGGCACATCGGTGCCGGGCAAAACACTTTCGTAAATATCGGCCACCTGACCCATAACCTGTTTAGACCAGATGGGATCTTTCGAGCGGGGGTATTGCCCCGGTTCCTGGCCGAACTTGTCCCAGAGAAAGCCATACAAAGGCATGATGATGCGAACATCCTGCCCCAGCTTGCGCAAAACGACCGGTAGGGATCCCACCACATCGGCCATGCCCCCCACCTTGGCCAAAGGTGCTGCCTCTGCTGCTGCGAACAAAATCCTGGCTTGAACCACGATGCCCTCCCTGGTGTTGTGGGCTCTGCTCCGCCGCCGCGAACGGATCCCGGCTCAGTTGCCCTCAGCCAAAACCCTTCCCATCCTAAAACACAAGGGATCCCTGCGCCGGACGAGCTAATGCAGCGCCTCATCTTGAGGTTGTGTTGCAACTTATTGATTTTTCGTAAGATGGAAGGGCAGTGCTGCTCAGGAATGTTGGGGGCGCTGCTGTATTGCACTTTATTGGATTGGATTTGTCGTCATTGTTCTGGAGATACGTCCTATGACCATAGCGGTAGGGCGCGTGCGACAGGAGCGAGGATGGTTCGACATCGTCGATGACTGGCTCAAGCGCGACAGATTCGTGTTCATCGGCTGGTCCGGGCTGCTGCTGTTTCCCTGCGCTTACCTAGCCCTGGGCGGCTGGCTCACCGGCACCACCTTTGTAACTTCCTGGTACACCCACGGGTTGGCCAGCTCCTACCTGGAAGGGTGCAACTTCCTGACTGTAGCCGTCTCCACCCCCGCCGACAGCATGGGGCACAGCCTGCTGCTGCTGTGGGGCCCGGAAGCGCAGGGGGACTTTACCCGCTGGTGCCAGATTGGGGGGCTGTGGACCTTTGTGGCCCTGCACGGAGCGCTGGGGCTGATTGGCTTTATGCTGCGGCAATTTGAGATTGCCCGGCTGGTGGGGGTGCGGCCCTACAACGCCATTGCGTTTAGCGCGCCGATAGCGGTGTTTGTGAGCGTGTTTTTGATTTACCCCCTGGGGCAGAGCAGCTGGTTTTTTGCCCCCAGCTTTGGGGTGGCAGGGATTTTCCGGTTTTTGCTGTTTTTCCAGGGGTTCCACAACTGGACGCTGAACCCGTTCCACATGATGGGGGTAGCGGGCGTGTTGGGGGGAGCGCTGCTGTGTGCCATTCATGGGGCGACGGTGGAGAACACGTTGTTTCAGGATGGGGAGGCAGCCAGCACGTTTCGGGCGTTTGAGCCGACGCAATCGGAGGAGACCTACTCGATGGTGACGGCCAACCGGTACTGGAGCCAGATCTTTGGGATAGCGTTTTCCAACAAGCGGTGGCTGCACTTTTTCATGTTGTTTGTGCCGGTGACGGGTTTGTGGATGTCGAGCATTGGTGTGGTGGGGTTGGCGCTGAACCTGCGGGCGTATGACTTTATCAGTCAGGAGGTGCGGGCGGCAGAAGACCCGGAGTTTGAGACGTTCTACACGAAGAACATTTTGCTGAATGAGGGGATTCGGGCGTGGATGGCGCCGCAAGACCAGCCGCATGAGCGCTTTGAGTTCCCGGAAGAAGTCCTCCCCCGCGGCAATGCGCTCTGAGCAGGTGCTAGCTCTCGAACGCTCGAGTTTTCTAGATCCCTTGCATGCTGAGTGTTGAGGTCGAGCGTTCGCCTGTTGGATCCCTGGATTCGATGGCTAGGCGCTCGGCCCTTACCAAGCCCTTTGGTTTTGGATCCCTCTTTTGATGGCATTGGTTGTTACTGTTTTTGGAGGCTGGCCTCAGTGACTTCAACGACGTTTGGTTCCGCAGTGATGCAGGATCGCACCCAAGGCGGATTTGCCTGGTGGGCGGGGAATGCTCGCTTGATCAATCTTTCCGGTCGGCTTTTGGGTGCCCATGTGGCCCATGCCGGTTTGATCGTCTTCTGGGCAGGAGCGATGCTGCTGTTTGAGGTGGCTCACTTCACGCCAGATCGGCCCATGTATGAGCAGGGCCTGATCTTGATGCCCCACATAGCCACTCTGGGCTGGGGGGTTGGTCCCGGCGGCGAGGTGATCGACACCTACCCTTACTTTGTGATCGGGGTGCTGCACTTGATCTCCAGTGCCGTGCTGGGGTTGGGGGGCATTTACCATGCAGTACGGGGCCCGGAAACCCTGGAGCAGTCTTTCCCCTTCTTCGGCTACGACTGGAAAGACAAGAACAAGATGACCACCATCCTGGGCATTCACCTGATCCTGTTGGGGTTGGGGGCTTTCCTGTTGGTGGCCAAGGCCATGTGGTTTGGCGGTGTCTATGACACCTGGGCTCCAGGGGGTGGCGATGTGCGGGTGATCACCAACCCCACCTTGAACCCCGCTGTGATCTTCGGCTACTTGTTCAAATCTCCCTTTGGTGGGGAAGGCTGGATCATCAGCGTTGACAACATGGAGGATGTGATTGGTGGCCACATTTATATCGGCATCATCTGCATTGCCGGTGGGATCTGGCACATCCTCACCAAGCCCTTTGGTTGGGCCCGCCGCGCCTTCATCTGGTCTGGGGAGGCCTATCTCTCCTACAGCTTGGCGGCAGTTTCCCTGATGAGCTTCATTGCCACCTGCTACATCTGGTTCAACAACACCGTTTACCCCAGCGAGTTCTACGGCCCCACTGGCCCAGAAGCATCTCAAGCTCAAGCTCTTACGTTCATCGTGCGCGACCAGCGCTTAGGGGCGAACATTGGTCAGGCCCAAGGTCCTACCGGTCTGGGTAAATACCTGATGCGCTCCCCCACGGGCGAGATCATCTTTGGCGGCGAGACGATGCGTTTCTGGGATGTGCGCGCTCCTTGGAAAGAGCCACTGCTGGGCCCCAATGGCCTGGACTTGGATAAGTTGAAGAACGACATCCAACCTTGGCAAGCTCGCCGTGCGGTGGAGTACATGACCCACGCGCCGCTGGGATCCCTGAACTCGGTGGGCGGTGTGGCTACTGAGATCAACACAGTGAACTTCACTAGCCCGCGCACCTGGTTGGCTGCTCACAACTTCATCTTTGGCTTCCTGTTCTTCGTGGGTCACCTGTGGCATGCCGGTCGCGCCCGCGCTGCTGCTGCCGGTTTTGAGAAAGGGATCAACCGCGAGAATGAGCCAGTTTACCGGATGAAGCCAATCCGCTAACCTTGGGTTAGTACAACGGTCTCAATGGTTTGGCTTGGCCCCCACATTGGGGGCCTTTTTTGGGCATCCCCCCCTCAAGGATTGGCAGAAAGAGAGTTGGGGGTGGAAACTGAAGAGCACTGAGTCGTCCGAGAAGATGCACAAGCTGCCGGTTACGGTCATCACCGGATTTTTGGGATCCGGCAAGACCACTTTGATCCGTCACCTTTTGCTCAACAACCAGGGCCGCCGCATTGCCGTGTTGGTGAATGAGTTTGGCGAAGTGGGCATCGACGGAGAGTTGCTGCGGGACTGCCAACGGTGTGAGGGGGAGGGATCCATCCCCATTTTGGAGCTGGCCAACGGCTGTCTCTGCTGCACGGTGCAGGAGGAGTTCTTGCCCACCATGGAAGCTTTGTTGCAACGGCGGGCAGAGCTGGACTGCATCCTGATCGAGACTTCAGGATTGGCCTTGCCCAAGCCCCTGGTGCAGGCTTTCCGCTGGCCCACCATCCGTACAGGCGCCACGGTAGATGCGGTGATTACTGTGGTGGACGGTCAGGCTCTGGCCTCTGAGCAACTGGTGGGCGATCTGGCGGCGCTGGAGGCCCAGCGGCAGGCAGATGAGAGCTTGGATCATGAGACTCCCATTGAGGAGCTGTTTGAGGATCAGTTGAGCTGCGCCGACTTGGTGTTGCTGACCAAGGTGGATCAGATCTCCTCTGAGCAACAGGCGCAAGTGGAAAGCTGGCTGCGCCATCGCTTGCCCCCTGGGATCCAAATTCTCCCCTGTGAGCGGGGCCAGGTCTCCCCGGAAGTGCTCTTGGGCTTCAATGCAGCTGTGGAAGATCAGTTGGAGTGCCGCCCCAGCCACCACGACCACGAGGAGAAGCATGAGCACGAAGCTTTTGAGTCTTTCTACCTCAGCCTGGAGGGGGGCTATGAGCCGGGATCCCTGGTGGCCCAGCTACGCCGGTTGGCCCAAGAGGAATGTCTTTACCGGATAAAAGGGTTTGTGGCCGTTCCCCATAAGCCGATGCGCCTGGTGCTGCAGGGGGTGGGATCCCGCTTTGAAACCTACTACGACCGCCCCTGGCGACCCCAAGAGCCGCGCTTGACCCGACTGGTGCTGATTGGGCAAAACCTCAACCGAGAGCGCATTGCAGCCCAGCTTCAAGGCTTGGCGGTTGACCCGGCTGCCCCCCACAGTTGATCCCCGTCTGGCTCAAAGGTAGGCATCCAGAAGAGAGGCCAAGGTAGGGAATCGGCAGCGCAAACCTAGGCTTTCTGGAGAAAGGGCCGGGTAAACAAAATGGCGGTGGCGCAGACAGAACTCATCCCACTCGGAAAGCTGCACTCGAAACAAAAAGGCCAAGCCGCGAACCAGAGCCAAGGGCAGAGGTAGGCGGAAATAGATCCGCTTTTTGAAATAGGCACACACCTGTTCTACGCATTCATCCAAAGACAAGGGGGGATTGCCCAACACCCAATCTCCTGCGCCTGGGGGATGAGCCACCCAGTGGGCGACCATCTCGGCCACATCGGCAGCATGGATGAAGTGGAAGCTGGCGTCCACCCGCAAAAAGCGGATCAGATCCAGCCAACGGAGGACATCCCTGAGGCCGGCAGTGATGTGGGAATAGGGATGATGGGGGCTGCCTCCAAACAATAGGGTGGGATAGAGGGTGAGCAGGCGATCCGGCCAGAAGCCGCTTTCCTGCCGCCGCATCAGCATCTCGTACTTGCTGCGGATGTAGTCGGTGCCGGCCCGTCCGGCGATGGTCAAGGGCTCTAGGGCCTGGTTCAAAAGGCTGGCTGTGGAAAAGTAGATTACCTGCTGACAGCGCTCCGGATCCAACAACCGAAAGAGTTCCAGAGTGTGGGTGACATTCACAGCCCAAGCCAGGGTGGGATCCCCCCAAGCTGCCGCCATGTGGATCAGCCCATCCATCTGCCGCAGCAGGGCAGCCTGTTCCCGGATGCGTAGGAGATCGCCGGGTACCCAAGTGATGGGGGCATGCAGCCGCTCCGGGGGTAGCCGCAGGCGGCTGGTCTCGCGGATGAGAACGTACAGGTGGTAGGCAGGCTGCTCAGGAAAATCGGGATCCCTTTGCTGGGCCAGGCGCTCCAACACGTAGTGCCCCAGGCAGCCGCTAGCGCCGGTAAGAAACAGGTTTCGCAAGAGGTCTTCCCAACGGGACTCGATGAAAAAAGCTTCTGACTAGTGTACCGCCTTAGCTTCCGTCTGCCGGAATTCCCCTGCAAGAGAGCCGCTCAACTTGGCAAACTTCGGCAGGGATCCCATGCTGGAAATCTGGCCGCAGAGATGTCAGCATAGTTTGATGAGAGCCCAACCCAAAAAGCATATCTAACATCCATCGGCATCTGTGGCTGTAACCTCTTCCCCGCCTTCCCATTCCCGCGCTTTTGGCCTTTGGCCCCCCCTGGCCTTGGTTTTGCAGCGGATTACCCAAGCCGTGCCGGTGCTGCTGTTGATTACGGTGCTCAGTTTTTTGCTGTTGCAACTGGCCCCTGGGGACTTTTTGGATCCCTTGCGGGCGGATCCCAGTTTCAGCCAAGAGTTCATTGCCCAAGAGGAGGCGCGGCTGGGGTTGGACAAGCCTTTGGTTTGGCAGTATTTGACCTGGCTGGGCAACCTGCTACAGGGGGATTTCGGCATGAGCTATACCTACCGGGTTCCCGTGTTGGGGTTGATCGCCTCTCGGGCTGGGGCCACCCTGCTGCTGGCGGTGTCTTCCATTTTGCTCACCTGGATGATCTCCATTCCCCTTGGGATCCTGGGGGCGCTGCGACAGAACACTCCCTTGGATCGGGCACTGCAGTTGTTCAGCTATCTGGGCCAGGCCATGCCCAGCTTTGTGCTGGCCATTTTGCTGCTGATTGTGGCTCAGAATGTCGGCTGGCTGCCGGTGGGAGGCATGACCAGTGTGGATTTTGCCGAGCTGAGTGTCGGGGAAAAACTGCTGGATTTGGGCCGCCACCTGCTTCTGCCCACCCTCGCCTTGAGCATTACCAGCTTTGCCGGCCTGCAGCGGATTACGCGGGGCAACTTCTTAGATGTGCTGAGACAGGACTATATCCAGGCAGCACGGGCGCGTGGGATCCCGGAGTGGCGGGTGATCTGGCTGCATGCCCTGCGCAACGCCGTGAACCCTTTGATTACCATCCTGGGCTTTGAGTTTGCCAATTTGCTCAGCGGTTCCTTCATCGCCGAGTTTTTCTTCAACTGGCCGGGGCTGGGCAAGCTGCTCTTGGAAGCTGTTCAAAGTTTCGATATCAATGTGGTGATGGCCGGACTTCTGCTGGGGGCCATCATGCTCATTCTGGGCAATTTGTTGGCCGATCTGCTCCTGATGTGGGTGGATCCCCGAATTCGACCCGACTCGTTGCTTTAGTGCCCCTGGACTTAGCCACCTCAGGATGCTGGGTTTCCTGTTGTACATTGGGTTAAAAATACAGGGGACCCCTCATGCACTTTCAACCTGACGGCGCTCTGGACGACAGCTTACCTGGGGTAGCCGCTGAGGCGATGGTTTGGAATGCGCTGCGGCAGGCTCTAGAATCCGACGCAGGTTATCTTCTCCATCAATTCAGTGTTTACGACGCTCAGGGCAACCTTAGGGCTAAGCCGGATATCCTGTTGATTCATTTTGAATTGGGCTTTTGGATCTTCGAGTGCAAGGGCTGCAGCCTTCACAACATTGAGGCCATCAACGGCGGCGAGTGGCGCATGCGAGAGTGGCACAAGGAAGTGGAGACCCCTCTGGCACAAGCCGACAACCAAATGTTTCAGATCAAGAATGGGTTACAGCAAAATCTAGAAACCCGATCCCTACAAGCCCGGCTTACCTGGCAATACCGGCTAGCTCTGCCCCGGATCCGACGACAAGAATGGCAAGAGCGCTTTGGGGATCCCCCCTTCATCGGCGCACTGCTTTTTGCAGACGATTTGGACAATCCAAAACAGTTGCGGCAAACGCTGTACTCTGTTGATCGGGCTGCTCAAACTCCCCTGAGTGAAACGGAATGGGATCTCATCCTCAAAACTTTAGGGCTGAACTTAGGGGATCCCAGCGATGGCCAAGTCTTCTATGATTACGATCCGCAAGCGGTGATTCGGCGCGTCCAAGAGCGGATTTTGAAGTTGGATGAAGAACAACGCAAAATTGCCAATCAGTACCCGGAGGGGCCGCAGCGGATCCGGGGCCTGGCCGGAACCGGTAAGACTGTAGTCTTGACCCGCAGGGCAGCCAAAATCTATGCCGAACACCCTGATTGGGATATCGCCGTGGTATTTTTCACCCAATCTCTCTATGAACAAATCCGTCGGCAAATCTCGGAAGTCTGTCAGAGCAAGTTTGACGAGGCTCAGGGCATCGGCTCGCTGACGGTGCCAGGCACAGCAGAGCTCTTTGGGCGGGACGAAGCGGGTAAGCCCAAAGTAAAGTTGGGGGGACGGGCCGTTGTGCTGCGCAATTGCTACCGAACTCCCAAAGTGATCCTGATGGCTGCTCACGCTATCAACATGGGTCTTCTACGTCAAGGTCAGCCTTTGCAGGGGGTCACCCAGAAAGAGCAGTGGGAAAATCTGGGGTATGAAGTGGTGGAAGGGGATTTCCGCAAGCCTGGATCCCCAGTTGTTTTAACTTACAAGAGTTCCCACGCCGTCGATCAAGAAACCTTTGAGCCAAAGGTAGATCCCCAGTCGTTGTTGATCTGGCGTACTTTCCCCTCTGAGGAAGAGGAGCAGAATTGGGTTGCCCAGCAAATTGAGCAAGATATTCGGTGCTGGCACTTTGAGCCAGAAGATCTCCTGGTTACAAGCTTAGCCAGTTTTAAAACAGGCAAAAACTACTGGAAAGCGCTGCAAACCAAGCTAAAGCAAAAGGGGATCCACGCCATCATTGCCGGAGAAGATACTGAGCCTGACATTTTCCGCATGCCCAAACACGTCACCCTCTCTGGGATCTTTCGAGCCAAGGGCAATGAAGCCTGGAAAGTCTATGTCTGCCAGTTTCAAAATACCACTGAGCCAGGGTTATCTGTAGAGCAGCAATTGATCCGACGCAATCAAGCCTTTGTGGCTCTGACGCGCGCCAAGCTTTGGTGTGTGGTGACAGGAGTTTGCCCCAAAAATCACCTAGCTCCCGCCTTTCAGGAGCTGCAGCAGGCCAAGGAGCAGTACCCCTACCTGCGCTTTCCCGCCTTTAATCAGGGATCCCTGCGGCGAGTTCATGACGTGGATCAGGAATCTGAAAGCTCCTAAAGGAACCCCAACCTTGGGACAAAGACGGAGCTGTAGTCGTTGTCAAATAGTCATGCAACAGCTCCTTCTGTCGATCCCCATCTCCCCTCTCTTTCTGGGAGACAGGCTAAGTAAGAGTGAGGGCTGATATTGTTCGCTTCCCTCTCTACCACCGCACTACTGCGCGAGTTAGCCAAGGATTTGCAGCTCAACAAGAACTCAAACAGGCGGCTCAATCGTGGAGACAATATCCCGAATCACCGCCTCTGCCTCTTGCCGTCGGTTGCCCGCCATCTCTCCCGACCCAGCCAGGGAAACCCGATGGGCCAGTACCGAGACGAACAGCGCTTGCAGATCTTCCGGCAAACAAAAGCTGCGCCCCTTCACCAGCGCCTGAGCTCGTGCTGCCCGTGCTAAGGCCAGCGCCCCACGGGTGGATACCCCTGCCCGCAACAGCTTGGACACGCGAGTGGCCTGCACCACCTGCAGAAGATAGTCCGCCAGGGATCCGTCCAAATACACCTGATCCACCGCCGACTGAATCTCCCGCAACTCCATCAAGGAGAGAACTGGCTGCAGATCATCCACCGGCTCGGCCTGTTGCCGCTGCAACAGCAAGGCTCGCTCTATCTCAGGGCTGGGGTAGCCAATCGACAGCCGCACCAAAAACCGATCCAACTGGCTTTCTGGGAGGGGATAGGTGCCGTGGTACTCCAAAGGGTTTTGGGTAGCCAACACCATAAATGGGCTCGGCAGCGGGTAGGTGTGATTGTCCAGCGAAACCTGCTTTTCCGCCATTGCCTCGAGCAGAGCACTCTGGGTGCGGGGCGAGGTGCGGTTGATTTCATCCGCCAAGATCACGTGGGCAAAAAGGGGGCCGGGGCGAAATTCAAAATCCCCTTTTTCTTTATTGAAAAGGGTGAGGCCAAGAATATCCGCCGGCAATAGGTCACTGGTAAATTGAATCCGTTGAAACTTGGCCCCCAAACTCTGGGCAATAGCCCTCGCCAACGTGGTTTTGCCCACACCGGGCACATCTTCAAGCAAAACATGACCTTCCGCAACCAGGGCCATAACCACCGTCTGCACCACCTGCGACTTGCCCTGAAACACCGATTCGATGTTGGCAATCAGCTTGCCAATCTGTTGGTGTAAGTTTTGTAACCGCTCTGCCGGGATCCGCGCCAAACCAGATCGGGTGCTGACACTCGCCATAAACCATTCCCAAAGGGGTCTATTCCACCTTACAGGCTGGATCCCAGCGGTGGGCCAGGGCGGAACCCGCTAAACCCCAGTGAAAAACCGGAGTATCATAGACCTGAGCCCTCCACAAAGGATGGATATCTTGGAACTGTCTTGTAAAAGTGAATATGCTCTCCTGGCCCTTCTGGAATTGGCCCAGCACTACAGCGATGGCCAGGTGCTGCAGATCAAAGAAATCGCGGCCCATCAGTCCATACCCGACCGCTATTTGGAGCAACTGCTGGCCACCTTGCGCAGACAGGGGTTGGTGCGCAGCCAACGGGGAGCCAAAGGGGGCTACTCCCTGGCCCGAGCGCCCTGGCAGATCTCGCTGTGGGACGTTATTCAGGCCATTGAGGGGGAAGATCTCACCCGTTCTCGCGACTTGCCCTCAGCCGATCTCACCCCGGAGCGGGAAGTGCTCCTGAAGGCCTGGCAAGATGCCCAAACTGCGGCAGTAGCCATTCTCCAGAAGACCACCCTACAAGACCTCTGCGACCGCCAGGCACAGCAGCAGCAGGCCCGGCTCATGTACTACATTTAAGCCAAAGACTGGGATCCTTGGCAGGTTTTGGGTTATCCTGAAACCCATCGCTTTTTGAATTGAGCCCCTTCCATGACCGTTCGCTCTTCTCGCTCTCAGGCTGCTGACACGTTTTCTGCGGAAGATTTTGCCCAGGCTTTAGACAAGCAAAACCTCAGCTTTCAACCGGGGCAGGTGGTGCAAGGCCGCATCTTCCAACATCAGAACGATGGCGCTCTGGTGGATATTGGCGGTAAATCCCCGGCCTTTTTGCCCCTCAAAGAAGCAGGGATCCGCCCAGGGGAAGATTTGAGTGCCCTCTTTCCCTTAAAGACAGAGGCCGAGTTTCTCATCCTGCGAGAAGATGCAGAAGGACAAATTCTGCTCTCGGCGCGGCGGCTCAGGCTGAAGCGGCTTTGGGAAGAGCTGGCCCAGAAGCAAGCCAACGGCCAGACGGTAACCGTTCCGGTGATCGCCACCAACAAAGGCGGGGTGGTGGTGGATGTGCAAGGGCTGCGCGGCTTCATTCCCCGCTCCCACCTCAGCCAACGGGAAGGTTTGGAGGAGTTGGTGGGGCAATCCTTAACGGCAAGCTTTATCGAGGTGAATCCGGAAGCCAACAAGCTGGTGCTTTCCCAGCGGGCGGCTGTGAAATCCGAGAACCTGAGCCGCTACACCAGCGGCCAAGTGGTGGAAGGCAAAGTCAGCGGACTAAAACCCTTCGGTGTGTTTGTGGACTTGGAAGAAGGGGTGACCGGGCTGTTGCACATCAAGCAGGTCAGCCAAAATTTTGTAGCCTCACTGTCAGATTTGTTCAAACCAGGCCAACGCATCAAAGCTGTTGTGGTCGACGTGGATGAGGCCAAGGGACGGATGGCCCTCTCCCTGCGAGTATTGGAAAAGCATCCGGGTGAGGTGCTGGAGCAACTGGACAGGGTTATGGATGAGGCCGAAGAGCGAGCCGGTAAGCTAAAGGGGAGAATAACATCCGACGGACAGATCATCTGATCCCATCTCTGCCTCGAGTTCGGATGCAAAACCTGCAGAGGGAAAGCAAGACGCCTTACGGCAATCAGAGGAAAATCATGGAGCCGCTCCGGGCAAGGGGGCCGTGTCGTGTTTTGTGCTCAACGCCTTACGGCAATCAGAGGAAAATCATGGCGCACCCTGGGATCCTTACTCTGTAAGGCTCGGATGAGCCCTTTGCAAGCATGTACCCTTACTTTATACACCAACTGCCGGCTGGAAGACAGGTCTCCTGACGCACTGAGCCCAGCAAAAGGTTTTCTCGTAAGGGATCCGAGATTTTGCAAGCAACTCCAGGTGGTCAAAAATCTCTGGAACCCGCTTCCGGCAAGACTTTCAGGTCTTTTGGGGACTAGAGCGTCTTTCACAACGATAGATCCTTGCTTTTTAACAGATCCTGTAGCTCTCCTGTCGTCCTGGCCAACTTTCTGGTCGATTCGAGGCGAGCACCCGCTCCAAGCAGCGGTTGCAGATCCCCACAAGCAAGAGGCCATCCTCTGGTTTTAGAATTTTTTCTAGCTCCCAACGGAGTTTTTCTCGTTCTCGCAATGTTAGCCAGGCACGAAAAATTGAGTACTGAATTCGTTCTCCATATCCCTCCAATAACTTGGACGCTTTCCGCCACCGCTTCTGACAGCGAATATCGTAGCACACCAAGTAACAAACCTTATGCTCGGCCATAATCTACCTCACGACTAAATTTCCAAACAGGTCTGCTTCGCCGTTCCACTCTTTTTCCAAAAGACGAACCTCTAGCTCTATTAAACGGCAGTAGGTAAGAGAGTAATTAGTAACTGGGTGCTTCCACTTTTCTCGCTTGCGCTCTTCGTAAATCCGAATCATCTTCTTACGTCCCTCTTCGCTGAGCCAAACTTGTTGGCCCCGTACTGTAAAATCTGCGTCTGGATCCCATTGCCGTCGGTTAACTGAGGCTACGACTGGCATATCTACAAGAGGAACACGGAAGATCTCCATCAAGTCAAGAGCTAGCGGAGGTGCTTGGGAGCGAGGTTGGTGATAAAAGCCCAGGGCAGGCTCCAATCCCACCGTCAAAATAGCATTCATTACATCTTTAAGCAAAAGGGCATAGCCGAACCCAAGCAAGGCGTTAAAGCGATCCTTGGGAGGTCTTCGATTTCGTCCTGAAAACCGCATTTCCTCAGGTACTGCATCAGACAGCAGATGGGGCAAGGTAGCAAAGTAAAGCGCTGCTAAGTTTCCTTCCAGTCCCAATAGACTTGACAAAGAGTCTGCCTGATCAACTTGCTTAAGCAATCGCTTCATTTGTTCGATAACTTGTTCTACCTCTGGCGAACGCTGGGATCCCAAGCGCATTAAGAACTTGCGCTGGCTCTGGCCTCGACACCTCACCAACTTTCGGGCTAGTCTCAGGCACATTTCAGGATTGCTCAGGGCCTGATATTGTCGGATGCGGCGCTGGATGCTCCCGTATCGGGGATCCAGGCTGCCGACATAACGTCCACCTCCCGAAATTAAGTGAATTCCAATGTATTGTTCGGCGCAGAAATGAATGGCTTGAGTTGAAATTTGAGAGAAACCATGCAGTACAATTTGCCCAGTTTGCTGAGCAGAGATAAACTCTTCGCTTTGGTTTCGGTAGGTAACTTTGAGACGGGATCCACTGCGCCCTACCCGTGTCCCTGGCTCTAGAATGTGGACACACTGCCGTTCGTCATCTTCCGGGAACAGGCGAATGGGTTGCCATTCTCTGTCATGAGCTAGCCGTGCTTCTTCGGGCAAACACACGGGAGCTAAGGAGCAACCCGCACACAGCCGCTCATTGCTGGTAATTGGGGGCCGCAGAGGAGATTGACGCAGCAGCCTCGCTTGTTCAATTGCCTGACGTACAGCTTGGCGCCCAGCATCATCAAGGGGTACGTGTACGAGCACATTGTCAGCATGGTACCGAATTCGTCCTTCGGGAATTGGGATCCCCAAAGCCGTTTCCACGAGATAGGCATAGGCCAAAATCTGCAACCGGTCACTTTCCCAGGCTTGAGGCTGATTGTCCAGATCCCGTGCTGACCGACCCCTTTTATGCTCGTAGGGAATGATCTGTCCATCACGAGTGCGCAAGGCATCCACCCTCCCCCGCAAGCCCAGTTCTTCACTTTCTAGAAATAGATCCTCCCACTCCTCCCCCTCTTGCTCTTCCAGCTCTGCGTGCAACCGCCGCCCGGCAAAAATAGCTGCGTTTTCCGTATAGAGCTCCTCGACCTCCTCCAGATAAAATAGTCGTGGGCAGTAGGCCAATGCGTGCAGAGCTGAAACACGAATCAAATCTGAATCTATCTGTGCGGAGAAATCGATTAGTGATGCCGACATAGTCTGATACCTCGAAATATAAAAAACAGGGCTCTTCAGCAATACTAGAACAGCTTTCTCTTTGAGCAGAGACAAAACTCAGGCTCCACACAAGATCTTCTCCTGGCAGGGTTAATAGGCTGTTCGGAAATAAGCCTTCGACCTAAGGTTGAAAAGTCTAGAATCAACAGCTTGGAATTCTCACGGCTTAGTTTGGGCAAATTTCCGTCCAGGCCAACTCCGGCACATCATCGCCTTCAAGAGTTCGGAGTGAGTACCTTCGCCAGCGAGTACCACGCGCTCCCACGTGATCAACCCAGTATGGCAAGGTCAGGATCCCATCCTCATCTTGAATTAGCCATCTTCCTCCTGAGGGAACTTTCTGAATTAGTGTTACAGAGTTAACTAAGTCACGACTCTCTCCTAGGCTTAGTCCCCCAGATCGGTCAATCAATTCAGGATTTCCAAAGGCTCTTTCCAAGTCATGAGCAAGGGATCCCTTGACCAAAACTGCAATCTGCACACCAGTCAGCAATTGCTGATAGTCAGGACAAGCGTTATTTGGATACTGAAGGTCTTTATTCTTGAAGCGACGAAAGGTACGAATTACTGTAGAAAGCCGGGGTTGACTTAGGAGAGCAATGGCCAGTTGGGATCCGCAATATCGATGTCGATCCCATTCTCCCAACAAGGAAAGCAGCATCCCATAAACAGTAGCCGGTGGCGGCACCGGATAAGTTTCGGCAAACTGCCTGGCCCAAGATTGACGAAAACAGGCGATAGGCACCTCAACCTGGAGCCGAATCATGCTGCCTCCTCACAAGAAATTTGCTGCCTAATCAAGCTGATAAGTTGATCAACTGCTGATTTAATGCCCGGACTTACATGAGCACCCAACTGGGTTAGCTTCTTCCCGTCCTCAGTTTCGGCAGCGGCTCCTGCCAGCCATAGCTCTTGAGGAGCTATATCCCCCACTTGCACTCGACGCACTAAGTCCGGCATGCTGATTTCTCCATCAGAGTTTTCTTCAAAACAGTAGAGCAGGCGTGGCGAAAAGTCGTGCGTCCAGCGCAGGACTATGCTGTCTGGTGAAAAGTCATAGAGGAAGCGAGAGTGATTACCGGCTACTTCTCCCAACGAAACCAGGCCCTTTAACACTTCGATTACTCGCTCTTGTCGGCAGAGCCGCGCAGGAGTTATTGCAAAACCATACTGATAGCGAGTAGCATGAACCTCCGTTCCATAGAGAGAAGTGGATCCCTTCTGGCCGCTTTTCGCGTTGAAGGTCATATCTCCGCTGTAGGGTCGAGTAGAAACTGCCCGAGTTACTTCCAAAACACCTCGCCGAGCAGTGGTAGTGCCCTTAGGTAACTTTTTTCCCCTCTTCCTAGATGGGTTTTCGTCTGAGGCATCTACTTTAGCCCCTTCCGCACGCATAAAGCCTAGGACATCATCGTCAATGTACCGCTCGGGATCAAAGTTGGGCGCTTGCCACTCGTTGTCGTTGGTTTGGTCATTCCAACGTCGGTTAACTTCGCAGCCATTCCCTGAGACCTGCCAGTAGTAACGCAGGGCCCAACGGATTGCTTCAGCGGAGACAGTAGTATGCACTTCATTTTTCCAGAGGATCTTTTGCAGGGTAGTGATGTTGCCGTCATTCTCGCCGCGGTTGTTGGCAGCGGTGCCATAGCTGGTCAAAATGTTGCCAAACAGGTGCAAAGTCATAGTATTCCTCCAAGCTAATCCTTCAAACTGAACTGTTAAGTTGTTGCTACATCAACTTCTCACTTGACTTGCTGACTCTTGCTTTACACTTTCAGCCCTCCTCCAGCTCGGCAGGTGCAATTAAGTCAACATTATCCTCATCAAGCTCATCCTGAGATTCTTCCTGCCGCTCCTTGCCTTTATAGCTAGCCAACGCTATAAGAGCTAAGTCTCGCGCTTTTTTCCATTCCTTGGAATCCATAACTAAATCCATCAAGTCATCCCAATGCTCTTGCAGTGTCGGTATTCTTCCAGCCTGCGCCCAAAAGCTAGTAATAAACTCACGGAAGCTTTCCGCGTTTTTGCATCGAGTCAGACCAGTGCGAATACGTATATTTTCCCTGTCAAAGTTAGTAAACTCTCCCCTATCCTGGCTCTTCTGAGATAACCGACCATAGGTAAAGCGAATGGCCTCATGACAAGCCTGAACAAACCAGCGCTCTCTGTCATCCATTTCTGCTTTCATGACCATTTCGTTTAGACCTCCACGCTCGTAACATAGCTGACTAAACCGCTCGTTGCTATTAACCCACTCTGCAAATCCGGCATACCAAGAGTAACCTCTTGCCAGATTTTCAGCAATCATCTCACGAGCAAAGCTTGTTGCAATGAAACTGCCTTCCCCTGCTTTTGCCTTGACGACAACTCGATTTGGTAACGCTGCTTTGCAGATCTGGTAGTTTTTACAGTCACGATATTCTGCTTCTACAGTGAGTAGATCTGTGCGAAACTTTTGTGGTCTTGACCACGGAACAACACCTAGAGTTAGAACTTGACATCGCTTTACTTTAAATTCCCTGGCAGATTCTGCAATCTCTTGGTATGTCAGAAACCTAAGCCCAGCATCTCCCAAAGTCGAAGCATGAAAATCCCGGTAACCTGCATGACGGAGCTGGGGATCTTGCCGGTAGCTTGCATAGACCTCCATATCGATAATCTCGGGAACTACCAGGGCATATTGAGCTTTCTGATCCCGTAGCCGCGACCGAAGAATGTAGTAGTAGCAAGAAACAGGAGCATAGAGAAGTATAAAGGCCGTTTCTGGAGATTCTTCAAAGCTTGTATCCGATCTAAATACATCGTGGCAAACGACTGCACCAGGATTAAGCCAACCAGCAATTCTAATTGGCTGCTTAAGCCAATTACCGTTTTTATCGCATAGATCTTTGGCAAATCCCTGATGGACGTAGCTTTCTAAAGCTTTATACTTGACAATGACAGGTGGATGATCCTCGTCAATCTCTAGAGATTGGGTTTTCTCGCCAATAACTTCACGGCTTTTGCCATGTTGTAGGAATGTTCCTAGAATTCCTTGATGGATGACCACCTGGGAGTCTTTTCGCATCGACTTACTGTCGATCCCTCGCAGTGCAATTAACCCATTGTCAAGCTGGAAGGACTCTTTGAGCAACCAATCAATTACTTCAAAGTCGTTCCCTTCCCAGAACAGTTGAACTTGTCGTGGCGTCAGCTCCCAACTTAGTGACCCTGGGCGCTTTTCTGGTGGAATTTCCTTCTCTATTTGTTTGAGGGTCATCCATAGCCCGGCTAAGCCTGCTCGATGCAGTAGCGTTAAGCCAGGGTGTCCTAGATGGAACTTTAATTCGGTCATGGTGTGCCAACTTCCTCGCTGTAGGTGATATATCCAGGCTCTGTGACAAAGTAAAATCCGCGTCGTTGCCAATTCCACCACTCCGTCTTTTTATCTGGGATCCGAATTGGAATTGCCCAAGCTTGAGCTTCTTGCAAAAAGGCTTGCATTCTCGATAGCTTTTGGCCCTTATCCAGAGCTTCCCTCTGTCGAACTTCAGCAGCTTCCCAAATAGAATCCTGATCCTCTGCCAGAAGCACTGTTATCGTGTAGCCAGCCTCTCGCAGGGAACTTGGATAGGTGCACCAGTTTTGATCAAGCCATGCTGACTTCACCCTGGTAGGTTCTTCCCGGCTGAGCTGAGAGGTGATATCAGCCAAGTCTCGCTGGGAAATATACTCAAGTCCTCTAAGCTGTTCAAGCAGCTGCTGGCCAGTTTCTAATTCTGCTGTGCCATAGGGGAGATGTTCGTTCCATTTGTAGAAAAGAGCTACACGGGATCCTTCCTGCTCGCTTTTCATTCTTCGATTGAGGCGACCTAGTCGCTGAATTAAAGCTGTTGCTGGAGCCATAGCAGAGATAAGCAAGTCTGCACTTAAATCTAAGGACATTTCACAAACCTGTGTAGTAACAGCGAGAACAGGCCCTGGTTGACCAAAAGCGTTAATAATCTGCTCATGCTTTCTAAGTCTATCTTTATAACGAAATCGACTGTGATAAATTAAAACTTTGGCTTCAATGTCTTTTAGCTTCTTCTGAGCCTCTCGATAAATGCTAATGCAACTAGTAACTGAATTAGTTACCCACAATATCTTTTGATTCTCTTGAACTGCTTTAGTAACTTCTGACCAAATGGATTCGGAATTGATGGGATCCTCCTTTGATTGAATTTCTCGTATTTGATAGCGCTTCAGCTCTTCTAGCTCTTGCGGCCCTTCAATGGGATCCTCTATAGGCTCACCCAACTCGCTCATCACTCGCTTAATGGCCTCGAGTTGACCTGGGGTAAAGCTGGCGCTCATCAGCAGTATAGGTGCGCCTCGAAAAGCCCGTAAAAACCTCAGCAAAGAGCCAAACAACTGATTGTCATAGGCATGTACCTCGTCAAAAACGAAGGCAGATTGAACTAGAGCTGGCCAAGAAAACAGCGGTCTTCTATTGTTCTGGATTAACCCTAAAATAGAGTCCACAGTGCAGATAACCAGTTTCTTTCTCCATACTTGCAGCGCTGCCAAACGAGACGAAGCACCCTCATCCTCTTCGCCTTCGCTGGTCAATAGAAGTTCTCGATCCAAATCTGCTCGTGAGTGCATCAGTGTCTTTTCTATTGGAGATCCCTCGGCATAGTCCAGGTAACCCTGAGTAGCCGTTCCAGTGGTCGGATAGCCAAAAAACAGTCGCCTTCCCACTGCCCACTTTCTTGCCCAAGCGTAAGCTCCCAAGGTCTTGCCTGTACCACAGCCTGCCTTGACCAGTGTTACTCGATGAGAGGCAGCAGCCATTTGTTCCTGGAAAGGACGTAGGGAGCTTTCTCCTAGTTTTTGGACAATGAGTTGCTCCAGTTCTCCCTCTTGAAGAACCAAGCTTAGTGCATTGGAAATCCAATCTTGTAGATCTTCTCCCTCTGTTGGTAAGATCGATCCTGCTAGATCTGCAGCAATTACTGTTGCTTTGGCAGCAGCTACCAGCACCTTCTGCTCTGAGCTTAGACTTTTGGCAAAGTCTCGAAATTGACTTTCTAGAGCCTTCAGGCAATCTTCTAGGCATTCTTTTTCCCAGTTTTTCGAAGCTACCTTTGGAATCTCTGCCGGTAGCCCAAGTCTCTGTGATCCCAGTCTCAGTACAGATTCAAAGTCTGGATGTTCAGTGTAAATGTAGATCCCTAGTCCTGCGCCATCAGGCAACTCTGTAATTCTATGTGATTCTCTACCTTGAGAATCTACTCCTGCTTTGAAGTGATGTCCAATTGCTGCCCAAGTAGCTAAGATCAGCTCCTCTTCAGAAAATGCCTTCCCTAGCCACTCGTGAAATTCTTTAACTTGTAAGGCAAGTATGCCACTCAAAAACTCATGACGAATGAGTTGTCGCTCATTGTGAGCTTTCCAAGCTTTGTTAAGTTTTGCTTTTGACTCAGTGTCTAAGATTGATGACTTGAGGTAAACCATCTCCTGGAAATGTTGATTAGCTTTGCCCCAGTCGTGTAGATAAGCTCCTAGTTTGGCAACGGCCCCCAAACGATTTGAGTCGCTTAACCTTAACTGCTGGCGAATAGTCTGTCCCAGGTGATCTGAGAAGACTTCAGCCGCTGACAATACAGCCGCAACATGGCCTGCAAGTTTAGCAGCGCCCTTTGCCTGAGTATACTCTTCTTTAGATTGGTATCTGGGATCCCATTTTCCCAGCGATTTTGCTAGCAAAAACTTAAACTTAAACATTGCAAATCCATCCTCACTTAAACGGTAAAAAGAAGCCACATCCCATGCGCCGTCTGCCACCTAGACCTGTTTGCTGGAGACGAATCGAGTCTTCCTCTGATAAGTTCTCTACTAAGGTTGAGAAGCCTATAATTGTATGTCCCTTAATTCTTAGGGTCTTGCGTAAGGGTTTTCCGGCCTTGTCCTGCAGTACTGATGCTCGACCTGAGATCTTGAGTTTCTCTAGCTGAGCCTGAGCGGCTTGTACAAACGTGTCGGGCTCGGTGTGGCCTTTGATCGTAACTATTCGAGCTTTGAGGGAAGAACTTGGCTTGAGGATAAAAATCTTGGGAATCCCCAGCCGTACCTCGTGAGATCCAATCTTCAATTGCTTGCCGGCTAGCTTGTACACCTCCGGCACTGCTTCCATGGGCAGCCGAATTCTAATGTGAGAGTGCGGAGTTAGTAAGATCCTGCCTTGCCTGTCTCCAACCCCTGAGGTTGTCAAGATTCCAACGTGGGGGTTTTGGTGCAGTGTTGGTACTTGGTGGCACAGAGCTGATAGTAGGCCGTACCCATGGTCTGCCGGTAGTGTAGCTCCTTGTACAGGCAGACACAGATCTACTACGAGAGTTTCGTAAGAGACATTTTTTGGATTCGTCAGTGAAGCTTCAAAAGTGCTCAACGCCCAGGGGCCTACCTCTGACAATACCATTGGTCTCAGCCCTCTTTACCCGGAAGTTGATTTTCGGAAGAGTTCCCGGAAGACGGCTGGATCCCCTACCCCCGCATAGGCAAGCTCAAAAGGTAGAGCTTAGGATGGCTTAACCCATCTCCTCTTTTCAGCTCTCTCCACTGCACTGCCTATGAACTTGTCATCCATTGCCAAGCCACAGCAACTTCCTCTTCTGCTGATTGCCCTTCAGATAGCTCTGGGAGCGCCGGCGACAGCTCATCCGGTCACCAGTTCTGCAACGGACTCGACAGCGGCGGCCATTCAGCGAGTGACGGAAATTCATGGCGGAGCTGGGCCTTGGGCCGTGGTTGGCTATCGCATGGGGATGCGCGCTCTGGAGGAGCTGGGCTTGATGAGTCCAACTCCCCACACTTCTAGAAACCGTTTTCTGGTGGAGGTCATTCACGAGTCGCCGGCAGAGATCCCGTTCGTGTGTATTGTGGATGGGCTGCATGCTGCAACAGGAGCCAGTTTGGGCAAGTTGAACCTGAAGCTGGTGGAAGTTGGCTCTCTTGAAAAAATGCGCAGTGTGGTCATCCATCGAGAGACCGGCAAGCGGGTGGAGTTTCAAGTTTTGCCCGAGTTTATTGCCAAATACCAGAACTTGCCCCCAGAACAACTGGCGGCTGCAGGGCAGGAAGTGCTTCAACTGGCCGATGAGAAGCTTTTCCGCCTCACCATTAGCCCATAGCAGGGAATATCGCTGCGGGATCCCTTCGGCATTCCTGAGCCAATCAGCTCCAGACCCGAGCGGGTGGCCACCTCTACCAGATGCTCTCTTTCCAGAACTCTGAATCATGAGCTCGCCAGGTACCCCCTAAGGGATCCGGGCTTGAGCGAATGCCTCTTGAGGAATCACCTTCAGACCCGGCAAGAAATCATCTTGAATGGCCTGGGATCCCGTAAAGGTGCGCGGCGGGGCATCGGGATAGAAGACCGTGATGCTCTTGGCTTGGGGATCCACCACCCAAACCCTGGGGATCCCAGCTTCTAGATAATCGGTTGCCTTCTGAGCTATGGCTCCAAAACTCTGGCCAGGAGAAAGGATCTCAATCACCCATTCAGGAGCTACTGGACAAGGTTCGTCTTGGGTGAGCTGTTCTGGCCAGCGTTCAAAGGAAACATAGACTAAGTCAGGAACAGGAAGCCATTCTTTCCCTTGCCGTTGCAAAACAACCACTAGCTCTGTGTACACATCCCCCTTGCCCTGACACCACGCCTCCAGGATCCAAAGCAATCGTTTCTGCAGGGAGGCATGAAACCTTTGGGGCGACATGGGCGCATCTTTGGGAACGGCCTGTCCATCGACCAGCTCGTAGGCGATATCTCCCTCCGGCAAGGCCAGAAACTGTTCGGGAGTTAGTTTTTGACCTGAAATGAACAACTCCGGAGTCGATAGCATCACAGGATCCCCGTTGTTTAGGATGGCCGAGTCTCTGTCTAGGCTAGCTCTGGCACCCCCCACCTTCACCGTTTTGAAACAGTTGTCGAGCAGGGATCCAAATCCAGTGGCAAGATGGCTCCACTCAATTTTGGGGGTAGGGCCAGACAGTTGGGACATCTCACCTCAAGCAGGCATCCCCATCTTTCTGGCACCGACTGAGCAGAGGACGCCACTCTATCAGGAAAGCATGGGGGTAACAGCTATGACTCTCCTCTCCTTGTGGGAGAAAGTTGGAGGTGAGCACCAGAGGATTGCCTCAAACTGGCTGGGATAGCTGTTCGCCAACTGCCTCAGGAGCCTATGTAGAGCCATAGGGGTAAGCCCGAAGTGCTCACTTCAAACTGCAGACGGGCTAGCGCTTCTGCTGCTGGCAGAAACCGAGACCAACCTCTGCGCCGTGGGAGCAGGTCATAGAACTTCGCATCCGTCGGCAAACCCGCCAGCTCTGCCGCCCAAAGGCGGGCATCCTCTTCTGTGCCCAAGCGATCCACCACGCCCAAGTGGAGGGCTTGCTCTCCACTGAAAATGCGACCATCGGCAAAAGTTTTGACCACATTCAAACTTAACTTGCGGGCAGTAGCAACCGTCTGCACAAACTGGCCGTAGGTGATGTCAATCAGCTCTTGCAGGATGTTTCTCTCTTCTGGGGTCAGCTCGCGATCAAACGAGAGAATATCTTTGTAGGGGCCAGACTTAATCACCTTAAATGAAATCCCCACCTTATCCAGGAGGCGTTCGATATTGTTGCCTCGAATGATCACACCAATACTGCCGGTGATCGTTCCTGGGTTGGCGACAATTTTTTCGGCTCCCATGGCAATATAAACCCCCCCAGAGGCAGCAATGTTGCCAAAGCTGGCAACAATACGGGTGCCCTTTTTCTCCCGCAAACGCAAGAGGGCATTGTAGATTTCTTGGGAGTCGGCCACCGTCCCGCCTGGACTATCGATGCGCAGCACCACAGCAGGGATCTGGTTTTCTTCCACCTCTTTCAGAGCCTTGAGAACCCGCTCGCGAGTTTTGCCATCAATGGCTCCTGCCACCTCAATGCGACCGATTTGCCGGCGCAAACCACCCAAGAATAATCGCTTCAGCATGGAAAAGAACTGGATAGGGATAAGTGCGTATTCTGTATCATGAATGGCGGCTCATGGCTTGGTCAACCAGTTGCCTAGGTGTTGCCGTACACCGGGATCACCGCCCCCCGCAGATCCCGTGCCGCTTCTGAGACCAAAAAGGCAATCACCTGCCCAATGGACTCTGGCTTTACCCACAGCTTGGCTTGCTCGGATCCCATGGCAGCACGGTTGGCCGGCGTGTCGATAATGCTGGGCAGGATGACGTTGGCTGTGATGTCTGTGCCTTGGGTTTCGGCGGCAATGGTGCGGGTCAGGGCCACCACCCCTGCTTTGGAAGCACAGTAGGCAGCCAATTGCGGGCCCGGCTCCACCGCTCCGCGGGATCCCACCGTTACAATCCGCCCATAGCCCTGTTGCCACATTCTGCGCAGGCTGTGCTTGCAGGCCAGGAACGTGGTGGTGAGGTTAAGGTCGAAATCGCGATACCAGTCCGCCAAGCTGTACTCGTGGGTGGGGCCCATGGCAAAGCCCCCCACCAGGTGGATCAGCCCATCCACGCGGGGGAGATCGGCAATGACACGAGCAACGGCTGCCTCATCTGTTAAATCCACTTGCACAAAGCGAACCCGATCCAGAGCATTGGCCGGCAGGCGCTCCCGCAAAATGGCAAGATCTTTCTCTTGGCGATAGGTCAAGGTCAGCTCTGCGCCGCTGGCCAGCACCACGGGAACCACCCCCAAACCCAGCCCGCCTGTGCCGCCGGTCAAGAGGATTTGCTTGCCTTGATTGCTTTGCATGGATGCACCTGCATTGGCGAAAGGGACCTAGAACAAAATTGGGAGGGGAGTGCAAAAAAACTCAGAGGATTTTGAGATCCATCCAACTGAGCTTCCCTCTTTCACCCTACCCTGGTTCCTGCTCCTCTTGAGAAACAACAGCCCCTTTGGGCGCTTTCTCCAGCAGCAGATCGCTCAAGGCTAGCCAGTGGGGCAGATCCAGCTCTTCGGCACGGGCATTGGGGCTAAGGCGGAGCTGAGCCAAAGCTGCTGCAACCGCTTCTCGCTCCACTAAGCTTCCCAGAGCATTGACGAGCTTCTTGCGGCGGGTGGAGAACCCCTGGCGGAGGAGTTGGTGAAACCAGCGGGGATCCCGAGCGGGGGTGGGGGCGGGGCGGGGGGTGAGGCGAATCACGGCAGATTCCACCTTGGGGGCGGGCTTGAAAGCGGTGGGGGGCACCCTGCAGATCAGCTCGCAATCGGCCAAGTAGCGCGTCCGCAGGCTGAGGGCACCATAGGCTTTGCTGCCGGGGCCTGCCTGAAGGCGCTCTGCCAGCTCTTTTTGCACCAGAAGGACAATGCGCTTGAACTGCAGAACCGGCTGGGCTGGGGATCCCAGGATCTTTTCCAAGATGGGGCCAGTCAGGTTGTAGGGGATATTGGCCACCAGCAGGCGGGGTTGAGGAGGCAGCGGCAGGCGGAGAAAATCGCCCTCTAGCAGGTGAAAATGGGGCTGGTCAGCAAACCGTTTTTGCAACAGCCGACACAGATCCCGGTCGATCTCCACCGCCACCACCTGGACACCCTGGGCCAACAATCGCCGCGTCAGTTGGCCGGTGCCGGGGCCGATCTCTAGCACCCAAGTGGGATCTGCATCTTTCTCAAGATTATTCAACTGGGCAGCCCGCACAATCGCCTCGTGAACAGCGGGATCCTTGAGCCAATGCTGACCAAACCGTTTACGAGGGTAGGGCATGGGCGAATGTTTGCGCAGCAACCGAGAGGTACCCAGAGCAGTTGAAGGAGAAATGGCCGGGTGGGTCATCGCCGGGCGGGGTTGGCAGCAGAAATCAAGGTGGGATCCGCATCCTCAGGTTTCTCCGGTTCAGCAGGGATTGCCTCTGGGTTCGGATCCCCGCTCAGGAGCGGCTTGCGGTAGAGGGGCACCGTAAAGGTGACGGTGGATCCCAGCCCTTCCCCCAAGCTGTAGAAATTGATTTCCCCTCCCATCGCCTCCACCAGGCGTTGGCTAATGGCCAGGCCCAGGCCGGTCCCCCCATATTGGCGGGTGGTGGAGCCGTCCACCTGCGTAAACGCCTGAAACAGCTTCTGCTGCTTTTCCAGCGATACCCCGATCCCTGTGTCGATGACGCGGATGCGGGCCAAACCCGGGTTGCCGGGCAGGATATCCGCTCGCACGGTTACCGAGCCTTTGGGGGTAAACTTGATGGCATTCCCCACCAAATTGAGCATCACCTGTAACAGACGTTGATAATCTCCCAAGAGCAAAATCTGATCTGCAGTGTTGGGCAAGTGAAAGCTCAGTTGTAGGCCCTTCTGGCTGGCCTGCAAGCTGGTCTTGGCCTCCACATCCTTGAACAAAGCTCGCAGGTCGCAGGGCTGGAACTCCAACTGCATTTTGCCCGCCTCGATCTTGGCAATATCCAGCACATCGTTGATCAGGGCCAACAGGTGCAGGGCAGAGCGATAGGCCTCCTGCAAGAAGTCCAGCTCCTCTTCGCGGTTTTCGGCCATCCCATCCAGCACCAGCTTGATAAAGCCGATGATCCCGTTGAGAGGGGTGCGCAGCTCGTGGGAGGTGTTGGCCAAGAATTGGCTTTTGAGCTGGTTGGCCGATTCTGCTTGGGCACGGGCCTGCTCCAGTTCCTTATTTTTCTGGCGCAGCGTCTGGTTGGCTAACTGCAAGCGGGTTGCCAGTTGGCGACTTTGATCCAGCAAAATGGCGTGGGCAATGGCTGCGCCCAGGTAGGTGGCAATGCTCTGGAGCACCTGAATATGGCTTGGCTGCCAAACAGGAACCCTGTTCGGATCCAGTACTTCCAGCCAGAGCAGGCTGTTGGCGTAGCCCTGGTAAGACATGGCAATGGCCAGATGTCGCCCTGCCTCCACCGGCTCTTCCTGTCTGAGGGCCTCTAGCAAATGGGGGTAATCGGCCAGCCGCAGGGTCTGGTTGAGGAGGGAGGGATCCCCAGGGTGGCGGCAGTATTCAGCATTAACCGTGAGGGAGTCCTGCCCCACCTCGTAGAGAGCCATCAGGCAGCGATCCACCCCAAACAGTTGCCCCAACTGCTCCACGGTCTGCTGGCACAGTTGCCGGATATCCAGGGAATGCCGGATGTTACGCACCAACTGCGTCGTGATCCCCTGTACCGGATCGGCCAGGACAGAATGGGGCTGGCTGTTGGGGCTGCTGGCTCCTCCAGCCAAGGCAAAAGGCGTAGCCCCTAGCAACTTGCCCACTGCTGCAACTGCTACCACCTCCCCGTCCATGTCTCGTACAGGGTTGAGAGCAAGATGCAAATGCAGCTTGTAGCGGGGCGAGAGCACCTGACATTCGTAGGAGAGGGGATCCCCGCTTGCAAACACCTGGTTGAGCTTGGCTTCGTACTCCCCAGCGTTGGCTACTTCCCAGATTTGCTGTCCACTCACGATGTGCTGAGGGTGGATGCCATATTTCTCGGCATCTTCCCAGTAAAAACTCCAGAAGCGCCTCTGGCGATCCTGTGTGTAGAACATTGGAGTGGGTCGGAGCACACCCATGGAGGATAAAGCCACCATTCGCCAACAGAGGCCAAAACTCAGGTTTTTCTGGAGGGAGCCGGGCTGGCGGGATCAGAAGCCGGGCGGGTTAGTGGAGCAGAGTCCTTGTTGAGCCGGGCGAAGATCATGCGGCCTGCTGAGGTTTGAATGGCGCTGGTCACAACCACAGAGCGGGTTTTGCCCACAGAGCGCTGCCCTTCTTCCACCACCACCATGGTGCCGTCCTCCAAGTAGCCTACCCCTTGGCCTGGCTCTTTGCCTTCGCGGGTAATCTTGATATCGAAGCTATCACCGGCAACATAGAGAGGCCGCAGCGCCTCGGCCAACTCATTCACATTCAGCACCTTGACCCCCTGCAGAGCCGCCACCTTCTTCAGGTTGTAATCGGTGGTGAGCAGCGTTCCCCCCACGGTTTGGGTGAGTCGCACCAGCTTTTCGTCCACAGTGCTCAGATCCGGATAGTTGGCTTCGTGAATGACGAAACGATCGGGGTAGGCTTCTCGTAGAGCCTGCAGCGTATCCAAACCTTTGCGGCCCCGCTCTCGTTTTTGGGCATCGGCCTTGTCGGCGATGGTTTGCAATTCCGTCAGCACAAAGCGAGGAACCACCAGGGTTCCTTCCAAAAAGCCGGTCTCGATCAACTGAGCCACTCGTCCATCGATGATGGAGCTGGTATCCAAAACCTTGGCACTGGCAGCCACCACATTGCCCTCCGCCCAGAGTGCTGCCTGTAGGGCGTAATTGGGATTAAACAGCCGCAGCAGCGAGGGGCCGTGGGTATCGGCCAGGCTGACCCCCAGGTAAGCAAAGGCCAAGCTGAAAAAGACCGAGGCCAGCGGCTCGAGAAATCTATTGAGTTGGGGGGGCAAGGGCAGCAAGTACACAGGAGCCATAGCCAGATTGGCGATCACCAAGCCGATCACCAACCCCACCGAGCGGCTGATCAACACGTCCGGCGGCAAGGAGCGCACATTGGCCTCAAAGCGACGGTAGCTCCAGCGCACCAGGGATCCCAGCGCCAACCCTGCCAGCACGCCAAAGCCGCTGGTGACGACACGGGCTCCTTCCACATTCGCCCCCTGAATGGCGGCAGGAGGGAGCAGATCCAGGCCGTAAAACCCGAGGCCAGCTCCCGCCAACATGAAGATCATGACCAGTAAAGCGTCTAGCATAAGAAAACAAAGAAAAAGAAGGCCCTGCTGAGTGGGTGATGCTGCTGGGAATAGGCAAATCTGCTTCCTATTCTAGTCGTCTGGAGTTGGAGGCATCCGGACAACCCAACCAGCCCTCTCCCAGGAAGGTTTAGACTATGCTGAAATCATAGCGATCCCCTGCTGGCTTGAGGAATCTGTGGGGAAATCGCTACAATCCAAAAACCTCAACGAGGCTGAAAGCAACCATGGCACAAGCACTGGAACTCAACACCGAGAACGTTGAGAAAGTCCTGGACGAGCTGCGTCCCTACCTGATGGCCGATGGGGGCAATGTGGAATTGGTGGAAATCGACGGCCCAGTGGTCAAGCTGCGCCTACAGGGGGCCTGTGGAGCCTGCCCCAGCTCAACCATGACTCTGAAGATGGGCATTGAGCGCAAGTTGCGGGAGAGCATTCCCGACATTTTGGAGGTGGAGCAGGTATTCTGAGAGGCCCTTCTTCTGCTGTGTTTCTTGTTAAGATTCCTTGACCGATAGTCTCAGGGTCTCTCTAGAGCGGCTCTCTGCCCCCCACTTCTTTCTTCTGTGCTTCTTTCAGAGCTAGCGCATGTCTGTTCTCCTCTCCATCGCCATTCTCGCCCTGCTGATCCTGGTGCACGAGGCAGGCCATTTTGCCGCGGCCAAACTCCAAGGGATCCACGTCAATCGCTTCTCCCTGGGGTTCGGCCCGGTATTGTGGCGATACCAGGGCAAGGAGACAGAGTACGCCATTCGCGCCCTGCCGCTGGGGGGCTATGTGGGCTTTCCTGACGAGGATGACCATTCCCCCTACCCGCCCGACGACCCGGATCTGCTGAAAAACCGCCCCGTGTTGGATCGCTTGGTGGTGATGAGTGCAGGGGTAATGGCCAACCTGATCTTTGCCTATCTGGTGCTGGTGTTGATGTTTGCCTCGGTGGGGATCCCCTCGGTGACGCGCATCCATCCTGGCATCCTCATCCCTCAGGTGATGCCCGATAGCCCGGCAGAGCAGGCTGGCCTAGAGGCAGGAGATGTGGTGCTGCAGGCGGCAGATCGCGATTACAGCAGGATTGCCGATGAGACGGCGGCCTTGGCAGCCCTGAACGATTTTCAGGCGCTAATCCGCAGCAGTGAGAACCGGCCCATTCCTTTGGAGGTGCAGCGCGGAGAAGGGGATCCCCTGCAATTGACGGTGATCCCAGAGGCGCGGGGAGAAACGGTGGCCATTGGGGTGACCTTGGCCCCCAACCAGGAGATAACCTTGCGCCCCGCCCAGAGTGTGGCTGAGATCTTCACAGAGGCGGGAAATGCCTACCAGCGGGTGGTGATGCTTAATCTGAACGGCCTGCAGCAGTTGCTTCAGAATTTCCAAAGCACGGCCACTCAGGTCTCTGGCCCGGTGGGGATTGTCAAGATCGGGGCCGACCTGGCCCGCGATGATGCTGCCAGCCTGTTTAATTTCACCGCTTTGATCAGCATTAATCTGGCCTTTCTCAACCTACTGCCCCTGCCCGCCTTGGACGGGGGACACATTGCCTTTTTGATCCTGGAGGCGATCCGCGGCAAACGGCTACCCAAGCATCTGGAGGAGCGGGTGATGCAGACGGGCTTGGCGGTGTTGTTGGGGTTGGGGGTGGTGCTGATCTTCAAAGACACCCTCGCCATTGTGACTGGGTCGGGCTAGGGAAAGATGGCCAGCAAACGGGCCTTGCGCCAGCGAGCTTTGGAGATCCTGCTCCGGCTGAAACGCCACTACCCCAACTCCACCTGTGCCCTCCACTACCGGACGCCACTGCAGCTCTTGGTGGCAACCATCCTCTCGGCTCAGTGTACGGATGAGCGGGTGAATCAGGTAACGCCGGAGCTGTTTCGTCGCTTCCCGGATGCCCAGGCCCTGGCAACAGCACCGCGAGAGGAGATCGAGGCTCTCATCCATTCCACAGGCTTCTACCGCAACAAGGCCAAGCACATTCAGGAAGCCTGCCGCAAGATCTTGAGCAATTTCGGTGGTCAAGTGCCCCGCACCATGCCGGAGCTGCTCACCCTACCCGGTGTGGCCCGTAAGACGGCGAATGTGGTGCTGGCCCATGCTTTTGGCATCCATGCTGGGGTTACCGTCGATACCCATGTCAAGCGCCTCAGCCGCCGCCTTGGCCTTACCGAGCACGAGGATCCCGTGCGCATTGAAAAGGATCTGATGCAGTTGTTGCCGCAAGCGGATTGGGAGAACTGGTCTATCCGTCTAATCGACCACGGGCGGGCCGTCTGCACTGCCCGCAAGCCTCTGTGCCAGCAATGTTTTTTGGCGGATCTCTGCCCCAGCGCTCCTCTCCTGAGACCAGCGGCACCGGATGAGAAAGTGGATAAAAAAGCTACAAAAGCCTCGCCGGCCTGAGATCAGGGTTTCTGGGCGCCCTGTATGGCTGAGCCGGCAGGGATCCCTCCCTTACGGCACTTGTTTTGGCCGCCCCTCGCCCTAGAATAAGCTCCATGCAGGATAAACCCATGTCAGTTGCGACCCCCGTTCTGGTCATTGCCGGCCTGACGGGATCTGGGAAAACTTTGGCCATCCAGCAGTTGGAACAACTGGGGTACACCGGCCTAGAAGGGATCCCACCGGCCCAGGTGCTCCCTTTGGTCGAGGCAATGCAGACCCACCATGCTGCTTTGGCCATTAGCTTAAATCTTCACGCCCAAGAGTACCGGGATCAGGTTCCCATCCTGGCTGGCTGGGCGCAATCGCAGGGGATCCCCTTCTTGTTCCTGGAGGCCCGCTCCCCGGTGCTGCTCAACCGTCTCAGCGCCCACCGTCGCCCCCATCCCCACGGAGAAGCTGCAGGTTTGCTGGAGGCCATTGAACAAGAGCGGCTGGCTCTGGCCCCGGTGCGGGAACGCTGCACCCACTGGTTGGATACTTCCGACCTGAATGCCCAGCAACTGCGGCAGCAATTGCAAGCTCTGGTGCAAGGGATCCCCCAGCCCCTCAACCTAAGGCTGGTCAGCTTCGGTTTCAAGTACGGCATCCCCCCCGATGCCAACTTGCTATTTGATGTGCGCTTTTTGCCCAACCCCTTCTTTCAGCCCCATCTGCGCCGCCTCACCGGGCAGGATCCCCTGCTGCAGGAGTTCTTGTTTGCGGATCCCATCACACAATCCACCTACCAGCACATCTTGTCCCTGATCAAAGCGTTTTGGCCCCACTATCGCGCAGAACGCCGCCCCCACTTGACTTTAGCCATCGGCTGTACCGGTGGCCAGCACCGCTCGGTGGCCCTGGTGGAGCGCCTGGCTCAGGATTTACAGCCTTGGACCGTCCCTGCTGGCAACAACCTTCTTCCCGACCTGAATGTTCAGGTTCAACATCGCCACTTGCTGGACTCTCAGCGGGAGCTGGAAGCCCGCTTTGGCCCGGCGCCCGGCGAAGTTAGCGTTGCGCAGCAACAGGTTAGGATCCCCTTGGCTAGCGTTCCTGCACCTTCCCATGGCTAAGCCCCTGCCCAGCAACAAGTCCCCCGTTTGGGGCATTCGTCACCGCAAGGCTGCTTGGCCGGGAAGTGGCTGGAAATGGCTCTTTCCCGGTTTGGCCGTTAAACGCTGGCTGAGCCTGGCGGTTGGGGGCGTGCTGCTGATGGTGCTGGGCATCGCCATCTGGACGGAGTTGACCCCCATCTTTCGCTTAAAACGGCTGATCGACATCACCCTACGCCTGATCACCACTTGGATCCCGAACAACATCAGTGGCCCCCTGGTGACCGGGATCGGGCTGGTGATGGTGGTGCTGGGGTTTCGCAGCGCCCTGCGCTCCATCGAGGATGTGCTGATCCCCGAGGGAGATGAAGCGCTGGTGGATAAGCTCTTGTCGCGGCGGCGTCTCAGCCGTGGTCCCCGCATTGTGGTGCTGGGAGGCGGCACCGGCCTCTCCAATTTGCTACGGGGTCTGAAGCGCTACAGCTCCAACATCACGGCCATTGTCACGGTGGCCGATGACGGGGGATCCTCAGGGCGTCTGCGGCGGGAGATCGGCGTTTTGCCCCCCGGCGATATCCGCAACTGTCTCACGGCTCTGGCCAACGAGGAAAAGCTGCTCACCGAGCTGTTTCAATATCGCTTCCAGTCGGGGGAAGGGCTGAGCGGCCACAGCTTCGGCAACCTGTTCATCACTGCCCTCACCGCGGTAACCGGCGGCGACTTGATTCGGGCCATCACTGCCACCTCGCAAGTCCTGGCCATTCAGGGGCGGGTGCTGCCGGCCACCCTGGCGGATGTCACCCTTTGGGCGGAGCTGAGCGATGGCCGCCGCGTGGTGGGAGAGTCCAGCATTGCCAAAGCGGGAGGACGCATTTGCCGAATCGGCTGTGACCCCCCCAATCCTCCGGCCCTACCGGAAGTCATCGAGGCTATTGAGGCGGCAGAGTTTGTGGTGCTGGGGCCGGGTAGCCTCTACACCAGCATCATTCCCAACCTGTTGGTACCGGAAATTGTGGAAGCTCTGGCCAAAAATATGGCCCCCCACATCTACGTCTGCAACATCATGACTGAGCCGGGGGAAACCGACGGCTATACCGTTGGGGATCACGTCATGGCTTTGGATCGGGTGGCAGGAGTGCGCCTATTTGACGGCGTGCTGGTGCAGCGGGAGCCACCCTCCCCGCGGGCTTTGGAGCATTACCGCCGCAGCGGTTCTGAGTTTGTGGTGTTGGATCCCGACAAACTGGCTTACCTGGGCTGCCGCGCCGTTTTGGCTAACGTCATGCAAGAAGATCCAGAGACCGGTTTGGTGCGCCACAACCCCGAACGCCTGGCGGCGATGCTGATGCGCTGGTTCGATAGGCATCGCCCCCTCTAGGCTGGCCCAGGCTATTCTCCGCTGTTATTGCCGGCGGGAATAAGGACGGGGATAGGGTTTGCCCATCTGTCGAGCCAGGTACACCTGAAAGGTTTGTGCCACCGCCCCTGCCCGCACCAGGGGAACCTCGGCCACAGGCTCGATTTGGGCAAAGTAGTCGCCATAGGTGGCTGGGATCCCTGCCCTCGGCTGGAACAGCTTGGAAGTGATGAGCAGCCCATCCTGCCCTAGCCAGTCCTGCGGCTGCGACCAAAAGGCAAAGCCCCGCAAATCCGCATCCAGGCAGGTCAGAGGCTTGTCCGTCAGTGGAGCTAGGGTCATGGCAATCTGACCGCCCAAGAAATAGACATTGGTAAAAATGAACTCTGCCTCCTCAAGGGCCTGCCCCAGGTGGGGATCCGTCCGGAAGCGCTGCCGCAACTGCTCAATCTCAATGAGCTGAGTAGAGGGATCCCTTTCCACTGGCCACAGCCCCATCCCTCCCGGCTCTTGCAGCAGGCCGTAGCGCACATGGGCCAGCCCCACCCCCCCCACCAAACTCACCATCACTGCCGTCCCCACCAAGGTTCGCTTCGCTCCCGACCACCGTTCCCAGAAGGATCCCAGCAGCAACGTCAGCACCCAAAACCCCGGCATGGGCCAGGTGGGCAGAATGGGCCGGTAGCCTCCCATTAAGGTAAAGGCCAACACCAGCGGCAACCCACAGGCCAGGATCAAAAGGTGCTTTAACTCTTCATCCGTCAGCCGTATCCCGCGGAGAATTTGCAGCGCCACCCGACCCATCCCTGCCAAGCTCGCCCACCACAAAGGGATCCCCAAGCTGGGAAACAGGTAAAAGACTTCAGAAAGGATTGTCAGCCCCAGTGCTGGCAGTTGATACCCTGTCTCTGGCACCGCCCGCCCCCCCTGGAAGCGAAAGGAGACCCAATCCTGCTGGGCGTTCCAGATCAGCACCGGGCTAAAGGCCAGCACAAAGCCCAGCACGGCCAGCACCGTCCATCCCGACCTTAGGGCGCAGCGATGAACTGGGCTGAGCAGACAAAAAAGCACCAGGCCAAACCCCAAAGCCAAGCCGTGGTATTTCCCCAAACAGGCCAGCCCCACCAAGAGACCTATGAGCGCTAGCCTAGGCCCTGGCCGATAGCGAGCCGCCCCATAGACACCCAATTTCCCCTGCCCCAAAGGCACCGGGAAAAACTCCTGGCTAGCCACCCACAGGGTTGCTGCCGTAAAAAAGATCAGCGGGCTATCCGGCAGGGTCAGCACCCCAAACCCAATCCAAAGGATCGGTGCGATGCTAATGGCCGCCAAGCTAATCAGTCCCGCCTGAACAGAGAAAAGGCGCACTCCGGTGTAGTAAAGGAGTAGAGAAGAGCCAGAATACAGCAGCAGGGATCCCAGTCGAATAGAAAAAGCCGACACCTGGCCGGTCAAAAAAGGCCCCAAGCCCGTTGTCCAGGCCACCAGCGGCGGATGGTCAAAATAGCTCCAATCCAGATGGCGGGTGTAGAGATAGTAGTAGGCTTCGTCAAAGCCGGGCGGCAAAAGGGCAGCCACCAGCCAGCGCAGCAGCAAGCTCAGCCCTAGAATAAGCAAAACAGCCCTGGGCACCGAAGGGGATCCCTTTTGGCAAATGGACAGATCTAACTTACCTTTAACACCCCCCGGAGCTACGTCCCTCTGGCACTATGATTTTGTCTCCAGCAAAATGACCGGACGCCCCAAAAGTTGACCCAGCTTCTCGGCCTCTGCCCGCGCCTCTGATTCACCGCCACTGGAGATGGATAGCAAAAGTTTCTGCGGTTGCAATGTCACTTCTACCGAAAAGCTAGTATCCCCATCAGAATCTGTTCTGGCCTGAACTGCAACCTGCTGCACATCTTGGAAGGAATGAGTTTTCTTGCCTAGCGATCCAAAAGGAGTGAGGTACTCCTCCTGGATTTGGTACAGGGAGCGGTCAAAGGTTAGACGGCGGCGCCGAAAAGCCAATATCAGTGTAAAAGCCCCTGTCAAAAGAAGTAACACTGGGACGATAGAAATCGAGATCGCAATCCCTAAATCCTCTGCGTCAAACTTATCGCTATCTACTAAGAGCTGGCTCTCCGTACCGTTCACAAAAGACTGAATGCGACTTGCCAGTTCCTGAGCCTCCCTCTCACTGGAAGCTAACCAGACTTCCCTTTCCCATGCAGAAGTTTTCAGCGTGACATAGTAGTAGGTTGTTCTATCTCCATCTTCATCTGTTTCGATTTCCGTTTTGGTTCCAGCCCCTCTCACGTTCTCGTAGAGTGTAGTCGTACTTGACAAAGGCAGAAACGGCTCGAAAAACACTTCACAGTTAACCGTAGACTGGGCAACTCGAAAGCAGGTGAAGTGGCGATCGCCTTGGTAAAGCCAAGCCATAGCCAAAAAAATAGAGAAATGAAGCTAAGAAGCAGCCCCCCAGAAAGCAAACCCTCGGAAGACTCTTGGTACACGCGCTTGTTGGGGCTCTCCTCCACGCATTTCATAGACTTAACTCCGGGAAAGCTGGATTTGTTCAGATTATGGCTTGCTAGGCTGCCGGTCGTCTGTTTCTGAGAATACAAGGTGTTTAAAAATTATAAAAAGCAATGAGTCTTCTGATTTTCGCTGGGCTGTATCCAAGCTCCCCTCTCCCCAACCAGCAGTAAAACTTGGGGTAGTCGGCTGTACGGAGCGCCAGGGAGATGCTTCCAGTCAAACAAGCTAAAGGTATGGGCTGCTTGATATATGCGAGCAAAGGTTAGGTTTCCGCATCTCTCCTACACCGGGTTCCAGCCTTTCGGATTCCTTTTAACGCGGTTTAACACTGCGGATCCAAGTGCAAAAAACCTGAGGATTTGCCTGTACCTAATTCCTGTTCTGGGGCATTAGGTCATCTCCAATGCCTCTCAAATGTCCTGGGCTGCTTTTCGGGATCCCAAGGTCTCTCCCAAAAGCTGTGGGGTGGCATAACAGAGGGATGAGAGTCAAACTAGCGGTGGTGCCGATATGGGGATGGCGATGGAAGGCAAATCTAGGGCTAGAGTAAGACGGCTTGTGCCGAAAACCCTAGAGACAAGGCAGAATGGCCGACAACTTGCCCAACGGCGCCGACAGAGAGGTTCTTGGCCCCCTTCACCACGAAGCTCTAGGCGGTGGGGAACAACGCTGGGATGGCTCTTGGGGGAACGGATCCCAACGGCCCACCAGCTTGACTTTCGTGCCGGCATGACCGGACTGGCTTTGATCGTCGCCTTACTGGTAACAGGAGCACGTCTGGTTTATTTGCAACATCAGCAGGCACCCCAGTTGCAGCAGCGAGCTGAGGCCCAGCAGCGAGCCCAGCTAAGACCTTTCATTCCTCGTCGCTCGATTCTGGATCGCCATTCCATTGCCAAGCAGCAGGCAGAACTGCTGGCTGTGGATCGCCCTGTCTATACCCTCTGGGCTCATCCCCGCCTCTTTGGCAAACGCACTCCAGAGGAAATGGCCACCGCCCTTGCTCCCCTGTTGCGGCGCCCGGTGGAGCAACTGACGCAGCGGCTGTCAGCCAATCATGCGGTGCGGGTGGAGCGCTGGGTATCTCAGGACGTGGCAGATCAAATTCAGGCTCTGCATCTGGATGGCCTGGAGCTGGTGAGCGAGCGACAACGCATTTACCCCCAAAAAGAAATGGCCGCCGAAGTGGTGGGCTATGTGGATCTGGATCATCAGGGCCAAGCAGGAGTGGAATATTCTCGGCAAGAGCTGCTAGAGCGTACTGTTCAACCCGTTACTATCCCCCGCGATGGCTACGGACGACTGTTGGCTGCAGAGGTACCGGAAGGGCTGCTGCAATCCGGCGAGACAGTGCTGCAACTCACTCTAGACATGCGCCTGCAAAGGGCTGCCCGCGCTGCCTTGAAAGCCCAACTGCAACGGTTTCGAGCACTGCGGGGTACAGTAATTATTTTGCAGCCGCACACGGGGGAGATTTTGGCTCTGGTGAGCGAGCCCACCTATGATCCCAACCGCTACTTCGAGTATGACCCCGGCCTTTTTCGCAACTGGGCTGTAACGGATTTGTATGAGCCGGGATCCACCTTCAAGCCCATCAACATTGCCATTGGGTTGGATGCTGGGGCCTTTAGAGCAGATGAGCGGGTCTATGACGAGGGTCGGATTCTCATCGGTCGGTGGCCCATTCAAAATTACGACTACCACCAACGGGGGGCCCACGGCTGGATGAGTGTCACAGATATCCTGCGGCAATCCAGCAATGTGGGGATGGTACATCTAATGCGCAAGCTGGATCCCCGCCAGTATTACAATGCCTTGGTGCGGCTGGGATTCAATGAACGCAGTGGCGTGGATTTGCCCTTTGAGCCGGCCAGCCGCTTGAAACCGCTGCGGCAGTTTGTCACGGTGCCGGTAGAGCGGGCCACTGTCGCTTTTGGCCAGGGACTGGCCCTTACTCCTCTACAGTTGGCTGCCATGCATTGCATCATTGCCAACGGGGGACTGAAAGTGCAGCCCCATGTGGTGCGAGGCTTGGTGGAGAAGGATACGGATACTCTGGTATGGGGATCCCCGCAGCCCCAGCCGGTGCGGGTGCTATCCGAGCAGGCCACCCTGGCGGTGCGTATCCAAATGCGGGATGTGGTGGACTTTGGCACCGGGCAATCGGCCAAGATCGAGGGGTATGAGATCGCTGGCAAAACCGGCACTGCCCAGAAAGTTGGGCCGCGGGGGGGCTATTTGCCCGGCAAACGCACCACCAGTTTTGTGGGCTACTTCCCGGCCATTCGCCCCAATTACGTGATCTTGGCAGTGATCGACGAGCCCCAGGGGGAAGATGCCTTCGGCTCGACGACGGCTGCTCCCGTTGTTCGCTCAGTTATTCAGGAGATCATTACCCTGGAAGGGATCCGCCCCAATTCTACTTAGCGCAGCTACAGGAACAAGGGGCGAAGGCGGATGCCAAAGAGGGCCCAGACCGTGAGGAAATGAACGAACTGCCCGTACCTCCGGAGTGGCTCTTCCTGGAAAAAGCCGTACTCAAGACTTGCCACCCACAGAGTTGGGCTTAACCTCCACACTCCTCCAGCTCAGTTTGGAGTTGAGGTAAAAATTCCAGAACACAACAATACCGATGGCAATTAAGTTAGCCAATAGATAATGAATGCCCAAGCGCTCGCTCAGCAGGATCACCAGTGAAGTGTTGAGAACCAAGCCAATCAAGCAGATAACATTAAACTTCGCCAACCGCTGCAGGCGATTCAAGGGCCCCGGTTGTAACCGGGTCACATGGCGAAAAGTCCACAGGTCGTTCCAGAGGAAGTTATTGAGAATGGCTACTTCCGAAGCAACCAGCTTACTCGTTATGAGATCCCATCCCAAGTTGGTGGGATCGTGCAACACATACAGCAAAGCCATATCCACCAAGGTGCCCGACAGGCCGACCGTGCTGAAGCGCAAAAAGGATCCCACCTGCCCCAGCGAAAAGCGCAAGTAAATGAGGTGGTGGAGATACTGGAGACAGGTTTGCAATTGAATTTTGCTCTCGCCGTTCTGGCGCTCCTGAAAGATGTAGCCGACCTCGGCAATCGTTCTCACCCGGCCCCGAGCCAGCACCTCGATCAGCAGCTTGTAACCCTTGGGGTTGAGCGGGATCCCGGCAATACATTGGCGTCTGACCAGAAACAGTCCGCTTAACGGATCGGAAACTCGGCTGAAAACCCCCGGCAGCAGAACCAACCCAATCCATTGGGCCCCACGGGAGACAATGCGCCGGCCCAAGCTCCAGTGGCTCACCCCCCCCGACTCGGCATAGCGGCTGCCCACCGCCAGATCTGCCCCCTTCTGGATGAGCGGCCACAATTTGAGGATGATCTCCGGCGGATGCTGCAAATCCCCATCCATAACCCCCAGTACCTCCCCGCAAGCAGCCTGCCATCCTCGCACCACCGCTGTAGCCAGGCCCCGTTCCCGCTGCCGGCAGATAACCCTGAGTTGGGGAAACTCCTCCTGCAGCTCCTGGGCCAACTTGGCGGTGTGATCCGGGCTGTTGTCATCCACCACAATCAGCTCATAGGCCCCCGGTAGAATCGTGTCGAGGTGGGCGCACAATTGTCTAACCAAGCTGCCAATGCTAGAGGCTTCATTGTAGGTGGGAATGACCAGCGAAAGCCGGACAGGGCTGGGGTCAGACAAAGGCGGGATCTGAAGAGGGGCTGCAGGGGAATAGGTGGATGAGGCAGGAGCTACATAAGGCATAAGGACTCCGTCCCGCTGACACGAACAGCAGGCCATCCAAAAACAGTCAAATAAAAACCCTCAGGCTGGGGCTGCAAATCCCAGGGCTGCCTTGGTTCACACACATTGAATCCACAGAACGATCCCCTATCGTACTGATCGATGAGCCGCAGGACTAGACCTTTCTCCACCTACTCAGCTTCTGAGGACTCCGTCCCACTGGCGCCAACGGGAGAGGCCACCTGGCTAAGGGGATCCCGTAGAGGGGCTCATCAACACCGGGATCTGGGCCTGAGCAGAAGGAGTCTCAGGCAGCGAGGGGGCAGGGGTGAAACTGGGATAAGGAATGCGCTCGTGGTTGGATTCCCGCCAGACCTCCACAAAAGCGTCCGCCACCACCTCCAAATCCTCCAGCGTCAGCCCACTATCAACCAACTGGCCATCTTGCCAGCGGGCCTGGGCAATTTTGCGGACAACAGCCTTTGCCCGCTCGACCACATCGGGGCCGAAGCCATCGCTCAAGGTCATGCTGCGCAGGGCGGCTTCACAGGCATCGGCCATCATCACCACCCCTGTCTCCTTGCTCTGGGGGATCGGACCATCGTAGCGGAACGGTTCTTCGGGCACCGGCTGATCCCCGGCTTTCATCTGGGCTTGATGGTAAAAGTAGGCAATCAGAATTGTGCCCTGGTGCTCAGGGATAAACGCCTGGACGGCGGTAGGCAGGTTGTATTGCTTGGCCAGGCGCAGGCCATCGCTGACGTGGGCCTTGATGATCTGAGCGCTGCGATAGGGATCGTCCAGTTGGGCGTGGGGGTTGAGGCTGCCCATCTGGTTCTCGATGAAGTAGCGGGCCTGCAACATCTTGCCGATGTCATGGTAGAGGGTGCCGGTGCGCACCAGCTCCACGTTGAGGTTCAGCTTTTGGGCAGCCCGTTCTGCCAAAGTGGCCACAAACAGAGTGTGCTGAAAGGTGCCGGGGGCCTCTGCAGCCAGCCGCCGCAACAGGGTGCGGTTGGGGTTACTCAACTCGATCAGACGAATGGGGGTGGCCAAGTCAAATAGGCGCTCCAGGTAGGGGCTGGCTCCCAGAGCAACAATGCTCCATCCCAAGCTGGTTCCCCCCGCCAAGGCCATGGCCAACAGGTCGATGCCGCCGGTGGTGGCCAAGCTAACTGCTCCGTGGGCCAGCATCTGCACCGCTGCCGCTCCTCCCCCCAGCAAGGCCAGCTCTTCTCGGGAGCGGGAACGCCCGGCCAAGGCAGAGGCCACCACGCTGCCGGACAGCAAGGGCACAAAGGTGAGCAGGTTGGCAGGGGAGACCAAGGGCAAAAACAACGCCTGGCCCACCACCACCACCAAGCCCAGCCCTGCCCCGTAAAAACTGCCCAGCAACAGTCCCACCGCTGGCAAGGAGCTGAACTCCAACTTGAACAAGGCCGCCAACAGGGGAGCGGTCAGGGAAACCATGAGGATCAACACCCGATCCCGGCGGCGCAATCCCGGCCTCAAGCGTTGTTGCAGAGGCACAAAGACAGCCAGGCCCATGCCCATCACTCCAGCCACTCCCACTAAGCCCCAGATGTTGATCCCGCGCTGGGTGAGCCCAAAGTGATCCAAGATGAGAAAAGTTTCGGGAGTGATGACCTGATCTGCCCGCACGATCACCTGGTTCTCGGCAACCGAGATCAGAACCGGCTCTACTTTTTCCAGCTCGGCGCGAATGCGCTGCTCGGTGCGCTGGGGATCCACCTCCACGTTGGGAATGAGCACCTGCTGCAGCCACTGATAGACCAGTGCTTGTAGCTCCTGTCGTTGGGTGGCGCTACCCGGAAACATCAAATCCTCCAGTTGGGCTTGGATCCCTTCGGCGCGAACTTCGCGGGGCAGGCCATCCACAATCCCCACCTTCTGCAGGCGTTCCAAGACTCGCCGACTCAAGGTTTGCAAATGCTGCCAGTCTGCATCTGCCAAGTTGAGAGCGGTGGCCGGAACAGGGGGCGTGAGCTGCTCCAGAGCCAGCAAAGCCGCTTGATAGCGCCGTTGCGCCACTTCCACCTGGGCAATTAGCTGGGTATAGGGATCCGTCCCCGCCCTCTGGGTGGCCGATCCATCCAACCAGGCCCGCTGCCAAACCTCGACAAGCTCTTGCTTGGCCCGCTGCTCCACCGGAAGCTGCTCCGGTCGCCCAGAAGAGGGCTCTTCGGAAGGAGATGGGGTGGCTCCGCGGATGGCCTCTTGTCGGACGCGAGCCTGAAGGAGTTCCCACTCCTCTGGGGGAAGCTGGCGCAGGTAGATCTGCGTTGGCAAAGACAGCAACTGGACAGAAACATAGGGCAGAGAACCTGCCTCTTGTCGGATGGCCTCCACCTCCGCCAGGAGAGCCTCCAGATGTTGACGCATGCTGTCGTTGGCGGTGCTGTTGATTTTGAGGGCCTGAACCACCCGCCGTCGCGCCTCGGCTTGTCGGGCCTGGGTAGCCTCTACATCCTCAATCTCCGCCGCGGCAGGGGCAAGAAACGTCTGTGGAGAACGGCTGCCGACGGTCAGTTGTGGTTCGTTGTAGTAGCGGATCCCGTGGACAGCAGTGAGGGAGAGAAGCGCTAAGGCATAGCCGGCAATCTGCTCCGAAAGGGGGGGCCTGCTCTTTCGAGGGGAAGCTGCCTGGCGTCGCTGAGTCCAGTGTTCCGCGTTCGCATCAGCGGCGCGAAGGGCTTTGGGCGTGAGCAGGTTTTTCATGAGATTGGCCTGGCAGCGTCTTTCTCTTTTTTATCCCCTTTTGGCTGGGTGGCCTAGGAAGAGAACCTTAATCGCCGATGGTAATCTGCCCCACCATACCTGCTTCTGCATGGCCGGGAATGGTGCAAACCAAAGCATAGACTCCAGATTTCAGGGGAATAAATTGCCACTCCAGTGAAGCGCCTGGCTTCAGCTCCAGTTCTCGGATCTGGCCCTTGATTTCCACACCGGCCACTTCCAACTTGCGGGTCCAAACGGAGTCAGCAAAATCCTTGGCACTGAAATAGTGCTTCAATTGGCTGGGGTTGCTCAGACGGAGACGGTAGAGGCTGCCGTTGTGAAAAGACAGTTCCTTGGGCACAAACACCAACTGGTTGTCGGCAGTACCCAACTCGACAACCTTCTCCTGCGGCGTTTGTCTGGAGAGATCCCGCGCCTGTGCCAAGCCAGGGATCCCGATCATGAGGGCCGATAGCCAGATGCCCAACACCAGGAAATGACCGAACCTGCTTAGCATGGCAACAACGAGGAGAGAGGAAAGAGCAGAGGGAAAAGAGCAACGAGGAGAGAAGAAAGAGAAGAGATTCCTCCTCCTCACTTCTCACTCCTCTGCGAGTAGCCTGGAAACTCAAGATAGCATCTCCAGGTGGAGAGATTTTGATTCCCTTCTGCCCCGTCTAGCCATCCACATCCTCGTAGAGCCGTACGGTTGGGGCTTCCTCTCCGTCTTTCCTTATCAGAAACCTGGGTCTAAAACCCCGCCCTTAAGGCCTACGGCCCGCTGACGCGACAGGGCGGCTTTGTGCCAAGCTTGGCTAAGGAAGTTAAAGTCAAACTTCCGCAGTCGGGATGGGGCAAAGCACTCCGCGCCGCCGAGGCGAGCGCCCGACGCTTTCGCGTTAGCGGTGCGTAGCACTAAAACGGACGTGGAGACTGCGTAAGCCTGGCTTGCCAGCAGCGGTTGTTGAAGCGTCAAGAATCCC
>Ga0101943_1000410_pt1 | contig 77089 bp, 49 predicted proteins | sample DewCreD2012metaG_5_FD_75244 | JGI IMG/M metagenome (GOLD analysis project Ga0101943, IMG submission 75244) | Hot spring sediment bacterial and archeal communities from British Columbia, Canada, to study Microbial Dark Matter (Phase II) - Dewar... ... | reverse complement strand
GTTGGTGCGGGGTTTGCCGGTGGGTCGTCATGTGGTGCGGGCGGTGTATGATGGGGATGGGAATTATTTGGGGAGTGCGACAACGGTCACCTGGGACTTCACCATCGGAAGAAATACGTGATATCTGTTATGTGACGGGGTTCATATCCGTTCTCTAGATTCTCCAACATCGTCTCTTCGATGGCTCATAGCTTTTCCCATTCCAGAGGAAAAGTTATGAGCCATCTGCTATGTGTCATGGATTCTATTTGCAGAACTAGTGACAGGATTGTAGAGAGGATCAATGCACGCTCGGAGTTGAGGTCAGAGTTTAGGGTCAGCGGCGGAGAGTGTGTCGAGTTCGGGAAGCGGATAGGGTGCCGAGGAAGGGGAAATTAGCGAACAGTCAGGGCAGGCGAGTCGAGCGGCATAGTCGTTGAAGCAGTATTTTTCGCTAAAATCGCTCCATTTTGAGGCATTTCGTGCCGATAAGAGGGTAGAGACTGCCCGGAAGCGTAGTCCTTATGGGGAAACTCGGACCAGCAGGTGGGACGATGATGCGCAAAGTCTTAGCCATGGGGTGGGGGCTGGCGATGCTGGCGTGTGGGGGATGGGTGTACGCACAGCCGGGCCAGCCTGGGTATGCAGTGGTACGGCCTGGAGGCGGGATAGGCGGTGTCGCTCCAAGCGCCGTGACTCCGACAGCGGCGGTGCCGGAGCCAGCACCCCTGCGGATGGCGGGGGATGCTCCCGTGGGACAACCGGCTGTCAACGGAGCCAAAGACACAGCGCCAGCACCGGCTCCAGGAATGCTACCCAACGGCGTCTATGGTGGCATGATGGCGTCACCATTTGCGACTCTGTCCTCCGCAGTGATGGATCCGCCGTCCTCGTTCGGGACCGAGACGGTGTGGATATCGGGGGGCTATCTGATGGGCTGGCTGACGCGGCCGAAGCTGGCCACTCCCCTGGTGACGCAAGGAGACGTGGCGGACCCACGCCCGGGAGCCTTGGGGCAGCCGGGCACCCGCATTCTCTATGGAGATGAGCAGTTCCGCTTTGGCAATCTTCATGGTATGACGGCTGAGTTGGGTGTGAATCTCAATGATCGATTGTATGTAGAGTTCCGCGGATTTGTCTTCTGGCCACAACACACACGCTTCACGGTATCTTCCGACGCCAACGGTGCGCCGTTCATTGCCCGGCCTGTCTTCGATACCCTCACCAATTCCGAGGGGTCTTACCGGACTTCGACACCCAACGATATTGTCGGATATACAAGGATTGATGCTCGGCAGCAATTATTCGGTTATGAGACCCATGCCCGTTATAATGTCAAGTTAACGCCGTATTTGGATGTGGATTGGTTGCTGGGTTATCGCCGGATGCAGTTGGAGGAAGACTTGCGGATCTTCGACTTTTTGCAACCGACGGGAGGCAGTATTACCTTCGCCGGTGCCACGATTAGTGCTCCCGATACGGTGACCGATTTCGATCGCTTCAAGACGATGAACCAGTTCAACGGTGTGAATTTGGGGGGGCGCTTCCGCTGGCAGTCGGGGTATGATTGGCTGGCGTTCCAGGGTTACTACAAGGTAGCGTTGGGCGTCACCCAGCAAACTTTGAAGATTGAAGGCATATCGGTGGCGGACACCACCGTCGGGCGCTTCGCGGAGGTGGGTGGTATTCTGGCCCAATCCTCGAACATCGGTGTGCACAAGCGCTCGGAGTTCGGCGTCATCCCGGAGTTGGGGGTGAGCATGGTCTTCCTGCCCACCCGGTATGTGCGGCTGCACGCAGGGTATTCCGCCCTCTACTGGAATAATGTCATCCGCCCCACGAGCAGCATCGACCGGCGTGTCAATCCCGCTTTGGTGCCGACGGATACCAACTTTGGCATCAGCAATCCGGGGGCTTTCCCGGCAGTGACCTTCAAGAGCGAAAGCGTGTGGCTACAAGGGATTAACTTTGCTCTGGAATTGTATTACTGAATGGATTTGGAATGAAGGATGGAGTTTCGGTGAGAAGCCAGGCAGGGGTGGACGTGCAACCCCTGTTATTTTTTTATGGAAACCGCCTCCAGTCCAGAGTGTTATTCCGATAGGGAGAATTCAGAGGAAAGCAGGGATAAGGATAAGTCAAGTTGAGGGGTCAGATTGGCCGATCTATTTTTTCCAGATTCCCTCTTTCATCAGGATCAACAGGGGTTATACTTCATAAATGGAGTTGTGCGCTTCTCCCCCAAGGACTCGTTTGGGATGTGACGGGGACTAGGGGGTGCAGTTGGGAAAACTCTACCCCCCTCAACAACGTTAGTGACACACCGAGGAGTTGGCACCATGACCCGACGTATCCCGTCCCGTTGGCTGAAGTCCGTCACACGTTGGATGCAACCGATTCGCCCCATTCGCCGCAGCCCAGCACTCGAAAGCGTGCTGCGTTTGGAACGGCTGGAATCCCGACAGGCACCTGCGGTGTTCACCGCTAATCCTTCGTTGGCTGACGATGTAACAGTTGCCAACAGTTTGCGTTGGGCGATTCAACAGGCCAACAATAGTCCAGACCCGAATGATACGATTCAGTTACTCGGAGGCAGCACGTACCAACTGACGCGTTCGAATACCTCAGGTCAGGATAATGGCAACATCGATGGCGATCTGGACGTTCGGAATGTGGGTTATTTGGCGGGTACGAAGACGATCACCATCATTGGGGTAGGGCCTGATCCGGCAACGATTCAGCAAACCATCACGGATCGGGTTTTCCATATTCTCGGTCCCAACGTGGTTGTGCGTTTTGAAAACGTTGTGATTAGGGGCGGGACAGCGGTCGATAACGGCACGGCGGCGGTAAATCCGGGAGATACCGATGCTTGGGGTGGTGGGGTGCTTAACGATGGGGGAACGGTGTCGTTTACGAATGCTGTAGTAGCCAGCAATAGTGCCCTTGGGGCGGCAGGCTCAGCGGGAGCAACGGGAACGTCGGCGTCACCGAATGGCCAAGCGGGAGGGAATGGCCGCAATGCTTTGGGAGGCGGGATCTATTCGTCGGCGGGCACGGTGCTCATTCACAGTTCGCAGATTTTGAACAACCGAGCTGTGGGCGGTGCGGGAGGAGATGGCGGAGCAGGATATTCGGGTAGCACTACGGCAGGTCGTGGTGGAGCGGGAGGTAATGGCGGTTCGGCGTTTGGGGGAGGCATCTATGCGGCTTCCGGGGATGTCATTGTCCGGCAATTTTCTCTGGTTCAAAGCAATGCTGCGACCGCGGGACTGGGAGGGAATGGCGGAGCGGGGGGAAGTGTCACATCAGCAGGAAGTGGCGGCAACGGCGGAGCGGGCGGTAACGGCGGTTCCGCAGCCGGCGGCGGGATTTATGCAGCAGCGGGAGGTGTGCGGGTGGAGTCGTTTTCTTCCGTGAACTTTAACGGGGCCTTTGCGGCTGCGGGGGGTGATGGGGGTAATGGTGGTGGTACCCCATCGGGAGCTGGCGGAGCCGGTGGGGCGGGCGGAATCGGAGGCAATGCTGAAGGCGGCGCGATTTGGGCGAGTGGCGACATCACCTTGAGTGGGGTGGGTTATGCGAATACGAACGTCGCCTCGGCAGGAGATGGTGGAGCTGGCGGGAATGGGGGAGGGGCATTTTCTGGCATTGGCGAGGTGGGTGGAGCGGGGGGCAATGCCGGCGTGGCCCGGGGCGGTGGCCTCTTTACCGTCAGCGGCAATATTTTGCTGGAAAACTCCGCTCTAGTCGTGAGCAATGCCGCCTATGGCGGGTCTGGCGGCCGCGGCGGCAACGGAAACGCCGGTACTGCTGCAGCGGGTGATGGTGGTTCTGGTGGCAATGGCGGGAGTGCCTATGGCGGCGGCTTATATGTGCCGGCGGGGAGTGTGACGATCCGGAACAATACGATTGTGGGGAACAACGAAGCCAATGCTGGACCGGGGGGCAATGGAGGGAATCCGGGCGGAACGGGTGCAACGGGTGGGGCCGGAGGAATCGGCGGAGCTGCCGACGGCGGTGGCGTGTATGTCGGCACAGGGAATGTCACGGTGGTTGGCAGCACTAGCAGCTTGATCGGCATTACCTCGCGGATTGTGAGCAACAGAGCGTTTGCTGATCGGGGTGGCATTGGCGGAACAGGAAGTAATGCTGGCTTTTCGGGCGATGCTCGCGGCGGCGGAATCTATGTGAGCAACGGGGATGTATTGATCGACAACGGCGGGTATGTGCAAAGCAACGTGGCGACGGGCAATACCGGGGCAGCCGGTGGGGGAAGCGGCGGACTGAGCGCCTCCGGCAGCAACGCCTACGGCGGGGGCATCTACGTCAGCGCAGGGGATGTGACTGTCCGTGCCCGTTCGTTTGTGATCGACAATCAAGCTATCGGCCAGGACAGCCCCAATGGTCCGAATGGTCCGGCGGGGGGTGAGGCCCGCGGCGGCGGTATTTATGTTGGCGCCGGCAACGTAACGGTGGATGACAACTCGGGGGTGAACAACAACCTGGCGGAAGCGGGACGCGGCGGCAATGCGACAGGGACCGGCGGATCAGGCGGCGCGGGAGGCGATGCCTTCGGAGGGGGTATCTACGCTGGCAATGGCAGCGTGACCGTGGATCGTTCCTCGCGCATCAACAACAACACGGCTCGCGCTGGCAGTGGCGGGAATGGGGCCGTTGGTTCCACGGCGGCAACGAGCGGCCTCACCGCTGGGACCGGTGGTGCTGGGGGCGATGGCGGCCATGCCTACGGCGGCGGCATCTACGTGGCGGCTGGATCGGTAACGATGACGCTCGACCGCAGCGCCGTCATCAGCGACAACCAGGTGCAAGCCGGCAATGGCGGGAATGGCGGAGCGGGAGGCAACGGCACGGTCGCTAATGCTAATGGGGGCGCGGGAGGTGCAGGAGGAACGGGTGGATGGGCTTTGGGCGCTGGCCTTTACTTGGACGGCGGAGTGTCTCTGGTCCTGCAAGGCAGCAGTCGGGTTGAAAACAACAGGGCAACCGCTGGTACGGGAGGCAATGGCGGCACCGGAGGAACGGCCTCTGGTCCTCTCAGTTTCGGTGGGATAGGTGGGGATGGCGGCGGCGGTGGCTGGGCGGCTGGCGGAGGAGTTTTCCTCAGCTCATCTGCGGTTACTCAAACCATCACCGGTCAGGCTTTGATTCAGAATAACACCGCTACAGGCGGCAACGGCGGGAATGGCAGCGCCGGCGGCACCGCTGGTTCGAACTCCGGCAACGGCGGAGCGGGCGGAGCAGGGGGCGATGGCCAAGGCGGCGGCGTGTACTTTGAAGGCGGAACCCTGCTCATTCAATCCGCGACCCTCCGGAGCAACGCCGTGAACTCCGGCAATGGTGGAGCGGGTGGAGTCGGCGGAGCCGGTGGAGCAACGACCAATCCGGGCAATGGCGGCCAGGGCGGCAGCGGCGGGAATGCCCAGGGCGGTGGGTTGTATATCCTCGACGGGGACATCACCTTGCAGACCGTCAGCATTGAGGGAAACAGCGCCGGCAATAGTGCTGGCTCGGGAGCTGGGGGAGGCGGCGGGGCCCCAGGAGCGGGGACAGGAGGAATCGGTGGCAACGGCGGCGCTGGTGGAGTGCGAGCTGGCGGCGGCCTCTACGTCGCAGCGGGTACCGCCAATGTCCTGATCCGCAGCAGCAGCATTACTCAGAACACCCTGGCCTTCAACGGCGGCGGAGCCGGTGGCACCGGCGGTACGGGCGGAGGATTGCCGGGAACAGGCGGTGATGTCCTCGGTGGCGGCGTGTACCTGGCCAATGACTACACCCTCCTGTCCAACTCGACCGTGGGGGGTAACATCGCACGGGCCGGCGGTTCCTCCAGCACCATTGCTGGGGTGTCCCACGGCGGCGGAGTTTACATCGCCTCCACTGCGGTGGCCGACGTCCACAATACCACGGTTTCCTTCAACATCGCCTTCGATGAAGGCGGCGGCATCTACAACGCCGGCGACCTGCAACTGATCAGCACCTTGATCTCCAATAACAGCAGCACACTGACGCCACAGGCCGATCTGACCCACGCCGGTGTGGCTATTGCTGGCAATCACAACCTGATCCAGACGAACGCGGGACACCCCTTCATCAATGGCGTGAATTTCAACATTGTGGGAGTCAGCAGTCTGGCCATCAATCAAGGGGCGACCTTGACCACAGCGAGCAATGGTACGAAATACTATCCCTTCCTCGGCAGCAGTGTGGCCTACAATGCGGGTTCCAACCCCGATAGTCTGGGGACGGATCAACGGGGTGTCGGCTTCCCGCGGGCCTTTGGAGGTGCGCCGGACATTGGGGCGATCGAAGGGGCCAGTCCGGGCGGACTGCTTCCTGTCCCGTTTGTGGTGACCTCCACAGGTAATGGGTTTGTCCGGATCATTAAGCCCAGCACGCGTACGGTGCTCCAGTATTTCCGGCCGTTTGGAGCTGGCTACCGGGGAGTTTACAGCGTGGCGGTGGCGGATGTGAATGGGGACGGTCTCAAGGATGTCATCGTGGCGACACGGGGTCCCTTCAACGGCCGTGTCCGGGTCTATGACGGCGGGGCGGTCATCACGCCAGGGGTCAATTTCAATGATCCCAGTACCTGGCCGACCTTCCTCACGCCAGCCACGGGCTTGACCAATCCTGCGATTGCCAACATCAAGGTCCTGGGCAGCTACAAAGGGGGCCTGACGGTGGCGGCGGGTGACGTCAACAATGACGGTTTCGCGGACATCATCGTGGGCACTACAGCCGGTTCGACCTTGCCCGGTGCGACGATCGGCCGCAACACAACGGGCAGCCCCAGTGGACCGCCGGTGATCCTTCCGGGAGCCGTAGCCCGTGTCGGAGTGTATGATCGCACCGGTGCTCTATTGGCTCCCATCATCCGCCCGTTTGGGAATAATTATGCAGGAGGCGTGACCGTCGCAGCGGGAAATATCACCGGAAGTGCCGCCGCCGAGATCGTGGTCGGCCGAGGTTCCGGAGCGGGCCGGATCAAAGTGTACCAGTTCGTCGCGGGGAACCTTGTCCAGTTTGGCTCGACCCTGGTCCCCTTCACCACGCCGCCGCAAGCGACGCAGGTCTTCACGGTGGACACGGATGGCAACGGGATCAAGGAGTTCGGCGCGGCTTACCAGGTGGGGAACACCGTCCAGGTCCGGGTCTATGATTCGGCCGGTACAGTCATCGCTAGCTACACCGCTGCCACGGGGGTGCAAACCTTCGGCGTGGGCAGCGTGGATGTCAACCTCGATGGCCATGACCGCCTGTTGCTCGGAATCCAGACGGCTAGCCCCGGCTTACAGCTCCGCATCCTCGATCCCTTGACGGGCACGCTGCAGGATGGGTTCAATACCTTCGTTCTCGTCCTCAATGGCATTTCCGTCGCCGGGGTGTGAGATCAGGATGAACACACTGCTGGATCGTGCCCTGACATTGCATCGTCAAGGACAGTGGGATGAAGCGGAGCTGCTCTACCGGCGCATCCTAGACGAGGAGCCGGCGCAGGGGGAGGCTCTGCATCTCTTAGGCGTGCTGGCCTATCAGCGGGGGGATTACAGCCAAGCCATGCGCTGGCTGGCCCGCGCTGCCGAATGCCGGCCCCAATCGGCCGTTGTGTTCAGCAACTGGTCGGAAGCAGCGCGTCTCGGCGGCGATCTGACCACAGCATTGCAAGCAGCCCAGCGGGCGGTGCATCTCGATCCCACCCTGGCGGAAGGGTACAACCATCTTGGCTTAGCCTGGCAAGCCGCGGGCAACAGGACCGAAGCGGAAGCGGCCTTCCGCCGCGCTCTGGAAGTGCGGCCGGACTTCGCCCTGGCCTGGAACAATCTGGGCACGGTGCTGCGCGAACAAGGGCGTACCCCAGAAGCCCTGGAGGCCTTCCGCCGGGCGGTGGAGGCGGACCCGCGCCTGCCCTTGGCCCTGAGCAATCTTGGCCAGGCCTTGCTGGAGGCGGGAGCCAAAGAGGAGGCGGAACACTATCTCCGCCAGGCGGTGGAGGCCAACCCCCAACTGGCCGAAGCGTGGAGCAACCTCGGCAATGCCCTGCGTGCCCAGGATAAGCTGGAGGAAGCAATCCACTGCTACCGCCAGGCCCTGGCTCTGCGGCCGGATGTGGCTATGATTCACGGCAATCTCGGCCAGGCCCTGCAACAGCAAGGCCATCTGGCCCAGGCCATCGCCTGTTATGCCCGCGCTGTGGAGTTGGACCCCACCTCCCCCCGCTTTGAGACCTTCTGGGCGAGCGCCCTGGCGGAACAGGAGAACTACGCCGCTGCTGCCGAGCATTATCGCAAAGCCCTGGCCCTCAAACCGGACCATGTCGAAGCCTTGCAGGGTTTGGGGTCTGTGCTCCTGGAACAAGGCGATTTCGCCGACGCGCTGGAGCATTTCGATGCCGCCTTGCGGTTGCGGCCTACTGACGCCGAAACGCTGGTCAGCCGGGCGGCGGCGTACGCCGAGTTGGGCCAACTCGAACGAGCACGGGCCGACTACCGCGCCGCCCTTCAGCACGATCCGGAACATGCCGGCGCCTGGAGCGTCCTGGCCACACAATTACGGGATCGCCTCCCGCCGGAAGATGTGGCGGCTATGGAAGCCCTCTTGGCCCGCGAACACCTTTCGGACTGGCGGCGCGCTTTGCTCCATCATGGCCTGGCCCACGTGTACGATGCACGCGGGGAATATGTCCGGGCGGCGGAGCATGCAGCGCGGGGCAATGCCTGCCGCCGACTCGTCTGGACGCGCCAAGGAAAAACCTATCAGCGGGAAGAACATTCCGCCTTCGTCGATTTCCTGATCCGTTGTTTTTCCCCCGAATGGTTCGCCTGCACTCAAGGATGGGGATTGGAGACGCCCGTGCCTGTCTTCATCATCGGGCTGCCCCGCTCCGGCACGACACTCATCGAGCAGATTCTGGCGAGCCATCCGCAGGTCTACGGCGGGGGGGAATTGACGATTACCAAGGAAGTCATCGACCTGCTGCCGCAGTGGCTGGGGCGGTCGGAAGCCCCGCTCATGGGCCTGCCCCATCTGACACGGGCTGCGGCCTTGCAGGCTGCTAAGGAGCATCTGGCCCGCTTGCGCCGCTTGCATCCTTCGGCGGAACGCCTCGTGGATAAAATGCCCGACAACTATCTCTGGCTCGGCTGGCTGGCCACCCTCTTTCCCAAGGCCCGCTTTATCCACGTCCGCCGCGATGACCGCGATGTGGCCCTCTCCTGCTGGCTGACCAATTTCAAGCAAATCCGCTGGGCGTGCGATCTGGAGGACATCGCCGCCCGCATTCGCGATCATCACCGGCTTATGGACCATTGGCGGGCCGTGCTCCCCGTCCCCCTTCTCGAAATCGACTACGAAGCGGTGGTAGAGGACCTGGAAAGCGCTACCCGACGGCTGCTCGATTTCTGCGGCCTCGATTGGCATCCCCAATGCTTGGCTTTCCACGACAATCAACGTCCCGTCCGCACCGCGAGCCTGGTCCAAGTCCGCCAACCGGTCTATCGACACTCCTGCCAGCGCTGGATGCATTACCGGGATACCTCCTTGGGCGAATTTCTCCTGCGCCTGGGCCAGGCAAGCTGGAGCAATTCAAAAGGGAAGCAGATTAACTCCGCACCCCCTGTCTCACAACGGCCCGATAACTGAGAGGAGGGCGTCGGTTCAGCAGCTTTCAGCGGCTCGTCCTTTCTCGATGCGGCCAGATTGCAGCCTACCTGATGTTGGATCGACTCCCTGGTTCTTCCCTTCCGCTTCCTCCAGGCGTTGTTCCTCGTGTGGACTTGTCCTGGTCTGGAGGCCGGGGTTGTGTCTGAGGCGGAGAGGGAAGAAAACGAGCCAGAGCCAGCGAGAAAGAGCCTTGAAGGTGTCATCTCTCTAGGGTGGTTTCTGGTAACATAACTTCGGGGAACTCCGAAAGCCGCAACTGGGTCAACTGGGCGTACCCCGGAGCTGGTGATACGGGAGGAATAGGATCAGTTACGCATCCGCATGGCGGGTCTTGCGGAAGGAACAATCTAAGGGGTCGCTACGCGAGGAGTGTTCTCTCGATCAACGGTCCAGGGTCGCCATGCTGGGAGTGTTTCATCGATCGTGTTGAAAGGACACAAGCCATGAGGGCGAGGAGATCGAGGAGTCCGCGGTTTCATGGGACGACCATCCTCGCGGTGCGCACAGCTCAGGGTGCCGCGCTGGGGGGAGATGGGCAGGTCACGCTGGGGAATGTGGTGATGAAGGCGGATGCCCGGAAGGTCCGACGGCTTTACGACGGGAAGGTGCTGGCCGGCTTCGCGGGCGCGGCGGCTGATGCATTCGCCCTCCTCGAACGCTTTGAAAGCAAGCTGCGCGATCATCAGGGGTCTGTGCCGCGGGCGGCCACGGAGCTGGCCCGCGATTGGCGGACCGATCGCATCCTCCGCCGACTGGAGGCGATGCTCATCGTCATGGACCGCGAGCACCTGCTCCTGATCAGCGGCACCGGCGATGTGATCCAACCCTCGGACCACGTTTTGGCCATTGGTTCCGGCGGTCCCTATGCTCTGGCCGCCGCCCGCGCCTTGCTGGCCCATACCTCCTTGCCGCCGGTGGATATCGTCCGCCGCTCCTTGGAAATTGCCGCCGATTTGTGTATCTATACAAACCGCCAGATCGAAGTCGCGGAATTGACCTGACAGCTCCCCGGCGCTTGGATCGAGGAGGGTCGAGCGCTCGCAGGGGATCAGGAAGAGAAAGCCGCCGCGGCCTCTTTGATCCTGACAGGTGCTTGCCATCGGGAATTCGTTTCACACGTGCATGGCCCAGGGAAATCGATATGTCGACTTTGAGTTCTTCCCCGTCTGCTGCTGATCTCCCTGCTTCTGGTAAGACCGAGGCAGGGGAAATGCTCGCGCCGCCGGCCTGGACACCCCGGCAGATCGTCACGGAGTTGGACAAGTACATTGTCGGGCAGCACGCTGCCAAGCGGGCGGTCGCCATTGCCATTCGCAATCGCTGGCGTCGGCAGCAACTGCCGCCGGACCTGCGCAAGGATGTGACTCCCAAAAACATCATCCTCATCGGTCCGACCGGGGTGGGTAAGACGGAGATCGCCCGCCGCCTGGCGCAACTGGTGGGAGCGCCCTTTGTCAAAGTGGAAGCCACCCGCTTCACCGAAGTGGGATATGTGGGGCGGGACGTGGAAAGCATCATCCGGGACCTGGCCGAGGCAGGTGCGGTGATCGTCCGGCAGCAGATGCATGCTCAGGTACGCGAACAGGCTCAGAAGCGCGTCCGCGAAAAACTCTTGGACCTGCTTCTGCCCAGCAGCCGCCGCGAGGAATACCCGGAGGAAGCAGAGGAGACTACCCCGCGCCGGCGCATCAGCCGCAGCCGAGAAAAACTGGCGGCCCAATTGGATGCCGGCTTGCTGGAGGATCGGATCGTCACGGTAGAAGTGCCCAAGAAAGCCGAGATGCCCATCTTCGCCGCCGTGGGAATCGACAATCTCGACTCGGACCTGCGCCACCTCTTCGAGCAGGTCCTGCCCCGCAATACCGTGAGCCAAGATATGCCGATCCGCGAGGCCCGCAAAGTGCTCCTGGAACAGGAAACCGAAGCCCTCATTGATCGGGCCGCCCTCGCGGAACGCACCGTGGAACTCGTCGAAAATCACGGCATCGTCTTTCTGGACGAGATCGACAAGATTTGCGGTCCGCAAAGCAGTCATGGGCCGGATGTGTCCCGCCAGGGAGTCCAGCGAGACCTCTTGCCGATCGTCGAAGGCACCACAGTCAACAGCAAATATGGTCCTATCCGCACCGACCATATCCTGTTCGTCGCCGCGGGGGCCTTCCACACGGCCAAACCTTCCGATCTGATGCCGGAGTTGCAAGGCCGCTTTCCCATCCGAGTCGAATTGAGCGATCTGAGCCGGGAGGACTTTGTCCGCATCCTGACCGAACCGAAGCATGCCCTGACCCGCCAGTATGCTGAGTTGCTCCGCACCGAGGGCGTGGACCTGACCTTCACCCCGGACGGCATTGAAGCCTTGGCCGACATCGCTTATCAGGTCAACCGGACCCACCAGAATATCGGTGCCCGGCGGCTCCACACCGTGCTCGAAAAAGTCGTCGAAGACATCAGCTTTGAAGCGCCCGACCTGCCGGATAAACAGGTGGTGATCGACGCCGCCTTCGTCCACCGCCGCCTCGCTGACATCCTCCAGCGAGAAGACCTGAGCAAATACATCCTCTGAACCTGGCCGGGACCTCCGAACCAGGAAACCGCCGCCTCTTCCTTTCCCATGCAACCGCCGGTCCTAGAAGTGCCCAGGGCCTTGCTCCTCGGCGGCAGAGCGGGCTGTCATTCCCACCGCGCAAGGCTGTCATCCCCAGCAGATAGGACGATCATTTCAACCGAGAGGGAACCGGACGTTCTGAAGCAGTCTTTCCATTCCCTGGAATTGGTCGTTGGATTATATTGGGATCAACTACGCTACGCCGGTCTCTATGGCTGTGGCATCCACGAGGGAAAGCGGATGATGTCCTCCACTCCCGTGCCAGATTCCCCCCAAGGTGGGACGACACCGAATATCACCTTGCAAATGTTGTGGGACTATCTGGACGAAGCACTTCCCCAAAAGGACATGATTCTGGTGGAGAATGCTTTGCGGGAATCCGAGAGCTTGCGGCAGCAGTTACAGCAGATTATGCAGCGGCGGGACAACGGCGAGCACACCGTGGGAGCCATCTGGCGGCGCTACCGCGTCAGTTGCCCAGATCGTGATGTTTTAAGTAGCTACCTGCTAAACACAGGAGACCCCCGGCTGCTCGATTATGTCCGCTTCCATCTGGAGGTCATCGGTTGTCCCTACTGTCAGGCCAATCTCGAAGACTTGCAGCAGGTTTATGAATCTTCGAAAGCCTCCGCGAAGCGTGCATCATCCAAAGACCCCTCAAGACACCGGCGGTGAGCCATCTCCGACGCATGGCACTGCGCAGGACAATCCTTCTCGCAAGATTCTGCGTTCACCATGCCTCATGCCGTACCTCTTTCCCTTGGGGAAGAGGAAACGTGTCTGATGGCGGAGGAGAGGCCTGTCCCTTCCTGTTGATTCCCCGACGTTATTGCTGGCAGTGCGATGACGGCGGCGCCTATCTCGTCCCCTCATCACCGGGATAAGGCTATTCCCTGGTCGGGATGAGCTGGTTTTTACGGAGGGATTTCCTTCGGGGCTTACTCCAGGCAAGGTGGGATTCCGGACTCCAGGAAGGGATAGTGTCGCTGGCTGGAGATCGAACAGGGGCTGGGGATCGTAATGCCAGTCGTGCCGAAGTGGTAAACAAGTTTGGAAGCGTGTTGGGATGGGAAACGTTGGGCAGGGGCAGGGATGCTCTCTAGGGATGGCTTACAGTCTGTTGGAGAATAAGGTTTCTGAGGGGTTTGATCGTCCGGGAATCAGGAGGGGAGAGAGGTTCGATGGGAGGTGCGGCTCTGTTCGCCGTGGGGGATGGGGAAGTCTTGGTTCGGGCCGTTCTGCTCCAGATTGTGGTGATTCTGGTAGCAGCTCGTGCAGCGGCGGTGGTGGTACGGCGGCTGGGGCAACCCGCGGTTGTGGGGGAATTCCTGGCGGGTTTGGCCTTGGGTCCGTCGCTTTTGGGACGCTGGCAGCCGGAGTTGTTCGCCGCCTTGTTTCGCCCCCCTTTGGCGGGGATGACGCCGGAGCAATCGGCCCTACTGGTGGAGCAGGTGTTGGGCTTCACCGCCCATTTGGGTTTGATCTTTCTGCTGTTTCTGGTGGGTTTAGAGGTAGATGGCCGGTATTTCCGCCGGGGTTGGGGCCAGCCGGTGGCCATTGCCGGGGTCGGACTTCTGCTACCACTGTTGGTGGGCCTTCCCGTGGGTTATGGCCTGGCTTGGGAAGAAGGGGCAATCGGTGAAGAGGGGCTTCTTTCACCCGCCGTGCTCTTTGTGGCGGCGGCATTTGCCATCACCGCCCTGCCCGTGCTCGCCCGCATACTGATCGACTTGGGGGTTTTGGGGACCCATCTAGCTCGCCTGGCGCTGGCGTCCGCGGCGATCACCGATGGAGCCATGTGGTGCCTCCTGGCGGGCATCACGGCTTGGGTCAACCGCCGCGAAGTCGGGATGGGTTTCGGGCAATCGCTCCTATTCCTGGCAACCTTCGTCTTGGTGATGGCGTTCGTCATTCGTCCGTGGGGAGGGAAATATCTGCGTCGGGCGTTGCAGCGCGGCGAAGGGCGGCTGAGTCTGCCAGTTTGGACCGTACTGCTGCTTCTACTGTTGCTGAGCGCTTACACTGCGAGTGGGATGGGCATCCATGCTTGGTTTGGGGCGTTTGCGCTGGGGGTGGCTTTGGCCGGCGTGCCCGGCTTCCCAGCGGAAGCCGCTGCCCGTTTGCGCACCCTGACGCAAGGCTTTTTCCTGCCGATCTTTTTCGCTTATGCGGGGCTGCGAACCGATGTTTTCGTGATGCTGGATGTCTGGAGTGGGCCGGTGTGCCTGGGAGTGTTGGCCGCCGCCGCCCTGGTCAAGTGGGTTCCCTGTACCTTGGCCGCTCGCTGGCAGGGCTTATCCTGGCGTGAAGCCGCCCTCATGGGGTCGCTGATGAATACCCGCGGCCTGATGGGACTGGTTGTCGCCAGCATGGGGCGGGATGTCGGGGCGCTCTCCCCCGGTCTCTTCGCACTCCTCGTGCTCATGGCGGAGATCATGACCCTTTTGACGACTCCGCTCGTGCTCCTGCTGGCTCGCGGCACGGAATGGGAAGCCCCCCTGCGGACGTCGGGTTGGCTCCGGCCTCAATCCGTTCCAGCCGCGGCCACGAGCGTCTCCGCCTCCGAGGCGATCACCTCCGTCTCCGAGGTTCCCCCAATGATGAAAAAATGATGAAGACAGCAACTCACCCGTTTCCACTGCCATCGGATCGGGTTAGATAACACGGCAGGTCAGAAATTGACCACCCCGGAGACGGTTAGGTTTCCGCCTCCGGTTTGTCTGCCCCCCCCTGTCCAAGGAGTTTGCGGCTATGCGTAAGTTGTTTCTGGCGACGGCGAGCGTGTTTCTGATGGCGGGTCTGGCGTATGCGGTGGATGTCATCGTCCTCCGCTACAATGCCGAAACCAAGGAAGTGGTCGTCAAGGAAGGGGACAAGGAGGTGACCTACAAGATCGCCGAGAACGTCAAGGTGATCCTCAAGGACAAAGAAGGAAACACCAAGGAGGGGTCGTTCAAAATCCTGGAAGGCCGTTTGAAGCTGGCCGGCAAAGGAAAAGCGGGCGGCCCGAAGCTGGATGTCACGGTCAAGGATGGGACGATCACCGAAGTGACGCTCCCCGCCTTCGGCAAGAAGGGGAAGGGAGGAAACTAGGGGAGGCGCCTCGGATCAGGCCATCCTGAAACGCGCATAGGTTAGTCCCCCTTCGGCTCGGTGCCCTTTGCACCGGGCCATTTCTTTTTCCCGTCCTCCTCTCTCTGATCTGGGGCCGTTCTGATTTTTCCCGAACGATAGGACGGAGATGGACGATAGGGCCGGTCGGGTTGCGTTCCCTGAGCCGGCCGGAAGCGTCAACTACTACGGGGGACTGCGAGGAGACAGCGATTGCCACCGGAGCCAAGGTCAGTTCTCCGGCGACCGGTGGAGGCGGAAGCAGGCCGGTCAGCCGAGATTCATCGAGAGAAGGAACTCGGCGTTAGACTTGGTTTTCTTGGCCCGGTTGACAAGGAGTTCCATAGCCTCCACGGGGTGCATGTCGGCGAGGACGCGGCGGAGGATGCGGATTTTCTCCAGTTCGTCGGGGTGGAGGAGGAGTTCTTCCTTGCGGGTGCCGGACCGATTGACATCGATGGCGGGATAGACCCGTTTTTCCACGAGGCGGCGGTCCAGGTGCAACTCCATGTTTCCGGTTCCTTTGAACTCCTCGAAGATGACTTCATCCATGCGGGAGCCGGTGTCGATGAGGGCGGTGGCCAGAATGGTCAGGCTGCCGCCTTCTTCGATGTTGCGAGCGGCACCGAAGAAGCGTTTCGGCTTCTGCATGGCGTTGGAGTCCAGACCGCCGGAGAGGAGTTTGCCTCCGGGTCCGGCTTCCGTGTTGTGGGCACGGGCCAAGCGGGTGATCGAGTCGAGCAGGATGACGACGTCCTGCTTCATTTCCACCATGCGCTTGGCTTTTTCGAGGACGATTTCCGAGACGTGGATATGTTCTTCGGCGGGTTCGTCGAAGGTGCTGGCCACCACCTCCGCATTAGTGCCTTGCACCATGCGTTGCATTTCGGTGACTTCCTCCGGCCGCTCATCCACGAGCAGGACGAAGACGTAGCATTCGGGGTGATTTTTCAGGATGGCATTGGCCATCTTGGAGAGCAGGATGGTTTTGCCGGTGCGGGGCGGAGCCACGATCAGGCCGCGCTGTCCTTTGCCGATCGGGGTGATGAGGTCCACGATGCGCATGGACAGCTCGTCGGGCGTGGTTTCCAGCCGCAGGCGCTGGTTGGGGTGGAGGGGGGTGAGGTCCTCAAAGTTGGTGAGGGTGGCGATCTCATCGGGGTTGCGACCATTGACCCGCTCGATCTGCATGATGGCGAAGTTGTCCTGGTTTTCGATGGGCAGGCGGATCGGCCCTTCGACGACCAGGCCGGTGCGCAGGCTCATGCGGCGGATCTGCGAGGGGGAAACGTAGATGTCCTCCGGGCTGGCGAGGTAGTTGTGGGCTTGAGAGCGGAGGAAGCCATAGCCGTCCGGGAGGACTTCCAAGGTGCCGGAACCGCGGACGATCTCGCCTCGTTCGATCTGCCGGCGGACGATGGCGACGATGAGCTGCGCCCGGTTCATACCGGAGTGCTCGTGGATGCCCTCTTTTTCCGCCAGTTTGAACAGTTGGGGCATGGGCATGCGGTAGAGGTCATCCAGGCGGCAGGGCACTCCGGAAGGGGCGCGGACGGGCCGCTCCAGGGAACGGGGTTCCGCCGGAATGCGGGCGTCGCTGGTGGGGCGGGCCTCAGCCGCCGACTCCGTCCGTGCTTCGGTTGCCGGAGTGGCAGGCGCTCCCAAGGCAGCCGGGGTCGGAGGCGGCGGGGCCGGCGCTGGAGTGCTCCCCGCCGGGGCGGACTCGCCCGCAGCGGCCGTCTTCCGAACTAAACGCCGTGCAGCAGCAGCACGCAAAAGAGAGGGGCGCGGTGGCGTCCCTTCGACGCCTTTGGCGTCGGGCATGATCAGACTCCTCATTCAGGTTGGGGTACCAAAAGACCTATCATCCAGGGATTGGTCAAGATGATGGACACCGGTCCATCATCCCTCTGGACGGGGGACTTCTCCCTTCCCTTCCCCCACAGGGAGGCTCGGGGAACCGCCCCCGAGTCCGACGTTGCTTGTCACGCGATCTTTCCGTTCTCACTGTCTTGGGCATCCGAGGAACCGCCCCGGAACGGGTACTCGTTGTGACTCCTGCCTCACCGTGCGAGCTGGGCAGACCTGCTCAGGCCGTATGGAACAGGGCCTTTTCCCATCACTCCTTGTCCTGCATGCTACTTTGCCACAACTGCGGTGGGGAAGTCAAGATGCGTTACTCCCACAGGGAGACAACGCCAGAATGTGTTTGTGGGCGACTTTCCTTGTTCCAATCTTATCCCTCATCTCGGCCAACGTCAAGCACATTTTCCTGGAACCCTGGAAAAAACTCGTCTCCTTCTCCTCATGGCTTCTCTTTCCTTTTCACACACGCGGGTATTTTTCTCGCAACTCCTTTCCCTTCTCCTTTACCTTGACCCATCCTCAACCTTTCATTCCGCAAGCGAGGGGCTGGCCAGAATGTTCCGGCCTCATACCGCGCTAGAAGGCGCAGCGAGAGGCGGAGTGATTCCGCGGTTCGCGTTTTCCATTCCTCCGGCTTCCAGGAAGCAACGGCATCGGCTATATATACAGTATCCGCCGAACGGCAAAGGCTCTCGGATCCGGCACGGTTGCCTCAGAGCCGGCCATTTATGTTCCCCCCTAGTATCGCAATCAGCGTATCCTCGACACACTGGTAAGACCGCGACGGGATCATCGAAGTCGCGGATCGACTCAAAGCGAGGCAGCTATGACAGCCCGACGGCTTCCGGTCAATCGCAGGTTCAGGAATGGCGTTGTGCTTGCGGCGGTCAGTTGGCTCCTGGCGGCAGGAGGCGGTCTTGGCCGAGCCGGCGGTGATCCGCCTGCCTCTTCCGCATCCGCCGCGGGCCGGACTTCTGGAGGGGCGGCGGTGGATTACATCCGTGATGTCCGTCCCATTCTGTCAAATAACTGTTTTGCCTGTCATGGTCCCGACGACAAGACACGCAAGGGCGGGTTGCGGCTAGACCTGCGGGACGAAGCCGTTGCGGTGCTCAGTCCGGGCAAGCCTCAGGAGAGCGAGTTGTTACGGCGGGTGAGCAGCTCGGAGGGGGACGAGGTGATGCCGCCGGTCAAAACGGGCCGGCGCCTCAGCCCGCGCGAGATCGACATCTTGCGGCAGTGGATTGCTCAAGGCGCCCCTTACGCTCCGCATTGGGCCTATCGCAAGCCGGTCCTGCCGCCCCTTCCCGCTGTCCAAGCCCCGCCGCACTTCCCGATTCGCAATCCGATTGACGCCTTCATCCTGTATCGCCTCCAACAGGAAGGTTTGACTCCCCAGCCGGAGGCGGACCGCTATGCCTTGGCCCGCCGGGTGGCCCTGGACCTGACGGGTCTGCCGCCGAGTGTGGAGGAGGCGGAGGCCTTCGTGCGTGATCCGGCCCCGGATGCTTACGAGCGGTACGTCGATCGCTTGCTGGCCAAGCCGGCCTATGGCGAACACTGGGCACGCTTTTGGCTCGACCTGGCCCGCTACGCCGACAGCGCCGGTTACGCCGATGATCCGCCCCGCACCATCTGGAAATACCGCGATTATGTGATCGCCAGTTTCAACGCCAACAAGCCCTTCGACCGCTTCACCCTGGAACAACTGGCCGGCGACCTGCTTTTGGAAGAGGAAGGTTATGTTCCCAAAGGCCAGCCGCTGAATCTGGACGAGGCCTGGCGCTTGCCTCCGCCGGCCCTGGAGATGCTGGTGGCCACCGCCTTCCACCGCAACACGATGACGAACAACGAAGGGGGGACCAACGACGAAGAGTTCCGTAATGTCGCCGTGGTGGATCGCGTCAATACGACCTTCACCGTCTGGATGGCGACGTCCATCGGCTGCGCTCAATGCCACACGCACAAGTATGACCCCATCAGTCAAAAGGAATACTTCCAGGTTTTCGCCTTTTTCAACAACACCGCTGATGCCGACCGTTCTGACGAAAGTCCAGTTCTGCCGTTCTGGACTGAGGAGTTGCTCCAGAAGAAGCGGAGCCTCCAGGAGCAGATCCGCAAGCTGGAGGAGCAGTTGCGCGGGAAGAAGCCGGACGAACTTCCCGCCGAGCGGCAACGCTTGGAAGCGCTCAAGAAGCAAGCCAACGCAATCCGGCCGGTGACCACGGTGCCGATCCTCCAGGAGTTGCAGGGTTCCCGGCGGCGGACCACGCGCATCCAGCATCGAGGTAATTTTCAGGACCTCGGCGAAGCGGTCAGCGAAGGGACACCGGCAGTGTTTCATCCCTTCTCCCCGCAGTGGCCCAAAAACCGCCTCGGTTTCGCTCGCTGGCTCCTTAGCCCCGACAACCCCCTGACGGCCCGCGTCATCGCCAATCGGTTCTGGGAGCAGATCTTTGGCGTGGGGATTGTCCGCACCAGCGAGGAGTTCGGTATCCAGGGAGAATTGCCGGTACATCCGGAGTTGCTGGACTGGCTGGCCCTGGAGTTGCAAAAGGACTGGAACATCAAGCGCTTCCTGAAGCTGCTGGTGACCTCCAGCACCTATCGCCAGGCAGTTCGGGTGACGCCGGAGTTGTATGAACGGGACCCGGACAATCGCCTGCTCGCCCGTGGACCACGGGTGCGCCTGACCGCGGAAATGGTGAGGGATCAGGCCCTCTTTGCGGCGGGATTGCTCAGTTCCAAGATGTTTGGACCGTCGGTCAAGCCGCCCCAGCCGAACCTGGGCGTCACTGCTGCCTTCGGAGGGCGTATCGATTGGGAAACCAGCACGGGCGAGGACCGCTACCGCCGGGGGGTGTACACTACCTGGAGGCGGAGCAATCCCTATCCGTCGATGGTGATGTTCGATGCTCCCAACCGGGAAGTCTGCACCGTGCGCCGGGGGCAGACGAATACGCCGTTGCAGGCGCTGGTCACCATGAATGATCCGGTCTATGTCGAAGCGGCGCAGGCTCTAGCCCGCCGGGCCATTCAGGAGGGCGGAGCCACGCCGCAAGCCAAGGCGGCCTATGCTTTCCGCCGCTGCCTCATTCGCCCGCCCACGGAAGCGGAAGTGCAGCGCCTGGTCGCCCTATACCATCAGGCCCGCGAGGGTTTCGCCAAAGACCCCTCCCGTGCTGCCCGGCTGGCTAGCGACCCCCTGGGACCTCTGCCGCCGGGAATCGACCCAGTGGAGGCCGCCGCCTGGACTACCGTGGCCAACGTCCTGCTCAACCTCGACGAGATGTTCCTCAAGCGTTGACCGTAGCGAGTTGCCGGCACAGCATCGAGAATGCAGTGCGGATCGTTCCCCTGGAGAGTAGGTGCCCAGATGTACCAGAGAATGTGCTCAGATGTGCCCGGCGAGTTGGGAGGAGCCTGAATCCCAGCAGCAAGATCAACACCCCATGAAGGAGAAGCGACGATGCATCCGCGATGGGAACGCTTGCAATGGGTGACGCGGCGTCATTTTCTCGGCCAGGGTTCGCTCGGCTTGGGGGCTTTGGCACTGGCGGAGATCAGCGGGAGTTGGGCATCCGCGGCGGACACAGCACGCTCGACGGGGACCGCAGCGCCCCTGCCAGCGGTGCAACCCCTCTCCCCCAAGCCGCCGCATTTCCCGGCGAAAGCCAAGCGGGTCATTTACTTGCACATGTCCGGCGCACCGCCGCATCTGGACCTGCTCGACTACAAGCCGGAGTTGGTCAAATACGACGGCAAGGACTGCCCGGAGGAGTTCGTCCGCGGCAAGCGTTTCGCCTTCACTTCTGGGATTCCCAAGCTTTTGGGGACGCGGCAAACCTTCCGGCGGGTGGGCCGAGCCGGCATCTGGATGTCCGACGCCATTCGGCCGATGCACGCGATCGCCGATGAAGTGACCGTCATCAATTCGATGACGACGGACGAGTTCAATCACGCTCCGGCGGAGCTATTGCTTTTCACCGGTTTCGCGCGTCAGGGTCGCCCCAGCTTCGGGTCGTGGGTCTGCTATGGGTTGGGGAGCGAGTCCCAGAATCTGCCGGGGTTCGTGGTCCTCATTTCCAGCGGGACGCAACCGAGCGGCGGGCAGGGCTGCTGGGGCAGCGGCTTTCTTCCCAGTGTCTTCCAGGGGGTGCAATGCCGGAGCAAGGGGGAGCCGGTGCTGTATCTCTCCGACCCGCCCGGCATGGACCGGCAGACGCGCCGCTTGGGCCTGGATGCCCTGCGGGACCTCAACGCCTTGCAGCACGAAGAGCTGGGGCATCCGGAAACGGCCACCCGCATTGCCCAGTATGAGCTGGCCTTTCGCATGCAAATGGCGGCGACCGAAGCGATGGATATTTCGCGCGAGCCGGCCAAAGTCCTGGAAGCCTACGGTGCGGTGCCGGGATCGGGCAGCTTCGCCAACAACTGCCTGCTGGCGCGACGCCTGGCAGAGCGGGGCGTGCGCTTCATCCAGCTTTTCGATTGGGGTTGGGACTTCCACGGTACCAATCCCAACGAAGAAATCCGCGACGGCTTGATCCGCAAGGGGACCGTCACTGCCAAAGCCGTGGCCGCCCTCATCCGCGACCTCAAAGCCCGCGGCATGCTCGACGAAACCCTCGTCATCTGGGGTGGCGAATTCGGGCGGACGCCGTTCCGTGAAGGCCGCACGTCCCAAAGCGCCTTGCTGGGGCGGGACCACTACCCGGATTGTTTCTCCCTGCTTCTCTGCGGCGGGGGGATCAAAGCCGGCTATGTCCACGGGGCCAGTGATGACCTGGGATTCCGTGTCGCCCGCGATAAGGTCCACGTCCATGATCTGCAAGCCACCCTGCTGCACTGCCTGGGTCTGGACCATACCCGTCTGACGTTCCGCTTCCAGGGACGCGATTACCGCCTTACGGATGTCCACGGCCATGTCGTGCGGGAGATTCTGGCTTAGAACACCCCGTGGCCTCTGATGACCCGTATACCCGCCGCTGGCGAGAGGGGGCGGGATTTTCGCCCCTAGCCGGTCGGAGAGGCCGCCGCCATATTCAAGGAAGCCGCCGCCTCGGATGCCATCTCTTCGTCCTATTCGCGGATGCTGCCATTCGATACCCCCGTGCCCAGTCCTGCTCGTGACCCGTCCGTGAGTTCGGGATAGAGTCGGGCTGCCTCCGCTTGTGAGTTTGGAATGAAAGAGAGGTGGGAGGCGTCCCTGCCGCTGCAATCCCTGCATGGTGGGAATTGTTATAATCTTCTGGGGAGATGCGGGAGGCATGCTCGTGACGGCATAGGCTGTCCTCGTCCCGGTATCCTACAGTGAGCTGGGGCGTGCCTGGGAGGAAGAGTCGGAGAAAGGAGTGGCCCAAGGATATGATCAACACTGCCTTGCGTGATGCGCTAGCGGCGATCCTGACCCGTGTGCAGACCCCCGCCCAGTACATCGGCGGCGAGCGCAACATCGTGGTCAAGGATCACCGCCAGGTCCGCGGCAAACTCTGCTTGGCCTTCCCGGATGCCTACAGCATCGGCATGAGCCATCATGGCTTGCAGGTCCTTTATTCCATCATGAACAACGATCCGCAATGGGCCTGCGAGCGGGTCTTCACTCCCTGGGTGGACTTCGAGGCGGAGTTGCGGCGCCACCGGCTGCCTCTCTATTCGCTGGAGACGTTCACGCCGCTGCGGGAATTCGACCTCATCGGCTTCAGCCTCCAATACGAGGTTTGCTACACGAACATCCTGACGATGTTGGACCTGGGAGGCATCCCCCATTTCAGCGAGCAGCGGAGTGTTTGCGATCCGCTGATCATTGCCGGCGGACCCGGCGCGCAGAACCCGGAAGTCCTCGCTCCCTTCATCGACCTGTTCGTCATCGGCGATGGCGAGGAGTCGTTGCCCTGGGTGATGGACCAGTGGATGACGCTCAAGGAACAGGCCCTGCGGGACGGCGATCTTTCCCATGCCCGGCGCTTAGAGATGTTGGCCAGCCTGGCTGTCCAAGCTAATTGGGTCTATGTTCCCGCCTTCTACGAATTTGACTACCATGCGGACGGCACGATCGCCGCCTTCCACCGCCTCCGCTCCGATGTGCCGCTGGAGATCGTCAGCTTCGTCAATAGCCGCGATCTGGACGACATTCCCTTGCCCACTCGCCCGGTGGTACCTTTCGTCCAGACGCCCCACGACCGCATTGCCATCGAGATCATGCGAGGATGCCCTCACCAGTGCCGCTTCTGTCAATCGACGGTCATCAAGCGGCCCTTGCGGGTGCGCAGTGTCGAAACGATCGTCCAGGCCGCCTTGGAAAGCTATCGCAACACCGGCCTCAACGAGATCAGCCTCCTGTCGCTTTCCAGCAGCGATTATCCCTACTTCGAGGAACTGGTCCAGCGCATGCACGAGGTTTTCGCCCCCTTGGGCGTCAATGTGTCGCTCCCCAGTTTGCGGGTCAACCACCAACTGCGGCATGTGCCTCGGCTGATGAAAGGGTGGCGGCAGGCCGGCCTGACTCTGGCTCCCGAAGTGGCCCGCGATGACATGCGGGAACAAATCCGCAAGAAGATCAAGAACGAAGACCTGATCGAAGGCTGTCGGGCGGCCTTCCGCGAAGGCATCCAACACGTCAAGCTCTACTTCCTCTGCGGTTTGCCGGGGGAAAGGACGGTGGACCTGGACGGCATTGTCGAACTGGCGGAAACCATCAGTGCCATCGGCAAGGAAGTAACGGGCCGGTACAAGGAAGTGACGGCCAGCGTGTCGAACTTCGTTCCCAAACCGCATACGCCGTACCAGTGGAACGGGATGCAGTCCCGTGAGTATTTTCTCTGGGTCGGGGAGTATCTCCGCCGCCGCAAGCGCAATCGCTTCGTCACCATCAAGCAGCACGACATCGAAACCAGCCTGCTGGAAGGCATCCTCACGCGGGGGGATCGCCGGATTGCTCCCGCTCTGTACAAGGCGTGGCAGCGGGGTGCTCGCTTCGATGGCTGGCGCGAATGCTTCCGCCCTCATCTCTGGCACCAGACCTTCGCCGACTTGGGGATCGATGTCGAATTCTACCGGTCGCGGTCCCGGCCTCTGACGGAACGGCTCCCCTGGGACCACATCCAGGTCAAAAAAGGTCGGGCTTATCTGCAAAAGGAACAGGAACGGAGCGTGCTGCAATTGCAAGTGCTCGCCCAGGCTGTTGCTGCCAATTCCTCCCCGTCCTGCGGCGGCTGACGGGCGGCTGACCCCTCGGCTGGCTTAGGCCAAACAGAATGCTGCGTGTGTCCAAAACCTGTGGTGCAGGGTCGGGATCGCCTTGATAGACCGGTTTCCCCAGACCGGCTCTCTCAGCCCAGTTTTCCTCCTCAACGCGTTCGCCTCCCTTGTAAGTGAGATGGATGCCCGCAGAGTTTTCCCCTTTAATCTTCCGTTCCCGCATGAAAATCTAGCGGAGCAAAAACCGAAGTCCCCCAGGATGTGCTATGCTTGTGCGGTGTCATGGAGGTGCCGGGACTTGTACCAACGATTGGAGCAAATGTAACAGCAGACCGAATGTAACAGCAGACCGGAACAATCCTGTCGCCCCGCGCCGTTTCGCGATTGACCATGCCGTGGCATGCTGTTGGAGCCGATGATCTGCTGGTACGGTGGGCTACTGTTGTTTAGGGAGTACGGATGGATTCTGTCTGGATCGTAGTGGTTTGTGGAGTGTCCGCTTTTCTCCTCCTGCGGCAAGGTTTGCGGCGTGGGGGCATCGAAGGCGACTTCCTGCAACTCGCGGCTGGTGCGATCGGTGTCGTGGGGTTGTGGTGGCTGGCCGCTCGCCATCTCCGCGGCGATGGAAGATGGCTGGCCCAAGCGGTTCTCTTCTTCATCGCGTTGGGATTGTGCGGTGCTTTGGTGCGGCTGGGCTGGCGGGAGTGGCACCGGCGCGTCCGCCAAGTCCAGACCGACGATCTGCGCCGCCTGCGGTTGTTAGCCCACTCTCTGGCCGCTTCGTGCGATGGCGTCATGGTCGCGGAAGGCGGGCGCACGCCGGGAGCACCCCTGCGCATCGTTTACTCCAACCCTGCCTTCGATCGGTTGATGGGGTATGCGGAAAGTGAAGCGGTGGGGATGAGCCCCAGTGTCCTGGCTGACGATGCCGAACCGACGGCGCTGGAGGCGGTGCGCCACGCTCTGCGGGGAACGGAAATGACCCGCCTGGAAGTTCCCAGCCGCCGCAAGGATGGCAGCCGCATCTGGACGGAGTGGCAAATTGTGCCCGTGGCCAATGAGCAGGGGGAGTTCACCCACACCGTCGCCATCATTCGCGACACCACCCAGCGCCGGCAGATGGAGCAAGAATTGCGGGAAAGCGAGGCCCGCTTCCGCAGCCTGTTTGAGCATGCCGCTGATGCCATCGTCCTGCTGGATAGTCACGGCCAAGTCGTGGATGCCAACCCGCGCGCCTGCCAGAACTTCGGGTACAGCCGGCAACAATTCCGCGGCTGTCATTTCTCCCAACTGGAGATTGGCTGCCTGCGCTCAGAAGCTGCCGATGACAACAGCTTGACCAGCGAGTGCTTTTACCGGCGCCAAGACGGCACCGTCTTCCCGGCGGAAGTGCGCTATGCCTGGATTGAGTCCAACGGCCGGCGCCTGCGCATGGCTCTCATCCGCGACGTGACCCGCCGCCGTCAGGCCGAACAGACCCTGCGAGAACGCGAAGAGTTGCTCCGCAATATCCTGTCCGCCATCCCCTGCGGCGTATTCTGGAAGGACCGCCAGCTCCGCTACCGGGGCTGTAATGAACAGGTCGCCCACGATCACGGCTTCCGCGAACCCGCCGAGTTGATCGGCAAGGATGACTACCAGATCGCTGCTTCGCGTTCCGAGGCGGACTTCTTCCGTTCCTGCGATCAGCAGGTCCTGAGCACCGGCCAGCCGCTCATGCATGTCGAGGAAACCCTCACGCGCCGCGATGGCACCCTGCGCACTCTGCTGACCAGCAAAGTGCCCTGGCGCGACGCTCACGGCCAGATCGTCGGCGTCATCGGCGTCTATCAGGACATCACCGAACGCAAGCGTCTGGAACAGCAACTGCTCCAGGCCCAGAAGATGGAGGCAATCGGCCGGCTCGCCGGCGGGATCGCCCATGACTTCAACAATCTGCTGACCATCATCCGCGGGAACGCCGATCTGCTCCGTTCGCAATTCGGCGACAGTGCGGACGCGGCTCTGGAGTACCTGGACGATTTGCGCCTGGCCGCCGATCGGGCCGCGGCCCTGGTCCGTCAGCTCCTCATGTTCAGCCGCCAGTCCAGCGGCCAAGTGGAAATTGTGGATGTCAACAGTGTCATTCGCGGTCTGGCCAGCATGCTCGATCGCCTGCTAGGGGAACGCATCCGGCTGGTAGTCGATTTGTCGGCGGAACCCGCGACAGTCTTGGCCGACTATAGCCACTTGGAACAGGTCATCATGAATCTGGCGGTCAATGCCCGCGATGCCATGCCGGATGGAGGGGTACTGACCCTGAGCACGCGCTTGCTGCCATCCGCGGACATCGAGGGGCCGCAGCGCTGGGTCCAATTGCGCGTCAGCGACACCGGAGTCGGCATGGACGACGCCGTCAAGGAACGCATCTTTGAGCCATTCTTTACGACGAAAGGACCGGACAAAGGGACAGGATTGGGTCTGACCACCGTCTTTGGCATTGTTCAGCGGTTAGGCGGCCAGATTCACGTCGATACCGCGCCAGGATGCGGAACGACGTTTACCCTGACCTTACCCTGGGCGAAAGGACAGACGGTCCAGGAGAGCCGTACTCCGCTGCCGCCGGCCCTGGTCCGCCAACATCCCCGCCAAAGTGGGCGGCTGCTCCTGGTCGAAGATGAGGATTCGCTCCGCAAACTTGCCCGTCTGACTCTGGAGAATCAGGGATACGAAGTGCTGGAAGCTCCCGATGGCGAGGCGGCCTTGCACCAGATCGAAATGCAGACCGAGAAGGGGTTCGACGTTTTGGTCACCGACTTGGTCATGCCCGGTATGGATGGCCAGGAATTGGCCGAACGCTTGCTCTGCCGCTATCCCCGCTTGGCCATCGTGTTTATGTCTGGCTATGTTCCTGAGGAAGTTCAGCTCGATACTTTCACCGATGCCGTCTTCTTGCCCAAACCGTTCACTCCCTCCGACCTATCCCGTGCGGTCTTGACGGCGCGTCAGCGTGCCACAGAGTCTGTACCGCCCCGGACTGAGGCAGTCCTGCCCTCCTCCGAGGGCTTTGGCATGAACCCTCACGGCAGTCCGCCTTTGGAACGAGCGGGCCCTCGTGCAGAAAAACCAGACTCCACTCTCCCCGCCGTTCCGCCGTGACAGTAACGCCCCGAAGAAGGGCTGCTCGTGAAGCAGGCCGACAACAAAGAGTAGTGGCTCCCGGAGATTCACTTCCCAGGTTCCGGCCAACGCAACACGCAGAGCAAGCCGTGGCAGGCGGTGGTCAGCTTCGCTCCTTCCCAGCCGTCGAGTGCCTGCTGCAGCTCATTCAAAGCATTGTCCAGATAGAAAGCTTCGAGCAAGACCCGCCATTGGAGCAGATTCGCAGGCACGAAGGGGGCGTCGCCAGCGGTTTGCCGGTAGGCGCGGAGGAAGAGGGCCGCCATCCACTGCTGCCAGTAGTCGCACCAGGGTTCCAGGCGTTGGCGATCGTCGGGGCGGACCGTGGCTTGTCCTCCGGAAGAGCCGCCGTTATGCTCGACGAGGGCGGTCTGGACCGCTTGATGGAAGGAATAGAGCATGCGAGCCACATCCCGCACCAGGGAGCGCTTGATGCGGCGATCGCTGATGGTCCGCCGTGGGTCCCCTTCAAAATCGACGAACACGAAATCCTTGCCCGTGGCGAGAATCTGGCCCAGGTGAAGATCGCCATGGCAGCGGTAACGCTGGACCTGTAATGGGGTGCTCGCCACCAGTTGCAAGCGAGCCAGCAAGGCATTTTGCGATTGCAACACCTCTTGGAGGAGATGCCGATCCGCTTCCGGCAGGCTGTTTTCCTTGTCAGTATTCGCCAGGAAGCGTTGCAGCCCCTGGAGTCGGCGCCGTGCTTCCGTCCGCAGGGACTGGTAAATCGAGCGTTGATACAACGGCGTGTACGGTTCGCCGCGGAAGGCGGGGTCCTCTTCTTCACTCGCCAGAACGAGGTGCAGCTCGGCGACTCGTTGTCCGAGCAGCCGGACCGAATCGAGAAAAGGTCCCGCGGCTTCCACTAGCAGGGCCGGTAGGTCCGCCTCGTCCGACAACTCAACAATGGAACGCATCAGTCGGGGCGGGGGCTGTTCCACCCCGCCAGAGGTCAGCACCCAGTCCAGATAATGGCCCACGGCATTGAGGACGTACTGCCAAGCTGTGCCCTGACTGGGCACGTAGGCATGCAGGACGGCTAAAGTCAGGGGTTCGCTCTTGGGCCGGCGGTATTCCAAAGCGCCCAGGACAGGTGGGACGTGAGGAAAGCCGCGTTCGGTTAGAAACCGCCCCACTTCCCATTCGGGATTGATCCCCTCGTCCAAGCGGCGGAAGACCTTGAGGAAGGCCCGCTCGCCATATTGGATGACTGTGTTATGCTGATCCGCTCGGCTCTGGATCGGCGGGGGCGCCGCCGCTGGATAGGCAGCGATGGAGGGCAACGCGATGCCGGCGATCTTGCCGGTCCCGCCGGTCAGACTTTGCTGCTCCCGGATCAGGGGCCATAGCGCCGCCGTGAAGTGGGGGTCCCAGAGGGCGTCATAAACTACCGCATTTTCATCCCCCTGGAGCACGGCCACGACGGCATGAGGCAGTTCTTCCAGTACCTGAGACATCTCGGAACCCGAGGCGGTCACCAAGGGAAGGAGATATTGTTCCGGTTCGCCTTCCAGGTAGCGCACCTCCACTACGCAGCCGAAGATGGTGCGGTCTTGCAGGGTGAGGGTGATCACGTCCAGGATGGCGGCTTCATTGATTGAGCGCCGCCGGCCTGTGAACCACCGCCGTTGGGCCAGAAAATCAGGCAGGATGGCTTCCAAGGATTGCCGTTGCCGCCCGCGGATGAAGCGGTCCCAGTTGCCGCGCACTGGAATTTCCGGGAAGCGCGTCGGCAAGCTACTCAACCCCAAGGTCGCCGGGCGGCGGGGTTGCAGGCTAAACCAGACGAAGCCGTGCGGACCGAGCATCACCGGATAGGGCATCTTGCTGATCACCGGGAACTCCACCCGGCCGAACATCTCCACCGGCACCAGCCCGGCGTAGGCTTCCAGATGCAATTCCGTATGCTGGGTGAAGCGGGAGAGATTGGCGACCACCAGAATCGTCTCCTCGCCGTAACGGCGGAGGTAGGCGAGAATCTTGGGATTTTCCGGAAACAGAAACTCCATGCTGCCCCGGCCAAACGCCTTGTGCCGCTTGCGCAGATCGATGATCCGCTTCATCCACCAGAGCAAGGAATTGGGATTATTCTGTTGGGCTTCCACGTTGACCGCTTCGTAGTGATACTCCGGGTCGATGATCACCGGCAGGTAGAGCTTCTGAGGGTTGGCCTTGCTGAATCCGGCATTGCGATCGCCGCTCCACTGCATCGGGGTGCGCACGGCATTGCGGTCGCCCAGGTAGATGTTGTCGCCCATGCCGATCTCGTCGCCGTAATAAAGGACCGGCGTGCCCGGCAGGGACATTAGCAGCCCGACCATCAGTTCGATCCGGCGGCGGTTATTCCCCAAGAGCGGAGCCAAGCGCCGGCGGATCCCCAAATTGATCCGCGCTTGGGCGTCCCGTGCGTAGGCACGGTACATGTAATCCCGCTCTTCGTCGGTTACCATCTCCAATGTCAATTCGTCATGATTGCGCAGGAACAGGCACCATTGGCAGTTTTCCGGAATCGGGGGGGTCTGTTGCAAAATGTCCACGATGGGAAAACGGTCTTCCGTCCGGATGGCCATGAACATCCGCGGCATCAAGGGGAAGTGGAAGGCGGTGTGGCATTCATCTCCCTCGCCGAAGTAGGCCACCGCATCTTCAGGCCACTGATTCGCCTCCGCCAGGAACATCTTGTTGCGAAACTTGCTGTCCACATGTTTGCGCAAAGCCTTGAGAAAAGCGTGCGTCTCCGGCAGGTTCTCGCAACTGGTTCCTTCTCGCTCGTAGAGATAGGGGATGGCGTCGAGCCGCATCCCATCCACGCCCAGCTCGAACCAGAAATCCACGATCGGGAAGATCGCTTCCCAGACCGCCGGGTTGTCGTAATTCAGGTCCGGCTGATGGGAATAGAAGCGGTGCCAGTAGTAGGCCTTGGCCACGGGATCGTAGGCCCAATTCGATGTCTCAAAGTCCTTGAAGATGATCCGGGCTTGTTTGTATTTTTCCGGAGTGTCGCTCCAGACGTAGAAGTCCCGCTCCACACTCCCTTTGGGAGCACGGCGCGCCCGCTGGAACCACGGGTGCTGATCGGATGTGTGGTTGATGACTAGCTCCGTAATGACCCGGATACCCCGGCGGTGAGCTTCCCGTAGCAGGTCCTTGAAATCCTCCAAGGTGCCGTACATCGGATGCACCGACATGTAGTCTGAGATGTCGTAACCATCATCTTTGAGGGGGGAAGGATAAAACGGCAGCAGCCAGAGGGCGTTGATTCCCAAATCCTGGAGATAATCGAGTTTCTCGATCATGCCCCGGAAATCGCCGACCCCGTCGCCGATGGAATCCCGGAACGATTTGACCGGGGCTTCGTAAATGATCGCATCTTTGTACCACAGCGGATCGTCCGGCAAAGGTGCAAAATGATCGGGCACGGCCATCCTCGCCTGGAAGATAGGATCAATCCCTTCCGAACACAGGCATTGCGCATTCCGCAGTCTTCCTCAGGAGCGTGATACACGGTATTCCAACTGCGTCAAGAAGTGCGTGGGCCAACCAGAGTAACCGGGTGTCGGCCAGCCAGTTGAATCGCCTAGCGGGATTGCTCCGGCTTGTTCTTCCCACCTTATCCCTCTCCCGTGGTCTCTTGGACGAAACTTGGCCGGCGGCATTACCACAGGCGCGAGATCAGGACGGCGGCGATGGTGCAGAGCAGCAGATAGAAAGCCAAGCGGAGGGTTTCGTCGGGCGTGCGGCGGTGGAGCAACTGCCGCAGGGCGGTCCGATCCCCGCTTTCCACGGCGATCTGGAGATTCAACTCGTAGCTGCCGGCAGGATAATTCCGGACGGCTTCTTCGTTGAGCAGATCATAGCAGGGCTGCTCCCCGCGAGCCGCTGTTTCGGCAGCGAGCTGTTGGGGCGGCGCCACCCGAAAATGGAAACGCAACTCATCACTGAAGGCAAAAGTGGCCGGCCAGAGGTCCACCCGACTGCGTTGGGGCAACAGCGACCACAAACCGCGCACCAGGGCCTCATCCGGTGCGGAACGCGCGACGACCACACGATTGCCATCAACGAGGGCTTGCGTGGCGCCGAGCAGCAAAGGGCCGTCGCCTTCGCGCAGGATGGCATCCAATTGTTCCAGGGTTCGTTCCGCTAGGGGTTCGGCAGGCCAGGCCAGGGTGGGCAAACTGCCGCGCAGGCTCCAGTCGCTGGGGAATCGATCCGCAATGGCAAAGGGGTCCCCCAGGTGGCGGTACAACTGCCGGTGCAGGACCAGAAAATGGAAGCCCAGGCGTTCTCCGGCTCCCGGCACATCGGCGACTCGGACCACGCAAACGTGGTGCTTGCCGAAGGGGCAGGCAAAGTGGGCCAGAGGGCAGGCCACGCCCGCTGGTCGCTCTCCAAAGAGCACGGCGAGTCGCTCTCCCTCGGCCGTGTCGAATCCCGGCGATGCTGCTGCCACTCGGACACCCCGGCTGTCCGCCAGCAGATACGCTTGTTCGATTTCCAGGGACAGATTCATACCTGCTCTCGATGGACTGCGCCTTCCCACTGGCCCGAGGGATGGGGGTCATTTCGGGGTGAGAATCTCTCGCAGAGCCACGGCGCGATGCTCCGTGCTTGATCGGTAAACCGCTGTGCAGAGGGCAATCGTTTCGAGGTTGTCGCGCCCGGAGATTTCCGGTTCCGTTCCCTGTTCCAGGGCGACCAGCAGTTGGGCCATTGTGCCGATGAAAGCCTCCGGAAACCAGGCTTGTTCCCAGCGTGGCCGAAACCAGTAATTCCCTTGCCGTCGCGTGCAGAACTCCAGGGTGCTGGGTTCGTGGGCGGGATATTTGGGCCAGCCAATCGTCCCTTGAGCGACTCCGTCGGTACCTTCGATGCGCCAGCGGATCGCATGATCAGGGGCGGCCCCCTCCGCCCGGCCCGGACCAGCCCAGACATCATCCCAGGCGGCGGCTCGCGGTCCAGCATCGTACTCCAGGATGTACAGATTGATGCCATCACGATGAGGGAAGCGAGTTCGCGGATCGGGGCGGGTCGAAGCCAGAACACGATCCGGTGTTCCCAACCAGTAGCGAAACGTGTCGAGATGGTGAATACTCATCACGAAGGTCGTCAGACTCGGCAGGTGCTGGGCCCAGGGCATCCAGTGAGGCACGGCGCGCATGTCGATGGTGGCGAGGACGATCTCTCCTAGCCAGCCGCGGGCGATCAAGTCTTTCGCCGCTCGCACCGACTGATCGAAACGCATGTTCTGATTGACGGCCAGTGTGATGCCGGCAGCGGCGCACCGTTGGACCAGGTCCTGAGCGTCGGCCAGGCTCAGGGCGAGCGGTTTTTGGGCCAGAATGCCGCGCAAGCGTCCCCGTCCCGCCTCGACGGCCTGCCGGATGATCTCTGGCTGCACATCCGGCGGTACCGCAATGTCCAGCACCTCCAGGCGCGGATCGTGGAGCAAGTCGCTGATCTGCTCGTGAACGGTTGGGATGCCAAAGCGCTGAGCAACCGCCGCGGCAGACTCCGTACGCCGGGAGGCGATCGCCAGGGGTTGCCATCCCGCCTGCTGATACGCCACGAGGTGGCAGTCCCGCATGATGAATCCGGCCCCGATGCAACCGATCCGCCAGTCCGACCGCCGGGGCAATTCCGGCAGATAACGCAGGGCCAATTCGGAGCACAACGTCTGGGTCATGGCGTGTCCCCCGGCTGTTCGAGAGCATCCATGTCCGAGAGCCTGCGGCTTGCTTGCTTCGGTCCCGCTGGCCTCTCCCGATTCCCTTCAGGAGGCGGTGGTGAGCACGCGCAATTCCCGCGGCAGGGGAAAACTGACATGCTCTTCACGGACCGTGCGATTTTCGACCTTGGCACCGAAGCGGGAGCGCAAGTAGGCCACGCAGTCCTGGACATTTTCTTCCGGCGCGCTGGCCCCTGCGGTGATCAGGACCGTATCCTCAGGCCGGAACCAGTCCGGTTGCAATTCCGTCACGCGATCGATCAGATACGCCGGTTTCCCCAAGGCGCGGGCCAGTTCCGCCAGGCGCTGGCTGTTCGAGCTGTTCTGGCTGCCCAGAACCAGCACCACATCTGCCTCATGGGCCAATTCCCGCACCGCTTCCTGCCGATTCTGCGTCGCATAGCAAATATCGTCCTTGTTCGGACCCACAATCTGCGGATAACGCTGCTTGAGGGCGTCGATGATCACCTTGGCTTCGTCCACGCTCAGAGTCGTTTGCGTCAGGTAGGCCAGGCGGGCCTCTGGAGGAAAGGGCAAAGCCTGGACATCCTCGAGATCCTCAACCAGGACGATATGGTCCGGCACTTCGCCCATCGTTCCGACGACTTCGTCATGTCCGGCGTGGCCGATCAGAATGATGGTGTAACCTTCCCGTGCAAAACGGATGGCTTCAAGGTGGACCTTGGTGACCAGGGGGCAGGTGGCATCAATGGCCAGGAGCCGCCGGGCTGCCGCTTGCCGCCGGACTTCGGGGGCGACGCCATGCGCGCTAAACAGGAGCACCGCTCCCTCCGGGACCTCGGCCACATCATTGACAAAAACCACTCCCTGCGCCCGGAACCGCTCCACGATCGGGCGATTGTGCACAATCTCGTGATAGACGTAAATCGGCGGGCCAAAGCGGCGCAACGCCTCCTCCAAGGTGGCTATGGCCATGTTGACGCCCGCGCAGAAGCCGCGGGGATTCGCCAGAATGATCTTCATTGCCCAGGCACCTCCTCTGCCGCTATGCTACGCCCTGACCCTTCTCTTTGCCAACCGCAAGCTTCGGCGAGGCCATCACCGCGGGATTGGTCATGACTCAGGTTCCCCGAGGCGGAATGCCCCTTGGCTCTACTGCTCCTGGACCTTTTACCCGCTACAATTTTTCTCCTCCCGCCGCTGAAGATTCACCAGAGCACAGGTCAAGCCGAGCAGGTGCGCCCAGTATTCCCTCGTCCTTGTGCGATATTTCCCTCGTCCTTATGCGAAGTAAATAATGCGAAACGCCGCCCGAACCATCCGAGCGGCGTTGGCAGGATAGCCAGATCTGCCTGCTGGTCCAACCGGCTTACTTCTGCACTTCCACCTTAGGCGCCTCGATATAGCGCTTGTTGTTCTTCTCGACAACTTTTCCGGTTACGGTCGCCGGCTTGTCTTCCGTGCACACAGCACCATGATACGGCTCCTTGCCTCCCTTGTCGACCAGGTAGTACTTGATCTCTTTGCCGTCCTGCTTGACGATCAGGGCGTGACCGCAGGCCTTGGTTTCCTTCAAGGCACACTTGGTGCAGGTGAGGGTTCCCTTGAGGGTCTTCGTCTCGGCTTTGTCATCGGCTAGAACGTGGCTGACGCCGAGCAAACCGACGATGCACACACCCATTAGCAATACCCGTAACATGGCCACTCTCCTTCTTGGGGGTCGTGGAAACACCGCTGGTCTATTACCGCGGCAAGTTATACATTAGCCACTCTCATCGCCAAAAGCAAATCAATTCTGCAACATTCTCCTGTGGATCAATGTTTTCGGAAGGTGAGATGTCTCAAGCAGTTTTCCTGGGAGATTTCAAGCTGACCAGATTCCTGAAAAAGTATTCGGGAGGAGATATGGCGTATTGACTGCTGGGCATTCTCGCCCCTTCGACCGGTTGGTATTGTCAGATTCCGGGAGGAGGAAGCAGGAGGAATTCGCTGAGGGCGAGCAGCGGCGGCGGATTGGATCACTAGCTGGAAGTCACTGGTGGCCAGAGAAAGGTAACGGTGCTCAGACAGCTCCCAGGGCGAGGCAGCAGTTATGGCCGCCGAAGCCGAAACTGTTCGACAACACCTTTTTGACTCGGACTTCGCGAGCGACGTTGGGAATGTAGTCGAGATCGCAGCCGCATTCGATGTCCGGGCGATGGAGATTGATGGTGGGATGGAGCACGCCGTGGCGGATACTCAGGGCACAAGCTACCGCTTCTGCGCCTCCGCTGGCCCCCAGGAGATGGCCGATCATGCTCTTGGTGCTGGAGATCATCAGTTTGCGGGCATGATCGCCAAAGACGATCTTGATAGCTTTGGTTTCGGCCACATCCCCCAGCGGAGTGCTAGTTCCGTGGGCATTGATGTACTGAACCTCGTCGGGATTCCAGCCGGCGTCGCGGATGGCGGCCCGCATGGCTTCGGCTGCCCCCAAGCCTTCTTCATGCGGTTGGGTGATGTGGTAGGCGTCCGCGGTGTTCCCTATGCCGCAGATTTCGGCGTAGATATTGGCGTTGCGCGCCTTGGCATGTTCGTATTCTTCCAGGACCAGGATACCGGCGCCTTCGCTCAGGACGAAGCCATCGCGGTCTTTATCGAAGGGGCGGCTAGCACCGGCGGGGTCCTCGTTGCGTTCCGAGAGTGCCCGGCAGGCGATGAAGCCGGCCAAACCCATGGGGGTGACCGCCGCTTCGCTTCCACCCGTGATCATGACGTCGGCATAGCCGCAACGGATGGCAGTACAGGCGTCCGCGATGGCATGAGCTGCGGAGGAGCAGGCGGTCGAGACGGTAGTATTCGGCCCACGCAGCCCGTAACGGATGGAGATGTTCCCCGCGGCGGAATTGACGATCATTTTCGGGATCACGAACGGATTGACGCGGGTCGGCCCCTTCGAGAGTAACGTTTCGTGCCCGAGTTCAAATTCTTTGAGGCCGCCGATGCCGCTGCCGAGGATGCAGCCGCAGCGAAAAGGGTCCTCCCGCCCGAAATCGATGCCGCTGTCCCGGATCGCTTCCTCGGCTGCGACGAGGGCAAACTGGGTGAAGCGGTCCACCTTCCGGACGGACACCTTGTCAAAATAGGCTTCCGGGTTGAAATTCTTGACTTCGCCCCCAAATTTGACCTTGAATTGACTGGTGTCGAAGCTGGTGAGCAGGGCGATACCGCTTTGGCCATTGACCAGCCCACGCCAATACTCTTCACAGGACAACCCCAGGGGATTGACCGTGCCTAAACCTGTAATCACGACCCGACGCCGCGGTGTAGCCATCACGTCTATTGTTCCTGGTTTTTCCGTTCTTCGAGTTTGCCTATGATGTAATCAATCACATCGCCCACGGTGCGGATTTTTTCCGCATCCGTATCAGGGATTTGGATGTCAAATTCGTCTTCCAGCTCCATGATAAATTCCACGACATCGAGGGAATCCGCACCGATGTCATCCGCGCCGGCCTGACCACCTCCCTGGAATGTGGTGCTGCGTTTGATATTGTCTTTAGGGGTATTGAAATGCTCGCTGATCAGTTCAATCACGCGCGTTTCGATGGCCTGCTTGTCGATCACGTTACAACCCTCCGGGTGGCTGCCGTTGTCCATTTTCAGTCCCCGCCGGCGCCTCAGGAAACTCAGGGCGCAAATCGTGGCTTTTCCCACCTTCTGGTCCGATAGCGGCAGACTCTGCTATGCCACACCAACCCTTCGCCCAAAATGTAGCGATCCAGGCGGGGTGTGGAAAGGCATTCTTAGCCAACAGGCCAATTTTCCGCAACCTCATCCCCGCATCTGTCCCGTACGAACTCCTGAATCCCAAACTGCAAGCGAGCAGGACCTGGCTTTGGGGCTTTGCTCCATCGGGCTGCGCCGCCTGTCCGCCTTTTACTTCCCGTAGCAAACCGCTGGAAGCGAGGGGTGCAGACGCTTACGGTTCCAAGGACTACCTGCCCCGCAAAACCTGTTGTCCCATAAAGCTCTGCATGAGAAAGTCTAGCTACCCGCTGCCTCAGCAAATCTTAAGCTCTGCCGCCCTCAATATCTGCATCATATCAACCCCGGCAGACGGGTACAACCAGGGCTGCCGGAGCTGCTGCTGCATGGTCCGTCACCTCACGCGGGGCCCCCCCCCCTGCTCGGATCACAGGGGCTTGGCGTTACTGGCTCAGATGCGATCCGACGCTGCGCGCGTCACACCTCTCCGGCCCAGGCTTATCGAGTTTGACCGTCGAGATTTCACTCCCGGCATGTCACAATTCCTCCTGGTAGCGAGCCGGTATTTTTTTCACGCCGCGATGTTGATGATCTCGGCCTTGCGGTGGATGCGTTTGAGCAAGCCAGCGAGGACCCGCCCTGGCCCGATTTCATAGAAGCGTTCGACACCCGCTTCCAGCAGTGCGCGGATAGTTTCCTCCCAGCGGACCGGCGCTGTCAATTGCTGGACGAGCAGCTTCTGGATTTCCGCTGGGTCCGTGTGGGGGCGGGCATCGACATTGGACCAGACGGGGAAGCGGGGTTTGTGCCAGGCGGCCTGGTTCAAAGCCTGGGCGAGGCAGGGCTGGGCTGATTGCATCAGGGGAGTGTGGAAGGCTCCGGCGACCGCCAAGCGGACCGTGCGGATGCCCCGTGTTTGTGCGAGCTGCTCCAGGCGTTCTACCGCTGCCAAGCTGCCGGAGGCGACGAGATTCCCCGGACACAGATAATTGGCGATTTGCAGGACATCCGGACCACGAGCTTCGGCGATCAACTCTTCGACCTCATTGGCCTGCAAGCCGAGGATGCTGAGCATACCGGAGGGGGCGGCTTCCGCAGCGGCCTGCATGGCTCGTCCGCGTTCTTGCACCAGGCGCAAACCGTCCGCAAAGCTCCACACACCCGCCACGGTGCAGGCGGTGTACTCTCCCAGGCTCAGACCTGCCACGGCGGCCACCGCTGCCTCGTTTGCTTCCTGCCGCCATTGCTCATACGCCGCCAAGCTGGCCACGTAAATGGCTGGCTGGCTGACATCCGTGGCATTGAGGCGCTCCGCCGGTCCTTCCCGGCACAATCGCAGCAGGTCATAACCTAGGACTTCCCGCGCCTGCTCGAACAGGGCGCGAGCCGCGGCCGACTGCTGCACCAATTCCCCCGCCATACCGACGTACTGCGCTCCTTGGCCAGGAAAAAGCAAAGCTGCTTGCACCATCGCCCGTTACTCCCTCCATGTCTGGACGACCTTTTGTCCAGGGTGTATCACCGATACTCGATTCAACCCCTGCAAAGCAATCCGTTCTGGGTGGGTTCCGCTGGTATTCAGGGAGGTGCCTCTCCCATTTTTCCCCTTTCTCCTCCCAATTTTCCCAGGGTTAGGTGGTGTGGCTGCTAGGCCGTGAGCCGGGTCAGGGAGAGGAGAAGGATGCGCCTGGCGATCCTTTTATCCGGAGGAGAGGACCGACCGGGGGAAGTGGAAGGGAAACCGAGGCTAAAGGCTATTCTTCCCCGTCGGGGGGCAACTGTTCCAGGGCTGCTACCAAACTGGCATTGAGCCGGAGCTGGACAAATCGGGCCGCCGCCCGCAAAGCGTTGGCAATGGCCACATCACTGGAGGCGCCGTGGCAGATGAGGCAAACTCCGTCGATTCCCAGCAAAGGGGCACCGCCGAACGTGCTGTAGTGGTATCGCCCGATGAGGTCGCGCCAGGCCAAGGCCGCCTGCTCCTTCTCTCCTTGCAAGGATTCCACGAGGCGTTCCCGGACCACATTCATAAGGAACTCGAAGACTCCCTCGCTGAGTTTGAGGACCACATTGCCGGTGAAGCCGTCTGTGACGATCACATCGGCCACGCCGCGGGGAATGTCCCGTCCTTCGACATTGCCCACGAACTGATCGCGCAGCGGTCCCTGCCGCAGTAGCTCGTAGCTTTTCTGGACCAGCTCATGCCCCTTTCCCTCTTCCTCCCCGACGTTCATCAGGCCGACGGCGGGGCGGGACACTCCGAGCAATTCCTGGGCAAATACGCTGCCCATGATGGCGTATTCCAGGAGGTGGCGCGGCTTGGGGAAGACGTTGGCTCCGACATCGATCACCACCGAGTGGCCGCGCGCATTGGGCATCACGGCGGCGATGCCGGGACGGTGGACGCAGGGCAGGAAGCGGCGGGTTTTCAAGCCACCGGCGACCACAGCTCCCGTGTTGCCCGCGCTGACGAGGCCATCGACCTTATGTTCCGCCAGCAATTGCCAACAGCGGAAGATGGAAGCGTCCGGTTTGCGGCGAAGGGCCTCGGTGGGTTTGTCCTTCATTCCGACTACGTCCGAGGTGTGGACGATTTCCAGACGCTGGGCGGGTACGCCGTCTTGCGCCGCTAGCAAGGGTTCCAACTGGGCCTGATCGCCGACCAGGACCACCGTCAGGTCGGGTACAGTCTGCAACGCCCGGACTGCTCCTGCTACATTCGGAGCAGCCCCGAAGTCGCCACCGGCTGCGTCAAGCGCGATGCGCATAGGTTACTTCCGCGTCGTCTCTTCCGCCGCCATGGGGATGGCCGTCCGGCCTTGGTAGTAGCCACAATGAGGGCAGGCCCGATGGGACAGCACCGGCTCGTTGCACTGGGGACAGTACTGCACCTGCACCGGACGAACGCCATCATGGCTGCGGCGATGATTCCGGCGGGAACGCGAGGTACGGCGCTTGGGTACGGCCATGATCAGTTCCTCCGAACAATCCACGGCAAGATTCCCGGCGGACGCCATCCGGAATCCCAGCGGTCCTGGCACCCCTGGCCCACCGGAGGCTCATTATCTTGCTGCTCCACCGGATAAGGCGGTCATCCTAGGAACCGCACCCGCTTGGGTCAAGCCGCCGCACCTTCTCTCCCGTTTCGTCCCTAGGTATAGGACGAGCTATTTCCCTCTTCTCGCCGCCGGTTCTGTTGAGGAATCTGGGAGGATTTCGTGAACCAGCCTGCTTCCTCTATCTTCCCCCCTGGGTCGCTCTTGGCTTGTCCCCTCGTATTCCTGGCCCGAACCCTGTTTAGGAATTCCTCAACATCGATTATTGTAATCCTGTGGCTATAGGATTCTCTAGCTCTCAGATGGAAGGAGATCGTCGTGGATCGTCTCTGGGCACCCTGGCGCCTGGCTTATGTGGCCGCCCCGAAGCCTCCCTCCTCGGCCACTGACGAGGACTGCTTCATCTGCCGTGCTATTGCCAGTAGCAATCGGGCGGAGGAGCGGGCGCACTGGCTGGTCCATCGGTCCTCTCATAGTGTCGTGATTCTGAATCGTTTTCCTTATAACAATGGACATCTCCTCATTTGTCCCCAACAGCACAAAGGAACATTGGACCTTCTCAGCGATAGTGAATTGCTGGATCTGCAACATTTGCTCTGTCGCTTTATGGCCATCATCCAGAAGCGGATGCGGCCCGATGGTTACAACATTGGCTTGAATTTGGGCCGGGCGGCGGGAGCGGGAGTGCCAGGACACCTCCATTGGCATCTGGTGCCCCGCTGGCATGGCGATACCAACTTCATGCCGGTCCTGGCGGACACCCGTGTCCTCGTACAATCTCTCGACGCTCTTTATGATTTGCTAGTGGAAGAACTCGGTGCCTCTCCGACGACGGGGGGGCACTCTCTGGCAGGGGTTCAGAGTGCCGACAATCGCTGAGTATCGGAGCCGGAATGGACATGAGCACGGCCCCCCTTTCCGCGAACGACTGGCTGGAATTCGAGGAGTCCTGGCTGGCACCCTATGCCATGCGCTGCCGGGCATCGCGCGGCCGGCGCTACCCCGAACCCTCGCACCCCTTCCGCACACTCTACCAGCGGGATCGGGAACGCATCGTCCACTGCACCGCCTTCCGCCGTATGACGGGAAAAACCCAGGTCCTGGTCGCCAGTGTCAACGATCATCACCGCACCCGCCTGACACATACCCTGGAAGTCGCTCAGATTGCCCGGACTGTCGCCCGCCGCCTGCGCCTCAACGAAGACCTGACCGAAGCGATTGCCTTAGCGCATGACATCGGCCATCCACCGTTCGGCCATGCGGGGGAACACGCCCTCAATCATTGCTTGCAGCATCTGGGCGGCTTCAATCATAACCTCTTCGGCCTGCGCCGGGTCGATGAGCTGGAGGAGCGGTATCCGGACTTCCCTGGCCTGAACCTCTCGTTTGAGGTGCGCGAGGCGTTCGTCCAGCACTGCGGCCGGCTGGAGGCGCCGGAATGCGCCGAGTTCCGCGATTGCGGCCGGCCCTTGCTCGAAGCCCAGGTGGTCGATGTCGTCGATGCTATCGCCTACGATACCCACGATATCGACGACGCTTTAGGCTTGGGCTTCCTCACTTTGGACGAGCTGCGCCAGGTTCCCTTCTGGGCGGAGGCGGTGGAACGGGTCCAGCGGCATCATCCCGGCTTGAGCGGTCCCCCCCTGCGAACGGCTGTCATCCGCGAACTGCTCGCGTGGCAGGTCACGGATCTGCTCGAGGAGACGGCCCGGAGGCTGGAACAGTACAACATCCGCTCCCTCGATGACGTCCGCAACGCTCCGGTGCCCCTCGTGGGGTTCACACCCCAACTCGCCGAGTACAAAGCTGAGTGGGAACGCTTCCTCCACAACCGCGTCTATACCCATCACAGCGTCCTGCGGATGACGCACAATGGCCAGCGAATCCTCGAAGCTCTCTTCCACGAATATGTGCGGCATCCGGAACTTCTGCCGGAGAAGCATTTCCGCCGCTGGAGCGGAGCGTCAGAACGCCGCGGACCGCCGCCTCCCTCCTGGATTACCCATCATCGCCGGCCCATCCCCCAATTGGAACGCGTGGTCGCTGACTATCTGGCCGGCATGACCGATCGCTTCGCCCAGATGGAATACCGCCGTCTTTTTCTCCCCACGATGGAGGTGTGAGGCTTTCCTGGGTTGGATGGAGGTGTGAGACTTTCCTTGGTTGTCAACGGCTTCCGTGTGTGGGACGGCACGGTATCGGGCCGGGGGTGAGACAGTACGGTATCGGCCAGAAGGCTGCCTGTGCTCCCCCGTCCGGCGACCTGCTTCCGACACATTCGGATACCCTCACTCTGTTACAATGGGAACCTGGTATAATCGGGAGAGAGTTCGGGAACTTAGGCTTAGGTCCGCGAGGAGTCGGACAGCGGAATCCATAAAACAACCTAACCCTAGGTGGCTTGAATTTCACCCTCGATGAGAGTTGCCCTATGTTACTTCCCCTGCTTCGCATTACCTTTGGGATTTTGGTCGTCGGCCTGACGGCGTATGCCGCCAGCCTGTTCATTGAGCGTGAGCAGACCGGAGTGGCCTTGCTGGTTAGCGCGGTCACTTTGGGTGCCGGAGCGCTGGTCCTCATCACCGATCTGCGGGAGAAACAGAAGAAGATCACCACGATATCGGCCATTTATTTCGGCCTGCTTTTGGGCCTGCTTGTGGGTTGGCTGATTTCTATCGCCACGGCTCCGCTGCTTGAATTTGCCTTTCCTAACGAGCGGCGCATGGTTCAAATTGGCCAGGTTTTTATCACCGTCATCAGTTGCTATATTGCGATTTCTACTCTGTTGCAGACCAAGGACGAATTTCGCTTCATTATCCCCTATGTCGAATTTTCCAAGCAGGTGAAGGGAGGCCGGCCACTGGTGCTCGATACCAGTGTCATCATCGACGGCCGCATTGCCGATATTTGCGATACGCGGTTGATCGACACCAAGCTGATCGTGCCGCGGTTTGTGTTGCAGGAGTTGCAAGCCATTGCCGACAGTTCGGACCGCCTCAAGCGTAATCGGGGGCGGCGCGGATTGGATATCCTCAAGCGCTTGCAGACCAATCCGAAGATCGAACTGGAAATGCACGACGGCAATGTCCCTGAGTTGCGCACGGGGGAGCGGATCCGTGTGGATGAGCGCCTGGTGATCTTGGCCAAGGCCCTCAACGCCCGCGTGGTCACCAACGATTTCAACCTCAACAAGATCGCCCAGTTACAAGGGGTGGATGTCATCAATCTCAATGAACTGGCCAACGCCCTGAAAACGGTCGCCTTGCCAGGGGAAACGATGACGGTCCGGGTGGTCAAGCCGGGCGATCAGATTGGCCAAGGAGTCGGCTACCTGGATGACGGAACGATGGTCGTAGTGGAGCAGGGGAGGCCCTATATCGGTCAGGAAACGACCATTGTGGTCACCAGCGTGCTGCAGACGCCCGCAGGGCGGATGATTTTTGGCCGCCCCGATCAGCGGCTCAGCGGCACCACCACGCCTTACCCCGGCGGCGGCTCCAGCGGCAGCAGCACTAGCAATACCCGGAGCGGTGACTCCACGGCCAGCCATGTGAGCCTGGGGAATAAGGGGGGGGAAGCCGCTTCGGGAGGAACAGGCAGTGGCACGCCTGCCAGCTTGGGCCACAAGCCAGGTGATTCGCGCACGGGCGAACCGTCCCGCTCTCCGGACGAGAGCCGCTGATCGCCCCGCTTCTTGCGTCCAGAGACGGGGCTGGCCGGTTCTGTCCGAGATCATCTTCGAGATAACGATGAGTTCCGCAGCCATGCCCCGCATGCTTCTGATCCTTCCCCTCGTGGGGATTCTTCTGATTCCGCTCGCACGGCCGCAGGGCGTGTTTTCGCCCCTGCCCTTGCACGCCCAGAGCGCACCGCCGGGCAGTCCCAAAAATCCCGATCAATCAGCCAACGACGGGAAAACACCGCCTCCGGCATCCGATGTGGAACTCGTGGAGCGCCTCCATGCCGCCCGCAAAGAGTACGAGAACAGCCTCAAGGCCCTCTACGAGCATTATGCCCGCGTCGGCGACCGGCAGCGCTGGAAATGGGTCGAAGAGGAACTCCTCGGTTACCACCTGCTCTTCAAGCCGTCCTACAACCTGGATGTCAAAGATGTGCCGCCGGCGACGTTGAAGGCCGAGGTCAACATCCCCGCGGCCAATGAATTGTACCGGGCGGCGATGGAGTACAAGGGGAAAGGCTTTGGCACGGAATACATCCTCAATCAACGGCGAGCCGAAATCCTCCTCCGCGAAATCCTGGAAAAATACCCCAATTCCGACAAAATCGCGGACGTGGCCTATCAACTCGGCGACATCTACGAAAGCCGGGCCTTCCGCCAGTACGATCGGGCCGCTCGCTACTTTGAACGCGCCTATCAGTGGATGAAAGGAGGCCGGACCGACGCCCGCCTGCGCGCTGCCATCCTCTACGACCGCTATCTCAACGATCGCACCAAGGCCATCGAACTGTATCGAGAACACATCGCCCACGACACCGATCCGGACCGCATCCGCCAGGCCGAACGCCGCCTCGCCGAACTGACTGGTAAGAAGTGAAGACAGCTCCCGCCGCCTCCCGTTTCCCCTGAGTTGACGGTGCAATTAGTCCCTGGAATTGGAGAATTGGGAGGTGCTGCCGAACCGATTGCCCGGTGCTCGTTGGTTCCGCGGATTGCGAATGGTGACTCGCAAAAAAATAGATGCTTCCCTTGTTATTCCCCCCGGCGTTCGGTTCCTCGATCACCTCATTTGTTCTTCTTTGGCCTCAGCTCGATCTCCAGGACATTCGACTCGACCCGAAGCAGCGGGGCTTTTTCGTCGTCGGGATCGCGGTACTCAAACACGGCTTTTTTCTGGTAAATCCCAGGCTTACGTCGCGGGTTTTCCCTGGACGAAGCGTGAAAACCGCGTTCCTTGTATCCCAGAGATTTTCCGGGTTCCACGAGCTGCGGCAGCCTTTCAATGCCGAGATCCGAAAGATGACTATTCGCCTTCAGTCCTTCACTCCAATCCTCGCCTGGGTTTCGGAAGAAATAGGTAATGTAATCCCGCAAGCCGTTGCTTCCCTTATAGACAATGGTAATTGGCTTGTCGGAGATATTCTTCAACTCGCAGGAAAACTCAACTACCTCGTCGTAGTCCACGACGTTCTTGGAATACGATATTCGCAGTTCGAGCATTTTCTTACCCTCCGGTGGCGCGGCCTTCTTATCTTTGGGTTGCGGGGCCGCTGAAACCGGCACGCTCAAGCCGACCGCACAACAACAAGACAGCAATACACCGCGGGCATACCAACGAGTCATGACCATCCCTCCTTTCGGATTCGTCACCCTCGGACACACGAAATGCAAGCCACTCACCGCGCCCGATACACACGGAAGTTGAGGCCGTAGCCCCGTCGTGGATCTTGGCCGGGGAACAGCGGGCCATTACAAAGGGCGTTGAGCGTCATTCCGTCCTGGAACGGGGTGTTGCCATTCTTGGTTCGCAACGTTGTGCGCATGGGATCCAACCGTCCATCGGTAATCACCACGTCTTTCAAGACGGCAGAATGGATCGTTTCGCCGGCAGCGTACCATACCACGATATCACCCGCGCGGGCCTTCGCAGCGGGAATTTCTTCGTAACCGGCTCGAAGGATCGCCGGAACGTCTGGATTGTTGATAATGAAAGGTCCACCGGGAGCGTTCCACCCTCCGAAGGTATATCCGTGACAGTTGTAGTCCAGTCGCCCTGGCGGGTCGCTGGGACTGAGGGGGCGATAGACCGGAATCGTGTCACCGCCGCGAATGGTGACAGTGTAACGCCGTACATCGCCAAATTGAGTTCCTACCACAAGCGGGCCGGTGGCCTTCGCAGTTTTCCAGTCAATCAACGGACCGCGTTCTTTTTGAACGGCCACCACCGGTTCCAGTCGGTCTCCCACTTGACAGCAGACAAACGGCTCTGCCGCCGGTGGGCCTGCCACCCGCACCGCCAACGCCGGTGCGTCCGGTATCGCCGCCAGCGCTGTCTGGTAGGCATCCCAGGCGGTAGCTTCGGCGGCTTGCCAGGCGGCTACCGCACTCGTCACCTCCTCCTCGTACTGGGCCTCGATGCTCGCCTCCGTCGTCGCCAGCTCGGCCTCGATGCCCGCGACGCCGTTCAGGTAGTCCTGCCAGGCGGCGGTCTCGGATGCGAGGAATTGATCGTCGGCGGCTTGCTTGGCGGTCAGGTACACAGCCCACGCGGCCGCCTCGGCCTCGTCCCACTCCGCGTTGGCGGGTGCGATGGCGGTCTGGTATTCGGCAAATGCGGCGTCCTGAGCCGCGACCAACTCGGCCGCGGCATTGGCCGCACCGGCGTCCCGTGACGCCTGGGCGGCAGCGTAGGCGTCGTCACGCTGCGCCGTCGCTGTGAGTATGGCTGCGTCGAGCGCGGCCTGAGCATCGTTGTACTCCTGTTCCAGCTGGCTGTTCTGCGGGTCGGCTTGCCAGGCGGCATAGGCATCATCCCGCGCTTGTTGATAGGGCGCAAGGTATGCGGCATATGCCTCATCGGCCGCGGCGATGGCGGCCTGGTAGTTGGCGTCCAGGGCGGAAATCGCGGCATCGTAGGCGGCCTGCGCGTTGGCCAGGGCAGCTTCATACGCCGCCCGCGCATCGGCCGTCGCGCTCTCCCAGGCAGCGTCGGCATCGGCCAGCGCGGCGTTGTAAGCCGACTCGGCGGCCGCAATCGCCGCGTCATACACCGCCTGCGCCGAGGTCACGGTGGTTAGATATTCCGCATACAGAGCGTCCGCCTGCGACTGCGCCTGCTGTCGCGCGGCTGCTATCGCCGCATCGCGGTTGGCGATGGCAGCCAGGTAAGCGGCATTCGCGTCGGCCACGGCGGCCAGGTAGTCGGCGTAAAGCTCCGCCGGAGTGCGGTAGATCGTCCAGGCAAAAGACTGCACCGTGTAGCTACTGCCGTCGCTGACGCTTATGTTCACCTGATACGTTCCCGGCACGGCATCGCCAGCGATCGTGCCGCTGATCAACCCCGTGGATGCGTCGATGCTCAGACCGGCTGGCAGGCCATCAGCGGCGAAGGTGAGCGTGTCGCCGTCGACGTCGGTCGCGCTGATTTGCAGTGAGATCGAATCGCCGCGCAGGGAATGTTGATCGCTGACGCTCGTAACGAGTGGCGCGCTGTTGACGACGATTGTGCCGGTGGACACCGGCAGGCCGGGGTCGCTGCCGTCGTATGGCGTCACCTCGACCTCGATGTAGTCGCCCCTGTCGCCGTGGCCCGCGATGCTCAGGTCGAGCGTGTCGGTGGTGGCGGAGGTGTTGCTTGTCGTCTGGACGACGTTGCCGTTGACCTTCCAGACATAGGTAAAGGTGATCGGGTCGTTGTCGGGATCGGTCGCGGCCACCTGGACGGTCGCGAGGTCGTTGGTTTTCAGGGACGACGGCGTCAAGAACGTGCCGCTGATGAGCGGGGCGCTGTTGGGCACGACGCGGTCCTCCAGCGGTTCGACGGCTAGGCGCGTGCTTCGCGGCCCCCGACGCGCCGGCGATGGTCGCCGGCTACACGGATGCGCGGTCAGTACGCAGCGCCCCCCCCCCGCGTAAAATTCCGCTCAATGTCATGCGAACCCAGGCGAACGGTCTGAACATGTGCGACTCCTTTTCTGGATGTGTCATCCTTTTGATATGATTCAACTAACATTTAACCTACCAATGCCGAGCGCGGGCTGTCAACACAATTTTTCAAGAATTTCGCCGGAGATTTTTTCACGGTTAAGGGCGAACTTGCTGAACGGTCGAGTCGATGCTCCGAGGAAACGGGTGCAACCAAGTTCTCTGGGGGTTCCCTGCCGGGCCGCTCTGCTAATCTGGGGAAACACCTCGCGGGTTCAGTCCCCACCCCCAGAGAATCTAGTTACACCTAGCCGACGGTGATGGTGCAGCTAGTCTGCTGTTCCTGAAGACGCCGTCTGTCTACCCCTCGCTGAAGATGATTTACCGGGAGAAGACCACAGTACCTTTGCCCAGGATCATTTCGATTTCCCCGATGGGCAGTTGGGCCGGGTCGATGCGATACTGCTCGCCGAGGCGGAGGTGGGCCTGTTTACCCCAGGGGTCGCAGATCACCAGATAGACGGGGCATGGTCCGCGATACCTCTGGAGGACGAGGCGCAAGCCGTCCAGTTTGCGCAGGATTTCCGGGTCGTCGGCGTAAGGCATCCGCAGCACCAGGCTTTTCGTGTATTCCCGGCGGGCCTCGTCGAGGGTGAGAATGCGTTTGATCTGGAAGTCCGGTTCCGCCCGTTCCGGCGCCTGATTCAGGACTCCTTCAAAGAGATAAACGGCGTCGGGGACGACGAGGTCGCGATAGCGGGCGTATTCGTCGGACCAGAGCACACAGCGTACGCTGCCGCTGAAATCTTCGATTCGGAAGGTGGCGTATTTGCGGCCGGCATTGCGCCCTCGATTGGCGGTACGCACGGCAAGGTCCACGATCATGCCAGCCAAGCGGGCTTCGGTCCCTGCCTTCGCTTTGAACAAGTCGGCACACTCGTGACTGCGGAAGCGCTGCATCTGTTTTTCGTACTGGGCGAGCGGGTGGCTGGACATGTAAAAGTCCAGGGCTTCCTTCTCGAACTTGAGTTTGTCGGTTTCTGTCCATTCGGGCACATCGGGCAATTCCTCCGAGGCGTGGAAGGCCCCCAGGTGTTTCTCGGCGGAGCCGTTGGTTTCTGCCGCGGGAGCAGGGGAGTCGAGCAGCAGGTCGATGAGGCTCTTCTGTCCCCGGCGGCGATCCGCCGCCTTTTCCTCCGCTGCCTGATACGCCCGTTCCAAAGCGGCAAAGAGAGCGGCCCGCCGCCCGAAGGCATCGAAAGCTCCGGCCTTGATCAATCGCTCCACCGCCGAACGCGGCACGATGCGCCGGTCTACCCGTTCGCAAAAGTCGAACAGGCCGCGGAACTTGCCCCCTTTCTCCCGGACCTGGACGATCTCCTCCGCTGCCCCGCGGCCTAAGCCCTTGATCGCCGTTAGACCGAAGATGATCTGATCCCCTTCGACATCGAAATCGGCCCGGCCGCGATTGATATCCGGCGGCAACACTTTCAGTCCCATGCGGCGGGCTTCCGCGATGTGGTCCACCAGAATATCCCGCTTGTTGCCGTCGTCGATTTCCGAAGACAGCAGGGCCGCCATGAATTCCGCCGGATAGTAGCACTTCAAATAGGCCGTCTGGTACGAAACAAGGGCATACGCCGCGCTGTGGGATTTGTTGAACCCATATTTGCCGAACTCTTCGATCAGAGAGAAGATGCGGGCGGCTTGTTCCTCGGACAGCCCGTTCTGAACCGCGCCGCGGATGAACTCGCCCCGTCGGGCCTCGATCACTTCCTTGTTCTTCTTGCTGATGGCCTTGATGCAGGCGTAGGCTTTGGACAACTCGATGCCGCCCAGGCGGTTGAGCAGCCGCATGATCTGCTCTTGATAAACCATGACGCCGTAGGTCTCGCCGAGAATTTCCTCCATGACCGGATGGAGATAGGTCGGCTGCTTGCGTCCGTGTTTGCATTCGATGTATTCATCGACCAGTCCGCCTTCGAGCGGGCCGGGACGGTAAAGGGCAGTCGAGGCGATGATGTCGCGGATGTTGTCCGGCTTCATCCGCTTGAGCAGCTCACGGATCCCTTCGGATTCGAACTGGAACACGCCTTTGGCTTCGCCCCGCTGGAGCATCTGATACACCTTGGGATCATTGAGCGGAATGTCATACGGGTTGATATCGATTTTTTTGGTTCGCTTGATCAGGCGGATGGTGTTATCGATCAGCGTCAGGGTCCGCAGGCCGAGGAAGTCCATTTTCAACATGCCGACCTTTTCCAGGACGGTCATTTCCCATTGCGTGGTCACCGCGATATCCCCGGCCTCGGCAGCATCCGTTTCCTCGCCATCGGTCCGCCGGATGACCCGCTGGACGGGCACATAGTTGATGATTGGTCCATTAGCGATGACCACACCCGCGGCATGCGTGCCGACGTTGCGATTGATGCCTTCCAGTTTCCGGGCGATATCTACCAGTTGTTTCACCTGGGGATCGGAATCGTATTCCCGCCGGAAGTCGGGGCTTTCCAGGGCCTCGCTCAGGCTGGCTGTGATGGCTCCGCGTGTGGGGACCAATTGGCAGAGTTGATTGACCCGCTCCAGCGGCACTCCCAGCACTCGCCCCACGTCCTTGAGCGCAGCCTTGGCGGCCAGCGTGCCGAACGTCCCGATCTGAGCAACCGACTCCGCCCCGTATTTCCGCTTGACGTACTCGATGACCTGCTCCCGACGATCCTGGCAGAAATCGATGTCGATATCCGGGGCTTCGCTGCGATTGGGGTCGAGAAAGCGCTCGAAGAGCAGGTCGTACTCCAGAGGATCGACATGGCTCAAATAGAGCACATAACTGACGATGGCCCCGCAGGCCGAACCGCGCGCCGAGCAGGGGATCCCCTGTTCCCGCGCATAGCGGACGAAGTCCCAGACGATGAGGAAGTAACCGGCAAAGCCCATGCGGCAGATGATGTTCAATTCGTGTTCCAGGCGTTGCTGGGCGGCGGGCGGCGGTGGGTCGCCGTAGCGCTGGCGCAAGCCGGCTTCGCAGAGTTCGCGCAGATACTGTTCCGGGGTTTTCTGCTCCGGCGGCGTGAAAACGGGGAAGTGCCTCTTGCCAAAGTCCAATTGAATATCGACTCGGTCGGCAATTTCTTGGCTGCGGGCCACGGCCTCTTCCAATCCGGGGAAGAGTTGGTACATCTCCTCCGGACTGCGTACATAGTAGGGGCTGCGGAAGCGTCCCTCCGGATACTGGCGGCGGCGGGGATCGTGAGTCCGGCGGGTATTGATGCAGAAGAGCACGTCATGAGCCAGGGCATCCTCGGCGCACAGGTAGTGGGCGTCGGCGGTGGCCACCGTAGGAATACCCAGCCGGCGGGCGATGTCTACAGCGGCTTCCGTGCAGCGATCTTGCAACTCCAGGCCGTTGTTCTGCAACTCAATGTAATAGTCCTCGCCGAACAGTTTGCGGAACCAGGCGGCCAGTTTCTCGGCTTCTTCCAACTTCTCCTGAAGGATGTACTGGTTGAACGCCCCTGCCAGGCATCCGCTCAGGCAGATGATCCCGTCGTGGTATTCTGCCAGGAGTTCCCGATCGATGCGGGGGTGGTAGTAGAATCCTTCCAAAAATGCCAGACTGGATAGCTTGATGAGATTGCGGAAGCCCGTCGTATTTTTGGCCAGCAAGGTCAGGTGGGTGGCGGCTCCCATTTCGCTCCGGGCGCTGCGATCCGTGCGGCTTCCCGGTGCCAGATAGGCTTCGTAGCCAATGATCGGATTGATCCCGGCCTTGCGGCATTCCAGATAGAACTCGATGGCCCCGTAGAGGTTGCCGTGATCAGTGATCGCGCAGGCGTTCATGCCCAGTTGCTGGACCCGTTCCACAAGCGGCGGAATGCGATTGAAACCATCCAGCAGGCTGTAATGCGTGTGCAGATGCAGATGGACAAAGGACCGACCGGCCATGATTTCCTCCTCCCCTCTCGGACCTTTCCGGTTTCTTCCAGGGAGAGGGGATTATTCTCTGTCTCCAAGGCTCAGGATTCCTGCAAAGATGCTGAGGATTCCTACAAATGCCCTCAGGGTTCCTGCCCTTCGCATGGGTTTGCAGCATTCATGCGCTCCGGACATTGGCGCGTTATACCCTTCGGCTCCGATCGGGGGAATGTCATTCGGCGAGGGGGAGTCGTTCCCCCTGGCCGTGAGGACCAAATCGTGCCAATGCTAGCGGTGGTACCGATGCGCGGAGATGAGGGGGATTCCAATCCCAGGCCGGTGAATCATTTTCCCGTTGGTGGGGCGGACGTAAAATGCGGCAATTTTATTGGCCCTCTTGCGGATCGCGAGTTGTGTCCGCGGTGTTAGAATGGGAGGGATATACCTGCCTTGCTGCCGTGTCCCATCAGGAGACCCATCGATGCTGTCCCGCCTGCTGTTGTGGGGTGTGCTGGCCGCTGCTGTGACCGGGATTGCCTTGGGGAGCGTGCTGTGGGAGGCTCAGGGTTCGCCCGGCGTGAAGGGTCTAGCCGTCGTGACAAGTCCCGCTGGGGGGTTTCAGCCAGTCGTCGCGCAGAAGAAAAAGGGGGTGCCGGGAATCAGCTTTCCGCCCCGTCTGCCCCAGGATCAGACGGTGGTCGTGGACACGAGTGAGGAGTTTCTTCAAGCGCCTCCGGGCTTGGCAAAAGAGGTGCGGATTGCACGCACGCCGCCGACGGTCGAGTTCCTGTACTTCCCCGGCCAAACTTATGAGGGCAAACCCTGGTCGAACTGGGGCGACAGTCTCTGCGCGCAGGGGAAGTACTACGCCTCGATAGGCGATCATTTAGCTCCCCAAGGGAATGCCTTTGTTTATGAGTACGATCCGCAGAAGCGGCACTTCCGCTTGCTGGTCGATGTGCGGCAGCTTCTCAAACTGCCGGCGGGCCACTATACGCCGGGCAAAATTCACAGCCGCCTCGATCTCGGCAGCGACGGCTGGCTCTATTTCTCCACGCATCGTGGCTCCACTCAGGTGACGAACGACACCTACCACTACAAGGGAGATTGGATCATTCGCGTGCATCCGGGGACCGGTCAGGCCGAGGTTGTCGTACAGGGGCCAGTTCCTAAGCACTGTATTCCTTGCAGTGTCCTGGACCCAAAGCGGATGATCTTTTATGGGGGAACCGTAGCTGGTGCCGCCCAGCAGGAAAAGGACATCCGCTTCTTCGCTTACGACGTCCGGCAGCGCAAGCTGATATATTCCGGCCCTCACGGGCCTTCGCGAGCCATGATCTGGGTCAGTTCCACAGGGCGGGTTTACTACAATCCCGATGGCGATCCGCAAACAGTTGTGCGTTGGGACCCAGCCCAGGGGACAGCGCCGGAAAAGATCGCCGCGGCCTTCGGCATCCGGGCGGCCACTCAGGAAACGCCCCAAGGATATGTTTATGCGGTCTCCCAAGGGCAAAAGGGACAACAGGCCCAGTTGTACGCCTTGGACACCCGGACGGAGCAGGTCGAGGCGCTCGGTTCCGCCGCTGTTGCCAGCCAACAGTACATCACCTCGCTCGATGCGGATCCCACGGGACGCTACCTCTACTACATTCCCGGCGCTCATGGCAGCAGTGATGCCGATGGCACGCCGATTGTCCAATTCGACACCCGCACGCGGCAGAAGAAAGTGATAGCGTTCCTGCATCCGTTCTATCAGCGCAAGTATGGAGTAAGTCTGCGGGGCACCTACAGTTCCGCGATCGATGAGAAAGGCGAGAGGCTGTACATCACCTGGAATGCCAGTCGGGGCAGCCGGGCTTGGGATTGCTGTGCTTTGACGGTCGTCCACATTCCGCCGAGCGAACGTCCCTAGACCCGTCGCGCCTCGGTTGTGCCCCCCCTGCCCGCCGGCATCATTCAGAGAGGAGGTCCGCCATGCGAATGCCCCTCACTTTCGTGGTCTGGCTTCTGCTTCTCGTTTTGGCCCTGCCGCTTCTAGCCCTGACGGGGGAGTCTTCCGCGGGGATTGAGGAAAAAGCTCCCTTCCCTTTTGAGGAGGTGGCGGAGAAGACAGGTTTGTGGCCCGCTCTACAGGGGATCCGGGGGCACGGGGCGGCGTGGGGAGATGTCAATGGCGACGGCTGGCTCGATCTGATTGTCGGTACCTTTGGCGGGCAGCCCGGCGATAAACCCAACCTGCTCTTCCTGAACCACAAGGGCCGCTTCCACCTGGATGAACAGCCTATCCTGCGGATTGCCAATCGGGCCACGGGCATGGTGTTCGCCGATCTGGACAATGACGGGGATCTCGATCTTTACATCGGCAGTATGCCCCAACCTAAGAACAAGCTCCGGGGATGTAGCCTGTTCCGCAATGACGGCGGGGGGAAATTCACGGACATCTCGGCGGGCAACGGGGCCTGTCCGCTGGCGTTTGGAGGCCGCAGTGTAGCCGTGCTCGACTACGACGGCGACGGCTTGCTGGACTTGCTCGTCGGCGAAGACCCCATCCGCGGATACAACGGCTCCACGACGCGGAGCAGCCGTCTCTTCCGCAACCGGGGGCGGCTTCAGTTTGAAGATGCCACCCAGGCGGCTGGTATTCCCGCGGACATCCCTGGCTACGGCGTCGTTGCCGCTGACTTCAACAACGACACCTGGCCGGACATCTTCATGGCGGCCAACAGCGGCGGCAACCGGCTTTTCCTCAACGATGGCCGGGGTAAGTTTCGCGCCGCTGACTCCCAGGTCTTCCAGGCAGGTTGGCCCGATGCCGGAGGAGCCGGGGGTGACAACATGATCTGTGGCGTCTGTGCCGGTGATGTCAATCGCGATGGACTCTTGGACCTCTACCTCGGCCAGCATTATGCCCACCCCTGGGTCGAACCGGTTGCCAATCGCTTGTATTTGCACCGCGGCATCCGCAACGGCCTGCCCCTCTTTGAAGATGTCACGACCAAAGCGGGTCTGGTCCCTCTGCCTCTGAAGGCTCCCCATGTTGAGATTCAGGACTTTGATAATGACGGCTGGCCGGACTTGTACGCCAGTCTGGTCACGTTTGCCAACCAGCGTTCGCATCCTTTGATCTACAAGGGCCTAGGTGTTCGCCCTGGAGGTGATGTTCGGGGGGACGAGGTTCCTACTTTCCGGCAGTACGCCCTCGGTGTCAACGATTTTCCCACTCCTCAGGATCGGCAAGTGCGCAGTTCCGCGGCCTTCTTCGCCCGCATCCTCCGGGAGAAGAAGATCATCTATATGCCCGCCGGTCCTGCGGCGGACTTTGACAACGATGGCCGCCTGGACTTGTTCCTGCCCAACTGGTGGGCGGAAGCTCCCTCCTTGCTCTTGCGCAACGCCACGCCGGGGGGGCACTGGCTCCAAGTGCAGTGTGACTTCCCCAAGGGACCGATCAATCGCCAAGGGATTGGCTGCCGCATCTATGTTTACCCCACCGGCAAACTGGGCCAGCCGGGCGCCATGCTTGGTTGCCGGGAAATCGCCGTCGGCTACGGATATGCTTCCGGCCAACCTGCGATCGCTCATTTTGGCCTCGGCTCGCAGGAAAAGGTGGACCTCGAAATCGTCTTGCCGCATGGCCAGGGGACCCTGACACGCCGGAGTGTGTCCGCCAATCAACGCCTGGTGGTGCGGCTTGAGTAGTCTTTGGCCCGCGGAAAAGTAGGCCTCTGATCGTCAATCACGTGATCTCTTGATGGTCCTCTGCGTCTCCCGCTTTCCTGACTCCTGACCCGGCGGGACCGCTGGGTTGGACCCCTGGACGGGATGTCTGCACATGTTGGAGGGGGGAGAGAGGCAAAGTCTTGCGCTCCCCAGGATACTTTTCCTCTTTAGAATGAGTCTGAGGGTGAGTTCTGAAGGAACGATCGACAAGAGTTTTCCGATTGGCTCAGGGAACCGCGGCTGGATAGAAGACGAGCTTGAGCGCAGATAAAGGCGGACTTGAGCGAGAGAAGCTATGGGTTTGATTCCCGACATGGAAGAGACGGGAAAGATGGCCTAACAAAGATCGGGCTGGAAGGAAGAACAGTCCGCCAGAGTTGAGGAAAACGGATTGGACTGAGCGAACCCTGGCGGCTCCCTGAGCGTAGCCATGTGTGGAGAGTGGGAGTGGGGGCGATTGTGCAATCGGCACCGTCGGATGAAGAATTGTTGTTGCGCCTGCAACGCGGCGAGCCGGCCGCGCTGGACTTGCTGGTGCGCCGTTATGAGCGGGAATTGTTCGGGTATCTCTGCCGCTATCTCAACGACGATGAGCTGGCGGAGGATGTGTTTCAGAACACCTTCTTGCAAGTGTTTCTGAAGATCGACCAGTATGAGCCGGGCCGGGCGGCGCGCCCCTGGCTTTACGCCATCGCCACCCACCAGGCGATCGATGCCTTGCGGCGGTTGCAGCGGCGGCGAGATCGCGCCGGGCTGTGGGAGGAACGAATGGGAGACGACGAAGCGGCGGTCTGCGGCTGGGACCTGGTCGCCGCCGACGAGACGGACGGACCGTTGGACCTTTTGGAGCGCGCGGAGCAGCGGACTTTAGTCCGCCAAGCGGTGGCAAACCTGCCCCCCCTCCTGCGGAGTGTCGTGTTGCTGGTGTATTTCCAAGGCTTGAAGTACCACGAAGCTGCCGAGGTGCTCGGCATTCCCATCGGCACGGTGAAATCCCGCTTGCATGCGGCCTTGAAGAAACTCCTCGAGGCCTGCTCGGCTTTTGATGCGCCCCGGCACTCGGCCCAGCAGCCGGCGGACCCGCTGAGGGTGCCCTGGCCGCGCCCCCGCTCCGCTGCTGCCGCCTCTTCCCCCTTGTGAAAGGCTTTCCCCTTGTGCGGCTCGGAGGGCACAAAGAACAAGGCCTCGCCGCCACGCCATTGTAGGGTAACTGCAAGCATCGCCCGTGGAAACTGCGATACATTTATGCGTGACGAAGTTCTGCTGGATTACCTGTTGCACCAACTCTCCGAGGCGGAGGCTCGGCAGTTGGAAGCTCGTTTGCAGGCGGATGGCGCCTTGGCTGCACGCCTGGAACGTCTGCGGCGCAAGCTCCAGCCTCTGGAACGAGAGCGCCAGCGCCTTGTCCTTCCGCGCCAGGGACTGGCAGAGCGGACCTTGGCACGCCTTCAGGACCTCTGGCCGCGCCCCTCCCGCACTTTGCCACGAGCACCGCGGACCTTGCCCGATTGGCGCATCACAGGCGGGCGCTTCCGGCCCGATATCCTCGTGGCCGGCTGCATTCTGATCCTGGCTAGCGGTCTGTTCCTGTCTGCTGTGGGCAAGTTGCGCGCCCGCCATGACTGGCTCGCCTGCCAGAACACGCTTCGCCTCTCCTACGTCCAGCAGAATGCCCATGGGTCGAGCGTTCCCTCTCTGGCGGCCTTTAGCCCGCTGGCGGAACCCTCGCTTCCTTACGCCTCCTGGCCCTCTGCGGAGGCCGTCTCCTCCTGCCTGCCTGTGGTTTTTTGTTCTCTGACCGCCAGTCCGGAAAATACTTCCTTCCCGCTTCAGCCGGTCGTTATTCACTCCGCGGACATTTCCTCGATTTACGTATCATACTGGACCATGGCCGGACGCCCTGACCAGAGGGACGCTGTCCGCCGGCTCTCTCCCCTTTATGGCCAGCCTCTTGAAGATTGGTATGCTCCCCGCCCATGTCCTGCCGGGGTCTCGAATCCGAGAAGTGGGTCCTCTCCCTACATCGGCCATCCCTACGGTTGCAACATTCTTTACGCCGACGGCCATGTCCAATCCTCAAACTTCCCTTGCTGGCTGATCGGAAAAAGTGTGACCGGCCTCGCCCCCTCCAAAACCGTCTCCTTTCATTCCGCTGACTGACATCCTGGTGTCGGTCACTTCGACCCTAGGCATCTCGCTCTTCATTGTCCTTGCGGAAGCAGAACACAGACCTTCGGCCAGGGACTGAGACACCCTTGAACGGAAACCCAGCATGCCGGGCGATTCTCTGATGAAGCGTGCCGCCCTCCTCGGACGCATTCCAACGGCGCGCCTAGGCTTCGCTGGGACGAAGAAATTGTGGAGAGGGAAGAATTGGCTGGAGAAATTCGCAAAATAGTTGCACGAGTATCCCCCTCTCCCTTTTCATACTTTACAATTGTGGTCAGAAAGAGCACAAGACTATGTTATGCTTAGGAATGTAAACTCCCAGCGGCGGTGGATGAGCCGGCAGATGGAGCCTATCCGCGGCGCGAGCTGGGAGGGAGGTTGAGGAGCGGCGTCCCGTGAAGCGGATGATCCGCCTGCGCGGCATCAGTGGCGCATTCAAAGGCAAGGTGTGGGAGTCAGACTCCCTCCTGCGCGTGGGGCGTTTGGCCTCTCTGGAAGTGGTTTTGGAGGACAGTTCCGTCAGCCGCCGCCATGCGGAGATTCGTCATGGCCCAGAAGGGTGGTATATCCGGGACCTGGAAAGCACGAATGGGACCTACGTCAACGGTGCGCGTATCGGCGCCCTGGAGCACCCCTTGCGCTGCCGGGATATTCTCCAGTTCGGCAAAGTCGCTGTACTGGTGGAACAGAGCGATGACGTTCCGGAAATTCCCTCCTCCAATCAGCACATACTGGCCACGACGCCCTCCACTTATGAAGAAGGTATCCGCCGCCTGGCCTTTGACCGCAATCAGATGCCCCGTCCCGGCGAACAATTGATCGCTCTATTACGGGCCGGCCATCACTTCGTGCATGCCCATGATCCGGATGAATTGTATCAGGCGATCCTCAACGATGCGGTCAGCGTCCTGGCCGCCCAACGGGGTGCGATCATTCTCGCGGAAGGGGATACGGCCGAGCCACGCTGGCGAACCGCGGCGGTCGCTCACGGCAACAACACCGCTAGTCATCATCACTTCTACTCCAAGAAACTGGCGCAGCGGTGTTACGCCGCGGGTGTCTCTTTGCTGTACAGCACCTTTACCTCTTTAGACAGCGATACGCGCTTGGGTCAAAGCATCGCGGAAGGGGCGATGGGCAGTGTCATGTGCGTGCTGCTCCGCACGCCGCGCCGCCGCCTGGGTGTCTTGCATCTCGACCGCGGGCTGGAACAGCACCCGTTTACGGAAGATGACCTTCACCTGGCCGACGCCCTGGCAGCCCACGTCTCGGCGACCCTCGAAAGCGCTCTGCTATTGCACCAGCAGCGCGAACTTTTCCTCAAAACCATCACCACCTTGGCTCAGGCCGTCGAACTCCGCGATGATTACACCGGCGGGCATACCCAGCGCGTGACCCGCTACGCCTTGCTCCTGGCCGAACGCCTGGGGCTGGATCGCGAGCAGACCGACATCATCCGCCTCGGCAGCCCCTTGCATGACATCGGCAAAATTGGGATCGACGACGCCATCCTGCGCAAGCCCGGCAAACTCACCCCCGAAGAATACGCTCTGATGAAGGAGCACACCACCAAAGGGGCGGAAATCCTCAGCAACATCCCAGAAATGGCGCCCATCATCCCGATCGTTCGCAACCATCACGAACGCTGGGATGGTACTGGCTATCCGGACCGCCTCGCCGGCACAGATATTCCCTATCTGGCCCGGATCGTCGCTGTGGCGGATGCCTTCGATGCCATTACCTCGCCCCGACCCTATCACACCTATCACCAGTGCCGCTCGTCCGCCTGGGCCTTCTGTGAACTGGAACGCCAGGCCGGCCGCCAATTCGACCCCGATTGCGTCGCCGCCTTCTTGGACATCCGCGACGTCATCCACAAAGTCATGCAGGAAATGATGCCGAATATGGAATGGGATGACCAAGCCGGCATTGTTACCCTCAACGAACCGATCGTCAGCGAAGAGATCCTCGCCGACCCGCGCTACTAGTGTCCCCGGCGAGGCTGCATCACACCTGTCCACTTCGGAGCAGAAAAGGATTGCAACCGGCTCGCTTCCCCCTATTCCGAATAGGCCCGCTTGTGGCAAACACTGTTCGTGCTCGACCGTCGGCTGACGCTCCCGCCGCTCTGTCAGTCCAGGGATAAGGCCAGATAATCGGACAGGATGAGGTCCGCACCCGCCGCCAGCAAGCGCTGGCATTTGTCGGACACGGTGGGATCATCCGAAGCGGCCAAGGCAGTCATGGTGGCTGGGGTGCTCGACGGTAGTGTGGGAGTTGCGATTTCCGAGACCTCGGAGGTGGCTAGCCCGATCGCTGTACCACCCACACGCTTGACTTCCCGTGTTTCCACAACCCCATCGCCGAAGCCGATCAACTCTTCCCCGCGCAAATCATGGTTGCGGAGAAGGTGGTCAATAATCTGCCCTTTGGCAAAGGACAAATCCTCTCCTTGGGGAGCAAAGATGCCGTGGGGAAAAAATGGCCGCAGGCCGAGCAGGTCCGCCTCCGCACGAACCTGATCGTATTCCGTGCCGCTGGCTAAGAACAGCCTCAAGCCGCGCCGTTGCAGAGCAGCAAGCATTTCACGCGCCCCCGGTACGATCCACTGCGGGGGCGCTGTCTCGCCTCGCCGGAGGGAATCATAGCGGCGCTGGACCAGTTGTCTCAGGCGGTACTGGTAGGTGGCCGCGCATTCCGAAGGGTCCAATTCGCTTCCGCCGCGCTCCTGAACCATTTGGACGAAAACGTGCATCTGGCGTAACGGGGGCATGCCGTTGGTCGAGAGCACCAGGTGGAGCAATTGCTGGCGTGTCTGCTCCGGTTCGTCTTTCGGTAATCCCGCCGCTTGCCAGTACTCTTCGAGCACTTGCACCATGACCTGAGGCCAACCGGCCCGCAAGCGGGAAAGGGTGCCATCGAAGTCGAAGAGCGCCGCTTGGTATTTCCCGCGACGTAACGCCTGGCGGAGCTGCTCCAGTCGCTCCGGAGGATGAAAGCTCGAAGGGGATGAAGTGGGGGGAAAAGTCATGCCTTGCCCCGATGCTTCGCTGCGGTTCAGGGTGCCTTCCGAAAGCGGGGTCTTTACGTGGACTCGTTGTGTTCTTCTCTTCTACCGGTTAGGTTATTCTCTTCCCCTGGCGGGGATAGGTCGTGATGAGGGGGATGCTGTCAGGAGGAAGGTTGGCTGTCGGCCCGTACCTTGATCATGCGGACTCGGTTGCCTGGAGGAGCATACTCGACGTGAGTCATGAAGCCGCGCATCAGAAGCAGGCCTCGGCCGCAGGGACGCTCGAGGTTTTCTGGGTCCGTTGGGTCGGGAACATCGTCGGGATTGAAACCGGGGCCTTCGTCAGCGATGTGAATCTCGAATTGGCGGTCATTGACGGCGAAGCGGACATGGACTTTCTTGTCTGGGTCCATCTGATTGCCGTGTTTGATCGCATTGACCAGCGCTTCCTCTAACGCCAACTTGATGGCAAAAATGTCGTGCTCCGAATAGCCCCACTTTTGCAGGACTTGCTCGACCAGCGATTGGATCCGTCGAGCTTCAGAGAGATCACTCGGTATGATCAATTCATGCTGAGCGCTCATAAGCAATTGGCCGCTCATAGAATGCGCCTGTGAAGGACATCGTGCCCTTGACTCATGATCTTCGGTATCGGATCCATCACCCTTAGATTAGCATATTTTTTTCAGAATGACTGTAGTCCTGCCTGTTCATCCGGCACAATGGTCAGGATACGATCCAGTTTGGTAATCTTGAAGACCTCCAGGATGTCTTTGGCAATGTTGCACAGGACCAGCTTTCCTTGCACGGCCTGCAACTTCCGGTGCAGCGTGATCAGTTTCCCCAAAGCTGCACTGGACATGAACTCCACATTTCCGAAATTGAGCAGCAATTTGCGCCGGCCCAACTCATCCACCAGGCGGAACAAGTCGTCGCCGATCATCTGAATATTTTGCTCATCCAATATCTTTTTATCCACGAAGTTGACAACGGCGATATCTCCGATGTCTTCGACTTCCAGCCGGCGCCGGCGGGTAGATTCCGTAGCCATAACGATGCACCTCAGTCGCACTAGAGCCTTAGGCATCCCCGGCGGATACCCGTCGATGTCACACCTGCCAGGGTTTCACCCCCGTTTTCCTTACCGGTTCCTTTTCCCCCTCGTTGGAGCGGCATTATGCCCGCATCAAAATGCATCTTTGTACCTATCGCCCTTTCTGTCAAGATGATCCGGGGCAATTTTACGGTCTTTGGGAAGAACGGGGGGGATCGTATTTGCGGAAGCTCCTTTTTTGCCCGCCGCCAAAGTGCTCATGGTATCAAGTCTATCGGTTGCCTTGGGTGATTTTCCTGGGGGCATACCCTGGGTGATTGTTCTGGGGGCAGCGTTTGTCGGGGTGTTTTCCTGCGGGCGGCAAGGGGTATCGGAATCCATCCCGCTGACGCATCCGTGGCACCCCTCATCCCGCTGACGCATCCGTGGCACCCCTGTCGCGAGCGCAGAGGCGGGGAGGGAGCAGGAGAGGACCTGTACCTACGAGACTCAATTCAGGATCAAAGGCCGGACCACGACCTTGCCGGTTGGGCCTTCCCCGACGAAGGGAACCGGCTGGCTCCAAACTTGCGGAAGCGGGATATTGTTATCGTGGATGCCTTGCGGAAGTTACATATATGCGCCAAAGTAGAGGTGGGGATGTTCGAGAGGTGCTTCATACGAGGGGGGTAGAAGGTGTCGCCAAACGGCATGATGCGTCGGGCAGAAGCAGGCCGGCTTTTGGAGCTGGGGATGATGGGGGTGCTGCTGGCGACGATGCTGGGTGTCGTCTCCCAAGCGCCCGCCTTGCCGCCTGTAGGGTCTGGCGATGCCGCGAAGGCCAGAGATGACCCGGCCGCCTCTACGGCAAAGGCAGTGGATGAGCGGCAAGTCCGCATGCTGGCCGAGACCCTGGATCGGGCTGCCATGATGGTCCGGGCCTCTTTGTACCAGCCTGTGGAAGAAAAAGTGTTGATCGCCGGGGCCATTCGCCAGTGGTACCAGGCGATCGATGCGCCGTTGCCGGAGAAAGTCGGCCAGCAACTGGCCTGCCTGCCCAATACTCCCTCGGAGCGCGTGCGCCTGCTCATGGAGATTCGCCGCCAGCTCCGGGATCATCCCCGGCTGCGGGGGACGCAATCGTTGCTGCTGGGATTGCAAGGATTCAGCCAGGCGACGGAAGGGCATTGTAGCGTCACGTGGCGGCGTTCCGGGGTGGCGCAAGCCTTTTCCGTGGAGCTGGATTTCGGCGTGGGACTGGAACTGGAGGGCTGGACGGGTTTACGCTGGACAGCGTACCAGTGGGAGCGGGCCTTAGCCCTGCGGCGCTATCCCCCGGTGGGTTACATGGGCGACGTACCGGCTCCGGAACAACTTTCCGCTCCGATCCATTATCCCTGGCGGGTCCGGCGCGTGATCCCTGGCAGTCCGGCGCACTTCGCAGGTATTCAGAAGGGAGATGTGATTACGCATTATCGCGGCATAGCATTGACGCCGGAGAATGTCTCCCGCCTCTTCCAGGAATGGGCTTATGCTCCAATGACCTTCGATCCAGTCACAGGCCGGCCATTGTCACCCGCGTGTCATCTGACGATTCAGCGGGGCCGCCAGCGGATCGAACTACGGATCGCGGCTCAGGAGCAGTATCAGGCGGAATGTGTCTATGGGGTCCGGCGTGATGGGGACGGGAGTTGGGATTGGTGGCTCGATCGCCCGGAACGGATCGGTTACGTTCGTTTGGGGCCGCTGGAATTGCACGCTCCCTTGCAACTGCGGGCCGCGCTCGAGGAATTGCAGCAGCAGCGTTGCCGGGGTCTGATCCTGGACCTCCGCTGGTGTCCGGGAGGATATGTGCAAAGCGCCATCGAGGTCGCCAGCTTGTTCCTACCGGCGAACACATTGCTGGCTCGGATGGAATATCCCCAAGTCCGCGTCGGCCCGCCGGCATCTGCCGAGCTGCGGGAATTGCGCACACTTCCTCACCCGCCCCTTTGCCCGCAACTGCCTCTGGTGGTGTTGATAGGGCCGGAAACTTTGGGGGGCGGAGAGATGATCGCCGCCGCCTTGCGAGATCACAACCGCTGCTGGCTCGCAGGACAGCGCAGCGCGGGCCGGGCCGCTTTGCAAACGCTCATCGGCTTGGACGTAGCAGAATTGCAACTGCGTGTCAGCACCGGCCTCATGTTCCGGCCCAACGGCCAACCCCGCCACCGCTATCCCGACAGTCAGCCCGCTGACGCCTGGGGACTGCGTCCGGACCCCGGTTGGGAAATCCCGCTGGAGGCCGCCGCCCGCCTGGAACTTTTCCGCCAGCTTGAGAGCTTCACCCTCCGCCTTCCCTCCAGCCGGGAGGCTTCGCCGCTCGATGATCCCCGCAGCGATTCCGTTCGCTACACCACCCTGCAATTGCTCCGCAAGCACCTGGAGAAACTCTCTTCTCCCGCCCCCTCTTCTCGCGGCCCGTGAAGCGGCCATCCGAGCGGCTGTCCGGACTGGCATCCCCCGCTGACCGGGCGGATTCCTCCTCATCAGGATGGGATGCGAAACCCTGCGGATGTGCCGCTACCTCCGGATATATCACCCCTCGGCCTGCGGGAGATTTTCCCTCGTTCCGCCTCGCCGTTTTGCGAGCCATCCATTGAATACACCCCGTGATGCTCAAGCCGTAGTTTTCCGATGGTCTGATGGGAGAAAGTGATGAGACTGGCGACGATCCAGACCCCGCAGGGTCCGCGCGCCGCGGTCGAGCGCAGCGATGGATACTATGTGGACCTGCATGCGAGCGAGCCGGGCTTGCCGGATAATGTGAAAGCTCTGCTAGCGGCTTCGACGGCCATTCGCCGACTGGCTGCGGAAGTGGCCGCCGCGCCGTCGGCCGTCGCTTACCCGCCGCAGAGCGTCCGGCTGCTGCCGCCGATTCCTGATCCGGGGAAAATCCTCTGCATTGGCCTGAACTATCGGGATCATGCCCGCGAGGGAGGCAAGGCGATCCCGGAGGAACCGGTCCTCTTCGGAAAGTTCCGCAACACTCTGATCGCGCACGGCGACCCGATTCGCCTGCCGAAAGTGGCCCGAAAAGTGGACTACGAGGCGGAACTGGTGATTGTCATTGGCAAGACGGGCAAACACATTCCCAACGATGCGCGGGCGTACGACTATGTCGGCGGCTACACCTGCGGCCATGATGTCAGTGCGCGAGATTGGCAATTTCGAGGCGAAGAGAAGCAGTGGATCATCGGCAAGACCTTCGACACCTTCGCTCCTGTTGGTCCGGTGCTGGTGACCAGCGATGAGATTCCGGATCCGCACCATCTGCAAATCCGCCTCCGCCGCAATGGCGTCACTTTGCAGGATTCCAACACTCGCGAGTTTATCTTCGGCGTGCCGCATCTGCTGTCTTACTTGTCCCAGGTGATGACCCTGGAGCCGGGCGATTTGATCTTCACCGGAACGCCTCCCGGAGTGGGCATCGCACGCCAGCCGCCGATTTTGCTCCAGCCGGGCGACATTGTGGAAGTGGAGATCGAAAAGATCGGCATCCTGCGGAATCCCTGCGTGGCGGAGAGTTGACCGGCAGCCCCGGCGTGCCTGCCCCGTTGGCAGGGTTCGCGCCCCAGCTCTCAGCGCGGCAACCGCTGCTCCTCGTAACTGCTGCGATAGAGATAACGGCTGCCGGGGCCGAGGTGGTCCCGAAGCTCTCGTTCAATGCGCAAGCGGGCGCCCTGGTACTGCCCGGCGGCAACGTCAAAGTCTACCTCCCCTTCCCACATGAAGGGAAACACCGCAGCTTGTTCCGCGAGCGGCGGTTCCTCGGTCCAGCGGGTGGACAGACCCACCGTCCAGAGGTTCCCCTGTCGGCGGAGCAGGGTGTATTTCTGCTCCAGAGTGTAGCTGTCCCCCACTCCCAGGGGCGGATCGATTTTCACGCGGGCTTGCCGCTGCCAGCTCCGGCCGGCTTCCCATCCCTCCTCCGGCAGAATGAGGCGGAAAGGCAACTCGACCTCCAGGCGCTGAGCTGAGCCGCTGCGGACCTCGGTCACTGCGAGCAGGCGGCCTCGACCATCCAGCCGCACAGTCACCAGCCCTTTGTTCAGAAAGGCGGCCATCTCCTTGGCATGTTCCGGCTGGGCCGAGTCTCGGATCAACGGCTCTTCCTCGCCTCGACGGAGTTCCGAACGCAGGGACAGGATGCGCATCTGCAAGGTGGCTATGCCCATCGCATCGACCGCTTGCACTGTCCACTCGCGTGTCAGTTGCAAGTCACTCGTTGTCTGGCGGGTCTGTTTCTGCTGCCGTTCGTCCACAAACGTCTCCTGGACGGTGGTGCGCTGCCGGAGTTGATAAGTCAGGACCAGACCCGTTGTCCAGCGGAAGCGGGGCACCCCTTCTGGAGCGGTTCCTGCCGCCGCGGAACAGAGCGCCACTCCCACCGCCCAAACGGCGATCCCCCGCCGCACGCCCGCTATTGCTCTTCGACCTCGTTCGGGTACTTTCCATTCTCGTCGGGGCATGGCGAAACGCTCCCAGTTTGGCTTTCCGTTTTGTTTTTCAGTCTGTCCTGTGTGCCAGTTGGTCCTTCCCGTTTGGCTTTCCGTTACGCTGCCGCCTTCCCACTCCGTGAAGAGACGGTCCGCAGAACCAACAGCCATATCACCTGCCGTGGGAGGCGCCAAGAGCGAGCCGGCCTCGCTCTCTCCCCGAGTGCAACCAGATTTTCTGGGAGTTCCCTGCCGGGCAGCTCTGCTAGTCTGGGGAAACACCTCGCGGGTTCAGCCCCCACCCCCAGAGAATCTAGTTACACCCGGACTTCGAGATGGAGGAGGTAGGGTTGGGGGTAGTGGAGGCGGAAGACTCTGTCGGGGAAGCGTTGGATGGTAGCGAGGGCGGCGAGCCAATCCTGGCCGCAATGTTCGAGCAGGATGCGTGTCACCGTGTCGTACTCACCGGCCATCTCACTTTCTCCCCTGTTTGGTTGGACTTTCCTCATGACGTGGGGTGGGTTTCTCCCGCCGGTTTGGTTTCCCCCATTGTCGAGTTGGCTTTCCGTCGCCGTCGGTTTTCTCCGCTGTTAGTCCCGCCGTTGGTTTGCTTCCGCCGCTAACTTGCTTCCCTTGCCGCTGGTGGGCTTTCCCCACCGGCTCGGTTTCCCTCGTCGTCGATCTGCTTCCCCCTGCTGTTGGGTGGGTTTCTCCTGCACGCGGCGAGGGTCGCGGTGCTGGTTTCGCCCTGCCGCCGCGAGTATAACCGCCCCTTTCCCCGCCGCCAAGCACGTCCCGCCCCGCTGCCTGTTCGTCCCTGATTCCCCCGCAGTGGGAGCTGCGAAGTTCCGACGCCGCGGAGGCAGAGATTGCAGAAGGCCCCAGGAGGCGGCCTGATTTGCTAGAATAACACCACCAGGGTGCTATCCTTACCGAGGATGATTTTTTGGCCACGCCGTTGGGTGAATTTCCGACGTTGACGCCGGCGCTGGCCGGCCGCCTGATCGCCATTCCTATTCTGATAGCGATCAACGGCTTCTTTGTGGCAGCGGAATTTGCTCTGGTGGCCATCCGGCGGACGCGCGTCGAGGAGTTGGTGCAGCAAGGCCGAGCGGGAGCCGTCACCCTTTTGGCCGCCATCCGTGACCTCAACCGCAGCGTCGGAGCCTGTCAACTGGGGATCACCATCGCCAGTCTGGCCCTGGGTTTTGTCAGCGAACCGGCCATTCACGCTCTCATCGAACCGCTGCTGGCAGGTCTGCCGCCGCAATGGACGCGTGCTCTGTCCGTCCTGCTCACGCTCACGGGCATCACCTATATGCATGTGGTCTTCGGCGAGCAGATGCCGAAAATCGCCGCCTTGCAAGACAGCGAGCGGATCGCCCTCTGGACGGCGGGACCGGTTCTGGCTTTGGCCCGCCTGAGCGACCCGCTCATCCGCCTGATGAACGGCTCCAGCGCCTGGCTGCTCCGCCGCTTCGGCTATCGCGATCAAGGAGATGCCGGGGAAATCCACACCGTCGAGGAACTCCGCCTGCTCATCGAAGACACCGAAGAAGCCGGACTGCTGGAACCGGACCAGGCTGATTTCGTTCTCAATGTCTTCGCCCTGTCCCAGAAGAAGGTCCGCGACTGCATGGTACCGCGGGAGAAAATGGCTGCCTTAGACCTGAACCTGCCGCCGGAGAAAATCCTGGAAGCGGTCCGCCACGGCGCCCATACCCGCCTCCCGGTTTATGATGGACAACTGAATAACATCGTCGGCATTGTCAACACGAAGGATTTGTTCTATCTCTTCAGCACATCCGGGGCGGTCATCCTGGAAGATGCCCTTTACCCTCCGATCTTTCTGGGGCCGGATGAACCGGTGGCCTACGCTCTGCGCCTGTTCCGCAAGTCCCACCGTCCCATGGCCATCGTCCGCGACGAGCAGGGGAACGTCCTGGGTCTGATCACCCTGGAGGACGTGCTGGAGGAAATCGTCGGCGATATTGAGGATGAACATGACGTACCGGTGCCCAAGCTCAAGCTCCAGCGCATACGGCGCCGGACGGGCCTGAGCGGTTGGAACAGCCGGCCCGTGGCTCCGCCGTCTTCCGCCACGAGTCCGAGCACGCCCGCGGAACCTGCCGCCTCTGCGGGACAATCGCCTGTCACGAGCGGAGTGAGTCCAACTCTTCCAGTTAACGGCCCCCTCAGCGGAGAACGCAAGCGGCCCCAAGCGGAGGCTGGCACGACGGCGGCTCCCCCGCGCAGCTCTGGGCCGGAGGGCACGGGAACAGGCGGCTCTGCGCTGCCTCCTTCCCCCCCTCCGCCCTCCGCTTCCGAAGGCCCAGCGTCTGCCTCCGGTCCGGCATCGGCATCTGGCTGAGCGGCTCTGCTTCGGCTTTCGGAGCGTCTGCGCTTCGGGCTTCTTCCCCGTCGGCAGGATGGGGCGGGCGGACCTGTCAGCGGCGGAGCAAGCGCCAGTTCAGGAGCAAGGCGCCGCAGCCGACGGTGAGGTTGGCGAGCCAGCAGGCCAGCGGCAGGGGCAATTTGCCATCCCGGCCCAGACCCACGCCGGCCAATTGCAGCGGATAGTACACCAACAGTGCCGGCAGGAAGCAGATGACGAACACGCTCAGGTAGTCGGCCCGATTCGCCCAAATGCCCACGGGGCAGCCCAGCAGGGCGAAGATGAGGCAGCCGAAGGCCAACGCCGGCCGCTGATACAGCTCCACCTCGGTGTTGCGCATTTGCCGCTGGAGGAACTGAATCTGGTAGTCGTAATGCCGCTCTTCCTCGCGGGCGCGTAGCCGCAGGGCTTCCCGCTGCACCGGATCGGGAATCTGCTCGATCTGCTCCCAGACTTGCTGCCGCTGGCGCTCTTTGCTGGCGATCTGCTCCCGCAGGTCGGCGATGCGCCGGGGCAATTCGTCCCAGGTCAGGGCGGAGGTGCGCACGCGGTCCTTGCCGTTCCAGCCTTCCGGTAAATCCATCTGGAATGGTCCCGTCGGGTCGGTCGTACCCGTCGTGTGTTTGTCGTAGATGACGAAGCGGTCCGGGTCCAGGTAGAGTTTGCCGTCGCTGGGATCGAAGCGCAGGCGGGCTTCCCGCGCTCGGGCCACCACATCGTAGCCGAAGTAAAACTCCTGCCGCGTCTGCGGATCGATGACCCGATTGCGCCGCTTGACCACCACATCGATCAGCCGCCGGCCTTCCACGTCCCGCACGTAGATGACGTAGGGCATCTGCGGATGGCGCAGGCAGCGGTCCCGGCGCAAAAGGTTGTAGAGCAGCTCCTCCGGATCATCCAGCAGCCGCTGATAAAGTATCTGCTGCGAGCGGGGAATGATCGTGTGGTACAGATACGCGGTGACCAGGGTGTTGATCAACCCCAAAAGCAGGGCCGGCCGCAGGATGACGAACAGATGCACCCCCGCGGCCTTGATGGCGACCACTTCATTGTCATGGGCCAGGCGGCCATAGACCACGCAGGCGGCAAAGAGCGTCGTCGCCGGGATGGTGTACGGCAGCATGTTCGGAATCGTCAGCGGAATCGCTTCCAGGACTTGCATCAGCGACAGCCCCATGCGTGAGGCGTCCTGATAGACCGGCACGATCACCAACAGGCCGGTCACCGTGCCCAGTGACAGCAGGAAGACCTTGACCAACTCCCGGAAGATCAGGCGATTGAGGATGAGTCCAGGCATGGTTGCGTCCTTGCAGTCCGCGGGAGGAGGGAGCGGGACAGCCGCCGGGCATGGGCGTCCCGTCCGTCCTTGGTCCCGGAGAGTAGCGGCACCTTCGTTCCGGCAGGCGCCGGCCTCAGGGAGGATCGCTGCGTCCGAGCCAAGGGGCGGCCCGCGCCCGCAAGCGATCGGCAATCCGCCGCACCGGATCGGTGATGAGCGGCACCGCCTCCGGCTTGTACACCAGTTGCCCCCCTTCCCGCGTCAAGCGGATGCGAAACAGGTTTTTGCTCAAAAACGCCGTCAGGTCGCCCACCGGAGTATGCACCAGCCGGGCCAATATCTGCGAAGCGATGGTGTAAAAGTCGAACTGGACATATTCGCCGCGGATGTCCATCTCGCCGGAGCCGCCCAGGCAGACGGCTTTGCCGATGAGGTCGATCTGTTCCACCAGGATGCGGTCGCCGCGGATGCGGAAGACGGCATGGGCTTCCTCGAAGGCGGTCTTGTCCGGGGCTTGCAGCTTGAGGACCTTGAGCAGGTCCAGGAGGATGGGCAGGTTGTAGAGCCGTCCGGCGGGAACGTCGATCTTGCCCGCTCCTTCCAGGTAGGTCTGGCCGGTGGCGGCATCCGTGCGGTTGTACAAGTGGAGCTGGGCTTGGGCTAGACCCTTGAGGTCGGCGTCCTTGCTGAGCTGATAGTGGGCGGCCACCGCTTCCAGTTGCACCTCGGCGGCGTTGAGCCAAAGCTGAAAGCCCACCGGTTCCCCCAGCACCAGGCGGGCTTGGCCACCGAGGACACCGTGGAACCACTCCCCGCGCAAATCGGTCACTTCCACGGCGACGGGCAGGAACTGGCCAGGCTGCTGGGGGTCGGGGCGCTGCGGCTCGGCGCGAAAGCGGGCCAGGATGCGCTGCAAAGGCTGATCGGCGATCAAAGCCCGATCCAGCCAGGCGGCCCCCAGGACTGCTCCGAGACGGTCCCCTTCGTACCGTCCGCGGCAAGCCACGGTCCCGTGCACCTGGGCCCAACTGACCCCGGCGTCCCAGGCGGCATCCCGCAGGCGCACCTCGGCATCCCAGTAAAGGATCGGATCGCGGGACGAAGCCGGAATCTCAGGCGAAACGGACGGCGGGAAAGCCCCCGGCGCAGGAGTCGCCGCGGCGGAACCCGGCCCTTCCAACCCCGCGGCTGCTGGACGCAGGGGCGCCGGTTCCGGCGGAGCCGAGCCAGGCAGATGGGCCTGCTCCGGGGCCGTCCGCACCACCAAATGCTGCACCCGCAAGTGGACCTCCCCCCGCAAATGCAGCGCCTGGAGGCTCTGGGCCAGGCGGCGGGGCAACGCCCGCAACAGGTCGGCATCCACCTGCAAGTCCTGCGCTTCCAATTGGCCGAGATTGGCCCAAAGGCTGCCATCCGGGAAGAAGCGTACCTCCGCCGCCGGCAGACGGCAGCGGGTCAGACCATGCCGCGCTTGCCAGTGGGCCAGCTCCACCCGCCCGTTTTTGTACTCCAGCCAGCCGCTGACTTCGTTCAACTCATAGGGGAAGAAGCGGGGGGTAAGGGTCGGGCCGGCCAGATGCAAGCTGAGTTTCAAGTCCGTAGCGGGTTGAAAGGGGGGCGGCTCCTTCTGCTGGGACGAAGCGCGTGCCCGTTCCAGGATTTGCACATCGGCGGTAAAGTTGAAGTGTCCCCGCGGGGCGAACACCTCCCACAGCTCGCCCAGGCGCAAGGCGGCCAGAGACTGCCGCAAGTCCTCGTCGAGGGGGCAGTGGGTTCCGCCCAGGCGCAAAGTCAGCAAGCGATCACGCGAGCCGGGCAAGGGCCGATTCTGCCCGTGCAGCCAGATCGGCGCCCCGGCATGCACCGCCGTGAAACCGTCCAATATCAGCTCATCTTCATCCGGCGGCGGACCCACCGGTTCCCCCGGACGCACCGGACGCTTCGGGTCCGTATCCACCACCCGCACCACGAGCCGGCCCCGCACCTTCTCCAACGGATAGGGGAACGCCTCATACCGGCACCGCCCTTCCCGAATCTCCACCCGGAACTCGCTGCTCAGGCGATTGACCCCAGCATATTGCGTGATTTCCGCCACGAAGTCGCCATACCCCTGGGCGTGGAAGCGCCGGATAAGCGCCGCATACTTGGGCGGAAACGCCGCGATGAGGGTTTCATCCAGGGGAATGTTCGTCCCGCTCAGGCGCAGTTGAATCCCAGGGTCCGGGCCTTCGCCCGTCACACTCCCCTTGATTGTGATCGGATGGCCGGAGGCGGAAGCGACCAGATCGAGAACGGTTTGCGGCGGCTGCTCCGAACGCAGACTCTGGCGGATCGTGCCGCGCAGGTCCTGGAGCGGATAGGGGAACTTGTCGTAAGTGATCTGCATGTGGCGGGGCCGCAGCTCGATCTCCTGCTGGCTGCCCTGCGCGAGACGTTGGTATTTGTAAGTGAGGTCCAGCCGTCCGCGGGGCGCAAAACGCCGGCGCAGCTCCTGCACCCGATGGGGCAAATGCGGGAACAGGGCATCCTCCAGCGCCACCCCCTGCACGGTCAGCTCCAGGCGCTGAAGATACTCTTCCAGGCGCTGCAACCAGGCCGGGCGGCTGGTGCTCGCGGACCGCGGAGAGGCAGCCGGGGCCGAGGCGTCCGTCCCAAAGCTCCGGCTCTCCAGACTCAACTGCACGGCAGCGCCGGCCATTTCCCCGCTGGCCCGCTCCACGACAATTTTCTGCCCGCTGACCAGGATGCTCGCCGACAGATTTTCCACCGGCCAGGGCAAGTCGGGATGCTGGAACCGCCCTTCGCGCAAATCCAGGCGTAGATCATAACGCCAGGCGGGGGACTTCTGGGGCAGATAGGTCAGGTCCGCGCTGATCGCTGCCAGAGCTTCCAGTCCGCGCCAGGGATCGCCGCCCAGGGGCCAGACGCGGGAACCCCAGGCGGCCAGCGCTGTCTGGAGCGGGCAGGCCGGCAATTCCACCCCGGCAGCCAGGGAGCCATCCAGCCGGTTGAACCGCGCCCGCAGGGTCACCGCCCCCCAGCCGTCGGCCTGAGCCTGCACCTGCACGCTGACCACCGGCAGCGGATCGTTGAGGATCGTCACCTGGGCTTGCCGCAAGGTCAGCGCCGGCCACGCCCCGCTGGGGTCCCGCAGATGCACCGTCGCCTGGCGCATCAGCACCGTCGGCCAGGACTTGTCCGCCGCCCCGCTGCCCCACCAGGACCCCAGGTTCCAGGAACCGTCGGGCTGCCGTTCCCAGGTCCACTCCGGCCCGTCCAGCTCGATTTTGCGGATGACCAGCCGCCCCCGATTGAGTTGTTCCTTGTCGTGATGGAGCAGCACATACGGGGCGTGCAAGACAGGCGGTGCCGCCGCACGGGCCGAGGGTTGCCGCAGGGTCAGCTCCCGCACGGCAATGCCGCCCAGCAGCCGCAGATGAGCCGAACCGACCTGAACCTGCCAGCCGGGCAACTCGGCGCGCAGATGGACCTCGACCTGCTGCCGGACCCGTTCCGGACTGACCCACGTCCGCGCCAGCCACACCAGGCCCGTCAGACCGGCGGCCAGCCCCAGAATCATCCCTCGGATCGCCCAGCTCCGCATGGGTGCACGTCGTCCCTGACTTTCCGCCGTCGCCGCCGCGCCGCCCGGCGCCTTTCCTTGGCCCGGCGCCCACCATACCACGCCGCCCCGCCACGTCAAGCACAAGCCGACTGGCCGACTCAGCAACCCCCATCCACTAGGCCAAACTCCGCCTTCCCGCCGCCACGCCCCCACCCGGACTGGCTGAATACATCAACGAAGCGACTCCCTCATCAAAGTTTCTCCGCAACAATGGTCTCCAGAACAGGAAAGGGATCATCCGAGATGGGGGGTGTAACCAGATTTTCTGGGGGTGGGGGCTGAACCCGCGAGGTGTTTCCCCAGACTAGCAGAGCTGCCCGGCAGGGAACCCCCAGAAAATCTGGCTGCACCCCATCTTCTTGAGGTGCCATCTAAGGTATGATATGGTGTAATTTGATGACGCCTTAACAACTGCCAACTTTCTCTTTCACGCCCAAAAGGAGAAGCCCATGATGAAGACCGTAGCACAGACGTGGATCGCCCTGACCCTCATTTTCGGCAATCTGGACACCTGCAGAGCGGGAATCATCAATGGCAGTTTTGAAACCGGCGACCTCACCGGTTGGACTGCCAACCCGACGACACTAGTCACTGTCGCCACAAGTTATCACACTCACGGACCCATTTTTACCCCCGTGGATGGGAACCATTTTGCACTTCTCCTGACTGGTGGTGGTACTAATGTTTACACCACACTCAGCCAAACCTTCACGGTCAATGCCGGGGATATCCTGACCGGTTACGCTTTTTTCCAAGCCAATGACGAAATGCCCCACAACGACGACGCCTATGTGCGCATCGTGGAAAACAACTCCATTCTCTTCCAGTCCGATGTATCTACCGTCGGGGACTCCGGAAATACTCCCTGGACTTTCTTCACCTACGTATTTAGCACTCCAGGAACTTATACAATTGAGGCAGGAGTCCGCAACGTTTTAGACAACGCCTTTCCTAGCGCACTCGGGTTAGACAACGTACAGCTTTTGCAGACGACTGTCCCAGAGCCTTCTAGTATTGCACTCATCGCATTGATGATAGTTCCTGCCGGAATTTACCTCCGCGGACGACACCGCCTGTAGTCATTCCCAACGTCACGGTGTAACGGGGTTCCGCCGAGGATCATCGAGAACCCCTAACAGCCAATGAGCACGACCTCGCCGTGCCTCATCCCCTCCTCTTTCTCCATCCCTTCCTCTTCCTCTCGACAGTCTTTCCGCCATCCACGACTTTATGCCCGTCCGCGGGGGCCATCCCATTCGGGAGGAAGAACGGTATCTCTCATCGTTCGTTTTTTGGACAAGCATTCATGGAGGAGCCAGCCGATGAGGATCCAAACACCCTCGGACTCGGTTCACCTCAGTCCGAGTTGGTGATCCTGGATCATCGCCCTCTGCAATGTTGGTGACAACTAGGAATAACGCCCCCCGTACCGCCGCTACGGGGACGGGAGCCGACATTCACTAGGGTGGAGGGACACGAAGTTCACCACCATTGTCAAGACAGCATGCGGAGCATTTCAGTAACCTTCAGCATAAGTGGTCTAGCAGCACTTCCGCTTTCCTCTTCGCGCGGCGGGAGGGAATTGCTAGGGTGGGATTCCCTGGCAAACGCCGGGATTCCCTGGACAACTTGGCAAACGCCGGGATTCCCTGGACAACTTGGCAAACGCCGGGATTCCCTGGGCGATTGGGGAACCTCGGCGGACGCCGGGGATGGGCTGGCTTGGTAGTCGGTGGGGAACCCTGGGAACGCGGGGGAATCCTCGACCAATCCTCGACCGCTTCGGGATTTCCTGTTATCGCAGGAGGCTTGCTGCTCGGCCCGTTCGGCGGAAGGGGCAAAGGGGCAGGCGGCGGGACGGGAGGGCGGCGGCTTCCCTCCACGGCAGGAAGTCACCCTCTGGCGGGCTGGAAACCGGAGACCCTGACAGAACGGAGAGCTTGGCATGCGGGAGCGCCTGGGCGATTACGCCGTGCTGCTGCTCGTGGTGGGACTGGTCAGCGTGCCGGGGCTAAGCCGCTACAGTCTCTGGGACGTGGACGAAGGGGTCAACGCCGAGGCGGCGCGGGAGATGGCCGAGGCGGACAGTTGGATCGTGCCGACATTCAACTATCAGTTGCGGACGGCCAAGCCGGTGTTGTTGTACTGGTTGCAGCGGTTGAGTTATGCGGTGGGCGGGGTGTCGGAGGGGTGGGCGCGCGGACCGTCGGTCCTCTGCGGTTTGGGCGCGGTGCTCCTGTGCTATGAGTTGGGTCGGCGACTGTGGGACCGGGCCAGCGGCTTATGGGCCGGGGTGATCCTGGGCAGTGCGGTGCAGTTTGCCATCCTGAGCCGGGCGGCCACGCCGGATGCTCCGCTGCTGTTGTTCACTGTGCTTACCTTCCTCGCCTTCTGGTGGGGGCAGGAGCAGGGGCGGCGGGCCTGGTGGCATCCCGTGGCGGTGGCCTGCGGCCTGGCGGTGTTGACCAAAGGGCCAATCGGGGTCGCCCTGCCGGGGCTGGTCATTCTGCTGTACTTCCTCTGGCAGAAGGAATGGCGGCGGCTGCTGGATCGGCGGCTGGTGAGTGCGGCGGGGCTGTTTTTGCTGGTGGCCGGACCGTGGTACGCCCTGGTGGCCAGCGAGACGCGGGGAGAATGGGTCAAAGCCTTTATTGGCCGGGAGAACCTGGAGCGCTTCGCGCGGCCGATGGAAGGGCATGGCGGGCCGTTCTTCTATTACCTTCTGGTCCTGCCGGTCTTCTTCCTGCCCTGGAGTCTGTGGCTCATTCCGGTGCTGGAGCACGCCTGGCAGCAGGTGGTGGGGCGTGCCCGCCGCTCCCTGGCCCTGGCGGAGCCGAGCACAGCGGGAGAAGCGGAGGACCCCCGGCCGTATCGCTTCCTCGTCTGCTGGATTGGCGTATACCTCCTGGTCTTTTCCGCGGCGGCGACGAAACTGCCGAACTACATCTTCCCGCTCTATCCCGCGCTGGCGCTCTTGACGGGCCGGTTCTTCGTGCGCTGGCAGAGGGAGCAGGTGCAACTGGCGCGCTGGGTGGTGCCAACGGCCTTGGGATTGCTCGCGGCGGTGGGAGCGGCGGTGGGGATCGGCCTGCTGGTGGCGGAGCGGTGGTATCTGGGGCTGGGTCTGGCGTGCTGGCTGGGGCTGATTCCGGTGGTGGGAGCGGCGGCGGGGTGGAAGGCCTGGAAGCGGGGCGAAGCGGCGGCTCTGCGGCGATGGGTCGCCGGGGCGGGGATCGCCTTTGTCGCGGCCAGTGCGGCGGTCCTGCCAGTGACACTCGATCGCCATCGGGCGCCGAAGGGGCTGGTGGAAGCCAGCGGCATCGCCGATCCGCAGCGGGACCTGCGCGTGGGAACCCATCGTTGGTTTGCTCCCAGCCTGGTGTTTTACAGCGGGCGGGAAGTGATGAACCTGCCGGATGCCGCCGCCATCCGCCGCTTCCTGGAAACTCCGACGCCGGCCTATCTCTTCCTCCCCGCTCCCGTGGCGGAAGAGGGCAGCCTGCGCGCGGTGCTCGCCCCGCATGTGGGCCTGGCCCGGCAGTACGACTTGCTCGCCCGCTGCGACATCCTGGTGGTGGCCAACGCCGCCGCCCTCACGCCGTCCGCTTCCACTCCGTCCGCTGGCACTCCTTCCGCCCGGTAGGTCCCGCGGCTGCCCCCCCTGCCTCCCTCGCTCTCCCTGGCTCCGGCGGCGGACAATCCCACTCCAGCTCCCTAAGCTGATCTTGCGGAAGCGAAGGTGTCGAAAGCGAAAGCCACGAAAGCG
>Ga0101943_1000409_pt1 | contig 77587 bp, 65 predicted proteins | sample DewCreD2012metaG_5_FD_75244 | JGI IMG/M metagenome (GOLD analysis project Ga0101943, IMG submission 75244) | Hot spring sediment bacterial and archeal communities from British Columbia, Canada, to study Microbial Dark Matter (Phase II) - Dewar... ... | reverse complement strand
GTTTCGTCCCTCCTCTTGACAAACCCTGCAAAGTTTGCTATAATAAGAGCGATACCCTCTCCCGAGGGTGCGTGAGGTCAGACAGGCAAAATGGAGGAGACAGTGATGGAGGCGATGGGACCGACGAGCAAGGGTTTAGAGAGGACACAGGCAGCGCGGAAGGGTGAACGCTTTGGCTTCCGCAAGGGGATGGCTTTGCACAAGGTGTGCGTAGGATTGATCAAATACTTCTGGCGGATGAAGGCGAAATGGCAGATAGCCTGTATCTTGGCTGTTTCTCTATCAGGAGGAGCACCCCTTGCCTGTAAAGCCCAGGATATTTGGGTTGTGGCGCGCTATGTCGGGGATAGAATCACAGGAGACTGCCCATCGGCGCCGGGTGAGCCTCATAATGAATATCGTGAACATATCGTGATTTTACGACCCGACCCTGATCCTATCGGCTGGATGCACGCTTGGAACCCATAGAATGTATCAATCTTTCTCAGGAGTCTATCGGATAACTGCGTACTGGTTTGGCGACTTGACAAACTATCCCCCCGTTGAAAAGATCAAACTAAAGATTGATGAAGAAGCCTCCGCGACAGCGCTTATGGGATGGGCGCGGGCGACTTCTTTGAACATAAGCGCTTATGCCAACTGTCCATTATGCTGGGCTAATGACACAAGGACATCAAGCAAACAGGTGGTGTATGAGTTGCCATGGAGTTATGTCTACCAAGAAGACGGAGGTCATTGGGAAGCGGAAATAGAGATTCCGACGGAACTCACCGCTACCACGCCTGAACCTCCCTTAGCCGGTGGGGCTTCGGTGAAGATCACTATAGAGACCTTGACCAAGTTCATTCTTATTCATAGCTCGAAGGATCCTACCTATCGGAAGGGATACGATTCGTCGGGGAATGTCATTCGCGAACCCAACCCGCTTGGTGAGGGCGATACCGTCCTTGACGAACGGCTTTGCTTGTTCCCACCGCACATAGGCTTGGGGAGCGATATCCTTTATGTTGTAGACCTGTACCCCAGTCGGGCAGCCTGGCATGATGCGTCCCCGTGGTGTAATCCGCGCATTGACTGGAGTCATGCGCTAGGGGCAAAAGGTGAGGTGGATTATTTTCCATGTCTAATTGCTATGAGCGTCGATCACGATTTCTGTTATGATGATCCGAAGCTACCTTTTACTGACTCAATGGAGGCAACGGCGCGCGACCAAGAGGATGGCTTCGAAGATAGCGCCACCTATGTGATGCGCCTGCACAACGAGATCGAGAAGGACAAGCTCCTGCGACGACGGGTGTTCGATTGGTCGGAAGGGGCTGTCATTGCATCGAAGAAGAATAACATGGATGTAGACATCGTGTGGACCGTGAAGGTGTCTCGGGTCTCCAGTTTTACTTGGGGAACCCAGATCACGGGAAGCTATACCGTTTCGGACAAAGCATTGGGATTGGAATTTGGTGTAGAAGTGTCGCACAGTACCAGCGAGACTTTCAGTTGTGGACTAGAAACGGGCGTGACGATAACCCTGCGCCCCCGCGAGTTGGGCATTTATTTAGTACGCCCAGTCGGTTATCGTGAAGAGTGGCTATGTGATGTCTACAACAAGCAAGGATTTGTAGGGCAAACAACGGTATGCCACTCAACCCACCCTTCCGCTCTGCCCGATTTCCAGCCCGAGGTATTTTCGCGGTACAATTCTACTTTGGAAGCATTTGAGCAGGAGATGGCGGCGCGGCGGGCGCAGCTGTGGTGCGCCACGCAGATGTCCACCCCCACTCTCTGCGGGAGGTAAAAAAATGATGTTCCAGCCAGCGACAGGGGCAAGCAGGTCAAGAGAGATGCTGAACCGTGCCATTGCACGGGTGCAGCAGGCAACAACGGTTTCGCAGCTGGAGCAGCTCATTACGGAGTATGTAGATAGCGATTGGGTGTTGTTTATCAGCAAAGCGTTTGAGGAGTTGCTGAACCGTTCGGAGAGTGCGGAACTACTGTATGGGCGAGTTCGTACAATTCTTGAGCAGGATATGGTGATAAGCGCGATTGCGGGGGCGTGGTGGGGTGAATACTTTTCCAAGCCGTTGCGTACCCTTGAGGAGCGTGAGCGTTCGTTGCAGGTTGCGGGACAGACCCTCAAGCGTTTAGAAGCGAAATATGCTGACAGTGTCGAGGCGCTGATCGCAAGAATACTTTATACACGAGCAACTTTTCAGGGATCCATTGAAGAAATTGGAAAAGTGATACTTTCTTATTATCAAACCTTGAAACGTGTAGATTCTGCAAATCCTCATTTGATACATTTTAGCACATTAATAAACAGGGACAAAAACTTCGGCATAGAAATGTACATAAAAATGATTAACCACCCGGAGTTTGATCGCTATACGCTTCAACAACGGTATGCTGCTTATGTGGGATTAGCGCAACTGCTTTACGAACAGAAGCGCACAAGGGAAAGAGAGCTCTACACCGATCGGTTCGTAAAGTACCTTCTCGCGCGCAAGCGTATCGAATCCATTACCCATCGCTCTATGTTGATGCACAGCGTGTTTGGAGCGACCTGTCTTTCTGATTTGGAAAAAAGGCTCGCGGCAGCAGGCTATCCTCCTTCTCAATGGCGATACAAGCCGCTACCGAAACCCTGACGCTTGCTGTCGGCTTCGCTGTGGAAGGTGGAGCACAAGAAGTCGGACGGGAGCCTGTTGATTGGGTACGAGTACAGCTATGACCTGCTGGGTCGGGTGGTGCAGAGCATGGAGCGTCCGAGTGGGGATGTGACCAGTTATGCTTACACGCCTGCAGGCAGGCTGGAGAGCGAGGGTCGCACAGGGCAGGTGGCGTATTCGCGCACCTACGCCTATAATCCCGATGGCAGTCGGGACTTTGTGATACGGGACGATGCGGTGAACGGTTCGCACTGGGAGGTGTATCGTTATGACGCGGTGTCGGGTCGTTTGGAGAGTGTGTTGGATGTGTGGACGGGCGAGGTGAATAGTTTTGTGTGGAACGCGGAGGGCACTCTGGCGCGGTGGGAAAATAACCAGCTGAACAGCTATGCACGGGTGTTTGGGTATGATGAAGAGGGTCGTTTGGTACGGATAGAGCGGGATTATGGGAATGGCAGTTTGCAGTTGGCGTATGCGTATGGGTACAACAGCGATGGTGTTCGGGTGTGGAAGCAGGATGTGCTGGCAGGGCAGGAGTATCGGTATATCTGCCGAATAGGCTGCGGGGGTGTACCGATGCGGGTGTACAATCGGGCGATGGGCGGCAGTAGCGGCGATGGGCGGCAGTAGCTGGGTCAGTGTGGAGGACTACCTGCCTGCGGGGAGTGCGCTGGGGTATAGTATGAACTGGCAGTATCGGCATACAGGCGGTGAGTTGCTCATGATGGGTGCGACAGGTGAGCCGATCGGAGCTGACCCTGCTTCTTCCATAAAGTTTGCGCTTGAGCTACTGGGATAAACGAAGCTTTTAGGCAAAGGGCAACCGTTGCATTTTCATCGCACCTTCAGCACGAAGGGGGTGCCATAGGTCTCAAAAGGAGCATACATCGCCCACAAGCGCGGAGGCAACAAGTGATACTCGCCTGGCACCTCCGCCCGCAGAATCAGGCTGTATTTTAGCGTCTCCTGCGAACTTAGGTGTGTGCGATACGCCAGCGCGCGGTCGTCGCGCAGCTCGCTGTATTGATAGTCCCAAGGGGCCCAGTAATAGTAAGTCTCATACACGCGCTCGGCAGGTGCGCATCCGGCAAAGAAAGGTGTCTCCAGCACCAGATAGGAGGCTTCCGTGAAGCGGCGCGGCACCTTCGCCTCGACCTCGATCCGTACCAGGCTGCCCTGTGGCACCGTATCCCCACTGGACAGCTCGCTCGCTTCGAAGGGATCATAGCCCGGTTCACAGTCACAAGGTGGCTCGTGATCATCGAGGACGCGCTCGACGCGTGAAACGGTGATTTTGAACGCATCAGGAACAGGCGGTCGATAATCAGGTTGGAGCCGCACCCATTGATCGAAACGCAAGCTGACTATCGGCGTGCCGGTTATCGGGCGCAGCTCGACCCGATTTTCGCCGGGACGGAGCAGACGCGTGTCCAAATTCAGCCTGCCAACCGCTTTCCACGGGTCATCGATGCGGACGCGCATTTCGCCTGCCGGCATCCCATTAATCCAGATCTGCATCTGTACGCTCTGCCCGCCTGTGAGGTCGCGCTCGTAGCGACGGCTGTAGGCGAGCAGCGCCTGCAACGCTTGTGCCGTGTCGCGCGAACCATACCAATAGTCACCCTGCGACAGGTGAAGTAGCCCCAAGACCGTCTTGCGTATGATTTCCTCATAGCGGCGCCGCGTGCCGAACAGTCGCTCGGCGTCTGGCTCACTCTCCAGCAGGGCGCGGAGCATCTGTGCTTGCGGCTCCGCAGGCAGCCAATACCAGTACCATGGGTCCTCATCACGCGGTGGGGGGAACCAGAAGAGGCGATTTGCTTCCTCACGGGAAGCCCGCTGAAACAGGCTCCAGAGGTGGGCGATTTGTGCCTCGGCGTTAGGCAAGTGCTTGCGCCAGCGAAGATAGACCTGCAATAAAGTGACGCCCCATTGGGGGGGATTCCGTCGTCCATAGTGGGAGGGTGCCAGGCATTCGTCCGTCAGAGACTGCAGGTAGTGTGCGAGGGTGGTCCTATCGGCAGGCAGAGGTGCGTCAACCTCCGGAAGCACAACCAGTCCATCCAGTAACCCCTTATCCACACCTATTACATGGACTGGTTTTGTAGGTGGATGGGCATCTTTCCATGCACTCAGCCATTTTTCAACGAGAGTGATAAGCGCCTTGCGCCCGCGCTGATACATTGAGTCGGGCATTTGCACACCTGCCTCTTTCGCCTGCTGGAGCGCCTGCATGACATAGGCAGTGATCCACAGGTCAGGTTCCTCTGCTTCCCACCAGCCCCAGCCGCCGTTCGCTTGCTGGAATCGGCGCAATCGCTCCAACGACAGGCGGGTGATCGTGTCGATGCGTCGCTGTATTTCAGCAGGGGGTTTAAGCCCCATCCAGCGGAAGGCGTTCAGCGTCAGCACCGCGGGCAGGAAGCGACTGGTGGTCTGCTCCACACAGCCGTAGGGATATTCCAGCAGATAGGGCAGGCTCCCGTAGACGCAATGCAGAACCGAGGGGGTCAGCTGCACTTCGAGCCGATACAGGGCAGGGATAGCGTCGGGTTGAACTGTCAAAGTGAGTTCCCGCGAGCTATTCAGCACGGTGGTATAGCCAAAGGTCTGCCGCAGAGCGAACGGCATAAGAGTCACTTGGCGCTCTTCGGCGTCCGTCAGCCCGCCCGTTCGATCGCGCGCGATTGCCTGGAAAGTGAGCTGAGGGAGATCCGCTGGTGGAGAGGCTTGCAGGGAGGTCGCGTTAGCAGGCGGGATGCGAGCGGTGTAGTCCCAATGCAGGGTGATGGTTTTGCCTGCGCCTATGCGGGCGGTCTGCTGGCGCGAGCCGTCGGGAGTGCGCAGCTCCACTTCTACCTCGCGCGACTGCGGGGTATCGTTGCTGACGACGGTGCTGATACGCACGCGATCGCCCTCCACCAGCCAAGTGGGCATGCGCAGGTTAACCATCAGGTCTTTCGCGCACTTGATGGTGGTTTTACCGTAGCCAACTTGGGTCTGCAGAGTATGCGCATGGGCGGTAAGCCGCCATTCCGTAAGGTTGTCAGGCAGTGGAAACTGGATTCGTGCGATGCCCTGCGCGTCTGTTTTGAGCGCGGGTAGCCAGAATGCCGTGTCGCGGAATCGGCGACGCATTTCGAGCTCCACTTTACCTTTGTCGCCCTGCCATGCCAGCCATGGCGCGGAGAACTCGGTAAGCACATGGTTCCAGCGCGGTGCATAGAACACACTCTGCAGGCGGAAGGTGTCGGAGCGAAGTGCATAAAGCGACTCATCGACCACAGCCAGTGAAAGCTCTGCCTGCACGGGGCGACCCTGCGCGTCGGTCACCCGAAGCTGTGCCTGCACTGTCTCGCGTGGCGCGTAGCGTGGCTTATCGGTCTGCAGCTCGATGCGTAGTTTTTGCTGGCGAACCCCGATGCGCACTTCGCGCCTGCGTTCGATGAGCCGCTTGTTGTGCACCATACAGACCTGGAGGAAAGCGTTTGGCACCGCGTCGGGGGGTGGTATTAGGCGCAGCGTCGCGACGCCGTTGCGCAGCGGCACAATCTGCGAATGGTAGATGCGGTCGCCTTCAAGCGTGAGCCAGAGGGTCGCATCGGGCTGGCTGGCGCGAATAGCGACCTGCAGTGGCTCTCCCACTGCCAAGTCACGCTTGTCCAGGCGCACATCGAGCCGCGCTTCAGGGGGTGTATGAGGGATATAGTCGCGATCCCAGACCCACAGCACATCGGTTCGCGTGAGGGCATAGCCCTCCTCATCGCGCCCTTCGACCCGAATTTCCCAGTCGCCCGAATAGGGCGGTGTGAAACTGAATTGCGCTTTGCCCTGGACATCGGTTTGCACCTCGCCTTCAAACTTATAGTCCACCACATAGCGCTGGGCACGCCACAGGCGTTCCCCAACACGCCAGCGCAGGCGGGTCTGCACAGGGGCATCGGTGCGCCGATCCAACACCTGCAGCTGTACCGTGTAGGGTTGTCTCGGCGAACCCCAATGGGGCACTGTCCTCATTTGGAGTCGCCAGTAGGTGGAGGCGATGGAGAAGTCTGTGGATGCTTCCGCAAACTCCGTCCCTTCGCTCAACATTGAGACTCTCAGAGTGCATTGGTAAGCGGTGGGCCGCTCATACCACCATCGGCTTGGTTCGCGCTCCGGTTCCTTCAATAGCTCCATGACTGGGAGACGCAGATAAGCGCGTCCCATCTCGTCGGTCTGCGCCTCACCCCGCAGCACCAGCTCACCATAGTAGTAGCCGCCATCGGCTTCAGTATCCTCTTCATCACGCGGAATAAACCACTCGTCCTCGTCGCGTTCCCCCTCGCCGTACCATAGGTCGGTATAGTCGTAGCTCCGGTAGATTTCGTATTGTAATTTGGCATTCGGCACAGGCATCCCAAAGTAATACTCCGATTTAATCTCCACCTCCACGCGCTCGCCGGGCAGATAGAGTTCGCGCGAGGGCTTGAGGTTAATCCGATAGACAGGTTTGCGATAGGTAGCAACCACAGCCTCCCCTTCGATACGCTCACCATTAATCATGGCGACGATGCGATACAAGCCTGTGCGTGATTCAGGGGTGGTCTCAAAGGAGCCGCTGAAGGAGGAGAAATCGTTCAGGCGCAGCATTTGACGGGCGATGGGTTCCTCCTGCGGGTCATAGATAGTGATTTCAACAGGGGTATCGGGAGCAAGAGGCGCGTACAAAGGAGTCTGGGATGTGTTGGAGCGTATCTGGCGCACGACCCCTTTGAAGTAGATAGTGTCTCCTGGGCGATAGAGGGGGCGCTCGGTGTAGATCGCGCCGCGCAGAGGTATACTCTGTTCGTCCATCCATCTCCAACGGGAGAAAGAGAACCAGACAAATGGTACCTTCGTGTTGGGGTCATAAGCAATAATGAGCAGTTCTCCTGGAGGCACCTGCCGGAAGAGCCATCGTCCATCGTTCGCCGTGTTCCCCTCGGCGAAACCGTTTTTGTTCTGGTACTCCTTCCCCAAGCTAACCGCAGCAACAGGCAGGTTCGATAAGGGTTGCCCCGTCTTAAGGTCTGTTGCCCACACCTCCAGATGGCTATCTGCGCTTTTGGCAACCAATCCCGCCCGGGAGACGATAATCAGCGCAGGGCGCGCCGCGGGTCCCGCGCGAACAAAGGCGATATAGACTCCCTGGGCGAGGCCGGGCAACTGCACATACTGGGTGAACACGCCCTCCGGATCACGCCCGCGGATTGGCTCCACCTGCTCGCTCTGCTTCACCAGGTATTGCTCGTAAGCCTTCAGAAAGTCGGTCAGTTCCCAGGAACCCCGCCACCAACCGTAGCGTATTTCATCCAGCGTTCGCACAAGTTTGGGCAGGATGCGCTCACGCTCCTTTGGGTTCCGAAGCGTGTCCCGCTTGTACATTAGCCGGTACAACACAATTTCCAGCTCATCGGCAGGCGTGAAGCCGCGCACACCCAGCTTAATTGGCTCATCCGGATAATAGACTGGCTGCGGGTGAATCAGGTCCAGGAAGGGGTCATCTGGCTCCATGCGCAAGGTAAGCTCCTCGCGTTCGCCTTCTTTCAGCTCGATACGGAAGGAGCGTGGCTCAAGGTCGGGTGAACGCGGTGGAAAGTGGTGGGCGCGGGAGTAGGCTGCCACTTCATAGACACCCGCCGGGATCCCTCGCAGCGAGAATCTGCCCTGGGCATCCGCGCGAACCTCATACTCACGGTAGTAATCCACGAAATAATAGGCATAAGAATCGTTCTCGTCTTTGCGCCGTTCCTCTTTCTCCACCTGAGCCAAGGTGAGCTTTGCATAGGGGATCGGCTGACCGGTTTCATCAGAAAGAACGATGCCGAACAGGCTTGCTCGCGGCGTTTCGTTTCGAATCAGTTCCGCGACCCCATAAAGCTGAAAGGCCAGCAGGACCGCCATCCATGTTAGTAATAAGCCAATTCGTCGGGGCATCTCCGTCGCCTCCGCAGGTTTTAATACAATGCGGCTGCCACGATTCCTGCTCGATTTCTGCCGCTGATCGCTTCTTAGTCCGGAAGGGTGCGAATTACCTGAATCTGGCGGATATCGGAGCGCGAGCGCAGGGGTTCCAGACGGGCGCGGAAGAGCATTTCGGGCGCAAGCGTGGTGAGACAGACCTGCTCGATGCCCTCAGGGGTCTGCTCTACCGATTGCCATTCGGGCAACCATTCGGCAACCGCCTCCCGCACTGCTCTGAGCGAATCCTCGCTTGCCCCTACTGCGCGCACATAGTAGCGGAACGAGAGCGATTCGATAGGCGCAGTCTCGCCCGGTTGCAGGCTCGGCTGGGGGGTGGCGCCCGCAACGCCCAGAGCGAGGTTCCGTGCCGCCAGCACCAGGTCGCCCAGAACGGCGCTGGCGGTCGGTCGGGCACCGGCGGCAAAACCATGCAGAAAGAGGTCGCGGAAGCCGTTGCCCTGCAGCCACAGACCGCTATTGGCGTCCTTCAGCGCATAGAGCGGATGCATACGGGGCAACAGGGTCGGATGCACACGCACATTCAGTCGCCCATCGGGCAGTCGCTCCGCCGTGCCGATAAGCTTGATGCCGTAGCCCAGTCGCTGCGTCCATACAAGGTCGCGTCCGCTCAGGTGCGTGATGCCCTCGCGATAGACGCTTTCGACAGGCACATACTGCAGGAACGCCAGCCGCGCCAGGATCGCCATCTTATACTGGGCATCATAGCCTTCCACATCGCTGCTGGGGTCCGCTTCGGCATAGCCGAGCGACTGAGCCTGCGCGAGCGCGTCGGCATAAGCGTTCTCGGTGGGGATGCCCTGCTCTATTGCCTGCTCCATGCGGGTTAGGATGAAATTCGTGGTGCTGTTCACGATGCCGAGAACGCGCTCGATCCGATTGCCTGCGAGTGCGCCCTGCAACAGGGTCAGAATGGGCAGGCTGCCAGCGACGCTGGCTTCATGGAGCAGGTCGGCACGATGCGCCATCGCGAGGCGGATCAGTTCGTCGCCTGCAATCGCCATCACCATCTTGTTCGCCGTAATCACGCTTTTGCCCGCCTGCAACGCACGACGGATGAGGTGGCTGGCAGGCTCCAACCCACCCAGCACTTCGATAACAATATCTACCTGTGGATCGCTCACCGCGCGTTCGGCGTCGGTGGTGATGAGTTCGGGCGGAATGGGCACGGCACGGGACTTGGCGGGGTCGCGCACCACCACATAGCGAATCTCGAAGCGGCAGCCCGTTTGTGTCTCCAGCAGGGGGGCGTTCTCCCGCAGAAGGCTCAACACGCCACCACCCACCGTGCCGGCACCCAGCAGTGCGATGCGAACCGTTTTCATTCGGGCGGCTCCAGCAACATCAAGATTTCGCCCTGCTGTACCAGCGAGGCGTTTTGTGCCACGATACGGCGCACGACACCCGTGACGGGCGAGGGGATTTCGTTAAACACCTTCATCGCCTCGATCAAACCGATGGTCTGCCCCTCATAGACCAAATCACCTTCCTCCACATAGGGCGGCTCGTCGGGCGAGGGTCCCCGATAGAACATGCCCGTCATGGGCGCCTCGATGGGGATGAAGGAGGGTTGCTCGCCACGTTCGTCAGGTGGCATAGGGGTCACTATCGCGGTGGCAGGGGCAGGCGTCGGAGCGCGCTCCAGATGCACGCTTAGCTCGCCCAACGCCACACTCAGCTCCTGCAGCTGATGGCGTTCCATCAGCTCCAGAAAGCGCTCCACCAGCTCAATCGGCAACCGCACGCGCCTATTATACCTGCCACGAGGAGCAAAAAACCTCTCCCCGTTGGGGAGAGGAACTGGGTGAGGGGACTATAAACCTGCGCTCAACGGGTATAATCACCCCCATTATGAGGATAGCGGTGGTGTTTCCAGGGCAGGGTTCGCAGCGTCCAGGGATGGGACGCGAACTGTATGAGCAGAGTCCCGCGGCGCGGCGTGTGTTCGAAATCGCCAGCGAACAGTCGGGACGCTCCTTTACCCAGCTCTGCTTCGAAACGGACGAGGAGACGCTTAAGCGCACCGAGAACGCGCAGCCTGCGCTACTCACGGTCGGCTATGCGGCGTGGGAAGCGCTGCGTGAAGCACTGCCCGACTTCACGCCCGATTACCTGGCAGGGCATAGTATGGGCGAATATACCGCGCTGGCGGCAGGCGGGGTGTGGAGTTTCGAGGAGACTTTCTACTGGGTGGAAGAGCGCGCGAAAGCGATGCGCAAGGTGGCGGATCGAATTGTCGGCTCGATGGTCGCTGTGATTGGGCTGGACGCTGCAAAAGTGGAAGAGGCGTGCCAGCGCGCCCAGCAGGAGACGGGCGAAATCGTCACGCCCGCCAACTACAACGCGCCGGCGCAAGTGGTCATCTCCGGCACACCCGCGGCGTTGGAACGCGCCATCGAGCATGCCAAAGCGCTGGGGGCACGACGCGCAATCCCGATTGCGGTTGCTGGCGCATTCCATTCGCCCCTGATGAACGAAGCCGCCGAGGTTATCGCCAACGCCTACCGCAGCGCCACCTTCCGGAAACCTGTCATCCCGATTGTCTCCAATGTCACGGCACGCCCGATGACCGATCCCGAAGAGATTCGCGCCATTATGAGTCGCCAGATTGCCAGCCCAGTGCGCTGGCAGGAAAGTGTTGAATGGATGTACGCGAACGGCGTCGATACCTTTATCGAGGCGGGCGTGGGGGAGGTGTTGACAGGGCTAATCAAGCGCATCGTGCCCAACGCACGCTGCTTGCATGTGGTAGACCCAAAGACGCTGGAGGAAACGGTGTCCGCTTTGCGAGGTGAGGCATGACCCTATCGCTAAAAGGGCGCGTCGCGCTGGTGACAGGGGCAGGGCGCGGGATTGGCGCCGCTATCGCGCAAACACTGGCTGAGGCGGGTGCACGAGTGGCGGTTCTAAGCCGCACAGAAGCCAACGCCCAGCATGTTGCCCAGCAGATTGCGCAGGCAGGAGGCGAAGCGATCGCTATTGCTGCCGACGTGACGGACGCAACCGCCCTCGAAAACGCGCTCAACACGATCCTCCAGCGCTGGGATCGGCTGGATATTCTGGTGAACAACGCGGGTATCACGCGCGACATGCTCCTTTTGCGCATGAAGGATGAGGACTGGGACCAGGTGCTGATGGTGAATCTGCGCGGGGCGTTTGTCGCCACGCGGGCCGCGCTCAAACCGATGCTGCGCCAGCGCTGGGGGCGTATTGTGAATATTAGCTCGGTGGTCGGCTTGACGGGGAACGCGGGGCAAGCGAACTATGTGGCGTCCAAAGCCGCGCTGATTGGCTTCACCCGTACGGTTGCCCTCGAAGTGGGCAGCCGCAACATTACCTGTAACGCCATCGCGCCCGGTCTCATCGAGACCGACATGACACGCGCGTTGCCCGACAATCTGCGCGAACACGCCCTGCAACGCATCCCGCTGGGACGATTCGGCACCCCAGAAGAGGTGGCGTTTGGGGTACTCTTTTTATGCAGCGAGCTTGCCTCGTACATCACGGGGCAGGTATTTATTATTGACGGCGGTTTGACCGTCGGACTGTGAAGCACAACAGTAGCGAGACTGCCTTACCTTCCCCCCCTCTGGGGAAAGGGTCAGGGCGAGGAGACAATCTAAAACACACAGGAGGTTAAAGGGATGGATCAGGAACTGTTCGAGCGTGTGCGGAAGGTTATCGTGGAGCAGCTCGATGTGCGTGAGGAGGAGGTCACGCCCGACGCGACCTTCACCGACGACCTCGGCGCCGACTCCCTGGACCTGGTGGAGCTGGTGATGGCATTCGAACAGGAGTTCGATGTCAGCATCTCGGAGGAGGAGGCGGAGCAGGTGCGCACGGTGGCGGATGCGGTGCGCCTGCTCGCCGAGAAACTGCAAGCGGAAGTCTGAACCATGCGGCGTCGCGTCGTCGTTACGGGGATGGGGCTAATCACCCCGCTGGGCATCGGCATCGAGCCGTTCTGGCAGGGGCTGCTGCAAGGGCGACGGGTGATTGGACCCATCACCCATTTTGATGCCAGCAATCTGGCAACGCGCATCGCAGCGGAGGTTAAAGAGTTCGACCCTACCCAGTTCATGGAGCGCAAGGACGCACGCCGCGCCGCTCGCTTTATCCAGTTCGCCGTCGCGGCAACTCGTCTGGCACTGGACGATGCCCATCTGACCATCACACCCGACAATGCCGAGCAGATTGGGGTGCTGATCGGCTCTGGCATCGGCGGCGTGGACTATATGGACAGCCAGATGCGCGTGCTGATCGAGCAGGGCCCCGATCGCATTACGCCGTTCCTTGCCCCCATGATGATCGCCGATATGGCATCGGGCATCGTCTCCATCACCTTCGGCGCGAAGGGACCGAACCTGTGCGTGGTCACTGCCTGCTCCACAGGCGCTGATGCGCTTGGTCAAGCGGCACGGCTGATTCAGCGCGGCGAGGCGGAAGTGATGATTGCTGGCGGCAGCGAGGCGGCGATTGTGCCAATCGGTGTGGCGGCATTCTGCGCTGCACGGGCAATGTCCACCCGCAACGATGACCCCGAACACGCCAGTCGCCCCTTCGACGCCGAACGGGACGGGTTCGTGATGGGTGAAGGTGCAGGCGTGCTGATTTTAGAATCGCTGGAACACGCGCAGGCGCGTGGCGCGCGAATCTACGCGGAACTGCTCGGCTACGGCATGTCCGCTGACGCCTATCACATCACCCAGCCCGACCCCGAAGGCGATGGAGCATTACGCTGCATGCGCAACGCCATCCGCGACGCAGGACTGCAGCCCACCGATATTCACTACATCAATGCCCACGGCACCTCCACCCGCTACAACGATGCCAAAGAGACCCTCGCCATCAAGCGTCTCTTTGGGGAGTATGCCTATCAGCTGCCAGTCAGCTCCACCAAGTCGGTGACGGGGCATCTGCTGGGTGCGGCGGGTGCGGTGGAGGCGGCAGCGACCATTCTTGCCATCCAGCACCAGACACTCCCACCCACCATCAACTACGAATATCCCGACCCGGAGTGCGACCTGGACTATGTGCCGAATGAGCCGCGTCCGGCGCGCGTGCGCTACGCCATGACCAACTCCTTCGGCTTCGGTGGGCATAACACGGCGCTGGTATTCGGGGCGTTCGAAGAGTGAAAACCACCTCTGCTTGCCCTCCTATAACCCCCCTGTCCTGCGCGACTCTTTCAACTGCTTCAACTGCTCGTCCAATTGCTTCTTGAGTTCCTCGGGCAACTTGTCCAGCGGAGCGGGCTTGCCCTCGTTGAGCAGTTCATAGTCACCCAATTCCCCGTACAAGGGCAGCCGCACCGAGTGACGCTCACTCAAGCGAATTTCCACTACAAATGGTTTCTTTCGCGCGGGCATCAGGGGTTGCGACTGATAGCGCTCAACGCGCTCACGATAATAGCGCAGGATATCCGCATTCATCCATGAACTGACTTGCTCGGTTTGCACATTGTAAATTTCATAGGCAAGTTGCCATAGGTCACTAAAACCGCTCCAGACCCCGGCTCGGCGTTGGGTGAATACGCCAACCCGCCCTTGATCGGTCGAATGGTATTCTGGCAGTTGAACCATAAGCCCAGCAGGTAAGCCGTTGGGATAAAAGGCATGAATAAGCTCTATTGGGGGCCGCTCTACAACGATGACCTCATCGTCTCTTTCCATCACGGGTGCCTCATCGGAGGTCCACTGAACTTCCAGCCTCGTCTCTCCAAAATAGAGGGTGCGAAGCAGCAGTTCACGCTGGGCGGGCGTGAAGGCAGAAAGTGGCAACGACTGCCCTGCCCGCAATTGCGCCAGCTGCGCGGGAGTAAGACTTGCCAAAAAGCGAGCGCCAAGCCCATCTATCGACCACAGGTCTCTCTCAATGATAATCTTTAAATAGAACCATGCCAGGGTATTTATGCCGCCTCTATTTTCAGCAAATTGGCTTGCGGAGAGGTAGTCTTCCAGCCGTAGGTAGCCATGTTGGCGCACCTGCTCGATCCAGCGCATGAGGGCTGCGCGATCGACACGCTGTCCCCATCGGTACGAAAATAAGCGTGGCTTGAACAGGATTACCTGGTCGCTTTCCTGAATCTGGCTATCCCATAGGTACCGAATCCTTTGATCGAAGAACCCATCAAGTTCACGGCGCTCCTGCAGGGCAAGATAGATCCATCCTGCGGTCAAATCATCTTGTAGAAGCGCGATGAGGGCTTTGCCTCGATGCTGCGCATAGGTGCGCAGCACATCGGACGGGATGAGGCTTAGTGGCTCTGTCTGCGACGGGTCCAAGATGGCTGGCCAGGGCACCGCCTCGGTGGTTCGCTCCATCGCACGGTAGGCTTCGATAAACTGGCGCGAGCGCTCGCTCCACTCCACTTTGACGGGCGATCGAGAAGACGACTCGGAAGGCTTTTGAGATTGCTCCGGCTGTGTCTTTTCCTCTTCCTCTTCTTGTTCCTCCAGCGGCACTTGGAAATACCAGAGGAAACCCCCGTCACTTGTCGACTCTTTCAGGTCGTCCGTCGCAAGGGCGACGGAGCATGTGAAGAAGTCGGGGCTATGACACCTGACGACCAGATAGACGCGCGTGGGTGGTCGGCGCAACGGCTTCTGGCGCAACCAGTAATCAAAGATTGCATATCCGTATCGGTTATTGAAGTTATTCAGCCACTCCTGATTAAGTCCCTCCGTGGGATGGGTCCACAGCTGATAGACGAGTTCATTTTCACGCATGAACTGCTGCAATAATGGCTCCACCGAGAAGCCCAGCGGCAGCAGGAACCGTCCTGGCACATTGCTGAACACTCGCCGCTCGCCCAGAGGAATTTCCAGCAGGCGTCGCAGATCTATCTTCTGTAACAGGCGCACCACCAGCCGTCGCCCTGCAAGAAGCGCGTCAGAGTTGGCTTGCAATGTCCTATAGTAGGGGGTGTTCCAGAGAGGCGTATTGATATCCTGGGACTCGACCTCGCGCATCAGCGCTTTGATTTTGTCGCGATGCTGGCGTGCTTGCTCTTCGGTGAGTGGTTCCAGCAGGCGTTTGGTCTCTTTCCGCTCTAAGAGACGCTGCAATCCCCGCAGGAGCTGTTCGTCATCCTGCTGCCTGCGCTCCTTAATGATTTTGGGGGTGCGCACAAGGTGATAACTGCCATCAGGCTGCTTGAACCACTCGCCATCAGCCACGGTTGCCAGGTGTGCCATCAGCTCCTTGAGGGGCATGTCGCGCACGATGACCAGCACAATCTCTGAATCGATGGGGCTGGGCGCGAACAGGCGTACACCCGTCTGGCGGGCAAGCGATTCCAGCAGCTGCTTCACCGTTTGCGCAGAATGATCATAAGTGATGGGCTGGGTCAAGGGGGCGTCCTTGGTGTTCCCCAACGCGAGTATCATGCCCAGGTTCAGCACGAGCCATCGCCACCGAATCTTGCGCATCGTTCACTCACCTGTTATTTTATTTCGATCCAGAACAAGTCGCTCCTGCACAAAAGCAGGTCGCTTTAGTGATAGTGGTGCGAGGCGTATAGACATTATACTTTATCCCACGATGGCATGCTTTCCGATTTTGCAAACGGGACAAGTGGCGCAAGGCTTGCACGACTCGCGGGAGATACACCTGCGCAATATTCGGCAGTTGACCTTCGGCGGCGAGAACGCCGAAGCCTACTTCTCTTTTGACGGGAAAAAGCTCATCTTTCAAAGCACACGCCCACCCTTCAAAGCCGACCAGATCTTCACGATGAACATTGACGGCAGCGATGTGCGTCTTGTATCCACGGGCAAGGGACGCTGCACCTGCGGGTTCTGGTCGCCCGATGGTAAAAAGATTCTGTACAGTTCCACCGACTGGCTCAGCGACGAGCCACCGCCATCCCCTGACCGCTCGCACGGGTATGTGTGGGGCTTGTTTCCCTATCGGCTCTATGTGGCGAACGCCGACGGCAGTCAGCGCGTTGCCATCACTGATGATGACGCTTACAATGCGGAAGGCTCCTTCCACCCGAAAGGCGACCGCATTCTGTTCACCACCACGCGCTATGGCAATCTGGACCTATGCGAGTACAACCTACGCACCCGCCGATTCGAGCGGCTCACCGACGAGATCGGCTATAACGGAGGCGCGTTCTATTCGTGGGATGGAAAATATATCGTTTATCGTGCCTATCACCCGAAAACGAAAGAGGAGATTGAGGAGTTCCAGCATTTGCTGCGATTGCGCCTTGTCCGCCCCAGCCGGCTGGAGCTGTGGGTGATGACTGCCGACGGTAAACGCAAGTGGCAGGTCAGCCGGCTGGGTGGAGCAAACTTCGCGCCCTTTATGCGCCCGGGCAATCGGCAGATTATTTTCTCGTCGAATCACCATGACCCACGCGGGCGCGAGTTTGACCTGTTTCTGATTAATTTGGACGGCACGGGGCTACAGCGTGTCACTTACACGCCCGCGTTTGACGGCTTCCCGATGTTCTCGCGAGATGGCAAGCGGCTGGTTTGGGCATCCAATCGCAATGCCCAGGTGCCCGGCGAGACGAACATTTTTATTGCCGATTTTGTCGACACAAGCGACTGAAGCAAAACGGCTTACTCATAGCCGCGTAGCATCTGCTCCGCTTCCTCGCGGGTGACGAGCACCTGGCGCGGTTTCGCGCCGTCCAGCGGACCGACAATCCCGCGCCGCTCCATCAGATCCAGCAGGCGTGCGGCACGCCCATAGCCGATCTTGAACCGACGCTGTAGCATCGAGGTGGACGCTTGCCCATGCGCCACGACCAGTCGCACCGCTGCGGGATAGAGTTCGTCCTCCTCTTCCTCATCGTCATACACACCGGGCACTATTTCGAACTCGGAGGGTTGCAGCAGGTAGACCGGCGACTCTTGGGCACGCCAGAAGTCAACCAGTGCCTCGATCTCTGCTTCCGAGATGTAGCAGCCCTGAATGCGTGTCGGCTTGGCAGCGTCGATGGGCAGAAAGAGCATATCGCCGCGCCCCAGCAACCGCTCCGCACCGTTCATGTCCAGGATGGTGCGGCTATCCACCTGACTGGAGACAGCAAAGGCGATTCGGCTGGCGATATTCGCCTTGATAGTGCCTGTGATGACATCGACCGACGGTCGCTGCGTGGCAACCACCAGATGGATACCTGTGGCGCGGGCAAGCTGCGCCAGCCGGCAGATGGAGGTTTCGATCTCAGCGGCTGCCTGCATCATCAGGTCTGCCAGCTCATCGATAATCACCACGATATAGGGTAGCCGCTCATTTTCGGGCACACGCTCGTTGTAGCCCTGAATGTTGCGCACGCCTGCGTTGGCAAACAGGTCATAGCGGTGATCCATCTCTTTGAGAATCGCGCGCAGCGCCCCCGCCGCCTGCTTCACATCGCGCACGACGGGGCACATCAGGTGCGGAATGCCATCAAACAGCGACAGCTCCACCCGCTTGGGATCGATCAGCACCAGTCGTACTTCACGCGGTGTGGCGCGGAATAGCAGGCAGGCAATCATCGAAAGCAGACACATGCTCTTACCCGAATTGGTCGCGCCGCCGATCAGCAGGTGCGGTAGGCGTCCCAGATCCGTATATTTCGGTGTGCCTGCCACATCCTTGCCTAACGCGACGGTGAGCAGGCTGGGCGCGTTCCAGAACTCCTCGCGCTCGATTACCTCGCGCAAGGTAACAATCTGCGGGCGGTCGTTAGGCACTTCGACGCCAATTGCGCTCTTGCCGGGAATAGGCGCTTCCACACGCACGGCGATAGCGGCAAGCGCCATCGCCAGATTGTCCGCCAGGTTAACCACCTTGCTGACCTTGATACCGGGGTCCAGTTGAATTTCATAGCGGGTGACGGTCGGTCCATGCGCCACCTCGACCACATTTGCGCCGATGCCGAAATCTTCGAGGGTGCGCTCCAGCACCTCGATCTTCTCTTTGAGTTCTGCTTGGGTGCGTTTCGGCGGTGGCGCGGGTTCACGCAGCAGCGAGAGGGGCGGCAAGGTGTAGTGCCCTTCACTGGCGGGTGGTGGCGTGGGCACGGGCAGCGGGCGCGCGTCTCGTGTAGCAGGAGCTGGAGTGCGTTCCGCTGCGGAGGGAGCTTCGGTTCGGCGTTCCACTTCGCGTGTAGGGGCAGGCGTACTGCCTTCCGCTTGTGTACGAGGCAGAGGTCGCGTGGGCGGGCGTTCGGGCTTTCGCCGCAGTGCGCCGCTGGCTTTCTCCATCGTGGCGCTGGTCGCGTGCGCCACCGCCTGCGTCGCAACCGTCGCACCCCGCCAGCCTGTCCAAAGTACCCGCCATAATCCGCGCAGCACACTGATCAGTGGCAGGTTGAACATCATCAGCAGACCGAGCAGGGCAAGCACGCCCAGCGCAACCTTTTTCGCTTCGCCCAGCGCCATTTGGAACAGGAAGCCGACCACCGCACCCAGATAGCCACCCGTCGCCTTCAACGCGCCTGAATGAAACCAGTCACCCGATCTCGATTCAGGCTGCGCCATCCAGCCCAGCAGCACACAGTAAAGCAGCAAGCCACCACCGATGACCTCGGGCAGCGAAAGCCTGCCGTAGCCGAACACCAGCGCACCTGCTACCAGCCACAGCACCACAGGTAGCAGATACGCGCCGTTGCCAAACAGCAAACGCAAACCATCACGCAGAGCAGTACCAAGCACGCCACTGTTAGGCACGGTCAGGCTGAGCAACATCACCAGTCCGAGCGCCACCAGCACAATTGCGACACGGTCATAGAACTGCTGCGAGCGCTCTTTGGGCGGCTCGGTCTTCTGCCGCGCCTGAGGCCTGCTTCTTGCACCCGTTTTTGCGCCCTTGCTCTTTGCCATGCTTCCACCGGGCAGATGTTGCGCCATGCGCTCTCTCTGCCACCATCTATTGTACCCAATTCTGCAAGTCTTATGGCAAGCAAAAGCTAAATAGAGCGCACACAGGTGCGCTCCTACTCGTTCTCGGCAATATAGCTGCGCAAGCGAGCAAGGTCCTCTGGGAAACGGGTGTCGTCGGGTGTCTCCAGCAGCATCGGCAGATGCGCGAAACGGGGATCATTCAGGATTAGCCGAAAGGCACTCTCGCCCAGCTCGCCCTGTCCGATATGCTCATGCCTGTCCACACGCGAGCCGAGCGGCTTTTTCGAATCGTTCAGGTGCCACACGCGCAGCCGATTTAGCCCGATTAGGCGATCGAACGCCTGCCAGGTGGCTTCATACAGGTCGGGATCGCGCAGATCGTAGCCTGCTGCGAACAGGTGACAGCTATCAGCGCAAATCACGAGCCGCTCGCTGGGTAAGGCGTCCAGAATCTGGGCAAAATGTTCGAATCGATAGCACAGCGCGGAGCCTTGCCCCGCCATCGTCTCCATGGCGATGGACACCCCGTCGGGCATCTCGTTCAGCAACTGGCGCAGGTTCTCGATGAGCCGCTGCATGCCCGCTGCAAAATCGGGGTTGGACCCCATGTGCAGCACCGCGTACGGGATACCAAGTGCCGCGCAGCGGCGCAACTCGGCAAGGTAAGCATGAAACGATTTGCGGCGCGTCTCCGCGTCGGGCGAGGCAAGGTTGATCAAATAAATCGCGTGCGACACCACACACTGGATACCCGTTTCCTGGCGGGCGCGCTCGAACGCCTCCACCTGCGCCTGATCCACCATGACAGGCTGCCACTGGCGCGGGCTGACCGTGAACAGCTGAATAGCAGTGCAGCCAATCTCCTTGCCCCTGTAGAGTGCATTTTGTAGACCGCCCGCCGTCGACATATGTGCGCCAAGAAGTCGCTGATGCATAGGGTCTCTTTTCGCGTCTTAGCCACCGCGTCCTGCCGAGGTGAGAGGACGCACTTCGAACTCCAGCTCCAGCTTATCGCCTGCGCGAATCTCCTGTCGGGCACGCGCGATGAGCAGGGCACGACGTCCTGGGCACTGACGCGCCTTCTCCGCCAGTGCAAGCAGAGTGGTCGCGTCCATTTCCCCCACCGTTGGCTGAACGCCCTGCTGCTCCATTCGGGGGATGACACCCGCGTCGATGGCTGTCTGCCGAATGTTGTTCTGCAGGAACGCCATCATCTGCTGGAACGGATCGCGTGGAGGACGGCAATCGAGGATGGTGCGGGCAATCTCCTGACCTGCCTGAAAAACCACCTCGTTGCGAAAGAGGCGCACCTCAACAGGCACCGGCTCGCCTTTCGCCGTGTTGGTCACCGCAACGACCAGAGCGACCACCGGTTCCCCCGAGGCACGAATATTGCGCAGAATGGTCTCCAGGCTGGTCGCTTCGTCCACTTTGATTTGCTCGCCTGTGGTCAGGCGGACGACTTTTTCGGGGATAAACACGGTGCGTCCGTCACTGCCAGGCGCAGCGCCCCGTGCTCGTGCCTGTTCCGAGGCTTGGTTCATCATGTCCTGTAGCATCTGGCGCACGCACACCTCACTCAGCCCGGCACGAAAGGCAACACGGGTCAGTTCCTCGCCTGCATGCACCGCTATCGGCATCAACCGAATATTGACCAGTCGTAACAGGTCACCTACCTCGCTTTGCAGCTGGTCCAGGCGGCGACGATATTCGGCGGCGCGATCCAGTAGCTGCCGATTCTGCTCCTCCAGCTGCCGGTTCTGCTGAAATAAGTTGCTGTTCTGGGCTGCCAACTGGGCATTTTGCTCGCTCAGCTGCTGGTTCTGCTTCTCCATTCGGGCGTTTTCGGAGGCAAGGCGGGCATTCTCCTCTGCGAACACATCGTTTTGTTCGCGCAGTAGCATCTGAGTGCGCTGTAGCTGGTCAATCTCGCGCTGAAGCGTTTCACGCTCTCCCCGAAGTGCCTGAACGTGCTTGCGCAACTGCACGCTTTCGGTATGCAGGCTGTGCACACGCGCCTGTTCCGCCTGCAGGTGGCGCTCCAGCTGGGCTAACTGTTGCTGTCCCACCTGCAGCAGCTGCTGCAGGTGGATCACTTGACGCTTGAGCCGTTCATATTCGGGGCGAAGCTGCTCCAGCGCCTCGGTCTTCTGTCGCGCCTCCTGCTGGAGCGACTTGAGTTCAGCGGCACGCTGGCGGAGCAACTGTTCGTTCTGACGCAGCTCGATAAGGATCTGGTCGCCTCGGGTGATCCATTCGCGGAACGCTTCGTTGGCAAGCGTCATGCCCGTGACGGTCAGGGCAACGGTCAGGGCCCCTGTAAGCGTAGTGATGAGGGTAGCCGTATAGCGCGGACGCAGCCCCAACAGACTCAACCGCTGCTTACCCAATCGCCTGCCCAGCCAGTCGCCCCCATAGGCAAGTACGCCCCCAAACAGCACCATCAGCACCACCAGAAACGCCATCGTCGCGGTCATCCGTGATTCACCAAAAAGGAGTATACCTCCAGACCTCCCTCTCAGGTATAATTTTCTCGCGCGAGGTGAAAATCGAGGATGCAGGAACAGTACGAACCCAAACAGATCGAACCCAAGTGGCAACAGCGTTGGCAAGAGGCGAAGCTTTTCCGAACCGAAGACGACCCCAGCAAGCCCAAGTGCTATGTGCTGGAGTTCTTCCCCTACCCCTCAGGCGACGGGCTCAGCGTCGGACACTGCCGCAACTATATCCCCGCCGACGCGCTCGCCCGCTATATGCGCATGCGCGGCTACAATGTGCTCCACCCGATGGGCTGGGACGCCTTCGGACTGCCCGCCGAAAACGAAGCCATCAACAAAGGCTCCCACCCCAAACACACCGTGCCCCGCTATGTCGCCAACTATAAACGCCAAATGAACCTCATCGGGCTTTCGTACGACTGGGAACGCGAAATCAACTCCAGCCACCCCAACTACTACAAGTGGACGCAGTGGTGGTTCCTGCAACTGTACAAGCGCGGCTTAGCCTACCGCGCCAACGCCCCCGTCAACTGGTGCCCGCGCTGCCGCACCGTGCTCGCCAACGAAGAGGTGGAGGGCGGCAAGTGCTGGCGCTGCAGCACCCCCGTCGAAAAACGCGAAATGCCCCAGTGGTTCTTCAAAATCACCGCCTACGCCGACCGCCTGCTCCACGACCTCGACGAACTGGATTGGCCCGAGGGCATCAAGCAGATGCAGCGCCACTGGATCGGACGCAGCGAAGGCGTGGAGTTTGAAATGCCAATTCACGGACGCCCCGACCTGAAGTTCCGCGTCTTCACCACGCGCATCGACACCGTGTTCGGGATGACCTTCGTCGTCTTAGCGCCCGAACACCCGCTCATAGACGCCATCACGACCCCCGAACAGCGCCCCGCCGTGAATGCTTACCGCGAGCAAGCCCAACGCCTGGATGAGACCACCCACCAGTCCACCGAGCGCGAACGCACAGGCGTCTTCACAGGCGCGTATGCCGTCAACCCCGTCAACGGTGAGCCTGTGCCCATCTATATCGCCGACTATGTGCTGATGACCTACGGCACAGGCGCGATTATGGCAGTGCCCGCCCACGACGAACGCGACTACGACTTCGCCCGCAAATACGGATTGCCCATCAAGGTCGTGATTGTGCCTGAAGGGGAGCAGGCGAATCCCGATGAGCCTCGATGCTACACCGGCGACGGCGTTATGGTCAACTCGGGCGAGTTCAGCGGACTGCCCAATCGGGTGGGGATGGAGCGCCTTGCCGAATGGTTTGAGGCGCGGGGCATCGGACAGCGCAAGGTGCAATACCGTCTGCGCGACTGGCTGATTAGTCGCCAGCGCTACTGGGGTGCACCCATCCCGATGGTCCACTGCCCCGCGTGTGGCGAAGTGCCCGTGCCCGAAGACCAGCTGCCCGTGCTGCTGCCCGATGTGGAGCAGTATCAGCCGTCGGGCACAGGCGAGTCGCCGTTGGCGAGCATCGCCGAGTTCGTGAACACCCCCTGCCCCCAGTGCGGACAGCCCGCCCGCCGCGAGACCGACACGATGGGCGGCTTCGCCTGCAGCAGCTGGTACTTCCTGCGCTTTTGCGACCCGCACAACGACACAGAGCCGTTCCGCCAAGAGAAAGTGCGCTACTGGATGCCCGTGGACTACTATGTGGGCGGCGCGGAGCATGCGGTGATGCACCTGCTGTACGCGCGGTTCTGGACGAAGGTGGGCTACGACGCGGGGTTCGTGCCCGTGAAGGAGCCGTTTTATCGCCTGCGCAATCAGGGCATGGTGCTGGCGCTGACCCCCTATCGACCGCCCCGCGCGGACGAACGCCTGCGCGAAGGCGAAATCGGGATTCTCGTGCGCCGCGACCAACTGGAGCAGATGAGCGAAGACGAGAAGGCGCACCTGATTTGGGTTTGGGAGAAGATGTCCAAATCCAAATACAATGTTGTCACGCCCGACGAGATCGTGGAGCGTTATAGCGCGGACACTTTGCGGTTATATGAGCTGTTTGTCGCGCCGTTTGACACCGCGATCGAGTGGAAGGAAGAGGGCGTGAAGGGGATGTATCGGTTTTTGGGTTGGGTGTGGCGGCTGATGCGGGCGGTGCGGGCGTGTTTCGTGCGGGAGTGGCGCGAGATTTTGACGCCCGAGGCGCACGAGCGACTGGACGACGCCTCGCGCCAGATGCGCCAGCGCACCCACGCCACGCTGAAAAAACTCCACAGCGACATCCCCGACTTCAAGTTCAACACGGCGGTTGCCGCGCTGATGGAGTGGTTCAACGCGCTGGAGGACTACTGGCAGGCGGCGAATCGGGGGATGTGTTGTGCGGATGCGATGGCGGTGGTCAGCGAGGCGGCGGAGTGCTTTATTTTGGCGATGGCGCCGTTTGCACCCCACCTTGCCGACGAGTTGTGGGAGGCGTTTGGCTTTGAGGGCTTCACCCTGCAGCAGCGCTATCCCGACTATGACGAGCGCCTCGCCCGCGCGGAGACTTTTGAGATGGTGGTGCAGGTGAACGGCAAGGTGCGCGACAAGATCATCGTGCCTGCGGATATTTCGCGCGAGGCGATGGAGCGCTTGGCGTTGGAAAGCCCGCGCGTGCAAGCGCAGTTGCAGGGCAAGTCTCCGCGCAAGGTGATTGTGGTGCCGGGCAAGTTGGTGAATGTGGTGGTGTAAAAGGTGCCCTCTATCTATTAGCGCCAGCACCTCGCGCATGCAGAAGCACAACCCAAACCAGCGGTTTTGGATGAAAACACAGGTTGACCTCTGCGAAGCAGACTGCCCACCTTCTTGTGGAGGCAGTATGAGAGGGGCATCCGTTCAGGTGGGCATCCACACCAATGGCTGGGTGGTGCGCGAGGCGAAATTGCTCGAGGCAGGCGTCTACCCTGAGCGTGGACTGGCATTCACGATCGAAGATATGGAGCGTCTCGTTGCGCGCTTCGATGCGCCGGTCCCGTTGCTGGTGGAACATCGCCCGTCGCCTGTGCAGCTGGGCTGGCTCGTGTCGGTCTGGCGACAGGGCACGGAACTCTTCGGACGACTGTTGCTCCTGCCCGAAGCGGACGCCCTGTTGCAGCGGCTGCGCGTGCGCGGCTTGAGCCTTGGCTTGAGTCGTGACCTGAGCCGCATCGTAGAGGTGTCCGTCACGGGCAGCCCGCGTGTCCCCGATGCCCGCCTGTTTAGTGCCCCTCCGCTGCCTTCTGGAACCGAGGTGAACCGTATGGAACCGATGGAGACCCCAGAGCAGATTCCCGACGAGGTGCTACAGCTGCGCGAGCGTGTGCGCCAGCTGGAGCGCGAACTTTACGCCCAACAGGTGCGTGAGCAGGTGCAGCGATGGACACTGAGCGGCAAGTTGCCCCCTGCCCTCGTACCCCTGACCGAAGCGATCCTGATGCAGGGTGAGGCGACCGTGCAGTTCAGTGGCGAGACCCTGCCCCTCGCCGAGCTGTTCCGACGCTTCGTGGACGCACTGCCTGCCTACCATCCCCTGAGCGAATATGCCCCGATGCCCATTCACGAAACACCCACGCTGGATGCGTAAACGGCGCAGTTCCTGCAACAGGTGTTTCCCGATCTGAACCCCGCCGAGATTCTGGCAAACCGCAGTGCAGGAGGTGAGACCCCATGCCCGCGCTGAATCAACCCTATGAGGCGCTGGAGAAGGAAGGACTACTGGTCACCTATCTGGTGAGAGGTGGCGTGCGTATCTGGAAAGGTGCGCTGGTCTGTGTGGACAGTGAAGGCTACCTGGTACCCGCCTCCGACACAGCGAACCTACGCTTTGTGGGCGTCGCCTTCGAAAGCGTAGACAACCGCAACGGTTCAAACGGCACCGCTAAATGTCGCGTCATCAAACGGGGCACCTTCGTCTATCACCGCTCCGGCACTTTCAGCCAGAGCGATGTCGGTACGGTGGTCAAAGCTACCTCCGACAACGAGGTCGCCAAATCCACCACGAACAACATCGCCGTCGGCACGGTGGTGGAACTGCCGTCGAACACCACGGTGCGCATCCGCATCGATAACCACACCGTCTGAAGGAGGGAAACGCCATGCCACTGGTTCGAACGGATTTGCTGTCGCTGATAGAGGCGGGGCTGCGCACCGACTTCTTCCGCGCCTACCGCCAGTTGAGCGAGTCGAGCATTGTGCCGCGCATCGCAACGGTGGTGCGCACAAACCTGCCCACCCAGAAGTATGGCTGGCTGGGAAGCGTGCCCACCATGCGCGAATTCATCGATGAGCGTGTCCCCACCGGCTTGCGTGCCTTCGAATACGCCATCAGCGATCGGGTGTGGGAAGCCTCTATCGCCGTAGAACGGCGCGCCTTAGAGGACGAACAGTATGACCTGATCCGCATGCGCGTGCAGGACCTCGCGCTGGAAGCGGTGCGCCATCGGGAGCAGCTCGTGATCAACGCCCTGCTGACGAATGGCATAGGCTACGACGGCCAGCCCCTGTTCAGCAATCAACATGAGGAAGGCGAGAGCGGCACCCAGAGCAATTTGTTCAGCGGCGCCTTGGCAACGGAAACGTTGCAAGACGCCATCGCGCAGATGATGGCAATCAAGGATGATCGAGGACGCCCGATGGGCATTATGCCCGACACGCTGCTGGTCGGGCCCGCCCTGCAATGGCTCGCGATGGAACTGCTCGAATCGCCCATTGTAGTGCAAGCAGGCACCACCAACTATTTCACGCCCTACCGCAATGTGCTGCAGGGCAAGTTGCGCCTAATCGTTTCGCCCTACATCACAGGGAGCGACGCCCAGAAATGGTTCCTGTTGGACACCTCGCGGGCGGTGCGTGCGGTCATCCTGCAGGAGCGGCGCGATGTTCCGCTGGAGTTCAGCGCGCTCGATCGCCCCACCAGCGAGAGCGTGTTCATGCGCGACAAGGTGTTCTACGGCGTCCGTGCCCGCTACGGTGTCGGCTACGGACTGTGGCAGACCGCGCTCATGAGCACAGGCTAACCGCGCTGGCATGCAGCACAAGATGCCCTACCTCCCTCTCCCCTCTGGGGAGAGGGGCAAAGGGGTGAGAGGGCAAACTGAGTATACTTTGGTTATATGGCGAAACTGTCGCTGGATCTCGATTCACTCACAGCAGGCGTGCTGCGCGGCGAGACGCGCGCGATTGCCCGCGCTATTAGCCAGGTAGAAGACCCCAGCCCGACACGGCTCGCGCTCCTGGAAAAGCTTTTCCCCCATACAGGGCATGCGCTCAAGGTGGGTATCACTGGCGCGCCAGGCGCAGGCAAAAGCACGCTCGTCTTCCAACTGATCCCTCATTTCCGCGAGCTGGGCTATCGTGTCGGTGTGCTTACTGTCGACCCGACCAGCCCGTTCAGTGGAGGCGCAATCCTGGGCGACCGAATCCGAATGGAGGACAACCTCGCGGGCGTCTATATCCGCAGCCTCGCCAGCCGCGGTAGTCTCGGTGGGCTATCGCGCGGCGTGCCACCTGCCATCCGCGTGCTCGAAGCGGCCGGCTTCAACCTCATCCTTATCGAAACCGTGGGAGCCGGTCAACTGCAGGTCGATGTGCGCTTCGTCGCTGATACCGTCGTGCTGGTCCTGGTACCCGAAGCAGGCGATGTGATCCAAGCGATGAAGGCGGGCATCATCGAAATCGCCGACCTCTATGTGGTGAACAAAGCGGATCGCGAAGGCGCCACCCGCATGCGGCTGGAGCTGCGTGCCGCGCTGGAACTGGGCGGCAAACCACAAGGCTGGAACCCGCCCATTCTACTGACCGAAGCGCTGCATGGCAAAGGCATCGATGAAGTGGTGCAGTTCATCCGAGAACACTGGGACTATCAACAGCACACGGGGCATTGGGAACAGCGGCGACAGCAACAGTTAGCGTGGGAGCTGCAATCGCTGGTGCACGAGACGCTGGAAACACATGCCCGCGCCATCACGCAGGCGCTGTTCGACGAGGCGACCCTGCAGCGAATCGCCCAGCGCGTGGAGAACCCCTACCCACGTCTGCTCCAACTCTGGCAGAGTATGCATCCCAACGAGATGGGTATACTTCCCCTGTGATGGCGACACAACCGACCGTGCGACTGATCACGCTCGGCTGCCCCAAAAATGAGGTCGACTCGGAAGAGATTGCGGGGGGGCTGCAGCAAGCGGGCTATCGGCTCGACCCGCACACGCGCACGCCCGAAGTGACCATCATCAATACCTGCGGCTTTATTGAACCGGCGAAGCAGGAGAGCTTGCAGGTCATTCGTGACGCACTGCGCCAGAAGCAGGCAGGCAACACGCAGAAGGTGATTGTCGCTGGCTGTCTGGTGCAGCGCATGGGCGACGCGCTCCGCCAGATGCTGCCCGAAGTGGACGCTTTCGTGGGCGTGGGGCAGATGGCACGCTTTGCCGAGATTGTGAACACCGCGCGCCAGAGCCAGAAGCCCCTTAACGAGATTCAGCCACCCCACCACCGCTGGGCAGAGGTCACCACCCGCCTGCGCAGCCGCACACCCTGGTCCGCCTACCTCAAAATCTCCGAGGGGTGCGACCACCGCTGCACCTTTTGCACAATTCCCTCCTTCCGCGGACGCCATGTGAGCAAGCCCATCGAACGGGTGCTGGAAGAAGCCCGCTGGCTGGCACAGAACGGCGCAAAGGAACTGAATCTGATCGCGCAGGACACGACCCAGTACGGCTACGACCTCTACCGCCGCTGTATGTTACCTGCCTTGCTGCGCGAACTGGCCCAGGTGGAGGGCATCCGCTGGATCCGCATCCACTACGCATACCCCTCGCGCGTATCGGATGCGCTGATCGAAACGATGGCGTGCCTGCCGCAAGTTGTGCCCTATCTCGATGTGCCCCTACAGCATGTGAACCGCGAGATTTTGCGAGCAATGCGCCGCCCGGGCAATGGCGCGACCTATCTGCGCATGATAGAACGCCTGCGCCGTGCCATGCCCGAAATCGCCCTCCGCACCACCTTCATCGTCGGCTTTCCAGGCGAGACCGAAGCGCAGTTTCAGGAGCTGCTGGAGTTTCTGCAACAGGCGCAGTTAGACCGGGTGGGCGCGTTTGTCTATTCGCGCGAGCGAGGCACCCCCGCCGCCGAGATGGCTCATCAGGTGCCGTTTCGGGTCAAACGCGAGCGATACGACCGCCTGATGCGCGCCCAGCAAACGATCTCACTCGCTCGCAACCGCGAGTGGGTAGGCAAAGAGATAACCGTTCTTATCGAAGGCTACTCGGAGGAGGGCAACTGGGCGATCGGGCGCAGCCACCGGGACGCGCCCGATGTGGACGGGCTGGTCTATGTGCCCAACTGCCACACGGCGCCAGGCGAGTTCGTACCCGTGCGAATCGAGCGCGCCGATGTATATGACCTGTTTGGCGTACCGTCGGGCGAACCTCTCCCATCCACCGACTCCCGCTGAGAAACCTTTTGGGGTATACTTTTGCTGTTGGAGGCTTACCATGACAAATGAGCAGAACTTTCTGGACGATCCGCGCCCCGAGGGGCGCCAGCCGATCCCGCCTGGGCACATCCCGCTGCTGGAGGCAATCTTCTCCCAGACCCCCGAAGTGGAGATGGTGCTGGCATTCACCGTGCGCGCGGAAGGCGTGATGCAGAGCGACGCCACTTTCGGCATCTGGCTGCGCGAGGATATGGCACACGAAGAGAAACTCGAAACGATGCGCCAGCTGGCACAGGCGTTCCATGTGATTGTGGAGCCAAACTATTATCTCGATCTGATGCTGGTTAGCCCGCGCGACCATGCTCTGTGGCAGATGGCGGTCGAAAACGGCGACATCATCTATGTGCGTGAGGAGGAAGTGGTGGCACAGCAGCTGGAGCAAATCTTCCAGCAACCGCCTATCGCCGAGGAGGAACGCGACATCGAGGTGATGCGCGTGCTCTGAACCCTGAAAGATCGGGCGATTTCGCTTGGCACCCCTTGCATTTCTTGCAAAATGGAGTATAATAAGGTATCATACTCTAACCGATAGGAGGAGGCTTACTATGATGATGCGTAAGGGGTTCACGCTTATCGAGTTGCTGGTCGTTATCGCGATCATCGCCATACTGGCGGCGATCCTGTTCCCAGTGTTTGCGCAGGCACGTGCTTCTGCACGCCAAACGACCTGTGTTAACAATACGAAGCAGTTTGTCCTAGCGGCATTAATGTATAGTTCAGACTATGATGAAACCTTGCCGCGACTGGACAATAATGGGCATTGCTATTGGAATCCCCCTGAGAATCCCTGCGATCTCCCTGACTGGGGTAACCATAATGAGGGGCGTGTTCCGGGTCAGAAGCCGATGTTTGCTAATGTCATCATGCCCTATATTAAGAGCAAGGACATGTTCTATTGCCCAGAGATTGGCAAGACGGACTGGGCAAGCGTGGCCGCAAATTCGGCTGCCCTGACGGGGGTTTCGTTCACCTGGAACCCAGCTCGTGAAGAAGTCTTCATTGGGTGTTTTTCTCAGTATGCTGTAAATATCCTGCTTCTAGAGTGGGGTGCCCGTGGGAAACTGGCTTCGATTAGTCGCCCTGCCGAGATTGTATTGGCAGTAGGTGACAGTGTTTGGGACTGAGACCGATCAATGGCTTATGCCCTGGGCAACACCGGTGTGTGGCCTTCTCACTCCACAGAGACGGGGCAGGAAGCCTCTCATCCATGTTTCGACTGGGATGATGGCTGGACCTGGTATGTACATCGTGCTTCTGGGCGTCGTGGAGTAGTCGCAGCTCGATCTGGATTAACAAATGTGGGTATGGCTGATGGACATGTGAAGGCGTGGAAATTTAATGCGCTGGAACGTTGCTACTGCCCACAAGGAGCTGCCTGCTACTACTATCACTGGGATTACCGCTTCTAAGGAGGAAGATCATGGGTAGGCTAATACACTGGGTTCTCATAGCCCTTGTCTTGTGCCTGATGATGGCTTTGGGTGCCTGTAAAAGCAACGTAGAAGAGGTAACAGAGCCGGTTGGTCAGGGCGCCCAAGGATCAGGGGTGACAAGTGGCGCACCTGCTCCGGGTCAGGTAGGAGCACCCCCACCACAAACAGGAGCGCCTCCACCTGTTAAGGGACGCAGGTAAAGTGTGCCCCGGGGCGAATGGTTTTGCCCCGGGGTTGTATCTTATTAGACCCTGACCACGCCCATCCTGATAGCCCATAATACTGCTTGAAGAGTGGTGCGAACACCGAGCTTCTCTCGGATATTGGCTAAGATGCGATGAATGGTACGCGGGGAGCGGCAAAGAGTATCTGCCACTTTTTCCACACGCCCTACCCGTACCAATTCCCGTAGTACTGCGATTTCCGCAGGCGAAAATAGAGGATGCTCACTAATAATTACATCGATTGGACCTGCGTCTAGTTGATCGATAACCTTAATTGAGTTATACGATCCAAGTACCGTCTTAATAAAGTCGCGCAGAATCTCATCGCGCGTGAGCACACATACAGTCGCTCGCCTCATCGTTTCCACCTCTATAATCAGAGTTTCGCTTTTTGATGGCTTTTTCCTGCATCATTGCTATCTCATACCTGCTACTATGTTCCTATAAATGACCGACCACTCCTTTTGCCTACCGTGTTTCCTACCTTGCGTTCCTTGCGTTGGCATAAAATATGCGGTAAAAAAACATAAATTTTCCTTGACATTGGCGATCTACTTCGGGTATCATAACAGTATACTCAGGAGGTGAAATGATGATGAGAACGATGCAAGCGTTGCGGATGCTCGGAGATTTATCGTTATCCAGAAGTTTGATTTTTGCCCAAGTGGCTTCTGCAAGCTATCGACTTTGTGGACGAGCCACTAACAAGGTACTATCTATGCTACGCACGGGAAGCGTGCTTATGCTTCTAATCATTGTTGAGGAATGGAGCTTCTCTCAAAGTATCACATGGCTGCTTCCTGCGTGCCCTCCCGGCTCCGACCGTAGTCTCTTTCGTAGTGTCGCATGGGGAGTAACTGCCGATGGACGTAAAGTAGCTGAGTTCTCCTTTCAACCTCAACCGGAGAGCACCTCTAATTTTTGGCGTGGCACTCGGTGGGAGGTTAATCCACCAACAGTGGTAGCGTATGATCTAAGCTCGTTAGACCCTGAGGTAGGTGTGAGTGCTGCCTATGATATCTCAGCGATTGGTGGCACCGTGATTGTCGGTGTTTCGGACGGCTGCTCTTCCGGCAGCTGCGTAGCTCCGGTTCGATGGCGGATTGGCATCGAAGAGTTATGCACACCGGATAACACTCATCTCGGAACCGCGTGGGGTGTATCCGCGCATGGTGAGGTGATCGTTGGTGTCTACGGGAACAGCCAAGGTCATAACCGTCCTGTTAAATGGCTGCATACTTTTACCTGCATAGATCTGGGTACTTTACCAGGTGGATGCTGCGGGGCGGCATATGATGTTTCTGGTGACGGTAATGTACCAGTTGGTATGTCCTTAAATGCTCAAGGTTATTATCGTCCTGTTCGCTGGCCTGGTCCTGTAGACTTAGGAACCTTAGGTGGTTGCTGTGGCGAGGCCTGGGGTGCTTCGTGGGATGGCACCGTTATCGTTGGATACTCGTCTACGGTAGATGGTCCTGAGCATGCATTTCGCTACACTATAGGAGTGATGCAAGATCTGGGAACCCTGCCAGATACCAGCCGCAGTGCGGCTTATGATGTTTCTGCAGATGGCAATATAGTGGTTGGTAAGGCATGGAAAGCTGATACTGTGGGGCGTGCCTTCAGGTGGACACCAACGCGCGGAATGGAGGACCTGAATGTTGTGTTTGCTCATATACTGGGTAATGCACGACTTACTGCTGCCTATGGGGTCTCGCTTGATGGACGATATATTGTGGGGGAAGGTTACAACACCGAAGGGGGTCCCATGGGCTTTCTACTCGATACTTGGTGCTCAGGCGACATCAATGGCGATGGCTGTGTGGACGACGCCGACTTGTTAGCAATTCTATCTGCTTGGGGCACATCGGGCAGCGAGCCTGCACGCCATGAGGATATCAATAAAGATGGCATTGTCGATGATGCTGACTTTCTCATCGTATTATCTCACTACGTTGAATGTTGTTGATCAGTTATAGTATGAAAACCATCAATATAGCCTCTTCCGGGGTCGTTTAACCTCGGAAGAGGCTAGTCAAATACTGCAGATATCGCTACACTACCTAATTGCTGCAATCACCAAAATGAATAAGGATTTCCATCAAATCCCCATTATCTATAACCCCATCACTGTTGATATCCTCACGTAGCCATCCGCTATTGCCCAGTTGGCTTATTATGAGCAGCAGATCTGCATCATCAATACAACCATCCTCGTTGACATCCGCGGGTACGATGGCATAGCCGACATCTATGAGGTACGCTTCTACACGTCCCACTGAAGCATGATATCCACTACCGACGATATATCGCCCATTCGGCGAAATACCGTTTGCCGCTAAGAGAATAGAGCCGTCTTGTAACAGAGAAGCGTACCTCACATTGAGGTCTTCACCCTGGATTCTGTTTGCGATCCATCGATAGGCGCGTGAACCAGCCGAACCCACCACAATCTTCCCACTAACATCTACATCACTGGCGGCACCACCACCAGGAGTGTCTAATATAATTCGAACACTGGCTGGGCATCCTAACCAAATAGAGGCAGCATTACCCGATTCCCCAACGATAACAAATCCATTTCCAGAAGCTGCGTAAGGTGTACCTCCACCAGGTAGCTCTTGTATCAAGCCGTCCCTCCAACACACAGGGCGGAAGACATGCTGCGTACACCACTCTTCACAGAAATGAGAAACTCCCACAATGATATGTCCATCACCAGAAATCCCATTAGCACTTCCCCAATCACTTACATCTTGTAATAACGGAAGTGATACAAAAGGAGCATTAAAACGATAGTATCCTGGCACGCCCCTGGTAGCACTGGAATGAACCCCACCTTCTGTACCAGCAATGAGTCGCTCATCGACGCTTGCCTCGTACGGAATATAAGAGACCGAGTTTGCAATGGAGCCAACCCGATTAGGAAGTCCTTGTAAGGCAACAGGCTGGATCATTCCTCTCGTTACAACCCATGCATACGCATGGCCGGGGCTTACAAGGTAACCATCACACACAAGTGTCCCAGCACTACCTACGATAAGTTTTCCATCAGCAGTGACATCCTCAGCAGTAGATTGCATGTCTGAATTTAAACATGATGGATGGACATCAATGAGTATGCCATTCCAATAATAAAATGCATGAAGGGCTTGTGGTGAATTGCAGCTCTCACCGTGTATGCCTGTCTCCGAGTACCCCACGACCATGCCATCGTTTGAGACGGCTTTAGCGTTAGAAAAAGTACCACCCGGCAGTACTCCAAGCCAGTAGAGCCGTGCAGTTCGTCTCTGAGCAAAGCTCAAGCTTACCACCATCAACAAAGCCATAAATGCCCACATTAATCTCATCTATTCCACCTCCGAACATATATCCAAAGATACCCAAAATCCATTACCCAAGTCAAGGAAAATTTATGTTTTTTTACCGCATATTTTATGCCAACTCGGGACAGAGAAACGCGGATAAGACCCTTTTGGCGCGGGCGGTGATGAAGCGATAAGTAAAGAAGTCTAACCAAATTAAAGTGGGCTGCCTCAAACAGGGCAGCCCACTTTGGATTAGAAATGAAGGGTTGCTTAGCGCGAAGACCGCACGCACTTGCCAAGCTGGCTGAACTGGTCGTCATCCACAATGCCCCACAGGTCGGGCGAGCCAGGCGTAGCAGTGGGCGTGCTGCTGCACACACGCTGGGTTTGCTGACCGCACACGCGGTTGTATGGTGCTTGCTGCACACACCAGCGCGCCGTCACACTCTTCCCATTGATATTGGTACCGGTGCAACTCACCGACTTCGCCTTCAACGCCCGCGCATGCCCATCGGCATAGCCTACCGAGACCGTCTCCTGATGGCGTCCCTCAATTGCGACCGAGAACACACCAGTGGGCGTTGCATTGGCATCAGTGAACAAGGTATAGGCAGGATTACAGTTACCGCCTGCCCGCATAAAGTGCCCGTCCATTATCACTGTGGTCTCCGCCGCGTAGGGCATTTCCGCCATCTTGATCGGTGATTCGGTACGCTGTGCCAGCTGGACATTGTTAGTGGGTGTCGGCCCCGCCACAATCAACGAGGGGTTCGGCACATAGCTGAAGGAGCGGAACTGACCACATTCCCCAATATCGGGGTTGCCCGGATTCAAGAAGGCACCCATGTCCATCGCATCCCGCTGCGAAGGACAGGAGAACAGCCCCTTGTCCTTTTTGTCCTTGATGTAGGGGTCGATGGCGGAGAGGAAGGTGAATGCGCACTGGACATTGTTTCGAACGCTTCGATAGCCGAGTATCGGGAAGGTCTCATCATAGTCCTGAATGTACTGGTAGACGCCCAGCACAATTTGTTTGACATTGTTCAAGCATTCGGTCTGGCGCGCCTTCTCGCGTGCCTGCGCAAACACCGGGAACAGGATCGCCGCCAGAATGGCAATAATGGCGATTACCACCAGCAATTCAATCAGCGTAAAGCCCTTGCGTCTCTTCATTCCTCAGACCTCCTCAGATTAGATGCGCTCTATTATACCCCATCATGGGGCGTAATGCAAGGGGGGAAGGGGCAAAATGGTCAGAAGAGGCGATTTTTAAGGACGGATTTGCGTCAAAAACCGCAATTTATACAGGAGGGCAGCTACGCCGCAACCACCTGACGCATAGCAGCGACCGAATCGAACACACGCTTCAAAATGGCGTCGCGCCGCTCGTCCGGCAGGTTCACTATCGCCACGGCTTCGGGGGGAGGAGGCGGCGTGGCGAACTCATGCTCGGTAGCAATCTGCTGATGGCTCCAGCAGTCCGCCAGCATCAGGCAGGCAGCTGGAAAGCGCACCTCGTCCTCCGGCAGATAGGGCGCGTGATGGTCGCCAATCAGGCGCACCAGCATGGGAGGTAACCCCCAGCTGTCGGTAATGAGCGCGCCCACCTCCGCATGGTCCATTCCCAGAAGCTCCCCTTCTACCTCGTGGCGCGCTTTGTGCGGAACCGCATGGCGCAGCACTTTCTGATACTCTTTCGGAAAGCGCGTACACAGAAAAAACACCCCAATATCATGGAGCAGCCCTGCCATGAAAACATTCTCCGCTTGACGAATACCTTGCCTGGTAGCGAGCATGATTTCGCGTGCAATGCCTGCGCAGGCGAAGGAGTGTTCCCATAGCTCCAGCTCCTCTTTGCTGGGCGAGCGGTTGCCGCGCAGTGCCATAAACGCCGAGACGCCCAGCACCAGATTTTTAACCGTGTGGAAGCCCAGCACAATCACCGCCTGCTTCACCGTGCTGATGGTGCGCGTCAAGCCATAATAGGCGGAGTTCGCCAGATGGAGCACCTTCACTGTGAGCGCGGGATCGGTCGCAATAAGTTGCTCGACCTGCTCAGCGGTCGCATTTTCGCTCTCGACCAGCTCCACAAGGCGTGTCACCAGTCCGGGCAGCGCAGGCAGCTCCTGAATGGCACGCTCCATGTCTTTCCGAATATCGCTTGCCATCAGCATCTCCGTTCTTACCGTGGGCGGTGTGCCGCTCGCTATAAAAGGTATTATCGGAGTTCGACGCTCATTTTTGCAAGAGGGCACAGGGCAAAATGGCACAAGGGGAACTGGGTGATTGGGCACTGCTAAAGCAGGTGGAGGCGTGGGGGCTGCTTCTAACGGAGGCACAGCGTGATGCCTTGAGGCGTTATTTGGAGCTGGTCTATATTGCCAATCAGCGGTTCAACCTAACGCGCGTACCGCCTGATCAGGCAGTGGGGCGCCATCTGGTCGATTCGCTGGTGCTGCTCTGGGTCGATTCGCCCCCTGGCACCGCGCGCGTGCTGGATATCGGCACTGGGGCAGGCTTGCCGGGTATCCCACTCAAAATTGCCCGCCCTGACCTGCACCTGACCCTGCTCGACGCGCACGGCAAGACCATCGCGTTTCTGAAGGAGGTGTGCGAACGGCTGAATCTGAGTGGGGTAGAGATTGTACAGGCACGCGCGGAAGAATGGGCGCACACGCCCGAAGCCCGAGAGCAGTTCGACCGAGTGGTGGCGCGTGCCGTCGCCCGAATGCCCCTCCTGGCGGAGCTGATGTTGCCCTATGTGAAGGTGGGTGGTCTCGCACTTGCTCTGAAAGGCGCGGCAGAACGCGCGGAGATCGAACAGGCGCGTCTCGCGATTGCCATGCTGGGCGGTGAGATGACGCTTATCGAAAAAACAATCACTCTCGAAAGTGGCGCCATCAGCCGTCTGATTGTGCGTATGGAGAAGCGTCAGCCCTGCGAAGCCCAGTATCCACGTCGCTGGAGCCAGATGCTCAAACGCCCGCTGGGGGTGTCGGCATGAGGGTTGCCATCGACGCGCGACTATTGACAGGCGCGTACACAGGCGACCGTACCTACTGGCGGGGGCTACTCAAAGCGTTCGCGTTGATGCTCGATGCTACGGCGCATCGCCTTGTGCTGTTCAGCACACGCCCCATCCTGCCCGGCACACTGCCCGAATCGCCTCTGTACGAGCCGGTGGTGTTGCCCGCTCGCAGCGAGCGGTGGTGGAGCCTGTGGCGGTTCCCCCGCGCAGTAAAGGCGTATGGCTGCGACCTTGCTCACACGCAGTACACCGTCTCGCCCCTGTTTCGCATTCCTGTGGTCACCACGATTCACGATGTCTCTTTTTTAATTAACCCGCGCTGGTTCCCGCTCAAAGACCGTCTGCTGCTGCGTCTTACGGTTCCTGCGTCCTGTCGGCGTGCGGCGCGTGTGTTGACCGTTTCGGAGACCTCGCGGTGCGACATTATTCGGCTGCTGTGCCTTCCATCCGAGAAAGTGGTTGCCACCCCAAACGGATTGCCCGAAGGTTTCTATCCGATTGATCAAGAGCAGGCGCAGGCGTGGGTACGCCTGCATTACGGTATCGAACCACCTTTCCTGCTGGCGGTCGGCGTGCTGCAGCCGCGCAAGAACTGGTTGCTGGCGATTCAGGCGGTCGCCTACGCACGCGAGTGGTCGGGGCTGCCGTTGAAGCTGGTTCTGACGGGCAAGGTGGGTTGGGCGAGCCGCGAGTTGGAATGGACGAAGCGAACGCTGGTGCAAGGCAACTGGCTCATCGAAACGGGTTATGTGCCCGACGAGCATCTGGTCTGGCTCTATAACGCTGCCGAGGCACTTCTCTACCCCTCCTTTTACGAGGGGTTCGGACTGCCGCCACTGGAGGCGATGGCGTGCGGCACGCCGGTGGTGGCTTCGAACGGCGGTGCGCTGCCCGAAGTCGTGGGTTCTGGCGGTCTCTTGCTGCCTCCGGATCAGCCGGCGCAGTGGGCGCATGCCGTTCTCATCTTGCTTCAGAACGATTCCTATCGTGCGGGAATGCGTCAGCGCGCCCTCCAGCGTGCCCAGCAGTTCAACTGGCGGGACACAGCACACCGGACATGGCAGGTCTATCAGGATGTGCTTAGCGCGTGCGAGGTGGATGAGAGGTAGTAGTTGCGCCACTCTGCTTGTCCCCCCCACCCCGACCCTCTCCCATGCGGGGAGAGGGTTGGAGTGCATGCAGCAGTTCCTGCAGGCGGGGGTCGTTCAGACCGTAGTTGATCAGCTCGCGGGCTAATCGCTCCGCTTCCTGAGGGCGCCCTTGTGCGATAAGCAGTTTGCCCCGCACATAGGTCAGTGCGATCCGATCCGCGCCCAGCTGCTCTGCACGCTGGCAGAGCCGTTCGGCGGTTGCCAGGTCGCGCTGGGCAATCCAGTGTTCGGCAGCGGCAAGCCACAACGCGGGGCGGCGTACCTCCTGTAGCAGCTGGTCAGCAAGCGAGCCGTGTGGGAACGGTATGGCATACACCGCCCGCTCCAGCGCCGACTCCGCCAGGTCGAGGCGTCCCTGCTTTAGATAAAGGATGCCCAGCGCCTGATGACCCATAAAGCGCGGTGTCCGCCCCAGTACATGCTGGCGAATCATGCGCTCCGCCTTTGCAAACTCACCCCGATCAATTAGCACAATCGCCAGGTTGTTCCAACCGATGATATTTTCAGGTTCCAGCTCCGTCGCTTTGCGGAAATGCGCTTCCGCCTCCTGTGGACGCCCAAGCTTGAGCAAGGCGACACCCTTGTTCACCCAACCCATCTCCGAATGTGGAGCCACCTGAATCGCACGCTCGGCTGCTTTCAGCGCGTCAGCATGCCAGCCCTGCTTGTTGTACACATCGGCAAGATTGGCGTACCCGATGGGTGAGTGCGGCGATGCACGGGTCATCCACTCCCACAGTGTTCGATTCTCTCGCCAGTTAGGCAGGTTCAGCCCGATCACCACACACGACGCCATCAGCCATACACCCATACCCACTATTCCCAGTCGCCGCAGTGAGACAGGCGCGGTTTGAACTGACTTCTCCGTCACGAAAGAGACCGTCCCCAGCACAAACAGTGCCAGCGGGAAGGTCAGGAATCGTTCCGCTGTATAAAGCCCCCTCGCCAACTCCAAAGGACGGATATTCAGCACAGGCAACATGCTCAACACACCCGCCATGAGCAGCCAGCCCGCCACAGGGACACGGCGTATCAGCCACACCAACCCCAGAAGAAATGCACCCGTATATCCCAGCTGGAGCCATGCAAGCCAATCGTTCAGCAGAATGGGCAGCGTGGAATGATGCGCGGGCGAGACACTGAAAAAGGGAAAGAACACCAGTCCGGTAAGCGTGGCAAAGGTGCGTCCTATCAGGAGCAGATGCTGCAGGGGCGAACCTGGATCGATACGGCTCTCGGCTGGTGGGGGCTGGTAGAGATAGCCCAGCGCCGCATAGCGCAACCCCAGAGCGAGCAATCCCGCCACGAACAGCGCCAGATAGGTGTGCCACTCTGCTTGCACCATCCGTTTCAACCCGACCCACCCTCGACCGCTCGCCACTACCCTTTCGCTAGGAACGAATCCTCCTTCGCGATAACGCTGCGCCAGCTGCCAGGCGGGCAAGATTAAAGGCAGCCCAATCGCCATCTCCTTAAAGAGCAATGCCAGCAAGAAACAGAGGGCGACACCCACCGCACGCCGTCGCCACTGGCTTACACTGACCAGCAACGCCAGGAGCAAAAAGGTCGTGACGGTCAGATCGTAGCGCGAAGCGACGAACGCCACGCTTTCCGTCAGCACGGGGTGCAAGCCATACAGCAACCCTGCAGCAAGTGCAACCCACTCGCGCCGCGCCAGACGCCATGCCAGCACCATCACCAACACTGCGTTGATGGCATGCAGCAACACATTCAGCAGGTGGAACGGCATCGGGTTATTATGCCAGAACCAGATCTGAATCAGCAGTGTGCTAAGCGCAAGCGGGCGAAAGTAGTTCGGTGAAAAGTCCAGCGGCTGACGCACTGCCTGCAGCCATTGTGCCGGGTCATGATAATCTGCTCTGCCGAACAGCACTTGCTCGTCGTCCCACACAAAGTCGTATGATAGGGTAGGCAGATAAATCAGGATCACCAGCGCCGGCACGATAACTGTTCCGAACCAAAAAATTTGCTGACTCCTGCGCTCCTTCGGTATCGCTCGCTTCGCCATTGTTGGTGGATGCCGCAAGAGTCTACCCTATTCAGGTAGACTCTAAAAAGAGCTGTGGCAATTGAGATTCGCACCATCGGGGACCTGATACGGGCGATTGGGGAACATCCAGCGTGGCGACGCGAATGGCTGATTGCCCCACTTGGTGAGGAGTTCCTGTTCGCGTGCTCCATAGGGTATATTTCTTATACAGGGGACGGAGATGATTGGCGAGCTGACAGGACTGGTCGCGGTGATTTGCATTTTCGGGCCAGCCGTCATTATCCCGGTGACGGCGATGGTGCTGAAGCATCGCAAGGAGATGGTCCGATTAGAGATCGAACGGCGTACAGCGGTCAGCCAGGAGGTACTGGCGCAGATTGAAGCTTTGCGACGCGAGCTTGCCGAGCTGCGGCACACCGCCACCGAGTACGACATGAGCATCCAGGCTAATCTGGAGAACCTGCAGGAGCGTGTGCGGGCACTGGAGCAGCAGCTGGGAGAGCGCGCGCAGCTGCGCACCTTCTAAAAAACGACTCAATGGGCGACTGAGCGATGAAAACGGCGGTTATTCTGTGCGCTGGGGAAGGCAAGCGGTTCTGGCCCTATAATGAGGTACGCAATAAGGCGGCAATCCCCATCATGAACTGCCCCAATGTGCGTCGCCTTGCCGAGTCGCTGCAACAGGCAGGCATTCAGCGGCTGATTGTTGTGGTAGGCGCGTTTGAAAGCTCGGTACGCGCTGCCCTATATGGGCTGGAACTGCCCATTGCCTTCATCCGTCAGAATCCGCCAACAGGCACCGCGCATGCTCTCGTGAGCGCACTGCCGCTGATTGGCGAGGAGCCTTTTGTGGTCGCCTATGGCGACATCGTGACGCCTGCTGGAACGCTGCACCGCCTTATTGAGACTTTCCAGAGCACGGGCGCCATCGCGGCGATTGTTGCCCAGCCTTACCTGCCTGAACATGACCCGCGCGACTGGCTCGGCGCCTATGTGCGTGATGGGCGGCTCCAGCGTGTCGAAGGGCACAGTGCGGACACGACGCACCGGCTGGGCGGGCTGTATGCCTTTAGCCCCCATATTGCGCCCATACTCAACGCCCATCCCGGATTAATGACCAGCGTGCCCGTCGGAGGCATGCCCCCTGTTGAGGCGGAGCTGGCACAAACACTGCAAGTGCTGCTCGATCAGGGGCACGACATTCCCTGCGTGGAACCCGAGGGCTTTCTGGTAGACATCGACAAGCCATGGCATATTTGGGAGGCGAATGCCCGCTGGCTGGACTATGAAGCAAGCCACATAAGAGCCGACCGCATCGGCAAAGAGGTGCAGATTGACGATTCTGCGGAGATCCACGGCAAACTGGTGGTGGAAGAGGGGGCAACCGTTGGCAAACGCGTGGTGATCCATGGCAACGCCTTTATTGGGCGTGAGACGCGCATTCTGAACGGCGCGATTCTGAAGGGCAACATAGCCATAGGCGCACGCACACGCATCAGCGACTACTGCCTGATCAGTGGCACGACCGTCATCGGCAACGGCTGCATTGTGGGACATGACGCCGAAATGGATGGCGTGATGCTGGGCGGCAGTTTCCTATTCCATTACTGCGAGATTATGGGGGTGGTGGGGCAGCGGGTGGACATCGGTGCGGCTACCGTGTGCGGCACCCTGCGCTTTGACGATGGCGATTCGGTGCATATGGTGCGCGGACGGCGCGAACGCCCCGAATTCGGCGCGAACGGCACCTACTTCGGTGACTTCTCGCGCACAGGGGTCAATGTGATTACCATGCCGGGCGTCAAGATTGGTGCGTACTCCTGCGTGGGAGCAGGCATCGTGGTCTATGAAGATATTCCGAGCCGCAAACTGGTGCTGCTCAAACAGGAACTCATCTACCGCGACTGGGGACCGGAACGGTATGGGTGGTAAAATGTTTTGGTTGGGTCCAATGTTACGAGGAGGAATGCAGTCATGTCTAAGCAGATAAACGATCTTGAGCTTGCTTCTTGGGATATATATCCCAAGATTATCACCGATAGTTTATGGCTGCTTGGGAGACGGGATAATGGCAGCCTTCATACAGCCGAGTACTGGGGGAACTTTGTCCCCCAGATACCCTATCAAGCGATGCGTCGTTTCACGAAGCAGGGAGAGTTAGTACTAGATCCGTTTGCTGGACTTGGTACAACCCTTATAGAAGCGGTAAGGCTTGGGCGTTTTGCTATTGGTGTGGATATTCAACCCTATTGTGTAGAACAGATACGCTGGCGAGTGGAAATGACTGAAAATCCTTATGCGGTTCGTGCAGAGGCTGTTATTGGCGATAGTACCCAGGTGTCAACAAGGGATATTGTTTATCAAAAAATGCGGGAATGGGGCTTTGAAAAAGCGCATCTCATGCTTCTGCATCCACCCTATCACGATATTATCCGATTCAGTTCACTGCCGGGAGACCTTTCAAACTCACCCGATGAACACACATTCTTAGACGGGTTTGAGCGTGTCGTATTGAACTTCGCGCCATTACTGGCAGAAAATCGGTTCCTTGTGCTGGTTATTGGCGACAAGTACACCAAGGGCGAGTGGATACCGCTCGGCTTCCAATGCATGGAACGGGTTCGAAGAAATGGTTTTAGACTGAAAAGCATCTGTGTCAAGGATATTCAGGAAAATCGTGGGAAGCGGGGACAGTATAGCCTTTGGCGATATCGGGCATTAAGGCATAATTTCTATGTTTTTAAGCATGAATATGTGATGTTCTTCGAGAAAGTATGCAAATAGAAAATGTAAAGAAGAAGTAGTAGGGCAGCGGAGGTGCACAAAATGAATCGATGCCATGTTTTTGTTGTAAATGAACAAACCTTCCCTCATCATCGAAAATACCGCTTTGCGGGAACGACAGCGGGAAGAAATCGGGCAAAACATGTTGGCTTGCTCGCGGACATTGCGAGAACACGCCCTGGTGATAAAGTTCTGTTTTATCTACAGAAAAAAGGTTTTTTCGGAGTATATGAGGTTGTTTCAGACCACCCTTTTGTAGAGCCTGTGCAAGGATGGCGGCAGACTGAACTCGGGATTCCTCTTATCTATCGCATAAAAGTCTGTCCCGCAGAGATTTATCCGAAACCTCTTTCAGAGTGGAAAGCCGTAGATGAGCTTCCAGAGCGCGCTCGGGATATAAGATGGAGCCTGATTTATCGCAAGCTGAAAGGCGAGCGTGGATGCTCTTATCTTTTTCCTCACGAATGAAAAAACATTTATGAATTAATCAAATTTTAAAATTAAAACAATTTATCAATGTGGGAAATAAGTTACTTATTTATGACAGCGTACAAAATCTCGTAATTGCTCAGCATGAAGATAGCCCCTCGTATGAAGGAAGTTCTGAAAGTGCCTACAAACATCTTGTTCCTGTCGTGAAGGAATCGCATCTGCAGGCATGGTTGACTTGGCATATAGGAAGGAAGGAAACGCTTGAAGCAATGATTCCCAGCCAGAACCTTGTTTGGTTTGCTAACGAAGTATACGCAGGTGCAGGTATGCAGAAAATGGACATTCTTTGTATTTGGGACAACGGGATTGCAAAGGAGTACGGAATTTTTGAACTGAAGGGTGGTAGCATCGGGAACAACGAAATATCAAGCATAATAGAACAAACTCGACGATACATATGGTGGGTGGATAATTATATCAGGGAACAGACGGACACGGTGCGGGTTGTCTGGCTTGTCAGGCAACTTGTGGGAAATGCATCAGAAGCAAAACTTGTGGGAAATGCATCAGAAGCAAGAAAATTACTACAAGAAGAACAGGGCAGGGGTGTGCGCTCGGTAGAAATTTGGGTATGGGAATCGGAGACAGATAGCGACCTATCTTTTAGCATGGAAGAAAGCTACGCATCTTCTTCATAAATACAGAATATTATGTCTGACTTTGGATTGTAGATTATGTCCTTATCCGATCTTATGGAAAGAGTGAAAATTCGAGAATCGGTCATAAATTGTCTAACGCGTGTTTCTACGGCAATGGGTTTAGCAGGCAGTGAATGGGAGGCGCATCCCCACTGTTCGAGGCTTGCGACTGGTGGGATAGCAGGAAACTTGTATGGGCAGGCGAATTAAAGGCAATGGGTGACACTATGCGAAACGGTGGGCGAGCAGTTGGCGCAAGCTTGATGGCTTTTTTCCTTGTCGCCTCGCTCTGCGCACAGGCAGGCGTGCGGAGTTACCTGGTGCGACGCCTGTACGAAACGGGCATGCGCCAGAAGTTCAACGCCGTGTATAATCTCAAGGGCAATGTGCGCTCCTCCCTCTTCGATGGTAGCTTCCCCATCAATATCGACGCGCAGCTTGAAATCAACACCCAGATCCTCTCGGTGAACGAGAACGGTCAGGCACGCATGCGCTATTCGTTCCGCTACCTGAAGCAGGTGGTGGATTTCTTCGCCGAGGAGGAGCTGCCCGAACCGTTTACCGCGACGATTCGGGTTACGCCGTCGGGCTTCCCCGCAGAGGACGAGACCACCAGCAAGTTCCGCAAGAGCCGTCAGGAAGAAGAGGAAAAGAGCACGCCCGGTCTCGAGGTGCTGCCTGACCTTATCTTTTTCCTGCAGCTGGTGGGGCTGGATGTGGTGCCTGGACCTTTCTACCCGATGCCGCCTGGTGCGGTGCGCGAGGGCGACCAGTGGAAAATTGGCTATCCGACCCCCTTCCTGGACACGCGCGGGGGACGACTGAGCCTCAGTCAAGCGACGGTGCATACCTATCCTGCTAAGGTGAAGGTGATCGGAATGAAAGAGATTAAGGGACGCCCCGTGCTCCATGTGCAGCAGGTGACCGATACGGAGATCGACATCCCGCTGGACGATACGCTGCTGGAGCTTGTGCGCCTGCGCGATCGCAACCCGCCACGCGGACGCATCAAAGGCACCATCAAAGGCACGACCGATTTCTACTACGCCCTTGCTGATGGTGCGCTGCTGCAAGCATCAGGACATGTACGCCAGAAGCTGCGTGCCGAGTACGACTCGCAGACGATCAAAGAGTGGGAGCCGGATGAGCAATGGGCAGAGTGGGAAGTACAAGCAACCTTCCGCCAGGTGTTGGCAGAAGAGAAGGTTGCCCCTGCCAAATCGGGCACGGGCAAATCTACCCCCGCCCGGCGTCCCCAGCGCAAATAGCTGAGGGCGGTCTCCCCCCGATGGTGTTCGAAAATTCCTTATCAGGGCGAGAGTGAGGAGGAAGGCTTCAGGGTATCGGTGGGGTCTGCCGCGTCGTTTGGGTTGGGGATGGGTTTGGCAGAAGCGTTAGGCGTAGGCATAGACATGCCTGACCAGGAGGGGGTCAAGGTCGGTTTTGGGTGGGTTAGCGTGCTGCATAGCCTCAAGAATATCCGATGCCCACGATTTTTCGAACACCCTCATCCACCCTAAGAGTGTTCGAAAAATCGCGCAGACCCCCCTCCACCCACACACGCCATCCAAGAAAACCATCCCCAGGCACCTGCACCAAACCCACCAACGCACGCGCCACACACCCCCATACGACCCTTTCACCCCACCAAACACCAGCTCAATCCGATACGCGCCCCCAACGCCCAACCATACACCTGCGAACACAAACGCGCACGCAAACGCGAACCCGCACGCACTCGCTGCCAGAAACTGTCCTCCACCCGCATCTCAGGCAAAAAACCCACCTGCTCCAACAGCCCCAACAACCGTGCCCGATGCCCATCCAGCCGATCCCCCACCCGCAAAGTCCCCGCCGATAACCCCCCACGCCCGTACCGCTTCACCCACGCCTGCAACAACCGCCCCTCGTCCGCATACGCCTCCCCCAACGACAGCCCCACCACCCACCCACGACCCCCTTGCCAAGAGACTAACGCCACTAACTTCACATGCGACCGCGGCCGTGGGGACGCTCATCCGCAAGGGTACAATAAGGATGGAGGAGCGAGGCGATGAGTGTCAAGACAACGCTGAATGTGGAGGGACAGCGCTATACGATTTTCAGCTTGCCTGCTTTACAAAAACAGGGCATCGGGAACATTGAGCGGTTGCCCTTCTCGATACGGGTGCTGCTGGAGAATATGTTGCGCCTGGCTGAAACGCCAGAAGGTCAAGTCATTCTGGGTAGCGAGGCAGAAGCGGTTATCTCTGCCCTTGCGAACTGGCAGCCCCAACCGGAACCGCGCGAAATTCCGTTGATGCCCGCGCGGGTCATCCTGCAGGACTTCACGGGCGTGCCCTGTGTGGTCGATCTGGTCGCGATGCGCAACGCCATTCAGGAGCGCAAGGGTGATCCACAGAAGATTAACCCCGTCGTGCCCGTTGATCTGGTGATTGACCACTCGGTACAGGTGGACTACTTCGGCACAGAATATGCTTTTATGCTCAATGTGGAAAAAGAGTTCGAGCGCAACCGCGAGCGGTATATGCTGTTGCGCTGGGCGCAGCAGGCGTTCGATAACTTCCGGGTAGTGCCTCCTGGCACGGGAATTGTGCATCAGGTGAATCTGGAGTATCTGGGCAAAGTCGTGCAGACAAAGCTGGTCGATGGGGAGTTATGGGCATTTCCCGATTCGCTGGTCGGCACCGACAGCCATACCACGATGATTAATGCGCTGGGCATTTTGGGTTGGGGTGTGGGCGGCATCGAAGCGGAAGTGGTGATGCTGGGTCAGCCCTATTATATGCTCATGCCGCAGGTGGTGGGGGTCAAGCTGGTGGGGCAGCTGCCCGAAGGGGCGACCGCCACCGACCTGGTGCTGACGGTGACACAACTCCTGCGCAAGAAGGGCGTGGTGGACAAGTTTGTGGAGTTCTATGGACCGGGGTTGAGCAGCCTGAGTGTGGAGGATCGCGCCACGATTGCGAACATGGCGCCCGAATATGGCGCCACGATGGGCTTCTTCCCCGTGGATGCCCGTACACTGGATTACCTGCGCTTCACCGGAAGGCACGAGAGTCTGATTCGCCTGGTGGAGGCTTACTGCAAGGCGAACGGGCTGTTCCGCACCGATGAGACGCCCGATCCCGAATATTCCGATATTCTGGAGCTGGATCTCGGCACGGTGGAGCCGAGCCTGGCGGGCCCGAAGCGCCCGCATGACCGCGTGCCGTTGCGCGAGGTCAAAGCGAGCTTCCGCAAGGCGCTCTACACACCTATCCGCGAAGGGGGCTTCGGACTGACAGAGCCAGAAGATGATCGCTGGGTGACCGAATCGCCCGCCGAAGAGACGCCGTCCGAACGTGGGCATGCGGGTATCCCTGTGTTGATAGACGACGAAGAGGTGCTGCTCCATCATGGAGATGTGGTGATTGCGGCCATCACCAGCTGCACGAACACCTCCAATCCTGCGGTGATGGTTGCTGCGGGGCTGTTGGCAAAGAAGGCGGTCGAGCGCGGGCTGACGGTCAAGCCATATGTGAAAACGAGCCTTGCTCCCGGCAGCCGTGTGGTGACGGACTATCTGGAGGCGTCGGGGCTGTTGCCCTATCTGGAGGCGTTGCGGTTCCATGTGGTAGGCTACGGTTGCACTACCTGCATTGGCAACAGCGGACCGCTGCCTGAACCTATCGCGAAGGCGATTCGCGAGGGCGATCTGGTCGTGGCGGCGGTGCTGTCGGGCAACCGCAATTTTGAGGCGCGTATTAACCCACTGGTGAAAGCGAACTATTTGGCATCACCCCCCCTGGTGGTCGCCTACGCACTGGCGGGCCGGATCGATATCGACCTCTACAACGAGCCGCTGGGGCACGATCCGAACGGTCAACCCGTCTATTTGCGTGACCTCTGGCCCAGCTCGCAGGAGATACGCGAGACCATTGCACGCTCGGTGCGTTCTGAGATGTTCAAGCACCGCTACGCCAGTGTGTTCGAGGGCGACGAGCACTGGCAATCCCTGCCCGTTCCCCAGACGAAGGTCTATCAGTGGGATCCGAACAGCACCTACATTCAGCGACCGCCCTACTTCGACGGCATGCCCGATACGCCGCCTCCTTTGCAGGATATTCACCATGCACGGGTGCTGGCAATCTTTGGCGACAGCATCACCACGGACCATATCTCGCCTGCGGGTAGCATCCCCGTGGACAGCCCTGCAGGGCAGTACCTTATCAGTAGGGGCGTTGACCCGCGCGATTTCAACACCTATGGCTCGCGGCGGGGCAACCATGAGGTGATGATTCGGGGCACCTTTGCCAACATTCGCATCAAGAACCTGCTGCTGCCCGGGGTGGAGGGCGGCTACACGATCGACTGGCTCACAGGTGAGCGCGTCACGATGTTCGAGGCGAGCGAACGCTATCGGGCGCGTGGCATCCCGCTTGTCGTGCTGGCGGGCAAGGAGTATGGCTCGGGCAGCTCGCGCGACTGGGCGGCGAAAGGCACGGCACTGCTGGGGGTGCGCGCCGTGATCGCCGAGAGCTTCGAGCGCATCCATCGGGGCAATCTCGTAGGGATGGGCGTGTTACCTTTGCAATTTATGCAGGGCGAGAATGTGCAGACGCTGGGTCTGACAGGAGAGGAGGTGTTCCACATCGAGGGCGTTTCGGAGCTGACGCCGCGCAAGATATTGACGGTGCGCGCGGTCAAACCCGACGGCTCGGAACGCCTCTTTTCCGTTCTGGCGCGTGTGGACACCCCCATCGAAGTGGAGTACTACCGCCATGGCGGCATCCTGCCGATGGTATTGAGAAAGATGATGAAGGGGTCCCTTTTAGCATCATAAGCTGCCCCCCTGCATGTAGCGTAGCGCTCTAAGGTATACTCCTGAGGGTGAATGGGATGACCACTCTTCAAGGACATCTGAGCGAGGACGAATGGCAACCGTTGTGCCGCCTTGCGGAGCAACACCAGCGTCCGCCCGACGAGCGGGCGCGCGAAGGGTGAAGGCACCTCCACTTCCAGGTGGTGGAAGTGGGGTGGTGTCAGCTGCCCATCCAATGTTGAGATGAAGGTTCCGCGCTGGTTGAAGGTAGCCATTGGGATTGGTGTGGGCGCAGTGGGTGTGAACTGGTTCCTGCGGCGTGTGTGGTTCTATCGCGACCCAGGGCGGGTTCCACCCGATGACCCGCACCTCATTCTCGCGCCCTGCGACGGGAAGGTGGTCTATATCCGCCCGGTAGTGCAGGGCACCGTCTTTGCCGAGAAGCTGGGGCGCGCTATCCCCATCACCGAGATTACGCGCACCGACTGGGGCAGTGCGGACGAGGGCTGGCTGATCGGCATCTATATGAGTCCGTTGGATGTGCATTACAACTACGCGCCCATAGCAGGCACCATTCGGCGCATTGTCTACACGCCTGCGCGTGCTAATCTGCCCATGCTGGACTTGTGGGAATATATCCGCATGGCGTGGCTGCGTCGCGCCGTGGACCTGCTGGGCAAGCGGTTCCAGCTGGAGAATGAGCGTCAGACCCTCTTGCTGGAGAACGGCAAACTGCGCCTTGCGATGGTGGAGATTGCCGATAAGTTCGTCAATAAAATCACCACCTTTGTGCAGGAGGGGCAGGAGGTGCGTGCCGGTCAGAAGGTCGCTTTTATCGGGCGCGGCAGTCAGGTGGATCTGCTGCTGTTCACGCGCCATGTGGAAATAGTGACCCGTGTGGGCGCGCAGGTGTATGGAGGTGAAACCCCGGTCGCCCGCTTGCTGGCGACTGACGATTAGACGATGCTGATGCCGACCCGTTGGCTTTGTGTGGCACAGGATTCTTGCTCAAATAGTCCACCGCAGGCAATTCATATCCCGCTGGTGGAGTTAGAATCCCGTCAACATGAACTCGCGCCACCGTTTGTGGAAATGGAACTGCTTCTGACCGGCGTTGAAGCCTATTACGCGCTGGGCTGGCTCCATGCGCGTGGGCGTCGTGCCCGCCTGATCCAACCTGCTCCTTCCACCGAGAACCCTCCCCAATCGGTGCGCTATCGCCTCTGGGAGCCGAATGAGTTTCTGCAACAGGTTGCGCCGCTACTGACACCAGGACGCGCCCTGGACCTTGCCTGTGGTTGCGGGCGCGAGGCGGTCTATTTGGCGGATCTTGGATGGCAGGTGGTCGCGGTGGATCGGCTGCCCGACGCGCTCGAACGGGGACGCGACCTGCAGGCACGCTATGCCCCCGACGCTCCGCCCATTCAGTGGTTTGAAGCCGACCTTGAAACGGGCTGGCGTCCCGATGGCTTGTTCGATCTCATTACCTGCTTCTTCTTCCTGCACCGCTCCCTGATTCAGTGGGTACCGGAGTGGTTGCGTCCTGGGGGGCACCTGGTGATGGAAACCTTCACCGAGGTTCATCGAGCTCGATTTGGTCGTCCATCCTCTGAGGCACGGGTGCTGCGCTCTGGCGAACTGCCCACCCTGCTTCCGCCCGACATGACGATTCGCTATTACCAGGAGGGCTGGCACACGCGCGGGCACACCGCTCGCCTCTGGGCGCAGCACAGGAACCTGTCGTCTTTTGTTGAATAAGGAGAAGAGAAGGCGATGAGCATGCAATCGCTACCTCAACGGGTGCGTGTGGTGGAGGTCGGTCCACGAGATGGACTGCAAAACGAGCCGACCTTTGTGCCCACGGAGGTCAAGATTCGCTTTATCGAGATGCTGGCAGAGGCTGGGCTGCCTGTGGTGGAGGCGACCTCGTTCGTCAGCCCGCGCTGGGTGCCGCAACTTGCCGATGCTGAACAGGTGCTGACAGGCCTCCGGCGGCTGCCCGGTGTGCGCTACCCTGTGCTGGTGCCCAACTTGAAAGGGCTGGAGCGCGCCCTTGCGGCGGGCGCGCGCGAAATCGCTATCTTCACCGCCGCGTCCGAGACATTCTGCCAGAAAAACTTGAACCGCACGATAGAGCAATCGCTGCAGGAGTTTGAGCAGGTGGTGCGTGAAGCGTGTCAGGCGGGGTTGTGGGTACGCGCCTATGTCTCCACCGCCTTTGTTTGCCCCTATGAGGGGATTATTCATCCGGAGCAGGTGCTGCCTGTTGTGGAGCGCCTGCTCACGATAGGCGTGGACGAGATTAGTCTGGGCGATACCATTGGGGCCGCCGTGCCCACGCAGGTCGCCCAGCTGACCGAGCAGTTGCAAAAGCTACTTCCGCTGGAACAAACCGCCTATCACTTTCATGACACCTATGGGATGGCGCTTGCAAATGTGCTGATGGCGTTGCAGATGGGCGTGTGGATTTTCGACAGCAGCGCGGGTGGGCTGGGCGGCTGCCCTTTTGCGCCTGGAGCAGCGGGCAACCTGGCAACCGAGGACCTGCTCCACATGCTGGATGGCATGGGCATCGAAACGGGTGTCCATCGGCAGAAAGTGGTAGAAGCGGCGCGGTTCATCCTGCAGCATCTGCAACGCGGCACACCGCCCAGTCGCTCCCTGCAGGCGTGCTTCCCATAGGACAATCCAAGCGATAAAATTCCTGCTCCCTTGTGAGGGGAGAAAGTAGGGGTGAGAGGCAAATGGTGTCCGCTACAAGTGGTTCGATTCCTTGCGAGCGAACGCGCCGCGCTGGCGCTTGCATGCGAAGCCCAACGAAACCAACAGGGTCAGCGCCGTGATCGGCAGCACGAAGCCCATCATGCACTATACCGCGCCCACAGCGATATCTGGTTGCCCTTTGAAAGCGGAGAGCGTGGAGACCGCCCGCTCCGGCGCGCTGGTGCCAAAAGCGACCACGCTCAATCCAATCACAATCGGTGCTACGCCCAGCGCGACTGCCAAACGTGCCGCACCGCGCACCAGCCATTCACCACCTGCTACTACGAGCATCAATCCGGGCAGAATCAACCACGCCTCATGCATCTACATGTCCTCCTATCGTCCGCTATACATAAAGGCGGCGATCAGCAGAATCAACGCTCCCAGCATCATCACGAAGGCATAAGCGCGCACAGAGCCGCTTTGCAGGCCGCGCACCGCGTTGCCCAGCGTGCGTGTGAGCACACCCACGAGGTCGACCAACCCATCGATCAGCCCTTCCACCAGCACGCCCATCACCCAGGCGAAGGCACCACCGAGCTGAACGCCAAGCCAGCGCATTGCGCTATCATAGCCCCACTGGCGTTGTAAAACACCCCAGATCCCCTGCAGCTGCGCCTCACGAGTGGGCATACCCGCTCGATAGCGGGCGAGACCCAGTGCCAATCCCAGCAGCGCGGCAAGCAACGCTGAGCTCATCACCATCAGCTTGCCCGCCTCTGGCTCGCCCAGCATCCCGCTCCCTAAATGCACAGGTGTCGCCGAGGGCTTCAGGAACTCATGGATGGCATGCTCGCTGGGCAGCACCCAGCCGAAGAGGGTGGAGCCGATTGCCAGCACAATCAGCACGCCAAGCACCACTCGGTAGCGTTCACGTTCCGGCGCTTGCCCGTGCGACGTCTCACCGCCTGCAACCAATGGAGGAGCAAAAAACACCAGCCATGTCAGTCGGGTCATATAGAGCGCAGTCAAAAACGCTGTGCTGATACCCACCCAGAACAGCACAGGCACCCAATCGGTCAAACGGCTGCTGTACGCGCTCAGCAAAATCGCCTCTTTTGACCAGTAGCCCGAAAAGGGCGGGAAACCGCTTATTGCCAGCCATCCGACCACCATCGTGGCTGCCGTGATGGGTAGATAACGGCGCAATCCACCCATCTGACGAATGTCGCCCCGATGATGCAGTGCAATCAGCACCGACCCCGCGCCCAGAAAGAGCAATGCCTTGAAAAAGGCGTGGGTTGCCACATGGAACATTCCAACCCAGAACGCACCCACACCGCACGCCAGAAACATATAGCCCAGCTGGCTCACCGTGGAAAACGCCAGCACCCGCTTGATGTCGGTCTGACCCAGCGCGATGCTCGCTGCAAAAATCGCTGTGAATGCGCCCACCACCGCCACCACCGCCATCGCCGCGGGCGCAATTTCGAACAGTGGATGTACGCGCGTCAGCAGGTAGACACCTGCTGTAACCATCGTCGCAGCGTGAATCAGGGCAGAAACGGGTGTGGGGCCCGCCATCGCGTCTGGCAACCAGAAGTAGAGCGGCAGCTGCGCCGATTTGCCTGTCGCCGCCAGAAAGAGCAACAACGCCACGATGGTTGCCAGACCTGTGCCTACGCCCAGCACCTCCGCCGCCCGCATGTTCACCTCCTCAAACGAAAGCGTGCCAAACGCCACCAGAAGAATGAACATCGCCAGCAGGAAGCCCAGATCGCCAATGCGGTTCACAATAAATGCCTTGTTCGCTGAATCGGTGTTATATTTCCAGTCGGCGTTGCGGTAAAAATAGCCAATCAGCAGGTAGCTACACAGTCCCACACCTTCCCAAGCGATAAACATCACCAGAAAGTTGCCCGCCAGCACCAGCGTCAGCATGAAGAAAATGAATAGGTTGAAATAGGTGAAAAAGCGTGGATAATCGGGATCCTCTGCCATGTAGCCTGTAGCGTACAGGTGGATTAGCCCGCCGATGCCTGTTACCACAAGGCACATCAGCACGGAAAGGGGATCTATAATGAACTCGAAGGGCACATGGAGCGAGCCAATCGCAAGCCAGTCGGCGAGGGTATAAGTCGCTTTGCGCGCTTCCCCCGGCAGGTTCAGCATCGCCCGTAGCAAGATGCTGCCAAACCAGAGTGCGCCGAACACTACGCTGGTACCGACCGCGCCCACCAGCCACTTGCCCGTGCGCTCGCCCAGCACACGCATCAGCAGTCCGCCAAAGAGGGCATGGAATAAAAAGCCAGCAAAGGGTAGCCCCAGAATGAACAGGACCAGTTCGGTCGGCAATTTGTGCGTTTCCATCGTTCTCTCCGCAGGCAGCCTGATTATACCCAAAAAGAAAGGGGTTCCCCCGGTCTAAGGGGGAACCCCGTGAAGCGGAGTAAGGCTCCTCTGAGGGAAGGCTTAACAGTTGCCGTTATTGCCTCGATTGGGACAGTTACGGCACCAGGTGCCGTTTGCCCGTTTCGCCGCGATGCCCCACAGGTTGGGCCAACCCTGGTACGGACCGGGTTCACCCACATCGAAGATGCGGATGGTCTTCCCGTCCCATGTGGTTGCAGTGTTGTTCGGGGGTTGGCGCAGTTTGCCCTTCACCGTGCGAGCGTGCCCGTCCACAAAATTGGCAGGCGCCAGCTCGTTATGACGCGCCTGCAGGTAGGACTGGATGGTGGGTGGTGGGCCCAGGGTGCCATCGTACAGCATCGAGGTCTCCACCGGAAACTCAATCTGCGCCATCGTCACCGGCGGGCTAGCGGTCAGCAAGCCGGGCACATTTCCGTTCTCGAACACGCACCAGTTGAAAATGTAGCCCGTGTACTGGAACCCGGTGATGGGACAAACGGGGACGCCGAACTGCCCGAAACTCCGCACCACATCGAACGCCTGCCGATCGGACGGGCAGATCACGATATCGGTGTTCTTGATATAAGGGAACATCGCGTTGAACAGGGTGAAAATGCAGGGAGTATTGTTCTGCACGGTCAGGTAGATGCTGAAGGGGAACCTCTCATCATAGTCCTGCACATATTGCAGGGCTGCCAGAGCGAGGTTCTTCATGTTGCTCACACACTGGGTCTGCCGCGCTTTTTCCCGCGCCTGCGCAAACACAGGGAACAGGATCGCCGCCAGAATGGCAATAATGGCGATCACCACCAGCAACTCTATCAGTGTGAAACCGCTTCGTCGCTTGCTCATTGTATCGCCTCCATGAAAAGGATACGGCAACTTTCGTGCCATTCCTGCCTGTTTGGTATCTCCGAGTATGTGTTGCAGGAACAGACACGCCCAGCGCGAATGGAACCTATGCTATGACAACGCAACAGGTGAAGCATGACCGGTTGATAGAACTGTTCATCACGCTCTGCAGCATCAACTCGCCCTCGCGTCAAGAGCGAGAAGTGGTGGAGTATGTGAAAGAGTTCCTGCGTGGGCTGGGACTGGAAGTACAGGAGGACAACGCGGCACAAGCCGTCGATGGCAACGCGAACAATCTTATCGCCACATTGCCCTCGAATATCTCTGGCGTGCCCCGAATCTTTTTCAGTGCGCACTTCGACACGGTAGAACCGAACCCGAATGTGAAGATTATTCTGGAGGACGGCGTCATTCGTACGGATGGCTTGACCATCCTGGGGGCGGACGACAAGGCGGGCATGAGCGCGATCCTGGAAGCGCTTCGCATCGTGGTGGAGAATAATCTGCCGCATGGGCAGATCCAGCTGCTGTTCACGGTATGCGAGGAGATAGGGTTGAAAGGGGCGCGGGCGCTGGACCTTTCCTTGGTGGACAGCGACTTCGGATTCGTGTACGATTCCGGACCACCCGTTGGCTCTATCGTCTCGCAAACGCCAACCCACGACACGATGGAGGTGCGCCTGATTGGCAAGCCCGCGCACGCGGGTGTGGAGCCAGAGAAGGGGATTAACGCCATCGAAATCGCCGCGCACGCAATTACCCGCATGCGGCTGGGGCGCATCGATGAGGAGACGACCGCCAATATCGGCGCGATTCACGGCGGACATGCAACCAATATCGTCTGCCCCGAGGTGCACCTCCGGGCAGAAGCACGCAGTCGAACGACTGCCAAAGTGGATGCCCAGGTTGCCCATATGATCGAGTGCTTTGAACGGGCGGCACGGGAGCGCGGCGGACGCGCGGAGATACATTTAGAGCGCCACTATGAAGGCTATCAATTAACTGAGAACGACTTGCCCGTACGTATTGCGCGGGCAGCGGCGCAGAAAATTGGGCTGGAAGCCCCTATGCGCCCCACCGGAGGCGGTTCCGATGCCAACATCTTTATCGCGCGTGGTCTGCCATGCTGCGTGGTTGGCACCGCGATGGAGAAGGTGCATACCCATGAGGAGTTCGTGCGTGTCGAAAACCTCGCGCGCAGTGTCGATTTGACGCTTGCGATCATTCGCGAAGTGAACCAGATGCGACCATGAGAGTGCAGGAATTTCTTTACACGCATGCGCCCACCCTGCGCCCTGATTCGACGCTGCAGGACGCCATCGACAAGCTCGACCTGTATCAGGTCACGCTGCTGCCCGTGTTGGATGAGATGGGCGCGGTATGCGGCATTGTCACCGAGCGACAACTGTTTGAGCGGCTTTTTGCACGCTACTTGCAGGCACAGCAAACGGGCGAGCCATTGCCTTCTCTTGCCGAGCTGGGCAAGGTGACGCGGGAGCAGGCAAACATGCCCATCGCTCAGTGGATGCTGTCGAATCCACCCCTCATCGACGAACGCGCTTCTGTCGAGGAAGCGGTTCGCTTGATGGCAACCCATGCGCTGGACACGCTGCCCGTTATCGGGGAAGGGCGGTTCGTGGGTACAATCCGCATGGTGGATTGCTGTCAGGCGTTGCTGGAGGAGAACTTATGAATCGCGTGGTGGCGTTGTTGACCGACTATGGCTATCAGGATACCTATGTGACGCAGTTGAAGGCGGTGCTGACGAGCATGGCGCCGTCGGTCAGCCTGTTCGATCTTACTCATGGAGTGCCTGGGGGCGACCGCCGCAGTGGCGCCTATCTGCTGAAGACCGCGGTGCCCTGGCTTCCAGAAGGCACGATTATCGTGGCGGTAGTGGATCCTGGGGTGGGTACGGAGCGTCGCGCCGTCGCGGTGCAGGCGATGCGCCATCTCTATATCGCGCCCGATAACGGGCTGCTCTCCCTTGCACTGCGTATCGACCCGCCGCAGCAGGCAGTGGCACTGGACAACCCGCGCTACTTCTTGCCGACGGTCAGCGCGACCTTCCATGGGCGCGATGTTTTTGCCCCCGTCGCCGCCCACTTGGCGAATGGCGTACCGCTGGAGCAGATCGGCTCGCCCATCGAGCCGCAATCGCTGATTCAGCTTGCCGATATTGAACCAGCGATCGAGCACGAGCGCATCATTACCCACTTGCTGCATGTGGATCGATTTGGCAACCTGATTTTCGACCTGCATGAGGAGGTCTATCGTCGCTGGTTGCCACCGAATGGCAAGGTGGTGGTGGAGTTCTGTGGCGAGCTGATCCCGCTGAAGCGTACTTTTGGCGATGTCAGCGAGGGCGAGCCTGTTGCCTATTTCGGCAGCAGCGGGCACTTAGAAATTGCTGTGAATGCCGATTCCGCCGCTGACTACTTTGATATTGAACTTAGCATGCTGGATAATGCCGAGCTATATATAGTCTGAGTTAATACAACGAATCACACTTTTTCAATTCGGTCCAAGGTGCTAAAGTTCGTGCGAGGGGCTGGCAAGACCTTTCAGGCGATGCAGTACCCCGTTTTTCGGCGGTACTGGATCGGGGCGTTTTTGTCGTTTATTGGTTCCTGGGTACAGAATGTTGCGCAGAGCTGGCTGGTCTATGAGCTGACCCGTTCGGAGTTTCTACTGGGCGTTGTGGGTTTCGTGCAGGGCTTGCCGATGTTGCTCTTTGCCCCGATAGGGGGCGCGCTTTCTGACCGTTGGAACCGCCGCACCATTCTGCTTATTACCCAAAGCATCTTCGCGCTGAGCGCGCTGACCCTGGCCGTTCTGACCTACACAGGGCTGATTCGATATGAGTTCATTCTGGGGCTGGTACTGTTGAACGGGTTGGTGCTGTCGATCGATTTGCCGACGCGCCAATCGCTGGTCGCCCATTTGGTGGACAAGCGCGACCTGGCAAATGGGATCGCGCTGAACGCTGCGGCGTTCCACACCGCGCGCATTCTGGGACCTGCGTTGGGTGGACTGCTGCTGGAATGGGTGGGACCAGCCTCCTGCTTTCTGATTAATGCCATCAGCTTCAGCGCGATTCTGTTCGCGTTGCTGACGATTCGCGTGCAATCAACGGCGGACGAGATGCCGCCGGCGGGTTTGCTCCAATCGCTGCGCGAGGGTGTGCAATTTGTCGTGGCGCGGCGGGGGCTGTTTGCACTTTGGCTGAATGTGATGGTGTTGAGCCTGTTCGGGCTATCCTACCTGGTGCTGCTGCCGGTGTTCGCTGCGGAGGTGCTGGAAATCGGCAAGGCGGGGTTGGGACAGCTCTACTCTTTTGCGGGGCTCGGCTCTTTGATTGGGCTGTTGCTGGTAGCGCGGCTCTCCGGTGAAATTCCGCGCGGCGCACTGGTGCTGATCGCGGCGCACGGGTTCGCCTGGAGTGTGATTGGCTTTTCGCAGGCGCACCAGCCCTGGCTTGCCAAGAGTTTGCTGACCCTGGCAGGCATGTTCGGCGTGATGCAGCTCGTGTCCACCAACACCGCGTTGCAGACCGCTGCCCCAGACTACCTGCGCGGGCGCGTGGTCTCGTTGCATACATGGGCGATCAACGGTCCTGCCCCTTTTGCTGCGTTGCTGATTGGGAAACTGGCGCAGATGCTCGGCGCCCCGACCGCCGTGCTGATAGGCGCCGGTATCTGTGGAGGCTTCGCCCTTCTGCTGTTGTTTATCAAAGAGGTGCGGCAGGTGTGACTACTCCTCCCACTCGAACAGGATCTGGTCGATCCAGAGCTGTCCGTCCGCACCCGCGCCAGAGATGAGAATACGCACGAACAGATCGCCCTCATAGGAGACATATTGTGCGGGGTTGCCGGGCAAGGCGATGGTGACTGTTTGATAGGTGCTGGGAGGGGGCGCGTTCAGGATGGTGGTGAATTCGCCGTAGGGATAGCTGCCTGTGGCGAAGTTGTAGAGCTGAACCTGCTCGACTGCGCTGGGGGCGAGGTTCTGCCCCTGTCGCCGATAGGTTAGCCGTAGTGTGCCCTTGATATGGTTCTTATCCAGCCCGCGTACCAGCAGGTACAGCACCAGGTCGCCGCTATCGTCGCGAGCATCCGCAATAAGTGCCTGCCCATCCGCTGCACGCAGCTCGTTAAATCCGCCCGATACAGACGCGCCGACCAGGTAGCCCTTTATCTGGCGGTCGGTGGGTGCAGCTCCGCGTCTACGGGCCGCGTAATGGTACTCCAGCCAGACGCGATTGCTTGGGATACCGCGCACCACCACCTGCAGCCAGCCCGGGCGCACGCCGCGTGGGATCCAGACCACAATCTTGCTGTCTGTCCATTCCAGCACCTGCAACGGCTGGTGATTCAGCATGACACGCCCCCAGAGCGGGTTCCAACCGAAGTAGCGTCCACCGATGGTCACGCGCCCTCCTTCGTAAGGGATGCGGTGCGGGCTAATCCAGTGAATCGCAGGCTGGATGGGGTTCCATAGAGCGAACCCATCTAGTAGGAGACTGGCTTCACGCAGGTAGCGCAGGGCCCGATCGGCATTCACACGCCCATAGTTGACATAGGCGCCTGCGGCTGGGTCTGGGATCACCTCAGCCGAATACTCCAGTGCCTCACGAATGGTCTCGATACGAGCGTTGGGGATCCATGACCAGAGCAGGGCAGCAACCCCGGCGGCGTTGGGCGCAGCGGCAGAAGTGCCGGCAAACGAATCGGTATAGCCACTGCCGCGCGTAGTGGCATAAATGCCCACGCCGGGAGCGGCAACATCGACCCAGCTGCCCATATTAGAGAAACTTGCCTTGCGATCCGATCGGGTACTTGCCGCCACACCTATCGCACGGTCATAACCCGCCGGATAGAGGGGCAAGGGTTCGTTGTAGTTGCCCGCCGCGACGACAAGCAACGAGCCAAGTTGCCAGGCATAATCGGTGGCTGCACGCAGGGCAGGCGTCAGATCGTCGCTGAAGTAGCTGATGCTCTGCACTTTCGCGCCCATACGCGCGGCATAGATTATGCCCGGCGCAAACATCGAATCGTAGCTGTAGCCGTTTGACAGCCCTATCTTAATGCACATGATTTTGCACTGGAACGCCACGCCCGCTATCAGCGAGCTGTTATCGCCCGCTGCTGCCACGATACCTGCGCATGCCGTGCCATGCCCATGGTCGTCCATCGGGTCGGGGTCGTTATAGGCGAAGTCATAACCCAGATAGTCATCCACTAGTCCGTTGCCATCGTCATCGATGTCGTTATTGGGGATTTCCGCTGTGTTCACCCAGAGATTAGGTGCCAGTTCGGGGTGGTTATAATCCACGCCTGTATCCAGCACGGCGACGACCACTTGTGCACTGCCGCGTGTCCAGTCCCACGCCTGCGGCACCTGCATCTGAAACAGGTTCCACTGGGAGGGGAACAGGGGATCGTTCGGCTCATACGCCAGCCGATAGGCGCGGTCGGGATAGGCTTCGCTCGCCCAGCCCTTGCGTCGCAAGAAAGCAATGCTCTCATCCACCTGCCCCCAGGGAGCACGCACGACACTGTAGCCAATCTCTGGAATATCGCGTAGCACGGTGAAACCCGCCCGCATACACTCCTTTCGGGCAGGCTCACTTGCAAAACGCACAATCACCCGATCGGGCGCTGCCAGCACGCGCGATTGATGGGTGAGAATCGGTAGCTCCTCTGTGTGGAACAGGCTTGCCAGAGCAAGGCTTGTCAACAGGGCAATCATAGCAAGGTTATTATACACCGTTCTGCTGGTGCCGGAGGTGGGAATCGAACCCACACCCGGGTTCCCCCGGACCGGTTTTTGAGACCGGCGCGTCTACCAGTTCCGCCACTCCGGCATCCGCCTTTATTATACCCACTGCCACAGGTCTCCATGCGTATGAAGAGCCGACCAGAGAAGACCCATCCTGTCGTCATTGTCAGTGGAGACGCGATCGGTATCCTGCCGCTGCGCATTGTAGTTCCGCTAACGGAGTGGTAAGAGCGCTATGCCCAGTCACCAGGGATGGCGCGGGTAGAGCCAAGTTCAGCCAACGGCTTGGGGAAGGTATCCTATTGACCATGCAGGGTGAAAACGCGCGTTGCGATCTTCTGCTGCGTGGGGGCGTCGTGTATGATGGCACAGGCGCACCGGGCGGATGCGCCGATATCGCCATCACCGACGAGCGTATCGTCGCCATCGGCGAACTGGACAACTGGCAGGCGGGCACGGTCGTAAATGTGGAGGGGTTGTGCGTCGCTCCCGCTTTTATCGATATTCATACGCACTCCGACTTCTCGCTGCTGCACCATCCCGAACAGCTCAGCATGGTCTATCAGGGCATCGGCACCCAGGTCGTGGGCAACTGTGGGCTGGGTGTCGCGCAGACCGACCCCTCGCCGCACTTCCAGCAGGAACAACGCTGGCTCAAACCCTACGGCGTGGAAGTGGACTGGAGCCGTTTCGATGAGCATCTCAAGCGCGTGGAAAATCAGGGTGTCGGAACAAATATTATCTTTTTGTGCACGCATGGCACGCTGCGCAAGAAAGTAATGAACTTCGACCAGCGCGCGCCCACGACGGAGGAGCTTACGGCGATGCAGCGCGAGGTGGCGTTCTGCATGGAAGCGGGCGCATGGGGCTTCTCCACAGGGCTGGAGTATGTGCCCGGCTGCTATGCCGACACGCAGGAGCTGATCGAGCTGGCGAAGATTGCTGCCGAATATGGCGGTTTCTATGCCACGCACCTGCGCAGCGAGGGCAACCAGCTCATCGAAAGCGTGGCGGAAGCGATGCAGATTACCGAGCAGGCAGGGCTGCCCCTGCAACTCTCACACCACAAAGCCGAGGGGCATCGCAACTGGGGCAAGGTGCACCAGACGCTGCAGATGGTCTCCGACGCCATTCAGCGCGGGCACGATGTGATGCTCGATGTTTACCCCTACACCGCCTATCAAACCTCGATGGCGGTCGCCTGTCTGCCGAGCTGGGTGCTCAACGGAGAGCCGAAAGCAGTGCAAGAGCGACTGCGCGACCCAGATACCCGCCGGCGCATCCTGCAGGAAATGCGCGAACGGCACGACGACTGGGAAACAGCGATTATCGGTTCCGTGCCAGGCAATCGTGCGCTGCAGGGGCTATCGGTCGCCCAGGCAGCGTCAGAAGTGGGAGCGTCGCCCGAGGAGTTCGTGCTCGATCTGTTGCTGCAGGAGGGGCTGTTCGTGAGTGTGGCATGCTTCAATCTTAGTGAGGACGACCTGCGCACCGTGCTACGCTACCCACTCACGATGATTGGTTCCGATGGTGTCGGCTACGACCCCGTAAAAATGAGCGCGGAGCGTCCCCACCCACGCTGCTATGGCACCTTTCCACGCGTGCTGCGCCACTATGTGCGCGAGGAGGGGCTGCTCACCTTAGAGGAAGCCATCTTCAAAATGACGGGGCTCCCCGCGGCGCGCCTGGGGCTGACCGATCGGGGCATCCTGCAGCCGGGGGCGTACGCCGATATTGTGGTGTTCGACTATGCCCGCATCACCGACCGTGCCACCTTCCGCGAACCGCACCAGCTGGCAGAGGGCGTCGTGCATCTGATCCTGAACGGGCGCTGGGTCCTACGCGACGGACACCACACCGGCACCCTCGCCGGGAAGGTGTTGAGAAGAAATGGATAGGCAGAACTCGCAACTTAGGTACTGCTAATGGCTTACAATGACTCCGATCTGGCGGGGAACCTGCCTCAGCTTCTCGAGATTCGTTGGCTCTCTGTAGCTTCTCTATCAACCGCTGGCGATACCGGATGGGGCGATTTTTGATCAGTCCCCTTCGTGGGGTGCTGGGCTTGTGGAAAACCAATACATAGGAATGAACATTCATCGCCTGAAAGGGTTTAGCCCCGAACGGGCGAAAACCACCCGAGCGATAGTAGCGCCAGATATATAGGTCAAAAAGCTCCAATCCGCGCTCCTGCATAAGGTAAATCACATCGGCATGAAGAGGCAAAATGAGACGGCTCCGTGCAATACGGTAATCCGCAACAAAAATCGCCACATATCGCTCCGGTTTCAGGATGCGCTTGATCTCGTCAAAAGCGACACCCAGTTCAGCAAGGAACTGATCATAATCCTCAATGTTGCTGAGATCGCTTGGCAGATCGGAGTAGCGAACCATGTCGGCGTACGGGATATCCGTTACGACAGCATCTGCACATTCCGATTTGAGAGGAAGTGCACGGGCGTCGCCCCGAATAAGAAGCTGCTGCTTTGGAGTAGGTGCTTCTTCGAACAACGAGCCAACTAATGCACCGAGCTTCTTTTGGGCAACCGCCATCGCCTGGGGATTGATATCGATGCTGATAGATCGGCGATGCCGGAGAGCACACTCCACCGCTACAGTTCCACCACCAGCAAACGGATCAACCACAAACTCGCCAGGCATACTCAAACGCTCCACGAACGCTCCCATTACCTGCGGCAAGATTTTTGTGGGATATTCCGCGACATTATGCGGAAAGGGCACAGTCGCTTCACGCCCCAGATCGATGACCGATTTGTATCCCACCTTCGCTGGATCCACCACCTGAGTCTCGAACATAGCCGCCTTATAAAGCATACCCGCTGGTAAAGACAGAGAGGCAAAGGCGATTTGCCCACACATTTCAGGTATCCTCAAAGGGGCATGGAGAGCGCGCTGATGGAGGTGGCGAGCGGGGGACTGCCCGCGGTAAGCATTCTGGGCGTGCGCGTGCATCGCATGGGCATGGAAGAGGTGCTACGCTGCATCGAGCGATGGATCGCCGAGCGGGTTCCACGCATGGTGATCACGGCAGACGCGAACGCGCTGGTGCTGGCACAGCAAGATGTCGAGTTTCGCGTGCTTCTGCAAACCGCTGATCTGATCACACCTGATGGTGCGGGGCTGCTCTGGGCGGCACGACGGCTTAAACAACCCTTCCCGGAGCGGGTGCCAGGTGTGGAGCTTGTGGCACAGCTGGTGCGCATGAGCCATGAGCGCGGTTATCGGCTCTATTTTGTGGGGGCGGCACCCGGGGTAGCACAGCGTGCCGCCCATGCCCTGCAACAATCGTTCCCGAACGCGCAGATTGTGGGCGTCGATCACGGCTACTTTCACCCTGACGAGGAGCCTGCCATCCTGAAGCGTATTGCCGCAGCTTGCCCCGATGTGTTGCTGGTCGGGATGGGCATGCCGCGCCAGGAAAAGTGGATTGCCCGCCATAAAGAGCGTCTCGGTGTGCCCGTGTCGGTCGGGGTGGGCGGCAGTTTTGATGTGTACGGAGGCGTGGTGCGGCGTGCCCCGCGCTGGATGCAACGCTACGGGCTGGAATGGCTCTGGCGCCTGCTGCACGACCCGCGCAAAATCGCCAAAGTGCGCAACCTGCCCCGATTCGTGTGGCTGGTATGGCACGAATCGCACCGATAGCCACGCGGGACAACAGCTGGAGATTCGCGTTGCCTGTTGCCACTTGCGTCCCGTGAATCAGGTAAAATTAGCCGAACGGTCAGTCAAACAATGAGGTGAACCATGGCAGAGATGCTGGGGAAAGCGTTGAGAGAGCTGGGCATGGAGATCCGCGCGCCACTGAATGAAGAGTTCGAGCAGATCCTGTCGCCTGAAGCGATGCAGTTCGTGGCAACGCTCGTGCGCGAGTTTAACCCTGAACGGAAGCGACTGCTGCGCTTGCGTGAGGAGCGTCAGGCGCGGTTAGATGCGGGTGAGAAGCCCGACTTCCTGCCCGAAACGGAACCTATCCGCCGAGGCGACTGGCGCGTGGCGCCGCCACCACCTGACCTGATCGACCGTCGCGTCGAAATCACTGGACCCGTCGACCGCAAAATGGTGATTAACGCGCTCAACTCAGGCGCGAAGGTCTACATGGCGGATTTTGAGGATGCCCACTCGCCCACATGGGAAGGCACCATTCAGGGGCAGATTAATTTGCGCGACGCGGTGCGCGGCACGATCGAGTATGTCAGTCCTGAAGGCAAGGTGTATCGTCTCAACGAACAGACAGCGGTGCTGTGCGCCCGCCCACGCGGCTGGCATCTGGTCGAAAAGCATGTGCTGATCGATGGTGAGCCGGCGCCTGCTTCCCTGTTCGATTTTGGACTGTACTTTTTCCATAACGCGCACGCGCTCATCGAAAAAGGTTCCGGACCCTACTTCTACTTGCCGAAATTGGAAAGCCATTTGGAAGCACGCCTCTGGAACGATGTCTTCGTGCGGGCGCAGGAGCTGCTCGGCATTCCGCGAGGCACAATCCGGGCAACGGTACTGATCGAGAACATTCTCGCCGCGTTCGAATGCGACGAGATTTTATATGAGCTGCGTGAGCATTCCGCTGGTCTCAACAGCGGGCGATGGGACTACCTGTTTAGTATCATCCGCAAGTTCCGCAACGATGCCCATCTGGTCCTGCCTGACCGCGCTACATTGACCATGACCACCCCCTTTATGAAAGCCTATTCGGAACTAGTGGTGCAAACCTGTCATCGGCGGGGCATCCATGCCATCGGGGGCATGGCGGCGCAGATTCCCATTCGGCACGACCCTGAAGCCAACGCCGCCGCGATCGCCAAAGTAGTTGCCGACAAGGAGCGCGAAATCAGCGAGGGCTACGATGGCACTTGGGTTGCCCATCCAGGGCTGGTGCCTATCGTGATGGAGGTGTTCGAAAGTCGCCTTACCGGCGTGAATCAGCTCCATGTCATGCCGCAGCGCCCCATCACGGCACAAGAGTTGCTGGACTTCCCCCGGGGCGACATCACCGAGGCAGGAATGCGCACGAACATCGGGGTGAGCCTGCGCTATCTGGAATCGTGGCTGCGTGGCACGGGCTGCGTCGCTATCAACTACTTGATGGAGGACGCAGCAACCGTCGAAATCTCGCGCTCGCAACTTTGGCAATGGGTGCAGCGCCGAGCGCAACTGACCGATGGACGAGTGATCACGCCGGAGCTGTTCAAGCAAATGTTAGGCGAGGAGCTGGCGAAGATCGAGGCGGAGTTGGGGCGCGATGCCTATCAGCGTGGTCGCTATACCGACGCTGCAGCGATTCTGGAGCGAGTGGTGCTTGCACCTCAGTTCATCGACTTCGTCACGCTGATCGCTTATGACTATCTAGATTAATAAGTTGGCATGTCAACCCCGTCCGACATGCCTGATCTGTCAGAACAACCGATCCAAACAGGAGGTCAGAGCCATGCAAGAGGTCATCACAGCAATGGAGCGTGAATGGCGGGACAGCCCGCGCTGGCAGGGCATCCACCGTCCCTACACAGCAGCGGATGTGGTGCGGCTGCGCGGCTCGGTGCCGATCGAACACACCTTAGCAAAACTGGGTGCGGAACGCCTGTGGCACCTGTTGCAGACCGAACCCTATGTGGCGGCACTGGGCGCACTGACAGGCACCCAGGCGGTGCAGATGGTACAAGCTGGGCTGAAAGCAATCTACCTCAGCGGTTGGCAGGTCGCTGCCGATGCCAATCTGCTCGGACAGACCTATCCCGATATGAGCCTGTACCCCGTCAACAGCGTGCCCGCCCTGGTCAAACGCATCAATAATGCCTTCCGCCGCGAAGATGAAAAGCAACATGCGCAGGGTAAAAGCGATATCTACTGGTACGCGCCCATCGTGGCGGATGGCGAGGCAGGCTTTGGCGGCGTTCTGCATACCTTTGAACTGACCAAGGCACTGATTGAAGCGGGCACAGCAGGCGTGCATTACGAAGACCAGCTCGCCTCCGCCAAAAAGTGCGGTCATCTGGGCGGAAAGGTGTTGGTGCCCACGCGCGAGTTCATTCAGAAGCTGGTCGCGGCGCGGTTGGCAGCCGATGTGATGGGGGTGCCCACCGTGCTGATTGCTCGTACCGATGCGCTGAACGCCAAACTCATCACCAGCGATATCGACCCCTATGACCAGCCGTTTCTGACAGGCGAGCGCACCTACGAGGGCTTCTATGTCACGCGCGGCGGGATGGAAGCTGCTATCGCACGCGGGCTTGCCTACGCTCCATACGCCGACCTGCTCTGGTTCGAAACCTCCGAACCCGATCTGGAGCAGGCACGCCAGTTCGCTGAAGCCATCCACAAGCAGTTTCCGGGCAAGCTGCTGGCATATAACTGCTCACCCTCCTTCAACTGGAAAAAGAAGCTGGACGCGGCGACCATCGCCAAATTCCAGCGCGAACTGGGCGCGATGGGCTATAAGTTCCAGTTCGTCACGCTCGCAGGCTTCCATGCAATCAACTACATCTCCTTCCAGCTGGCACGCGACTATGCCCATCACGGCATGAGCGCCTATGCCGCGCTGCAGGAGGCTGAATTCCAGGCGCGTGAACATGGGTACCGTGCCGTGGAGCATCAGGCGTTTGTGGGCACAGGCTACTTCGACCTCGTGCAGGAAACAATCACCAACGGTTGTGCCTCCACCCTTGCAATGCATGAATCGACCGAAGTGGAGCAGTTCTGACTATTGTTTTGCCTGTCCCACAGGGTAAAATGGTGGTGGAGGTTATCTATCGGTGAAACACAGAATGATGCGCGGGGGACTGAGCCTGATAGCGATGTGTCTTGCCTTCGCTGGGGGCTGGGTCACTCAGCGCGTGTTGTCTCGGAGCTACCTGCAGCGCGGTGCGGAGACGGTAGTGCAACGCGATTTTGCCCCCACCCTGGCAGATGCCCGCACGCCGCATGCCGATGCGAAAGTCTCGGAACCGGCGATGGTCAAACTCTACTGGCACGTGTTCCAGCTGGTGCAGGAAGAGTTTGTGGAGCCTGTTGATCCTGCCAAGCTGGCACACGGCTCCCTGCAGGCGTTGCTCGGCTCGCTGAATGACCCGCATACGCAATACCTAAGCGTGGAGCAGCGCCAACGCTGGATGAATGCACTAAACGGGACCGTGGAAGGCGTCGGCGTCCTGCTCGGCATCGTGCCCCGTAAGCAAAACGGGCGTGAACAGCAGCTGCTGCAGGTGATTGCTGTGGTGCCCGGCTCACCCGCTGAACGCGCCGGACTCAAGCCGGGCGACCTGATCACCGAATTGAACAGGAAATGGATCATCTCCGAGGACCCGTTCTATGAGGTGCTGGAGCTACAACGTCAGCATGCCGACCGCAAGCAGATCCGCGAGGCAGACCAGCGTGCCCGTGAACGACTGCGCAACAGTCTCACCCTGAGCGAAGCCATCGAACGGCTCAGCCGGGGCGCTCCTGCTGTCGAAAACGCCTCCGGCGAACCAACCGCATCCGCATCCTCATCGGCGAAGCGCGATCAGGACCCAGAGCCAACACCACCTGCGCCCAACGGCAGCTCCTCCGGCGAGAGTCAGAAAGCAGGCGAATCGAGCGTGCTGGAACTGACTCTCAAACGCGCGGGGCAGATCCTCCAGGTCAAGCTGCAACCGTCGCGAACCCAGGTGCGCCCGCTGGAGTATAGCCTGCTCCAGCAACGCTATGGCTATGTGCGGTTCAATCTGCTAAACAGCGCCGCGGCGAAGGAGTTTAACAGCGCGCTCCAAACGCTACAGAGGGGCAACATGCGGGGGCTGATTATCGACCTGCGCGGTACGGCTATCGGTCAACAGGAGGCCAGTCTCCAGATCCTACAGCGACTGGTTTCGAAGCGGGCGGTCGCGCTGGTGGAGTATCGCGAGGGCAAGAGCTATCGCAAACGCCCGCTAACCCTCAGCCAGTCCCCACAGCCCCTGAAGCTACCTCTCGCTGTGCTGGTGGATCGGGGCACATACAATGTGGCGGAGTTAACCGCGCTTGCGCTGCGCACGGGGGCGAAGGCGCGACTGTTCGGTATGCCGACAGCGGGCGACGCCTCGCAGATCGCTCTGTACAAGCTCAGCGACGGCTCTGGGTTCACCATGACCGTCGGGCGCTATCTCAGCGTGGATGGCACAATATTCCACCAGCGTGGGGTGCAACCGGACGAGCGCGTTCCGGAGGAGCCACGCATGCGCGGGCAACCGGAGGGTGACCCCGTACTTGCTCGTGCACTCCGCTGGCTAAGCCAGGTGAAGGAGGTAAAACCATGAAACAGTTCGGTTTCAGGCAACGGGGCGGACGCGCCCTCTGGCAGTTTATTCTGTTAATCCCCGTGCTGATCAGTCTCTATCTGCTGGGTTTTTTGAGCGCGGATCTCTCTGCCAGCGTATCGGCGCGTCCTGGCGAATCGATGGGGCTGCTGCGCGAAACGCTCCACCGCTTGCTCCAGCGCAACGAGGCGAAACTGGAGCCTGTGGAGGCGTTCCAGAGCGCACTAAGCGAGATCGAAAGCCATTTTTATGGCCCACCACCATCCATCGAAAAGCTCACCTACACCGCCATCGACGGCATGTTAATGGCATTGGGTGACCCCTATACGCGCTTTATGGACCCAGAAGCGTTCCGCCGTATGCAGGAAGATACCTCCGGCAACTTCACGGGCATTGGTGCGTTGTTGGAAGATGCACCGGGTGGCGCGCGTGTGGTGCGCCCGCTCCCCAACAGCCCGGCGATCCGCACCGGCTTGAAAGCAGGCGACATCATTATCGCGGTGGACGGCAAGAGCCTCGAAAGAATCTCGCTGGACGAGGCGGTTCGCATGATTCGCGGACCCCGCTTCACGAAAGTCACGCTCACCATCCGTCGCGAGGGTGAACCCAACCCCCTTACAATCACTATTCAGCGTGATCTGGTTGAAACCCCGACCGTTGATGTCTACCTGGACGATGCCGAAAACAAGATTTACCGTATCTGGCTACAAAACTTCAGCGAGAAAGCACCGCAGCTGCTCGATAGGGCGTTGAACGAACTCAAGCGGGATGGTGCACGCGCCCTGATTCTCGACCTACGCACCAATCCGGGCGGGCTGCTCGAATCGGCAATCGAGGTTGCCAGCCGATTCTTGCCAGAGGACAGCCTGGTGGTCAGCATCAAGGGGAAGAAAGGCTTTCAGGAGCACCGCCGCACACTGCCCGGGCGATACCGCAACCTCAAAATCCCGATGGTCGTGCTGATTAACAGCTCCAGCGCAAGTGCGTCCGAAATTGTGGCGGGCGCGCTGCGCGATAACAAAGTCGCCCTCCTTATCGGCGAACCCTCCTATGGCAAGGGGCTGGTGCAAACGGTCATCCCGACCTCGAACAACACGGCTGTCGCCATTACCACCGCCAAATACCTCACCCCGAACGGCACCGACTTGAACGCCAAAATCGTGGATGGCAAGCGCGTGGGCGGTCTCAAGCCCGATATCGAGGTAAAGCAGAGCGAAGAGTGGCGCCCCGGCGACGAGGACATCAGCCGTGACCTTGTACTGCAGAAAGCATTACAGGTGTTGCGTGAAAAGATTCAGGCGCACTCGCCCGGCGAAAGCGCACTTCGTGCCCGCCTGCCTGTCCCCACTGGGAGTGAGCCGAAGTAGCTGGGCGCAGCGGTCAGGCATCAAGTTCAGCGGGGACGAGGGGAAGTAGCCTTGCCAAGCAGCTCGCGAGCGTGCTGTAAGGCGGTCTCGGTCGGCTCACCCGTGAGCATGCGGGCAATCTCCTGCACCCGTGCCTCCTCTTGGAGTGGGGTCACCGTGACGCGCGTGCGGTCGCCCTCTACCCACTTCTCGATGAGCAGGTGATGCTGGGCCCGACTGGCGATCTGGGGTAGATGCGTTACGCAGATGATTTGGAAGTGATGGCTCAACGCCGCAAGCTTTTCGCCCACCGAATGTGCCGTACGCCCACCCAGCCCCGCATCGATCTCATCGAACACCAGCGTGGGCACGGGCGAGGCAGTCGCTAACACCGTTTTAAGCGCGAGCATCACACGCGACATCTCACCACCAGAGGCGATTTTATGGAGCGGGCGTGGTGGCTCGCCCGGATTCGCGCTAAAGAGAAACTCCACCGCGTCGGTGCCCGTGCCATCCATCGGCTTTGGCGTGAGGTTTACAAGGAACTGGGCACGCTCCATCGCCAGCTCGCGAAGATGCTGCTGGACATGCACGGCAAACTGGGCGGCGCCCGCCCGTCGCCGTTCGCTTAGCTGCTCACACAGGGCGTGCGCCCGCGCCCGTACCGCTTCGAGCGCGTGCTCCAGCTCCTCGCGCCGCTCGCTCTGATGCTCCAGCGCGTGAAGCCTCTCCTCCAGCTCGGTGGCATAGGCTAAAACCGCTTCGATGGTGTCGCCGTACTTGCGCTTGAGCCGCCGGATCAGCTCCAGCCGGGCAATGACCTCCTCCAGCCGTTCAGGGTCATACTCGATGCTCTCGGCGTACTGGCGCAGCAGGTGTGCGCTCTCTTCCAGCTGGGCGACCGCGCTCTCGAGCGGTTCCTGCCAGTCTGCAACGGAGGGGTCGATACGGGCAATCTCGTGCAGGCACCGGCTGGCTTCCGTGGCGCGGTCGTAGGCACCACCCTCGCCCATCAGGCTCTCATACGCCGTGTGCGCCAGCGTCAGCAGTTTCTCGGCATGGGTCAGCCGTCGCTCTTCCATCAGCAGGCCCTCCTCCTCACCGGGCTGCAGGTGCGCGTTCAGAATCTCTGCTTGCTGGAACCGATAGAGATCGAGCATCTGCTCGCGTTCACGCTCCCGCTCGGTAAGAGCGCGTAACTCTTGCTCTATCTGATGCAGCTGCTGCACTGCTTCACGCACCTCCGCCCGCAGCGCGAGTGTCTCCTCGCCCAACCAGCGGTCCAGCAGGTCAAGGTGGCTGCCCGGCTTCAGCAACGATTGGTGTTCGTGCTGACCGTGCAGGTCGACCAGCAGGTCACCAATGGTTTTGAGCGTGTTAAGCGGCACCGGTTGCCCGTTTACCCGTGCAAGGGATCGCCCACCAGATTGCACCTCGCGCGAAAGATAGAGCAGCAACTGCCCATTGGAGTCGCCCTCTGGCTCCACGCCAAGGTCATCCAGCAAGGCGTGCAGCTCGGAATGGTCAGGTAGTGCGAAAACCGCGCTCACGCGCAAACGGTCAGCACCCGCGCGGATCAGGCTGACATCAGCCCGCTCACCCAGCACCAGGTTAAGCGCATTCAGTAAGATCGACTTGCCCGCGCCCGTCTCGCCCGTCAGCACATTGAAGCCCGGCTCAAAGGCGATGTCCACCCGCTCGATAATTGCAAGATTCTCAATATGCAGCTCCAGCAGCATCAACGGAGATTTTACCTGCCGATGGATCCTGGTGCGGGAGACACTCAGGCTTACCTTCGATGGGTAGGGACGCTAAGGTACAATTCCCTACGATGGCGATCCGCGTGCGGGATGTGATACAGGTGTTGGAGGAGATGGCACCGTCGGCGTTCGCGCTGCCGGGCGATCCCATCGGATTACAGGTGGGTTCTCCCGAGCTGGAAGTGGAGCGGCTGATGGTGGCACTGGATGCTGACCCGCGCACCGTGACCAAAGCGATCTATCATCACTGCCAGCTGCTCGTCACGCATCATCCGCTGATCTATCGTCCGCTCAACCGGGTCGATTATGAGGATCCAGTAGGTGGTGCAATACAGCAGCTATGCGCGGAACGAATGGCGCACATCGCGGTGCATACAAACTGGGACTGCGCCCCCGGCGGCATCAACGATGTCCTCGCCGCGCAGGTGGGGCTGGAGGAGGTGCACCCCTTTGGTTCCGGGGCGCAGGTGCAACAGTTCAAGGTGGTGACCTTCGTGCCGCCTGAGTATGTAGACTCCGTGCTGGATCGGATGGCGGCGGAAGGTGCGGGCGAAATCGGGCTATATCGGCGTTGCGCCTTCTATCATCCGGGCACAGGCACCTATGAGCCGCAGCCGGGCGCGAAGCCGTTTCAGGGCACGGTTGGGCGACGCGAGCATGCGGACGAGATGCGCATGGAAGTGCTTGTGCCCCTCCATCGACTGCAAGCGGTCATTCAGGCGATGTTGCAAGCGCATCCCTACGAAGAGGTCGCCTACGATGTCTACCCGTTGCATACACCGCAACTCTATCCGCTGGGGCGGGTTGGGCGGCTGCCGCGTCCGATGCGTGCGGACGAACTGCGCAACTATTTAGCCGAGCGACTGGGCAATCCTCATGTGCGTTTCTATGGCAAGCCGGGGGCAATGGTGCGCACACTGGCGGTGATAGGCGGTTCCGGCGGCGATTACCTCCGCGAGGCGCGCACCGCCCATGCTGATGCCCTGCTCACAGGTGAAGTACGCCACCACCACACTTGGGAGGCATGGGCGCGAGATATCGTGCTGTTTGAAGGTGGGCACCGGGAGACGGAACTGCCCGGCACACGCGCCCTTGCCCAGCGCCTGCGCGAACAACTGCCCAGCCAGCAAGTGGAAGTGCTTTTTGAAGAATCGCTCTGACCCACCGCACAGGGTCAGTATGTCCGAGGTGATCTGCATGAACCAGTATCGGGTGCTGATTGTGGATGATGAGCCGGTGATCCGCATGGATTTACGCGCGATGCTCGAATCGATGGGGCATACGGTGGTGGGCGAAGCGGACAACGGTGAGACCGCGCTGCAACTCGCCCGCACGCTAAAGCCTGACCTCGCAATTGTGGACATTATGATGCCCGGCATCAACGGCATCGAGCTGGCGCAGCAGCTCTCCCAAGAGCGGTTAGCCCCTGTGCTGATCCTGACGGCATATAGCGAGCCAGCGATGATTGAAGGAGCAGACCGCGCGGGTGCTATCGCCTACCTGGTCAAGCCTTTCCGCGAAGCGGACCTTGCTCCCGCGATTCAGATTGCGGTCAGCCGCTTCCGCGAGCTACGCGCCATCGAACAGCAACTGGTGAACCTGCAACAGGAGATGCAGGCACGACGCAAAATCGGACGTGCGAAGCGGCTACTGATGCAGCAGCTGGGACTGTCGGAGCAGGAGGCGTTCCGACGCCTGCAAGCAGCGGCTGAAAATGCGGGGAAAAGCCTTGCTGAAGTCGCCGAAGCCGTCCTGCTCGCTCATCAGGTGCAGCCCGAGGAATGAGCAACCTCAGGTGCCCATCTCCCACGATTCCAGATAGTCGCGCTGTTCAGGAGTCAGCTCATCGATCTGCACCCCGAGCGCCTGCAGCTTGAGCTGAGCCACCTGCGCGTCGATCTCGCGCGGCACCGGGAACACCTCGCGCGGCAGCTGGTCGTGATGGTGAACGATATACTCCACGCTCAGCGCTTGATTAGCGAAGCTCATATCCATCACCGCGGCAGGATGCCCTTCCGCCGCTGCCAGATTGATCAATCGCCCCTCACCCAGCAGATAGAGCCGCCGCCCGTCCGCGAGGGTGTATTCCTCCACAAAGGGACGAATGGTGCGCTTTGCTGTCGCCAGCCGCTCCAGCGCAGGAATGTCGATCTCTACATTGAAGTGCCCGGAGTTTGCCACAATCGCGCCAGACTTCATCACACAGAAATGTTCCTCGCGCAGCACATGCAGGTTGCCTGTGACCGTCACGAAAATATCGCCTACCTGCGCTGCCTGGGCAAGCGGCATCACCTCGAAACCGTCCATCAGCGCTTCAAGCGCCTTCAACGGGTTCACCTCACAGATAATCACATGGGCGCCCATCCCGCGCGCACGGGTCGCCACACCACGCCCGCACCAGCCGTAGCCGATCACCACAAACTTCCGCCCCGCCAGCAACAGGTTCGTCGCCCGCAAAATGGCATCGAGAGTGCTCTGCCCCGTGCCGTAACGGTTGTCGAAAAGATGCTTGGTATAAGCATCGTTGACGGCAATAATTGGATAGCTCAGCACGCCCTCTTTCGCCATCGCTCTAAGGCGGATCACACCCGTGGTGGTCTCCTCCGTGCCACCCAACACGCTTGCTAACTGCTCGCGCCGCTCGGTGTGCAGGGTGGACACCAGGTCGCAGCCATCGTCCATCGTAATCTGCGGCTGGGTCTCCAACGCCTGATGGATATGGCGATAGTAGGTCTCTTTATCCTCGCCTTTGATGGCATAGACCGCGATGCCATCATACTGAACCAGGGCAGCTGCAACATCGTCCTGCGTGGAAAGCGGGTTTGAGGCACACAGGGCGACGGTTGCCCCACCCGCTTTGAGCGTGCGCATCAGGTTCGCGGTCTCGGTGGTGACATGCAAACAGGCGGCGATACGCACCCCCTGCAGAGGCTTCTCACGTTCGAACCGCTGCCGAATAAGGCGCAACACGGGCATCTCGTTCTCTGCCCACTCAATGCGCAGGGCGCCTTGCTCCGCCAGACTTAGATCCTTCACATCATAGCTCATTGGTTTTACCTCCATCGGGGGATAGTGTACCCTGCCCTGTTTCTAAACCTTCTGAATGGCGTCCTGCACCACTCGCAGGCACTCGCGAATGTCAGCAATTGGGTCCTCCGGTTTCTCCTCGTACTCCAGTGCGAGGCAACCCTTGAAGCCTACCTGTTTCAACGCCTTTAGGAAGCCCACGGTGCCCAGATCGCCCTTGCCAAGCAGCGTGAACTGCACACGCCCCTTCACATCTTTCAGGTGCACGGCGTAGACGCGCTTGCCAAAGCGACGCACCGCCTGCACGGGGTCCTCGCCCGAACGCAGGTAGTGCCCAGTATCGATGCATGCGCCAATCCAGTCGGGCTGACCGTGCATCGCCTGCTCCACATCACGAATCTTATCATAGCGAGAGCCAGGACCGTGATTATGGATGGCGATGGGGATTTTGAACTCTTCACACAGACGCGCAAGGTAGCTAAAACTTGCTGGCTCTGGGTCGGCGGTCAATACTTCGATGCCCATCGCACGAGCAAACTCAAAAATGGCGCGCGCCGCCTTCTCATCCGCGCCAAAACCCACCACGCCGTATGCGACCACCTGCACTCCTGAACGCTTGACCATCGCCTCCATCTGCGTCCACTGCTCGCGTGGCGCAAAATAGGGGAAATGCATCGGGAACGCCTCGCAGAGCTTCAGCCCCAGTTCGTGCGTAATTTGCAACGCCCGTTCAAAGCCAAAGTGGCGCAGCGAATAGCTCTGCATCCCCATCCGAAAGGTGCCATAAGGCTGGTGTTTACTCTGTCTCATTGCTCTACCTCCTGCTTACTTGCGGTCAACATGCTGAGATAGCGTGATGCCGAATCGGTGGGACCCGCGTCGGCTTCGGGATCAATGCCACGCAGCATCATGCCCTGCCCGCGCGAGAGATGCGTGGGCACCGTGGGGTGGTCGGTCGGATCGCGCATCTGCACCAACAGGGTGGTGCGCGCCTCATCCGTGCGGTTGACCCCGGAGCCGTGAATGGTCAGGTAGCTGAACACCACCACATCGCCCGCCTGCGCCGGAACAGGAATGGCCATCTCCAGTGGGTACTGTTCGATGGGCATATGCCAGCCACCTTCAGGATCGTGCGGCAGCGGACCCAACTTGTGGCTGCCGGGCACCACGCATAGGCAGCCCTTTTCTGGGGGCGCATCATCGAAAAAGAAGATAGCCGCCAGCATCGTGTGCTTCTCATGCGGAAAGTAGGGGTAATCCTGATGGAGCGGGAAAGGGGCGCCGCGCTCCGGGGGCTTGATAAACAGTTTCGTGTGGTGTAGCTGAATATTAGGTCCGATCAGGTCAGCAATACGATCCGTCAGGCGCGGGTCGCAAATCAGGCGCGTGAACGCCGCACTGTGGAACTGCACATTATGGCAATGCAGCAATGTGGTGGGCGTGTCGGTAATCAGGCGGGCGCTGCCCCACTGGGCGTGAATCGCCTGCTCGCCCCCACGCGCTTCGGCTAAGCGTCGAATCAGCGCGTGCGCCTCCTCGCGCAAATATGCCGCCTCCTCTGGCTCCAGCACACCCGGCAGGTGCAGGTAGCCATACTCGTGATAGAAGGCGATCTCCTCTGGTCGCAACCCGTACTGCTTCTCCGCCATAATCATCGCCGTTCCCCTCGCGAGAACAGTTCGCACTCGGTCCTGGCATTCCTGCCAACAGAGCGGTTCTCTCAGTTTCCTGCCTTATGATACTCGATCGGGTATAATGGAAGAGACTTTTGGGATGCCTTATGCCTCTAATAGACTTGGTTTATGCCTTACCTTGTCGTGGCTAAGGCGATTTTTGGTTGGAATGGGTGGCTATCGCTTGCCTCTGTGGGGGTAGGCAGCGATAGCCTTTTGTTTTATTGAGGCGCTCTGCACGCTTCGCGATCCGCCTTTTTCGTTTTGCACGCAGCATCAGCGAGCTGATTTGCCTCCAGCCTTGCGCCCGATGCATAGGTGCGCGACGCTGCCCCCACATCGTGCGAGCGCACGCTACTCACTCAGTGTGCGTCGACGCAAAACTTCTTTGCACGCGCAGCA